>Ga0180007_10003159_pt1 | contig 18652 bp, 15 predicted proteins | sample MM_PC_MetaG_FD_121122 | JGI IMG/M metagenome (GOLD analysis project Ga0180007, IMG submission 121122) | Groundwater microbial communities from the Aspo Hard Rock Laboratory (HRL) deep subsurface site, Sweden - MM_PC_MetaG | ecosystem: Environmental > Aquatic > Deep subsurface > Groundwater... | reverse complement strand
TTCAATGATCCGGTAAATGCCGTTTTCAAGCACAATGGCATCTACGGGACAGACTTTGGCACACATGCCACATTGATCACAAAAATGGATCTGGTAATCGCCCGGGGATGGAAATCTTCCTTCAATTCTCAGCATTGCCCTGGATGGGGTAACTTGTTTAAAATTTTTAATGCTGCAGGCCAGTTTGCAAACCCCGCATCCCGAGCAATTTTTGTGATTGAATTGTATATTCATTTACAATGGTTCCTAAAATGGATTAAATGCTTTTTATTTCCAGGCGGCCTGCATCTTATCAAGCTCTTTGATAATCTGTTCGGAAAGCGGTCGAGGCGTGTGCGCCATTTTTTTCAATGTCAGCGCCTGTAGACGGTCTTCAAATTTTTTAGCGCCGGCATCTGTCCATTTTTGATAAATACTTCGATCAAAAAGACTTGAGTACTTGATCTGTCTGAAATGATCCATGGTATGCTTCTGGGTAAGATAGTGACCTCCCGGACCCACATTGTCAATAATATCGATGGCAAGGGTCTCTTCTGTTACAGGGATACCGTTCATAAAATGATGCACGGAATCCACAATGTCATGGGCCAGGACCATGAATTCAGGAGATACCAGGCTGCCGTGATCCATCCAGCTTGAACAGTCGTGAATCAGGCCGGAACCGACAGCGGCAGAGGAAAGGCATTGAAAGGCCACTTCTGCTCCTGCCTGGGCGTCACAAAATTTTGAATCTGTGGCACCGGCTGTCCCGAAAAAAGGCAATTGATAGTGTTGTGCCATCTGTGCCATGGCACCTGTCATCAGGCTCAACTCTAACGCACCATATGAAAAAATCGTTGTTTTCATGTCCATTATCGTGGTGAAAGCCCCATAGATAAAGGGGGCACCCGGATTGACAAGCTGGTGAAGAACAAGACCGCTCAAGGATTCTGCACTTCCCTGCACAATGGTACCGGCAAATGTAGCCGGCGCCGACCCACAGGCCTGGGGTGCTGGAAAATTGATCAGGGGGATGGATTTTTCAGCACAGAAAATAATTTTGTCCACAGCAGGATCATAGTAGAGCAGGGGGGATATGGGTTCGGAATAATGAACAAGACAGGGGGCGTTATCAAAATTTTCCTTACCGCCGCAAAGCAGCAGTCCCATTTCATAAATATCCTTGACGCTGTTGGTGTCTTTGCAGCAGAAAACAAGGGGTTTCTCACAGTATTGCAATGTATTTCTCACCACTACACGGTCGGCAATATCAGGTGGCATGTCCGCTGCCATACCGATAATCATGCACCAGTCAAATCGATCAAGGCCATCACACAAGGCTGCTGTTGCCTTGACATGGTCACTGGTAAACCGGACGCGTTCATGGGTTTTGGGGTCCATATAATCAATGCAGTCAAGACTGGGACCAAAATAGGAGTTGTCCTTTTCAAGGAAAATTGTCCGTTCCCCTTTTTGATTGCCAAGCACCACCCGGTGAGGGGCAGCGGCAATGGCATCCTCTACCATCCATGAAGGAATTCTCACACGGTTGCCCGTTACTTTTGCTCCTGCTTCCTCAAGGATTTCAAGTCCCTCTGGATGCGTCATTCTGATGCCGGTGCGTTCGAGGACCTCAAGTGTTGCCGCATGAATCCGGTCGATCTGTGCATCGTTAATAACCCGCAGGCTCGGTTTGAAATATAGATTTTCAGTTGCTATGCCCATTGTTTTTCCTCCAGGATTAGGTATCGTTAATATGGTTTTTATTTATCTTTTGTTATTTATAGTATTATATGCCTGGTTTTTCAAAAATTTTTTCGATCAATGAATTCAATTAAGACTGCCATTTTAAGTGAGCTTAATTTCGAGGAAGCCGGGTTAATCTGCCCGGGGTATCAGGGTTGAAAAAATGATTTATGGGGCCATTATCAACAAATCGTTGATGACACCGTTTTAAGCCTTCAGCAGACAGTGTTACTCCGAGACCTGGACCTTCAGGAACCGAAATTACATTATTGGTCTGTCTGAAAGGTCCATTTTCAATCACATCATCTGTCTGCCAGCGAAAAAGGGACTGGCTGGGTTCATGAATCCACTCCGTTGCAGCCACCACATGAAGATAAGCTGCCGTGCAGATCCCTGCATCACCGCTGTAACACCAGAATCCCACACCCATGGCCTCACAGGCTCCGATAAACCGAATTGCTCTTCTGATGCCGCCCAGTACTGCAAAATTGGTAACAATATTGTCAGGTACACCCAATGCCACTGCTCTTGTGATATCAGGGACATGGGTTGAAAAGGGGATTGAACTGTTTTTTCTCAGTTGGGCCATCTGTTCAAAGGTTGACACGGGATCTTCATAATTTCGAATATTGTATGGTTCGATCTCCCTTAAAATGTGTCTTGCCGTTGATAGAGACCAGGACATATTTGAATCCAGTCTGATCATGTCGGTGTCGCCAAGTCTTTCCCTCAACAGTTTTACTGTGGCAATTTCAAGATGGGGATCTCCCACGCTCAGTTTCCCTTCAAACATTGTCGACCCATGCGTTTCGCGCATTTTTATACAATAGTCAGCAACCTGTTCCGCCGTTGTTTCACCACCCACACCATTATTTCCAATTCGAAACGCAAAATATTCTGTAAAGGGGATCTGTTTTCTAACAGCACCGCCTAAAAGTTTATACAGAGGCTGGTTCCAGGCTTTTCCCCGGATATCCCAAAGGGCAATTTCAATACCTCCAAATGCCTTGACAATGGAAGCATCATCCGTGTTCTGGACCACCACCCATTCGGGTAAACATTTCATTTCACACCCACAGATGTCCAGCGGATCATGACCGATTAACAGGGGGCCCATACTTTTATTGATAACATCAGCACAATCCCATGAGGGTGCTTCCCCAAGACCGATGATGCCTTCATCTGTCTCTATTTCAACGATGGCTTTGGAGGTTCCCGGGTATAGCCCCACAGACCAGTAAAAAGGGACTTCCATGGGAATATTAACCGGGGTTGCCCGAATGGCAGTGATTTTCATTGTTCAAGACTCCTTTGGTTTTTTAAATGCTTAAAACATTACGGCAGTATTGGATGCTTTTTACAACGGCTTCATATTCTTTTTTCCGGGCAGTCTCAGGACCATCATCGCCTGCATCCCATTCGACTTCAATATTGATACGGTTCATGGACGATGTTTCTTTGAAAATCCTGAGGGCTTTTTGTAAATCTATATCCCCGTCACCGCAGGCTACACCCGTAAATTTGCACCCGAACTGGTCCCGTTCAATCCTGTGGTCACAAAAATGGTTTGTAAATGATCTGGGGGCAAGGGTTTCAATGGCGATCATGGGATCTTCCAGAACCATTACGGAGTTGACCGTATCCACACAGGCACCTACGCTTGCATGGTTGACCGCATCAATCAGGTACAATATCTCACTTGCAAAAGATTCTGTATGGTTTTCAAATGCCAGTTTGACACCGGTCTGTTCTAGAAGGGGCAAAACCTTTTGGGTGAGTTTTGCGATGTGGGTAAGCTGTTTCATGATATCGGGATGATGGCGGCTCGCACAAAGGGGGCGGGGACGGCGCAAATCCAGACTGACTTTGCCGATATCCGTTCCAAGGGTATGGGCAATTTTTATGCCTTGTTCCAGGGTATGGGTCAGTCTCGGATCAAATTCTTCATCCAGGGAAAAATTGTATTCAAGATAAAGACCATGATCTTTTGCCGCATCTTTTATTTTTTTAAGTTTTGCCGTATCTGTGGACTCGCAGTCAACCGCTGTTATGTGAAGTCCGTCAAGACCATTGTCACAGGCCCAGTCCATGAGTTTAAAAATATCCATTACCCTTGGCCAGGAGAGCTTATGTCCTCCCCAGTTCTGTCCCATGCCGTGCAGATGAAAGCTGTATGTGTGTAATCCCAGTAACATGTTAATCTCTCCTTATTCATGTATTTCGAACTGATTTGATATATGCATCCAGATCTTTTCGGATATCATTATCCATATCAGGTTCTTCATAGGTTTCAAGTATTTTCTTGTACCGGGCATTGGCCCGCTGCTCCATGGTCAAAGCGCCTTTGCTTTCCCAACTGGCAAAATTGTCTCTTTCTTCCATGAGCGGGGTGTAAAGCGCCTGTTTAAAATGTTTGAATGTATGTATATGGGTTAAATATTCACCCCCCGGACCAACCTGCCTGATCGCATCCACGGCCAGTTTTTCAGCAGTGATCTCTTCACCTTGTTTGATCCGTTTGCACATCCCGCAGATTTCATTGTCAATGATGAATTTTTCATAGGATGCCGTGATATACCCCTCAAGGATACCGGCAGAGTGAAGAACAAAGTTAATACCACTCATGGTGGCCATCATCATGCTCATCATGGATTCATAGGCTGCCTGGGAATCAACGGTTTTTGAATCGGTCAGAGCCCCGCCGCCCCGGACAGGCAGGTTATAGAAACGCCCCATTTGAGCTGTGGCAGCTGTATTGATAGCCATTTCCGGTGCGCCAATGCTCAAGGTGCCGTACCGCATGGCAGTGGCAGATGAAGAGCCTGCAAAGACAACGGGAGTCCCTTCCCGGACAAGCTGGCTCAATGTAATACCCGCCAGTATTTCAGCATTCTGCACCACCAGAGTGCCTTCCATGGTAACCGGGGAGGTGGCCCCTGCAATGGCCAGGGAGGATATCAACTGCGGCATGCCGGCTCTGGCATATTCCATGATGCCGCCGCACATCTTGTCATCAAAACCCAAAGGGGTTAAAGAGCACAGGATGCTGATAAAAGGCGGTCTGTCTGCCATTTCTTTCTGGCTTCCAAAAACAAGAGAGGCCATTTCAATGGTTTGCCGTGCATCCATGGCATTGGTTCCGGCTCCCATAAACGGTTTGTCAGACAATATCATTGAAGAATAAATCCTTTCCGCATTCCTGTGGGCAATGGGAATGTCATTGGGTTCTGTCATCATGCCGCCGGTGATATCCATATAGGGACTCTCATATGCCAGTCGGGCAAAATTGTTAAAATCCTCAAGAGTTCCCTTTCTTCGGCCCCTGTCCATGTCAAAGACAAAAGGGGCGCCATAACATGGCATAAAAGCGATATGATTACCCCCGATCCTGACATTTTTTTCAGGATTCCTGGCATAGAGGGTAAACTCAGAAGGGGCTTTTTTGATCTGCGTTTCAACCAGTTTTCTGGGAAAAAAAACTGTCTGGCCGTCAATTTTACATCCTGCCTTGGCAAACAGATCTCGTGCCGGCTCATAGGAGAATGTGAGACCCGCAGTCTCCATTACCGTGAGTGTGGCCTCGTGAATCTGTTCCAATTGGGTTGTTGAAAAATATTCGAAAAATTTCATGAAACGCCTCCCCAGGTCAGGTGGTTATTGATATGCTAACTGTGGATTAAAAAGCATGATCTATGCCATGCAATTTTCCGACCATGATATCCTGTGATATGTGTTATTATCTTAAAGGGTTAATGTCAAAGCCGAATGGTGTTTTATCGGAAATCAGGGCCTGGATACAGTATAAAAATCAAAATTTTTTTATTTTCATTGCCTTTTTTTTATAAAAAGGCCATTTTATAAAAAAAAAGTGTGGAATTGATTGGCGTTATCAAAATTTTTTTATTTTAATGGCAGGAAATATGAATAAACTTAATCTGGAGGATATTGATATTTACAGGGTTTTATCTTCCATGCATGAGGGTGTATTGATCGCAGACGTTACGGGAAAGGTCAGGTTTTATAATGAAACCCAGGCCAGGATAGATGATCTGGGGCCGGAAGATGTGATCGGAAAGAAGATTAAAGATATTTACCAGCTTGACGACAATACCAGTCCCACCATGCGCTGCCTGAAAAGCGGCCAGCCCATCATGAATGAAACAATGGTGTACAGGACCCGGCTGGGCAAGGTGGCCAATATCATCAGTAATGTATATCCCCTATATAAATCCGGGATATTAATCGGTGCCATTGAATTTTGTAAAGACTACCAGCTTTTGGAAAAAAGTATGGTCATAGAACAAAAGAACCCCTCAAAAAAGAAAAAGGGTAACTATACACAGTTTAATTTTTCCGATATCATCGGATCACACCCTGACATGCAAAATGCAGTGCAGATAGCCAGGATGTCATCTGATTCTCCATCTCCAATCATGATCTGCGGTGAAACCGGCACGGGAAAAGAATTGTTTGCCCAGTCTATCCACAGCCATAGTTCAAGAAAAAGGAAGCCATTTATTCCGATAAACTGTGCCGCGATTCCGGAAAATCTGTTGGAGGGGATTTTGTTTGGAACTTCAAAGGGAGCCTTTACAGGTGCCATCAATAAAAGCGGACTCTTGGAACATGCCAATGGGGGAAGTATTTTTTTGGATGAGCTGGATTCCATGCCAATGATGCTTCAGGCAAAACTGTTACGGGTGATCCAGGAACGCAAGGTCAGAAGGCTGGGAGCACCGAATGAAATTGAGCTGAACATCAAAATAATCAGTTCAGTGGGACATCCGCCCCTGGAAATGATCCAGAAGGGTGCATTAAGAATGGATCTGTTTTATCGGATGGGAGTGGTTTTTATCATGCTGCCCCCGTTAAGAGAAAGAAAAGAGGAATTAAATGAACTGATCCAGTATTTTATTTCAAAATACAATAAAATATTACATGTGCAAGTGGATACGGTTTCCAGGAATGTGTTTGATCTGTTTTGGCAGTATCATTGGCCGGGTAATGTCCGGGAACTCAAACATGTTATTGAAGCCTCAATGAATATGGTGGCCAGGGGCAGAACGATCAGGCTTGCACATCTGCCGGCACATATTTTTGCCTTTGCGAAAAAAGATCTGCCAGGCCCGCTTAAAGTGGGAACTTCCCCGGCCCTGGTTACTGAAAAGGATGCGTTTTTTTCAGATCTGCCCCAAGCCCAGGCTGAAAATGAACGACAGATTATCAAAAAGGCGTTAAAATCAGCTGATGGGAATGCAGCAAAGGCTGCCAGAAGTCTGGGGATTTCTCCTCAGTCGTTCCAATATAAATTAAAAAAATATGGGTTAAAGCGGAAAGAGGTTTTATCAAAATCAAAATAGACAGGTCTAAAATAATTGAAAAAACAGCCGGCATGTATTGATGATTTCTTTTGTAAAACAGCTTGATTTTTTGTTTTTCATCAAATACAAAGAATTAGTTTTGGTATGCTAATTGCAATGATTAAATAATTCATGGTTTGTGTGGTATTATTTTTTATTTACCTTAATTTAGGAGGCAAGATTTATGGGTACAAAAAAAGTTCAACTCATCATCGCTTTTTTCGCAGCATTTCTGTTTATTTTTTCAACGGGGGCATTTGCTGCAGAAACGTTTAAGCTTGGCGTATTGGGTCCCTTTACCGGTCCATCGGCTAAAACCGGTGGTGAATTCAAGGGCTCTGTCACAATGGCCATGGAAAACATCGATTATAAAATTGGTGATTACCAGATAGAACTCGTATGGATCGACTCTCAGTCAGACCCGGCAAAAGCCACAAGCGCCTATGCAGAAGCTGCGGAATCAAAGGGTGTTCAGGTTGCCATACTGAACTGGCACAGTTCTGTCGCAGCGGCGGTAATGGATGTTGCGGTTCAGTACAAAGTGCAGCATATGTTCGCTATGGGCGCGGCCGCAATTGTTAACGAAAAATATAAATCAGATCCTGAAAAATACAGTTACTGGGCAGCCAAGGGATGGCCAATTCCAGGCGACCTTATTCCGGGTTATGTAGAGAGTATCAATTCAGCTATTGCAACCGGTAAATTCACACCTGAAAAAAAGATAGCCGCTATTTACGGCGAAGAGACCGATTGGGGCCGGAATGTGGGATCAGCGTTCAAAAAGGGTTTAGAGGCTACAGGATGGACGATTCTGTCTGAAGATTACTTCCCCTTCACCCAGACTGATTTTTATTCTCTTCTGAGCAAATATAAAAAAGGCGGAGCTGCAGTTCTGGTCGGAACATCCACATCCGCACCTTCCATCTCGGGTTTTATCAAACAGGCAGGTGAGGTCGGAGTTAAAGCCATCATCGTTGCCGATGGGCTCGGCTGGAATGCCGACTGGTACAAGATGACCGGGAATGCTTCAAACCACGTATTGGACATGATCCCCAGGCTTACAACAAAGGCCTCTCAGGACTGGGCAGAATCAATCAAGACTAAATTCGGATACAACCCGAGCCCTTCAGCATCCGGCCTGGCATACGATTATGCCAATTTTTTCATCAAAATTGCCAAAAGAACCATTGAAAAACATGGAAAACTCGATAAAGAATCCATCCACGAGGTCGTTCTCAGTGAACTCAATACGGGTAAACTGACATTCGGAAAGGCGGACGGTGCCCTTATCATGAGTGAGTACAAGTATACCGCAGAAACAATACCTGATCCTGTCATTGCTTCCGACGCTTACTTTTTCCCCGTTCTTCAATACATGGACGGAAAAAGCAACATCATCTATCCTGATGACTGGAAAGAAGCGGATTTCAAACAAAAATAGCCTGACATAAATACAGACAGGGGATACGAAAATGGTTATCCCCTGTTTGTTTAATCTATAAAATGAATAGAATCAGAGGCGAAAATGATTGTATTGGAAACCCATAATTTAACGAAACGATTTGGTGGATTGACCGCAGTAAACAGTGTCTCCATGACATTATATGAAGGGGATATCTATGGTTTGATCGGTCCCAACGGGGCCGGGAAAACAACATTTATAAATGCCATTTCCGGGTTAAATCCCCCAACTGAAGGAACAGTAAAACTGTTTGGGAAGGATACTACGGGTTTAACTCCTGAAAAAATGTGTCGTAACGGTCTTTCCCGCACATTCCAGATTCCCAGTCCATTTCCAAAAATGACAGCCATTGAAAGCGTAATGACGGCCACCATATTTGGTAATAAAGCCGGAAGGGTTAAGGACCCGGTTGAGCATTCCAGACAAATGCTTGCTTTTGTAGAGTTCCCCATGGAGGAAACGGTTGTGGCGGAACAGCTCAACACAGTTCAGCTCAAACGCCTGGATCTGGCACGTGCGCTTGCCAGCAATCCCAAAGTCTTGTTCATGGATGAAATGGCTTCAGGTCTCAGTGAAGGAGAGCTGAAAGATATCATGGGAATCATTAAAAAGATCAGCAAAAAAGGCATTACCATTCTTATGATAGAACATATCATGCAGCTTATCATGGCAGTGTGTAACAGGCTTTTATGTATCCAGTTCGGAACAAAAATAGCTGAAGGCTTAACAGAAGAAGTAGCAAATGATCCAAAGGTTACCAAAGCCTATCTCGGATAGTGAATCAGATAGCGCAGATGACTATTAACTTTAAGAATCAACGGAGACTTTATGCTGTTAGAAGTGAAAAATCTTGATGCAGGATATGGATACCTGCAGATATTACGTTCAGTCTCTTTAAATATAGAGAAGGGCGAGTATGTCTGTATTGTAGGACCCAATGGCGCCGGAAAAAGTACCACCATGAAAACCATTGCAGGTCTGATATCTCCCATGGGAGGCACTATTTTTTTCAATGGAGAAAATATTACAGGACTTCCTGCATCTCAGATCACAAAAAAAGGAATTTCTTTTGTTTCTGAGGAATTAAATCTGTTTGTAAATATGACGGTGCAGGAAAATCTTTACATGGGTGCCTATATTATCAAGGACAAAAAAGTCCAGAATGAACGCCTTGATTTTGTGTTCAGCCTTTTTCCCCGCCTGGCTGAAAGAAAGTATCAACTGGCCGGGACCATGAGTGGAGGGGAGAGAAAAATGCTGGCCATTGGCCGTGGTATGATGTCTGATCCCAAGCTGCTTCTAGTGGATGAACCTTCATTTGGGCTTGCACCACAATTGGTGGCAAATGTGTTTGAATCCCTTGACGTTCTTATTAAAGCAGGTGTGACCATCCTTTTGGTGGAGCAAAATGTCACCAAGACACTGGCTGTCACTGATCGAGGATATATCCTTGAAAATGGTAAAGTTGGCCTGGAAGGCAAAAGTCACGACCTGGCGGATGATCCCTATGTCAGAAAAGTATTTCTAGGCGTTTAATTTTCTTTTTGGAGAAATAAATTCATGTCAAATTACACTGTTTCCAAATTTTTAACCTGGACAAAATCGGCAGCAGGCATATCTATCGTGGCAACGATTTTGATTGCCGTGTTTGCAGCGATAAATTCCGGTCCTTACCTGCTGGTTAATACAATAATCACAGGCGGCATGCTTGCGTTGGTCGCCACAGGCCTTACTCTGATGCTGGGTGTACTCAATATTGCCATGTTTGCCCATGGTGAATTCTTTATGATCGGTTCTTTGACAGCCTATTATGTATTTACTCCCATCAGCAATTATCTCAGTGAAAATCCAGAGTCTTTTCTGGCAGTGATCGGCCCTTTGATTGCCATACTCTGTGCAGCTATTGCTGGAGCTCTTAGCGGCATTGTTGCGGAAAAAATTGTGTTTGGCCCCTTAAGAAGGCGCTCCTCTGATAACTGGGTAATGAATTCTTTCTTACTCTGTGTCGGGTTAAGTGTCCTTTTGGTTAACATGCATCAGCTCATATTCGGAGCTGAGTTCAAAGGCATTGTCCAGTATTGGAAAGGAATGCCGATTTCCATTGCAGATGTGTTCATATCCAGGGACAGAGCCATGGCCTTTGTGATTTCGGCCGTAATTGTTGCACTTTTCTGGTTTTTTATGACTTATACCCGCACGGGTATGTCAATACGGGCGGTTTCTCAGGATATCACAGGCGCTCAGATTGTGGGTATAGATATTGAGAATGTTGTTCTCTTAACTATTTCCCTTGCCTGTGCTCTTTCAGCTGTGGCCGGCGGCAGCCTGTTGTTCATGTATCCTTCATACCCCACTGTGGGTTTAGAGCCTTTATACCTGGCATGGTTTGTAGTTATTCTCTCAGGTCTTGGAAATATTCTGGGGGCCGTAGCCGGTGCATTCATGGTGGCTTTGCTCAAGGCAATTACAGTTGAATATGTCGGGTCAGGATGGGATTTTGTTATTCCTTCCATCTTGATTACGTTGATTTTGATTTTTAAACCCAGTGGGATATTTGGTTCAGATGTCCGCGGCGCCTTAGACAAATAAATTGTCAACTAATTTGTCAAATCATTGGAAAAATAGGAGATTATATGGATAACACAATAACACGTCAGCAAATGAATCCATTTGATAAATTGCTTGAAAAATTATGCCTGACGCCGGCGGGATTATCAGGACTGGTCTTATTATTTGCTCTTCCTTTTATCCCGCCTTTCGACCAGGAGTATATGCTCAGGTGGCTTATTTACAGCGGCTTCATTGCAGCCATGAGTGTGGGATTTGACTTGACAGCCGGCTATATTAATATTGTCAACTTCGGGTATGCCGCAGTAGCCGGTTTTGGAGGGTATACCTCGGCACTTCTGGTCGTCAACCTGGGGTTATCTCCCTGGCTGACCATGGTGGCAGGTGGAATTGCCGCAGGCGCTATGGGGCTGGCGATCGGAATGACCTCTCTGCGTCTCAGGGGGATTTTCGCGGCATGTCTTTCCTGGTTTTTCGGTCTGGCGATTATGGGGCTTGCAACCAAACTGGTATGGCTGACCCGGGGACCTTTAGGTCTTCGCGTTCCCCGTCTTTTTGAGGCCGAATCAAATGTTTCGTATTATTTTCTGATTATCATATTGTTGTATTTAATCTACCTGGTCTGTAAATGGATTGTCCGCTCAAAAATCGGGCTGGCCTTCCAGGCCATCGGACAGAACATGGATGCCGCAAGAACTTCGGGCATCAACCCGGTGAATTACCGGGTGTTTAATTTTACTCTGTCCTGTGCAATAGCAGGTGTTCTGGGTGGATTTTATGCTCATTTTTACGGTATTTTGACCCCGGACATCATGCATACCGCAAAAACTGTTGAGGTTCTTGCCGTAGCATATATAGGCGGAAGAGGAAGTTTATGGGGAGGGGCTGTTATTGCGTTTCCCTTTATATTTATTATGGAAATTGTCCGATCCAACCTGTCAAATCTGCCGGGATTGAATCTGGTTATTTATGCCCTGGTATTGATCCTGGTAATGATATATTATCCCGGGGGATTTTCATATTTTTACGAAATGAATATCAGAAAGATTAAAAATAAAACGTTACGTTATTTTTTTAAGGGTAGAGATTAGAGAAAAATTGATTTAAAGGAGATTTAAAAATAATGAAAACCAATGCAAGAGCGGTTATTATCGGTGGCGGCGCAATAGGCGTGAGCATAGCCTATCACCTGGCAAAATATGGATGGAAAGATGTTGTTCTGGTTGAAAAACATGAACTGACATCGGGGTCAACCTGGATGGCGGCTGGAAATGTATCTTTTTATCATCCCAGTTTTTACTGCACCCAGATCAACATGAAGAGCATTGAAATTCTCAAGCAGCTGGAACAGGAAACGGGCCAGCCGGCAGGATGGCATACCACGGGTTCCATTCGCACAGCAGACAATCCCGGCCGAATGGATGAGCTTGGATACTATTATTCCATGAACCGCTGTCTTGGTCTGGATGTGAGTTTTGTAAGTCCGGAAGAGATGGGCAAACTGCATCCGTTGATGAATACCAAGGGACTGTTGGGCGGGCTTTACTGGCCGGATGACGGGGATGTGGATCCCAACTCCATGACCCAGGCCATGGCAAAAGGGGCACGCAAATACGGGGCAGAACTCAACCTTCACACCCTGGTCACGGGTATTGAACAGAAAAAAAATGATGAATGGCTTGTTAAAACAGACAAAGGTGACATTACCTGTGAAGTCGTTGTCAATGCAGCAGGTCTCTGGGCACCCCAGGTTTCAAAAATGGTGGGGATTGAGATTCCTTCCATTGCCATAGCCCATACCCACATCCTGTATGAAAAAATCAATGCAGTGGAGCAGAGGGACACCATGCTGCCGCTGGTTCGTGATCCTGACAGGTCTGTCTACCTGAGACAGGAGATGGACAGCTTGATCCTGGGCATGTATGAGGCAAAGGGCCAGCAGTGGAAAAAGGAAGGGGTACCCTGGGATTATGCACAACAGGAATTGAATCCGGATATTGATAATATTTCCGACTGCATCGAGGCAGGAATAGAGAGATTTCCCATTCTCGGGGATACGGGCTTCAAACATGTGACGGCAGGACCCATAACCTATACGCCCAATGGTGATCCATTGGTAGGCCCTGCCTACCCTTTGAAAAACTTTTACCAGGCCTGCGGATACAGCTTCGGGATTACCCAGGCCGGTGGTATCGGACATTATCTGTCCGGATGGATCATGAACGGTGAACCTGAAATCGATCTGTGGCATGTTGATTCCAGGCGGTTTGGCTCCCATGCCAACTGGGCATACAACCATGAAAAGATTGCCGATGTCTATCCAAGACTCTATTCTACTTTTTTCCCCAACGAGTTCAGGGATGCGGCAAGGCCCAACCGGACAAGCCCGATTTATGAATATCAGAAAAAGGCCAATGCCGTTTTCGGTGATTACTATGGATGGGAATGCCCCAACTATTTTGCACCGGAAGGTGAAATTCTTTATGAAACCCCAAGCTGGAGACGCTCCAATGCATTTGAACAGGTGGGCAATGAATGCCGCCATGCCATGAACAAGGTGGGAATCATTGATCTGACCCGGTTTGCCAAAACAAAAATTTCAGGGCCAGGGGCGTTGGCCTGGCTGAATACCATGACCTGCCAGCGGGTGCCGAAAAAAGATGGTGCTATCGCTTTGAGTCCCATGCTGGATCACAATGGCAATTTTAAATCTGACATGACCATTACACGGGTCAATGAAAACGAATTTTTCTGTGTAACGGCCAGCGTGGGTAAAAAACATGATCAGCACTGGATGCTGCTTAATCTTCCTTCTGACGGGTCTGTAAAAATGGAGGATCTTACCTATAAAATGGGGTGTCTGGTTCTTGTGGGGCCGGATAGCCGCAATGTATTGGAAAAGATTGTGTATGGGGATGTGTCCAATGCGGCATTTAAATTTTCCACAAGCCAGGAACACTATGTGGGCCGGACAAAATGCCGGATCAACCGAATGAACTATGTGGGAGAACTCGGGTTTGAAATTTTTCATCCCATTGAACAGCAGATTGCAGTCTACAAGGCATTGATGGATGCAGGCAAAAAATTCGATATGCGTTTAATCGGTATGCATGCCATGGACTCCATGCGCCTTGAAAAAGGATACCTGGCATGGAAGAGTGAAATGAATGTTCACCATACCCCCCTTGAAACCAATGTGGACTGGACAGTGAAGCTGGATAAGGAATTTATCGGTAAACAAGGCATACTCAAACAGAAAGAAAAAGGTATCCCCTTAAAACTGGTCTGTCTGGTCGTAGAAGCCAAAGATTCAGATCCATGGGGCTACAATCCTATTTTTAAAGATGGGGTCCGGATTGGCATGACGTCATCGGGCGGATATGGTCACAGGGTTGAAAAAAGTATTGCTTTGGGGTATATAAAGCCGGAATTTGCAACAGCCGGGACAAAAATGGAAGTGGAAATTTTAGGACGATCACGCAGCGCACAGGTTGTGACCATGCCGCTGTATGATCCTAAAAATGAGAAAATGAAGCGTTAGAAGCAAATAAAGAGGAAGTTGACAATGAAAATCTGTGTATGTGTAAAACATGTACCTGACACTGCTGCGAGTATAAAGCTTGCTGGAGACAAGGGGTTTGAAGATTCTGAAATTAAATTTGTGTCCAATCCCTATGATGAGTATGGTATTGAAGAGGCCGTCAGCCTGGTTGAAAAACACGGTGGCGAGGTTGTCGTTGTGACGGTGGGTAAAGAATCTGCAGTAACAACAATAAGAAGTGCCATGGCCATGGGGGCGCACAGGGCCATCCTGGTTAAAACCGATTCCCAGTTTCTGGACCCGGACCTGACGGCAAAGGCGATAAAGGCGGCCATGGATCAGGATGGACTTCCAGATATGATTTTTACGGGAAAAGGATCTGTTGACACGGAGAGCTTTCAGACCCACTATAGACTGGCCGGATACCTTGGTATGGCAATTGTCAATGAAGTTTCCAGCCTGACAGTGGATAAGGATACCGTCATTGTCGAAAGAGAGATCGAAGGGGGACAAAGACAGGTCATTGAAATGCGTCTTCCTTGTGTGATAGGGGCAACAAAAGGGTTGAATGAACCCAGATATCCCAAGTTTCCCGACATCATGAAAGCCAAGAAAAAGCCGATTAAAGAGATCGATCTTTCTGGACTGGGGATTGACGGTTCTCAAGGCAAAGTCACGATTGAAAAATTGGAACCCGTACCTGAACGATCCGGTGCAAAAATGCTTGAAGGCTCTGTGGATGATCAGGTAACTGAACTTGTCAGAATCCTTAAAGAGGATGAAAAGGTTTTATAAGAGAAGGAGAAAAGGATATGGCCAGGACAGGAATTTTAATTGAAATCGAAAACAATGTCGTAAAAGAGACCAGCTTTGGTGTAATGACGGCTGCAGCCGGTCAACAAATCTATGCACTGGTGCTGGGCCGGGATGCGTCTGCCTTAAAAAGTGCTTTAGCAGAATATGGTGCCGATACCATCGTGAGTATTGATGCATCCGGCAGTGCTTTGTCAAGCCCGGATCTGCAGGCACAACTGCTTGCAGCCGCTGTAAAAGAATATCATCTTGAAGCCCTGTTGGGAACTGCCAGTGTAACAGGCAAGGATTTGTTTGCAAGAGTTGCCACCATCATGGACGAACCCCTGGTATCAGATTGTGTACAGGTCAATATTGAAGACAAAACCGTGAAAAAATCACATTTTTCCGGTAAAACATTTGCCACGCTTAAGGTTGGCGGATCTGTCTTTTTGTGCACCATCCGTCCCAATTCCATCGAGCCTGTGGCATCACCTGCAGCAGGAGAGTTAATGGAATTTTCCGCTGATGTGGCTGATCCCGGGCTGATTCGCATTGTGGAAACCAAAAAAGCAGGTACGGGCAAGGTGGATCTGACCGAAGCACCCATTGTCATCACGGGTGGAAGGGCCATCAAGGCTGCTGAAAATTATAAAATGCTTGAAGCATGTGCCCAAAAAATAGGCGCTGCCGTGGGGGCCTCCAGAGCTGCCGTGGATGCAGGGTTTGCTCCCCATTCCATGCAGGTCGGTCAGACTGGTAAGACAGTAAGCCCAAGGCTGTACATTGCCTGCGGCGTTTCCGGTGCAGTTCAGCATTTTGCCGGGATGAAGACGTCAAAGGTCATTGTGGCGATTAATGAAGACAAGGACGCACCTATTTTTTCCAAGTGTGATTATGGCATAGTGGGAGATATTTTTGATGTTATCCCTGTGTTAACTGAAAAGCTTTAAGATTCAGATTTGGGCAGTGGAACAGTTATTATCGTCAACTACTGTTTTTCCACTGCCCATTTGTCCGATTAACATGGGAATGCCAGACCATTCATGAGATGGAAAAAGAAGCAAAATAAAGGAGGGTCATGAAAATATTAATTGCATACGACAAAAATGTGTCCACTGCAAAGGTAATGGACGAGGCCTTTAAACGGGCAAAAAAAATGGGGGCATATGTCTATCTGGTCAGAAACTGCTCATATGATACAAAACGTGCCGACATCAAACAGATGGAAACCCAGCTGGAAGAGCTTGGACAGGAAGTGTTTGAAAAAAATGGAATCGAATACGAAACCCATGTTCTGATCAGGGGCCTGGAACCAGGCAAAGATATTGTAACATATGCCAGGGAAAAAAAGGTTGATGAAATTATCATTGGCATCAAAAACAAGTCAAAAGTGGGCAAGCTTGTTTTTGGCTCGACAGCACAATACATTATTTTAGAGGCACATTGCCCTGTTCTTTCTGTAAAGTAGTCAAAAATTAAAGATGGGGCGTTGCCAATGGATGAATGGTTAAAAGGAATAAACAAATCCGTTGTCGGCGCTGTCTTGGTTTTCTCAGCCGCAGCTGCCTGGGGTTTGTCTGGTATCTTTGTGACCCTTGTTCTGGAAAATTCATCCGGCACAGCAGTTTCCCTGGCCTTCTGGCGAGACTCGGCAACTTTCGCAGTCCTGTTTTTATACACCCTTTTGACCCGGCCCCGGAACCTGGGAATAGAAAAAAAAGATCTGCCCTGGCTCGTGGGTATGGGCGTTTTCCTGGGCGCATTCCACATTGTGTACAATCAAAGCGTTATTCTTAACGGTGTTGCCATCACCACAGTTCTACAGACAGCAATGCCAGCCGTGGTGACCATTGCTTCTTTTTATCTCTGGAAAGAAGACCTGACCATTCAAAAAATCCTGGCCATGGGTATTATTTTTACAGGCACTGCAATCGCTTCAGGCATAGACATTCATTCTTTGGAACAGACAACTGTAGTAGCACTCATATCAGGATTTGCCGTACCGTTTCTCTATGCCGGCTGGAGCCTGTGCGGTAAAGCCGGGGTGTTAAAATATGGCGCAAGCATGTGTCTTACCATTGCGTTTGGTGTTGCATCCATTATGCTATTACCGTTTCAGCCGTTTACCCATCAGCCGCTGCCCGTGAACCTGACAATGGCCGCAGCCTTTCTGGGATTAATCAGTATCTCCACCTTTGGTGGCTTTATCCTGTATTTTATGGCTATGAAATACATTCAGGCCGGGACGGCAAGTATTCTTGTCATGTCTGAGATCTTTTTTGCAGGCCTCTATTCCTGGTTTCTGTTAGATGAAAGATTGACCCGCTTTCAGGTGCTGGGAATACTGCTTGTGATCTTAGGTGTTATCAGTCTGTCCCATCGCCTGAAAAAGAAAAACCCGATACTGCCGGTTAATAAAGCAGCATCGGGTCAGTTATAACAGCGGACGTTGTTCAAACAAAGCAGCTGTCTGTATTTTCGTTAACTTTCAATGGCTCCTGAACGAACCCCTTTAAGAAAGTTCATACAGAAATCATCCTTTCCCAAAAGCATGTCAGCCGTTCTAATGGTGGCCATTATTTTTTTATCCAGCGGATCAATAATGGCTGAATCCATGCCGGCCGCCATCATCAAAGAAACAAAGATTCTATTGATGATCTTTCTCTGGGGAAGGCCATAGGAGATGTTGGATAACCCTCCTGTGATATGAACTTCAGGGAATTCGGTTTTGATGGCCCTTACTGCATCCAGAACCATATTGCCTTTGTTGGAATCCGTACTGATGGGCTGTACCAGTGGGTCCACATAAATGGATGCCGTTGGTATACCAATGCGGTTGAGTTCTTTCACCAGACTTTTTGCGCGGCCATGAATGTCATCGGACGAGGCGGGCATGCCGGCATCATCCATGCAAAGGGCAATGACCTTGCACTCTTTCCCTTCAAGAAAGGGCATCATGGCATCAAACCGCGCTTTTTCAAGGCTGATGGAGTTGATCATGGGGGTTTTTTCCACCATCTTAAAGGCCATTTCCAGGACAGCAGGGTCTGGGCTGTCCAGGGTGAGAGGTACTGTGGCAATTGGCTGTATGATATCCAAAAGCCATTTCATGTCCTCGGTTTCATGGCCGATGCGAGCCCCGGCATTGACATCAATAAAGTTGGCGCCTGCTTCTATCTGTTTTTTTACATCTTCAATGAT
>Ga0180007_10003158_pt1 | contig 18658 bp, 21 predicted proteins | sample MM_PC_MetaG_FD_121122 | JGI IMG/M metagenome (GOLD analysis project Ga0180007, IMG submission 121122) | Groundwater microbial communities from the Aspo Hard Rock Laboratory (HRL) deep subsurface site, Sweden - MM_PC_MetaG | ecosystem: Environmental > Aquatic > Deep subsurface > Groundwater... | reverse complement strand
TGATTGCCCCATGCGCTCCACGTTGGCTGGTCGGATTCCCGATAATTCCTTACAATAACATCATCTATGAAAATATCATCCGAGCCAACATTTTGTGTGAACATCACCAAATTGGAAGCAACTGCCCCCGTATGTAATCCACCGTCAGCAATGATTTCTCCATCATTAAAATCTAGGTCATAAGTATCCCCTGCGTAATTGAAATCTTTAAGCTCAAATAATTCCCATGTAGCAACAGCCTGATTACTTCCTGAGTCATGCCAACCAACGTCATCTTGGTAAAGAATATCCTCGGCAGCGCCTACGTATAAAACAACCTCGGTTGTACCATCACCATGCCAGAGAAACCATATTGAGCCATCGGGTTTGCGCATCCTCCAACGTACGGCTATACTAGCCGAAGCCGATTGTGAAAAATAAGCGGTACAAGAACCAACTCCATCCTCTGTGAGCTTCAGGCATCGTGTTCCACCAAAATGTTGGTCTGTTGATATTACGGCACTCCTAATAGCTAACCACGTAATACCTCCACCACTATCAGTAATAGGGTCACCATCATTACCCCATTCAAAATCATCAAATGCTATAAAGGTACCAGAACCGCTTGAAACATCCGTAGCGCTTGCATACCCGTAGTACAGGTAGAAGGTGTTATTGCCAGTGGCAAGAGAATCAAACTCCACCCACCACTCGCCGTCCGTTCCATCTGATTCCTCTCTCCAGAAGTCCAGTAATGTTTGGCCGTCTGATGTAGTAAAGCGGATATCATCAGGCCAGTTGCCGGCATTGCTTTCAAGGTAAACGCTTTCATGCTCACTGCCCGAACTGTCTGCTCCTGAGCCAGAGTTAATGTCTACCCTCATGGGGTAATCGGTGAGCGCAGCGCCGCCATTGTTAATAGTGATAGCTTTGCGATGAAGATAGTTAGTAAGCCAAGCCACTATTAACCTCCAGCAGTAAGGGAGATATCAAACGTGAATTCTATTGACCAGCCGTTCTTGACATTAACGACGCTAAATAAAGTCCTGTCCATTATGACATCGCCAGTAGTCCCGCCTGTGGAATTATGAATTGCATGTTCGGTTACACTATAGGTTGTATTGTAAGTTATGGTTGCCACGCTCCTGTAGGTATGACCACTTGAGCCTTCTATTTGCGTACCAGCAGCCCAGTCCAGTGTTCCGCATAAACTGATACAGGCCGTATCGCCTACCGCTTCGGCTTGCGTTGATTCCCCTGATTCGTGGTATTTAAAATCATCTACTAAATCCCTGGGGCCAGTAGAACCCTGAAATACATCTACAAGGTAATTCACAAAAGCCGTAGTGACGACCTTGTCATCAATAGTCCTTGTCTCAACAAGGTTGCCTGTCCCATCAGGGCCGTCAAACACCTTTATCCCCAGGCTGGTGTGGGCATTAATTAAACCCTTCCCCAATTCAATAGGACCATTGGGGCAGTTCAGTATGAGCGGTTTTGTCCTGCACGATCTTTTTACATGCTCACAAAATGCAAGTATATTTTGGTATTTCATCATCATTAAAAGTACCTCTTATTGGGTGATTCTCTCTGTCTTTTTTTAAATGTTTTATAGTCCTTAAGCGCCTCGGCGATATCCTTCTTTTTTGTTTCGGTAAGGACTTTCTTTTCGGGTAACGCTTTTAGTTCATTAAGGGTTTTTTCTCTCTCGATCTCGATAAGGGCTTCAGTTTCGCCCTTATCCCCATCATCGGGGATAAAGACTTTCCTTGTCCTGTCTTTGTAATCTATATCTATGGGAAAATATCTCATACTAAATCCCTTAAATTCTCTGCAAAATCCATCACTATCCCTTTTGGTTGTTTGATAATATCCGTAATAATCAATTCGTTTGACCACATCCTCTCGGTTACGGGGCAAGGCTGGTAGTCGTATATATCCAGGGTGTTTAATGGCCGTGTTATATAACCTGGCCTTAACGGAAGGCCCCTTCGTGTCATCTCCCTTGCTACATACTGGTTATCTTTGACTTTAATCGGGTAGGTGTACCAGGCGTGTTCAATTTCGGGCAATAAAAAAGGAGTGGAAACATCCACTCCATCAAGGAGACTTGTTAAAAGTTCTGCGTTTTTCCTGCGGTGTTCTAATACTGTCTCAATCTTTTTAAATCTGTGATACGCTATGATTGCTTCAATCTCGGTCATGCGGTAGTTGTAACCTAAAGTCCTAAATTCAGGAAAGACACACTCCCCATGGTTTCTCACCAGTGATGCTTCCACGGCTATCCGCTTGTTATTTGTAATTAACACGCCGCCTTCACCGCATGAAATCTGCTTGGACTGGTTGAAAGAAAATACACCGCAATGCCCTATCGTCCCTGCATACCTTCCTTTTGAAGTTGCGCCGATTGCCTGCGCCGCATCCTCGATAACATACAGGTTGTGTTTATCGGCAATCTCCATAATTGCATCCATATCAGCCATATTGCCGCAAAGATGCACAGGAATAATAGCCCTGGTATCCCTCGTAACATTGATTTCCTCTGGGTTAATACAGAAGGTCTTGTCTTCAATGTCGGCATACCTTACTTCTCCCCCTGCCATTTTGACACATGATGAAGAGGCAGAGAAGGAGAACGGTGAGCAGATCGCTTCAAATCCCTCAATGCCGCAAGCAATACAACTAGCATGAAGAGCTGAAGTAGCTGAATTAAACACAAGACAATAATCAACGTTAAAATATTCTCTAACACAATCTTCTAGCCTCCTTACGTATTTGCCCCCGTGATGTCCCTCCGGGGTAGCGGTGAAGCCCGATAGTTTATCTGATTTTAGGAGTTCTTTAATTTCTGATATTGCAGACATAACTTTAGTGCTTCTCTTGCTTCATATCCTGAACTTATACTCGATTTATTGAGCTTTATACACTCGACCAGATGTTCTACGCCTTTTAATATTAGGCCTTCTGTGGGTATCTTGAACTCAAATATCGGTTCGTCGGTGTCTACTTCTACTATTTTTGTCTTATCTACTAAATTCAGCATCCTTAACATATCAAACATATGAGTGCCTGTATTAAGGATCCCCCTTGAGAAGTAGAACGTAGGTGTTCCGAATCTCCTCTGGTGGTTTACCTGCAAGATGATGTTGTTCTTATGGCAGAGTTCTATTATCTTGTCAGCATCTTCTAAAGTGGTTGCGATGGGTTTTTCAAGGTAGATTGCTTTGGGTTGTTCGTTTATAAGAGAGTGGACTAATTCAAGGTGCGTCTCAGGAGGAGTACAAATTGAAATAATTTCTATTTCACCCTGCCGGAAATCTTTAAGTGTACCAAACCCCCATATCCTTCCAGCCTCATATGCTTTTATAAATAATATATCAGATATACCAACAAGTTTAGTATCTTTGCACTCTTTATAAGCCCACGCATGACACTCAGGGTGTTTACCGTCAGAGTTTACCCCTATACTACCGCAACCTATTATCCCTGCCGATAACATTCCATTCTCCAGACATCGTAGTATTGCCCGTTCCTGAATATCTCGTCCTTTAAAGTTCCCACATAATCGAACCCTGCCGATTGGTAGCATTTAACAGCAGGTGCATTGGATAGATTCGTCCCCAGCCATACCTTGTTTAAATTAAGCATATTAAAGGCATAGTCCACGATAAACTTGCAGGCTTCCGTCCCTATCCCATTGTTCTGATTCTTCCAGAGAAATATTCTTAGCTCGGCATGTCTCGCCTGCCAGTTGATGTTAAATAGCCCCACTATGCCAAGTATTGTGTTTAATGCAACACCGAACACCACATCTTCTGGTTTAATCTCGAACGGCTTATTGGGAAATATCCCTGTGAACATATAATTTGTTAAGGTTCTATCGTTAGAGTAATATCTAACTTGGTCGATGTCTTCCGGTGTTAATGCCCTATACTGAATTTCTTTGTCCATACACCTCCTTTATGGCGCTAATGATGTAACTTTAGTAAAAAGTCCTGTATTTTCATCTAGGAGCCAAGGGGTAAAATCTATAAAGCCAAAACTACACAGCCATATAAAACCAATCGGCAACACAAGAAACATTGTAGGTATAACAAGAAATATTACTACTGCTATTGTTCTCCAAAAATTCAACCAATTTATGACTGCCCTATAATGAATTTTCTTGTCCACCTGCCTCCTTTTTTCTCGAATAAGTCCGTATTAACAAACCTGCCTACTACAAGGTTCATCTCGTCTTCTGTTATTCCTATAAGGTTACAGAACTTCTTTATATAAAAACTCCCTACCTTGCCGTCAAACCTCTCTACCAATTCAATTCCCTCTTCCCTGGTGATATATCCTTCCCTGATATCGTAACAGGCATAGTCGGTGCACTGGCCGAACCCAAATTTGTAATACTTGAACATTTGATTCAAGGGGGTTAAATCATTATCGAGTTGGGCAAAATTAACATAAGCCCCTATCTCTTCGGGGTTAAAGTGCGCCCGCACAGTCAGCCCGTTCCTGATAGAGAACTCGGCGTTCTTCCTTGGGCTCCAGCCCTCATAGTAGTATTGCAACCACACGCCACGTATATCTTTCTTTTTTATGGACTCTAAATCAAAATAAAAGAGAAACATGTCCCTCTCATCTATCCCTCCCCTGCAATACCTGTACCAGCCCGTCTTCAATGTGTCCTGGTTAAACGTCTTTAGTGCATCATCGTCACTGTCAAGTATTTCCTGCACACCTAAAGTAAAGGCGGGGTTTTCTCCCTGTATAATCAGGGGGATATTGAACTTATCTGCTATGATATATGCACTCGCCCACAATGAAAACTCGGTAACTTTAACTGGATTCAGGTATTCATAGAAGTCCTTTTTAATACATTGTCTCATTATCTTTGGGTTGGGCCTTATCGAGATTACATCGAAACCCATATTTTTAAGGTTCTCTATATTCCTTCTGCCCATAGGTGTAATCCCTTCGGGTTCCGAATTAACCAGGAGGCAGTGAAGGTTTAGCTCATCCCTTGCGTATAATGCTTGTAAAGTAGAGTCCTTGCCGCCCGATACGCCAATAGCGCAATCGTAGTTAGATTTTCTCTTGTATGACTCGCTCATAGCCCATCCTGCAATTTCTTCCAACTGCCATTTCCTGTCGAGCCAGTCTATCTCTTTCTTTGTTTCTTCATATAAACAAGCGCCGCACACGCCATCTTTAAATACTATCCCTGGGCGGGTATCCGGCTGGATACATCGTTTACAATAGTTCATATATACCCCCTATAAATTCTAAATCTTCCATGGTATCTACTGAGTCTTTGAATGGCAAAGAGCGACCCACGTGACAGGTATTGCTGTTACGTTGTTCTAATAAGCGCTTATGAAAATCCTCTTTTTCTGCAAAATCGTAGTCCCACTCTTCCAATGTGGGTATATCAAATATACCTATGTGCCTTTCGTGGTAGATATATTCAAATGAAGTCATATTAAATATTTTTAGGGCTTCGTTAATATCTCCCGGAAGGACTAAAGGGCAATCCCCCCATAACCTGACTATGTTTTCTGCATCAAAGGTGTATGCAGCCTCTTTGAATCTCCTTATTAAATTTTTGTCGCAACTATGGACAAATGGAATACCGTGATTTCTACAATAATCACAAATCTGGGGGCTATCCATATTAGTAGCCACCACTACATTATCTACATTGGAAGCCCTCGCCCTATCTACAATATGCTGTAGCATGGGCTTTCCTTTAATATCCATAAGGACTTTACCAGGGAGCCTTGTAGAGTTCATCCTGGCCTGAATAATCGCTACTGTGTTCACAGGCACTCCTCTATGGGTAGAATTAATAACAGGCATTCTAAATCCCCTATACTTGTAGCATGTGGATTGGGGTCATGCGCAAATTCTCCGTCTTTAATAACGACTACATGGTGTTCACCTTCAATATAGGTACTTTTAACTCCAGCCATGTGATAACCCTTGACCTTTTTTATTTGTTGTTTGGATTCATATGGTTTATATTTGCAATACAAACCATACTTTTGCAACCATTTATTAAACTCCGGAAACAACGGTCTTTTAGCCTTCCAAATATCAAAGGCCTCTTCTAGCGAGATTTCCAGAATTGAGGCTACGCAAGCCTGAAAACAGTCGCCTCTTTCTTCGATGTCACATTTTGAACCAGTTGTCCTAGTTTGATACACTGGTCTCATATACACTCCTCCACACTATCGGCAAACCTTCTTAGTTCCTTAAGCTCTTCAGGGATCATACTCCACGGTGCATCTACGCCTGTATTATGGTCTACGGCAAAATGCTTCTCTATTATCTTAGCACCTCTTGACATGGCTATCTTGGCAGCATCTAATCCTATAGTGTGGTCGGAGAAGCCGTCAAAGAATGCAAACATACGCCACATATTGATATCCTTAATTTGTGTCGGATATTCGGGTATGCAATATAGATAGTTAATATTACACACCCATGTACTATTGTAGAACTTTGGCTTAGTCCCATATGGAATAGACACTATCATAGGTTTGCCTACACTGTGAATGTGCTGAACAAATTCTCTGTTGTTATGCTGGCTACATGCTATCTTATATCTCTTGACCCCAATCTCTTCACACCACTTCACTCTCTCTACATCAAATACCGAGAAGAATACCTCTATATCCCACTTGTTGCCGCATTCAAATAAATATTCTGCCCGTTTCCTGCTTAGTTCTGTATCTCTGTGCTCACCGTATAATTTAACCGAATCAAATAACTGGAACTTGGCATAATCAGCGCCGTTTGCCTTTGCCTCGCCTATCATGAACCTTGCGAGTTCTATATCACCACACCAGTTCTGCCCAATCTCGGCAATTATCTCTATCTTATTCATTTTTGTCATTCTGTGACCTACTATCTATGTACTCCCATAACCTATCCAACCTAGTATTAAATTCCGACAGTTTTTTATTCATATCGTGACCGTGGTCACCATCAATTAATTTGGGTACAAATGTACCCAAAGTTTGCCAATTATCAGCATGAGCAGGATGAATTTCATTCATTACGTTGCGTACCTTATTTGTCCATTCAATAACTTCCTTCCACCAATTTTCAGCCTGCTCATCGGTATTTACCTCATGAAGCCCTTTGTGTAATACGACATCTACGCCCTCTTTGCGTAATTCGCTTAATCTTGTTATATTTTGCTTGCGTAATTCCAAATTTTTCTTTCTTGATCCAATCCTTCTGTAACTATCGAAGAACAATACTATACCGATTATCCCAAAGGCTATACTGAAATATAGCCATAATGGAGAACTATAGGGATTCATGGAGTTTATAAAAAACCCCACGCCGCTAGTAAACATGGCAGCAGCTACGCCTAATTCCCAACCTATCATAAAACCTAAAACAACAAGTAAAATTAATGGAGCTATTATAAAATAATTATATAGCTCCATTAAACCACACTCCTATACGTGCTGTAAAGAACAGTCATATATATAACGAACAAGGTTATGATAGGCAATCCTATTTTAAGATACATAAAAACAAACTCCCTAATAGGAAAATCGGGTGTCAAAAATAAACCTAACCATAGAAATGCCATTATAACTTGTGAACTCACTAAAAAAAAGACAAATAACTTAAAATACTTCACCGTATCACCCAATAGTTATCACGCTCCTCTCGTTTTTCTATCTCGTCTTCGTTAAATAAATCCTCTGAAATCTTCTCTCCTTCCCTTCTGCCTATCACTTCCATCTCTGCACCAGGGGCTATTTCCTTTATCATGTCTACCACATTATGGTTCCTCATACGTGGTACGAATATCTCGCCCCCTTCCATTGTCTCCAACACCTTAACAACGAATGCAGACGCTTCTGCCAGGGGTATCCAGTACCTCGCCATCCTCATATCGGTTAAAGTAACCTTTCCTGTCTTGGCTTGCTCCTGTATCAAGGGAACCATACTGCCCCGACTATTAATAAAATTACCAAAACGTATGCAACTAAACTTTCCCACGTAAGCTCCGACATGGACAAACAACTTCTCCATGCACAACTTGGTAGCACCGTACAGATTAATCGGGTTGACAGCTTTATCACTAGAAATCGCAACAACTTTCTCCACCTTGTTATCAATAGCACATTCGATAACATTGATCGACCCTTCAATGTTAGTTCTTATTGCCTCAATGGGATTATATTCACATACAGGAACGTGCTTCAAAGCTGCCATGTGAATAACATAGTCAACACCGTTCATTGCCCTGTCCAGCCTGTCCTTCTCCCTGATATCACCTATAAGAAACCTAATCCTGTTATCACCAAACTTCCGTTTCATCTCGTACTGGTTGAACTCGTTTCTTGATAATATCCTTAAACTTTTTATATTATACTTCAAAAAAGTCTCTGTTGCAACATACCCCAACGAGCCAGTACCGCCAGTGATTAAAATTGTCTTATCTAACATGTCTCTAATGATGTCTCTAACAAGTGCTCCATGCCAAAAGGATAACCCGTTCTGGTCTTTAGCAAGTTTGAGTTGCGGGTAATCTCGATTTCAATTCCTAATCCCATAGCATAGCCTATCCAGAACTCCATGCCCCCTTTCTCCATACGCCTTTCTGATGTTGTCGCCATATCAACCCCATAAAACCTTATCTTCCCATATCCCTTGTCTATAGCATAAGCAATCACATAGCACAGGCTGTTCAAGAAATAATCCGTCTTGAACTTTCTGGTAATCCTTTCCAGTGGATATTTTCTTGATTTAACGCCCTCAATCTTATATAAACTGATTACATCTAGTCCCTCATGGGATACCCGTTTAAGGAGTCCCCAGTCCCAGTAGGGGATGAACGCAAATGCGGCATTCATATCAGTGTGCATTATAGGTAATATTATCTCTTTGGGTTTATGGAAAAGAAACAGTTTGTCCAGCCGTTTTGTCTCTGGGGCTTGGAAAGCATGGTTTACGCCCCATGTCTCGCAGTCAAAAGGACATTCGAGTCTGCTCGGCCCTAACCCATAAAGGATAACCTCACTTGTGGACACTAACTATACCCCTGTCGGAGATTGCTGTCTTTAAGGTATTTTCTTTCTCGGTCTTCTTCTCTATTTTCCTCTGTCTTTTTCTCATCAACCCATAAGGGTCGAGGTCTTTCCAGTTGAAATATTTAACACCGTAGGGTTTACCTGTGGCATTACGGCATACCTGGGAACCTTCACAGATAAATACTTCCATACCCAGCCCCATTGCATAACCTATCCAGAACTCAACACCGCCTTTCTCCCACTGGTATTCGTCCCTGTTCATCATATCCACTCCCCATAGGTTGAGTTTCCTGTAGGGAGGGTCTGCTTTAAGTTTTATCTTTCCGTCTATAACTTCGGTACACTTGTCCAGGGCATAGGCTATCATGTAAGTCATGGTATCGGAATAAAAATCGGTCTTGAATTTTCTTATCAGGCGCTGGAGTGGCAATAACCTTGCCTTGCTCCCCTTGACACGGTGGATATTAAAAACCTCTATTCCGTGGTCTATGAGTTCATTAACCTGTAGGAAATCAAATACCACAGCGCCTTCTATCGTTGGGTGTTTCACCTGTGTGTGCGCTATAAATAACTTCTCTATATGCCCGCCCAGCTCTGCTACCTGTGTATATCCCGTGTTGACACCCCATACCTCGCAGTCGAAAGGGCACTCCTTCCTTGATGACCCCATGCCTAAAATTATCAATTCATCGGTCTTGCACCCTTCAGGGAGTTTGGTTTTTATGTTATATACGGGCACCTCCTTTCTCGGTAAATCTCCCTCCCACTCTTCTACGAACGTTACCCCGTCATAGGGGCTAGTTTTAATTTCCGTGTTAGCCAAATTTCTCCTTCTCTAGCATCTCCCATGACACTAAATCCCAGTTTCTCTAATAGCTTCAATGAAGTCTTGTTGTCCTTTAATACTGTGGTATGGCAATATTCATACCCGTTTCTTTCAAGGTAATCCATAGCAAGGCTCACGGCATGAGTACCTACCCCACAGTTCCACAAACTTACTTCCCCGATATAATATCCAATTTCGGGGTTCCAGTGGTCTAGTTGGCCTATGGTCACCACGCCAACTGGTCTTTCGTTGTACTCTATGATAAAAGTACGCCAGTCCTGATTTCTGGTGGAAAACCAATATTCATGTTCCCCCCATTGTAAAGGTTTAGTTTGTGTATAAAACCCCTCGTACACCAAAGGGTTAGACCTCCATGCCATCATCAAGGGAAGGTCATTTTCGGTTGCTTTTCTTAGTGTTATCATAATAAAGGGTGAGTTTAAAGCCCTCACCCACGGCTTTATGTTACGGAGAGCATCTCAGTTCGATGAATACGAACTCTAGTGTGGCCTGCGGACTACCTATCAGCTGTCCTATGGTTACTCTATAGCCGGCAAGTTGAGAAGTAGTACAAGACGAACACTCAACTGCACCGCCCGTAGTGCCTGTGGACGAAACCACAGCACTACCCAACGGGATAACTGTAGTCTCTTGCCTTACGGCACAGGGCCCCCATGTCTGCAACCAGAAGTAGTATGCTTCGGTTACATCCTGGTTCGGAACGCCCACCAGGGCATTCACGTTACCACCAGCAGTAGCCACAATGATACCTTTGTACATGTTCTTTACTGGTGCAACGGTAGAGGCTGTGGTTAAACTTTCCTCCACATGACTATCTGGATAGAAAGTCAAAATACAGCCTGTAGTGCCGGAACATGTATTGGAACTGGAAGCGGTACTCTTTTTAATATGGACATACTGTCCACCTGTACCAGTGGTATCGGTACAGAACAGGTATCCATCCTTGAAGTCATCAGCCGAAACCGTCCCTGAAGCTACCATCGTTGTAGAGATGTGCGCTTCGGTGTGGGTCGTAGTACAAACCCTATTTAAACGGGTATCGGTTGACGTGTTTATCGCAGCACCAGCAGCAGCCTCGCACAATGTTCCTTTGGTTAGTGCGGTAGCGCCTGCCTGTGCATAACGGTAAATCCTACCGTCCCTGGTATAGCCACGGGTTCCCAGTGGCATTAACTGAGTTGCGCTCTCCGTTCTCATCTGTGATTCCGATAATGGGATCGAAAACGGAAAACTCAATTTATTTACTCCTATTTCTTTTTATGAGTCCTTTTGTGCTGCCCTAAACTTGTAGGGTTGTCACACACTTTCCCACAAACTTCGCATTTATGTTCTTCAGGGGACTCTTCCTGAATTTCGGGGTCATAGGTAAGTATTACCCCGACTTTTTCTTCTATCTTATGGTGAGATTGATCCTGGTCTATCCTGAATCCTCTGCGGAGGTATATCTTCATGGAATATTCATCAGCAGGGAGATAGACACGCTCTTCACCTCCTCTATATGGTTTAAGGTAGTATACCTTTGGTATCCTTCTTATCATTTTAAGAGGTGAGTTTTGCTCTTCTATTTCCATTACTTGGTTTTTACCCATGAAGACCTCCGTTATTAGGATGTGGTAGCAAGGCTACCAATCTCGTATCTGCATGATGCGCCGTAGCCATCATCCAATTCAAAAACACCGTAGTCACTTGTAATGACTACTTCCCATCCTCTCAGTGAAGCGTCGTATTCACGTTCCACAGTGAGGGCCTCGGATTCTATGTAACACAAGGCATTCTTGGAGAATATCGCACCATAGCCACTATCAGTTGCCCCTATCTTCGCGATGTTGCCATCTTCAAAGAAGTTGACTCCACCCATGCTTAGTTTCCAGAAATTGCGAACTAAGTCCTCGGATAGACCTTGCAGGATACCTGCATAATAGGTCATACCGATTGCAGCGGTCTGTTGCGCCAGGTATGCTATACAGTTCGGGTGGTGAATAAAGCTAATCGGTGAAGGGAATTTATTAGCTTTACCAAATGCGACACAACCAGCAGCCCATTTTGTGAGTATGCTGGCATTATCGGCACCGAGAGCATTGGAGAATCCGCTGAAAAGTGCAATTATGTCAGTGTCCAGCTTCCTCGCCATTGCATCACCCATCTGCCGGCCAACTACCTTGAACACATCCTCGTTGAACTGGCGGATTAATTTCTTCGTGATAACGAATTTTAACCCGACTTCATTCGTGCTGAGTTCTGTGGTGGTCAGCCCGATATCCTCGCTGTCAACCATGTCAACACCATCGACTAAATCGTTGGCGCTTGCCTGGGCAACTTTGGGGACATCTAATCGCTTTTCGCCCTTTGCCAGTTTAAAGCCTTCTACAAGGCCACGGCAGGGGGCGTTATGCTCTGCTGTATAGCGGATTTGCGCTATAGCTATCCTTTGTGCGTTCTCCAGATTGCCAGTGGTGGCAGTCTGTGTAGGCACGTTATTAACTCCTTATTCTTTTTATAGTCCCAGATATTTTTTGACCTCTGGGTCGCCTGATCCTCTTAATCCACGGTTGTACTCATCAAGCACTTTAGCTTTGGTGCTAGGAGTAGCCGATGGACTTCCTGTAACTACCTTCAATTCGGGGCTTGTCTTACGCTCTTCGTGTAGTTTTTTCTTCTCTTCTTCACGTATTTTGGCACGTTCAGCCTCAATATCGAAACCTTTTGCTTTTTCCTTTGCAGCCTGTCTGGCCTGTCTTACGAGTGAACCAAGCGGTTTCATCTGCCCTACATTCTCGTTGAACGCAGCGCGTATCTCTGTCGCCTTGGGGTCATTCCCATTGGGGTCAATACCAGCATCTCTTAGCTCTTCCCAGATTTCATCACGGGATTCAATCAAGTGCTGCTCGTATTCTGCCCTCTGTTGTAATTGCTGCCTCGCCTTTTCATGCTCTGCATCTAGTTTCTGCATAGCCTCTTCAGCCGAGCCAACGTCATAGCTTCCAGCCTGTGATTTTGTAAGTATTCCGATTTGCTTTTTAAGGTAGCCTACATCTTCAGCCAGTATGGGGTCTGTCTTTCCCTGACGAGAGAGTTCTGTTACTTTACGGTCACTGGCAGCAAGTTGTTTCCTTGTCTGGTCAAGTTGTTCTTTTAAAGTTAAGACCTCTTCCTCTGGATACATCTTGGGCTGAGCCGCCCCTGCCTGTTCAGGCGCCTCAGTTTCTTCTTTGGCCGATGTTGCCTCTACGACTTCCTGAACATCATCATCTGTGGATTTGAACTTTTTAAGTTCTTCCGGGATGTAATCTTCAGGTGAAGTTTCAATAGACGCAACATCCGCATCTTCGTTGTCCATATATCTCCTTATTTTATTGTCATTCTGCTCTCACGGTAAGCATGTTCGTTGATATCCTTTTCCATTTGAGCAAGTAAATAATTAAGCCACGGTTCATCGTGGGTTTGGGTATACTGTTGAACCGTACTATACAACTGTCTGTATTTGCCTATTGTTTCCGCTATTTCATCAAGTGTCTTGTCCTGTGCCGTGGGGACTGTCAGTTTACCCAAAAGGTCTTCTAATGCCCTTAATTTATCAGTATAGTCCCCTCTTGATTCCATAAAACGGCTCACAGCACGGCTTCGGGGTCGGCCTTTTGCCCTCTGGTGCATTATCTCTCTCAGGTCGGTGAGTTTATCCTGGTCGGCCTGATATTTGATTCTATCTATAGGGATAGGCACCTTTTTAGGCAGTTCCATGATATCTATAATGTTCTGCGCTATATCTGCGGCATCCTGTGTCTGTATAGTGTTGATGTATCCCCATGAATATAACTTGGCTTCTATTGGGGGGTTGTCCAAACGGAACTGTAACCTTTGGGATGAATCTGTGTCCCAATAGCCGGACATAGCTATATCGTCTATATCGGATGCCCTTGCTTTGTATAAAGGGGGTAGGTTTCTCCCGGAACGCAAGCCTTCTTTTACGTATTTAATCATATCCTCACCCCATTTCTCCACAAACTCACCTTCCAGTTTACTTCTCAGTTCAAAGTCGTATCCTTCGGGCTTATCAAGGTTAGTATTAGAAAGAACGTCATTCTGGTATGTTACCCATGCCATATATTCCTTTGTAGCGCCTTCGGGTATTTCTTTAGGAAGGGCTAGTTCGGCATAGACATCGGGGTATTCATCTTCCAGTAAGTCCTGATTTTCCCCATACTGCCTACCTGCTTCTCTTATAGCGTCTTTCCATTTTGTCTCATCGCCGTCTTTTTTATATTGTTCCTCGGCATCCCATAAATCACGGGAATAAGATTCGGCAACTTCGTCATATTTCCCTCCCCATTCCCTGAAACTCTCGGCTAATGCCCATCCCTGGGTGAAGAAACCCTTGGAACGCCTTAATTCTTCTTCTGCTTCACCTCGCATCGCCTCACGCAAGTCGGGGTGTTTATCCTCTAAAGAACGTGCCATCCCTGGATCTGCCTTGCGTAACTCGGAATAGGTGGCAAACCTTCCATTGGTATCCTGTTTGGTATATTTGTCCTGTAATTCTTTAGTTCTCTCCCATTCTTTAACAGGCCACGACCTCATTCCAAATATCTCCGAAGCGCCTCTTATGGCAGGAGGTCTGGGGTACTCGGTAAGATAAGGTTCAATCCAGAACGGTACGCTCCTCTGTACCACCTCGTTCTTTAAAAAGTTATTCCAACCGTAGGGGCTTTCGCCAATGTATGTCTCGCCTATTATCATATCGGTAGTCATGCCCATAAACGGTGACAAACGGCTTCTTGCCCATTTAAGCAAAGGATTATCACGCAGGTCTAATGAGACAATCCTATCTGGGTTCTGTGTGGCTGTCTTGTAAATATTGGCCAGCAGTTTGGTCATTGAAACCCAGAAACTACCTGGGCCTACGTGAATACCGCCGATATTAATAGTTCCAAACCTGTAATCTCTAGGGTCGAGGCGTTCAGGCACTGTCCTCTCTTCTACTAACCCTGCTTTTTCCAGCCCCTCGGCAATACCGAGATACATACCCGCGCCAAGGGTAAGGAATGAGCCTATGGCCTTCCTGGCCTCGGAACCCCTTAACCCACCTCTGAACATGTCCATCATCAATGCTATTCCAGAACGCGTATATCTTGGGGCAAACCACAGGTAAGCGGCTTCAACCTGTCTCTGGTAATTAGTATTACCCAGTTTGGCAACATCGAGCGAACCCATCATGTTGTCGATATGGGAACCTAACTGTTTTACGGTATCATCGCTCATATTGGGCTTGTAGAGATACTTGAAATGTTCCAACCTGCCCACATCGAGAAAAGTATTAAATGACCTCTGGAACGGTTTGGTTATTCGTCCTAGAATGGGAACTTTATTCAGGAAGTTAGCAGCTTCCATGAACTCGGAACTACCATAACTCATATTGCCTCTTAGTATAGACTCAATCAACGCCTCTTTGTTCTCAGGCCGTGCCATGTAGCCTTCTATCCACTCAGGATTAACCATCGCCTTGAAACTGTCCCTGAAAGCCCTTGCCCATGCCTTCGGGTTTCTCTCTGCTAGTAAGATGCCTTGAATCATAGGAGCGCCGAAGTCAAAACCCGTAACGGTAAAACGGACAATGGCATTTATCTGTGATACGGTGCTTGTAAGGGGGTCAACCTTGGTTGGTCTTAAAATCTTGATAATCTCATTGGCTGTCTCTTTGGGGAACTGCCAGCCTTCCAAAGCAGGGATGCCAGGAATACCTTTGGATTTTTCCAGTTCGTCTATATCTCCTTTAACTTTATAGAAGTAACTGCGTGCTTTCTGTGCCTCTTTTAATGCGATAGACTGTAGTTCTTTGCCTGATTTACCTGCGTTTATTGCCTCGGCCAGTTTAGGAGACCTCCTTGATATAGCGTTCATGGTTGCCGATGGGACATTGCCAGTCTTGGGCAATTTTGCTAAAACGCTTTCCATATATTTAGCAGCGCTGGTAGCACTTTTTAGCTCCATTTGAAGGGTAGTGGGGAACACATCCGTTCCCATCGGTTTAATCCAGTCGAGAAATTGCTTCTCCGCTACGGCTTCATATCTCGATTGTAGTGTCTTTTGTACCAGTAGTCGGTAGTTAGAGTTATAGTCAATACCTTTTGCCATACCCTCTTCTATTTCCTGGAAGTAGCGGTGTCTCTGGTCTACATTCTTTAGAAATCTCGCAGGGGGCCTGAACGTTCTGCCTAACTTGGATAGCGCTTCTCTGGGCCAGTATTCAGCGCCAGCGGGTAACTCCAGCCATCCCATCTCGACACCTGCTTTTTCAGCCATCTTGTAAGAATCATCCAATAGTTGTCTTAATAGTTTAATTTCAGGGTGATCGGCAATAGATGAATATTTAGCAGCAAGCGCAGGGTCGGTAAATTTGTATTCTTTCATCCATTTAAGAACCGTGCCAGGGTCTAGGCCTCTTTTGCCTGTAACATTCTTAACTTGTCCATCTACAATCTCAAGTATCGGCTTGGCCTTATAGATATCGGACATCAAAACACGGGGAAGTTGTGCGGATTTAATATTTTGCACTGCTAATGCAATTCCACCCTGTGCTATCCTATTCTCGGCTGACTTAGGCGCTTTGGAAGCGAAATCTATTAAATGTTTTATAACTGGTATTTGTCTGGCAGCAACAGCCAACTTCATAGCATTGTCAGGCGCAAATAATAGCGCAACCTCGGACTCAACTGACGGCAGATTAGGTATTGTTCCCGTCTTGGAAAGCCCTGATTCTATGCCCTTTGAGGCATCTGCAACCGTAGCGCCATCTAAATTAGTAGTGGCCTTCTGTAGTTCAACAGCGACCTCTTTTATCTGTTTCTCGGTTTCCTGAACCAATTTGCTGTTTTTGAGTTTACCAGCAGCCACTTTAGCCGTCTGCAAGGCATCGAGTTTAACCTGATGTTTTACGACTTCTTTGGTGAGTTTCTTTATCTCTTTAGTGGCAGCTTTCGCTTTGGCTTTGTTTAGTTCAACTACGGACTTCTCCATAGCTAACTTAGCCTTTTCCATAGTTTTAAGCATATCGGGGGTTAGTTTCTTGCCCTGCTGTGTTGCTATCTGAACGGCCTTTTCTGTTGACAGGAATGCAGCCCTCTTGGAGATTACATTGGCAACTGCTTTCCGTACTGCATTGGCACCGACCCCCAAACCGAGAGTAGGCAGCCATACCAGCCATTCGGCAGCACCCTTGGTAAATCTTGGCATGGTAGCCTTCTGATATTCTCTCTGCCACGCCATCTGCCCCATCTGCTCCTGAATTATCTTCTGCCTTGATTCATCATCGGCAAACTCGGTCAACTGTTCGGGTGTCAAACTTATACCTAATGCGCTCATGTTACCCAGACTGAACTTTACGTCGGTCTTTTCGCCATCGCTAAGTTGCCCCCACCAGAAAGGAAGGGTAGCCAGCGTAGCGCCTATTTGCTCTCCCCACTCAACAGGTTTCATTACTTTGGAAAACCCATAGGCTGCTTTCTGCCACCATTTCATCTCATCCCACACTTCGGGGTAGTTCTCCTGTAGGGCTTTAATATCGGGTGAATCCAGCACCTCCCTCTGGAATTCACCTATCCACTGGTCTATCTCTTCAAATGTAGGAGCATCAGGTACAACTTCGTCAAGTTTTAACGCATTGGCATCAGAGGCAGTGATCATGCCCATATTAACCAAATCATCTATGCTATAGGAACCGCTTACATAGTCGTCTAATATCTTGTACCCTGTGGAAACGCTGGCGGGTTCCTTGGGTTCATAATCAGTGCCATAGACAGTTTCCATCTCGGCATTGGTCAGAAATACCCCGTATTTAGCCTGGTTGTCACTGCGCTGTGCATACGCATCGGTTTTTATCCACTGGTTTTCAAGGTCTTTGTTACTTGAGTAAGGCACGCCGTTTTTATCAACGGCCATACCCATCTGAAGCCCGCCCCTTAATGTCAAATAGTTCCCTGGCAGGGGATAGGCTGCATTATAGGTAAAACCGTCCCGTAATGGCGTTGCTTGCTTTGTTGCGGGGTTGTAGCCATAATAGCCAACTCTATCAACCCTGTAGACAAGTGAACCATCTTTTGTGATTGCGTACCCTGTTACCTCTCGTCCCAGGTCTTGCCATGCCGTGAGCTGCTGTGCAAGGTTAGGATCATCCCTGGTAAGCAATGACATCTCTGCACTATCTACCGTCCATTCGCCACGCTGTCCGAAAAGGATATTATAGATAGCAATATCACGACTGTCCCAGTTGCGGTTGCCCTTTTTGGCCGTAACGGTACGGTACTCTTTCTCCAGGTCTATAATGGTACTACGGTAGTCTGACTCGGATGGCATAGCAGGGGCTTCATACGCCCATTCAGACCCTATATCTTCAGTATGTCCAGGCGGAGCTTCATATGCCCATTCAGAACCTACATCTTCGTTTGTCATCTATATCTCACTCTTTTAGCCTTAAACTTGGTAACTTTAGGCGCATCAACCTTCTTGGGCCACGTTTTTATCATTTCTTTGAAATAGGAACTCCAATTTTTACCCACTGCGCCTTTAAGGGTTTCTTGTTCTTCATCCGTCATGTTTCGCCACATCTGGGCAGAAGGGTAGGCAAAATAGAATGTCCCATCGGTATTCTTTATTTTTAACTCTTTGGCAATATCTCTCATTTTTCTGCAATAAAAAAAGCGAGGGGTTTCCTCGCTCTGTTAATCGAATTAAGTATTACCTTATCTTTGTTTAACCGTACGCCATTCAGGGGGCTTTTGCTTTTGCGCTG
>Ga0180007_10003157_pt1 | contig 18668 bp, 12 predicted proteins | sample MM_PC_MetaG_FD_121122 | JGI IMG/M metagenome (GOLD analysis project Ga0180007, IMG submission 121122) | Groundwater microbial communities from the Aspo Hard Rock Laboratory (HRL) deep subsurface site, Sweden - MM_PC_MetaG | ecosystem: Environmental > Aquatic > Deep subsurface > Groundwater... | reverse complement strand
GTCGAACTTGTACGCCTATTTTTGTACCGTAGGTCTGAAGTAGATTTAAGACAGGTTCAAGATATTAGATGTGAAGTCTCTGGTCCACTCGCGAACTTATTTCATTTCGGTAATATTACTATTCAATCAGCCGCCACAGCAGGTGCGGTTAAACTAATGTCAATCTATGAGCCATATAAGGCCGCTCAAAAAATATCAGTACTTGTAAAAGCAGCATTTGATGAAATGAGTCGACCAGAAAATCAACCACAGGAGGGACATGGAGAAAATAACGAATAGCGCGAAGGCATCATGTAGTAGATGCTTGCTGTGTTTACGTTGACTAATTGTAAAAAAATAGGTGTAACTAAAAACAAACTATACTTTTTGGTTAGGAGGTAGTTATCTGTTAAAATAAAAAGGAAACTAACATCAATGAAAGAGCTCTGGAGCAAAGCTATTACCTACCTGCAAGACAAACATAACCTACGCAAAGTGGTTATTGCTTCGGCGGCAGTTTTTTTGTTATTGGGAGTGGTTTTATTTAGTTCTAGTATCCAAAAGTTGTTTAATGCCCCCTGGGGTATTAGGGCTGCAGGTCCAGGCAATGACCTTACTTGGACAGATACCAATTTGCCTAACCTTAATACTAGTCGTAGCAATGCAAAGCTGATTGATGTTGTAGATAACAACGGCAGAAGATGGCTCTATGCCATTGGTGGCATAAATCAAGTGCCAGATGATGCTACTCGTCGTTCGTGGGATAATCCTGGTCAAAGGATTAATCTGGTTAAAGAGGTTGAACGGATAGAAATAAACAATGATACGGACCCAACTAATGGAGATATTGGTAAGCCAATAGGTGCGTGGGAGCCAGTAACTAGCATGAATTTTGGCCATACTGAGTTTGGGCTAGTGGTTTATCAAGATTATATCTGTGTTATAGCTGGGGATATTCATGTTCCTAAAATTGGTGCGGATTCGGATGATGATCTTAGGTCAAGGGAATATCCTTTGGTCTATTCAACTATTGAGATATTAGATTACAAAGATCCTCTGGCTACATGGCAAGTTTATGCATTAATCTCGGGGGTAAACTTCTACCCAGAAGTGGCGTTAATCGGAGATCAACTACACATTGTTGGTGGTGTTTACGGCAATCCTTTTGTGGGCAATCGATTAAATGATCCATCATCGACCGGTAACTATAATATTGATCCAGACTATTACACTGGTACCCAAGATCCGTATATGCCTGCTGCTCTAGTAGCTAAAGACCCCATTATGTTAGAGGACGATTTGGCTGCTTGGGACAATTTAAATCTAGCTAGCAAAACGATGATAGGAGTCACGAGAGTGCCTATGACTACTTATCGTGGAGGAGTTGATGCTCCGATTGATGATTCAACTAACCCAAATCCAGATCCACCCGAAGAACCTCCTGATGGGTGGCAAGAGGGCGACTTACCAGACTGGTTGACATTCGACAAGAATAGCGACCTAGGTTATATTTTTTCACAAGGAGTTTTAAACGCTACATTCTATACCACTGTTAGCGAACATTATATTCTAGATCTTTCTAAGTCTGCCGCGCTAGATCCTGATTTTATTGTTGCAACAGGGCAACTAGGCATGGACTATACCGGCACACTAGAGTCGAATCCATATTGGTCGATGGGTGAAGTTGTTCGTTTTGGAGATCTTAGGATACATCCATATATTGCTTACACAGAAACGCGGCCAGAACTTGATGAATACTATGTAATTTTTGTTACAGCTCCGCCTCAGGGTCGTTATGGGCACAAACTGGTAGTTCATAACGGTGATTTATTAGTGCTAGGAGGAGCTAGTTGGTCTTCGAAATATCTATATCTTAATATAACAGAAGAACAATGTAGCGGAGAGGCATGCCTTAACGAACATTTTTATCACAGAACAGAGCGAGCTCACTTCTGGGTGATAGAAGACGACTTTGATCCATTTATAACAGCAGTGATGGGTGGTCCCACTTTGTATGACTATAGGTACATAGGCAACATTGCATATAAATGGGATGTTGCGGGGCAGCGTTGGGATAGTACTAATGCTACTATGGCTGGTTTCCCTAGCAGAAAACTTTCAGATACGTATGCCTTTAAATCTCCAGAACTTCTCGGTAGTGGTAAAAAAGGGCGTGCTTTCTTTGGTTTAGCAGAACTAGATTTTTCTGAAACAGTGCCTGCTAGCAATAATCATCTTGCTGCAGTAGCAGTAGGAGGATTACAGAACGATCCTGATGCCCAATGCCCAACCGAGTGTACTATTATAGTCCCTGGCAATGATGGTCAGAGTAGTTACTGGTACTTCAATATTCCAGTCGTTGTCACTAATAGAACAGAAAAATTAGAAGTCGATAGTATTGGCTGGGAAGATAAACCAGAAGGTTATCTTAATGCAAGAAATGAATTAATAGGATCTTACAATATATTCTCTGTTGGCATAGATAAATATCGCTCTATATCATTCGATGGTCAGCTTAAGTTCCAATACGAAGATAATCAGCTTTATACCGATCCCGTGCACGTGCCAGACTATCAGCGAACTGGTCCTTTGTTGTCTGATAGCACAACCAGCATGTTTGTTGGTGACCAATGGTGGCCCATGCCAATAAGGCCAGAAGGTGACCCAGAAATGAACGGTATGAATCTTTTTACCTTCTCTGGTGTAAAAGATGTCAGAATAACAGACGATAACGGCACCACTACAGTATATATTTATAAAGTTGGCGGCACCGTAGGACCAGACTCGCACTACCTAAGAAGCTGGCTACCAATAACCAGCACAGATGCGCAGTACCTAGGGCCGTTTATATACGGTGCACCAGGCGTGCCGTATGAACCTAACTCTGTTTTCACTGTTGATCCGCCTGTTGTTGGTGCAGATGGTGTTAGTTATGCCACTGCCACATTAACTTTGCGTGATTATTATGAAGACCCCATACCAGATTTTAAAGCTATTGTAGCCACCGAAAATAATTCTTCATGGCCACCTAATAGCGCTGACGATATTTTGATCAGACCACTAAATGCTCTGCAGACAGTTCCTCCTGGATGGCCTTCACCATGGCTATTAACAGATAGCAACGGACAGGCCCAGTTTAAACTAACTTCTACCGAAGAAATTTCAGATTTGGTGTGTGTTTATGTTTCTGAAGACAGCTCTCCCCCAATTATTAAGCCAGCCCCGTTTATAGTGCCATGTTTACCGATTACATTTGAAGCAGGTGTTCATAATCTGAATTCGACTGTTGATGCAGACCCGTACAAAGTGGCAGCCGACGGCATCGAATATTCGACCGTGACTGTTACATTGATGGACTATCAGTCCCCTCCTCAACCCATCGACACTGAAGATTATTTTGTTAAAATTCTTCCTGATAAAAGCTGGGTTGATGTAGAAATCTTGAATGAACAGATTAATAGCGACGGCCAAGCTATCTTTAGAGTACGCTCTTCTACTAGAGGTAAAACTAATATCTTTGCTAGGTATAGTTTAAGTTCTGCTGGGCTCGAAGACCCTAACGAATATATGACATTAGTTGACACAGCTACGGTAGAGTTTGGCGCCATGATCGAATCTTTAATACCAGACTATGGTTACCAAGGAGATCATCTCCCAGACGTAACTGCCACCGGCAAAGCTACACATTGGGATAGCGATGATACCGAAGTTGAGTTTATACCTCCATCTAAATTTAGCTTCCATTGGAACGATTCCAGCGGAGAACAGGACATCGAGGACATATCTTTAATGGCTAATGGACAAGTAACTTCTGAAATTGGTATTTGGGATCCAAATTCCACTTCAACTAATGTCACTTTTGAAATACTCGATCGCAGCGATAGTACCGATCCAGGCAATTTCTGGCCAGACAATGATTCTAATCCCAATACGCCCAACACAACATACTCTACAGATACCGATAGCGATGGCAAAGCGTATTTCCGTCTTCGGACTAGTCGTGATCCTGGCTTTACAGTTATTCGCACTACCATTGGGGGAATTTCATCCGACTTGTGGTTGGTTATTCAAGACCCAGATGCTTTCCAATATGAATTAGAAATGTTAGCCAGCCCAGTTAACTTAGAAACCAGCGGGCAAGCTGCGGTAAGGGCGGCTGTGTACAAAACGGATGGTACTGGTCGGCACTTAGTTACTACTGTCTTAAATTTCAATTTCTTAGCCGAAGCCACTAACAGTACTTTAAATCCAGATTCCTCAGACAGCATAGACGGAATAGCAGAAACACAATATACTCGCAGCACCGAGAATGGTCGTTTCCATGTTTTTGCTTGGACGGAAGTAGATTACGGACTCGAAAAATTATTTGTAGCTAGCAAAACTATTGTTAACCATAAACCACCTTTGTCAGACACTGGACAAATTACCATTGGGTCGGTAACTGTTAATAGTTTAACCGAGCTAGTAGCAAACTCGGTCGACATAGGTCAAACGGCTCCTTTAGGTTTTTGGACATTTAGAACTACCACCATCTTCCCTGCCACTAGCCCTAGCGATAGTATATTTGGTGAAGAGGTTGCCGAATATACCTTTAGAGTTTTGCCAGTGAACTGGGAAACTGGTCCGACAATCGATCTTATCCCAAGATCTGGATTAAGAGATACTACCAACTACCAAATTTATATCACTGGTGAAAATACGCATTTTGACCCTACCTCTATTGTGCGCTTTACTTCTGTGAATGGGAGTAGTGCGGGCATCGAGATTGTGCCGAATAGTTTAAATATTATTTCAGAGCTAGAACTGGAAGTTAAAATTAATATTACCAACACTGCGGAAATTGGTTTTTGGAATGTAAGGGTTACAACTATGAACGAGGTCGCAGAAAAACCTGGCGATCAAGATTTCGCTGTGTCTGACGATAGCGGTTATGCCATTGATGTTACGGTAAAACCAGATTCAATTGCACGTGATGGCATTAGCAAAGCACAGGTAGAAGCAATGGTCAGCCTTGTCGATCCATTCGATGGCGCCATTACTCGAGTCGATGGTGTCACAGTTTATTTTGCACACGATGGTCACGGTACTTTTAGTCAAGATAGTGCAGTAACTCAAAATGGCGGTATTGCCAGAGTCGAATACACTAGTGATCTTGGTACTGAGAGTATCATTGTAGAAATAAACGCTAGCGCTACTCCAGCTGCAGGAGTTTTTATTAGCAACTGGTGCACCATCGCACTGGTAGTTAACCCGTGGTTATATAAATTAACTGCCGATCCTACAGAAATTCCATTGTATGGTGGCACAGGCATTTCTGATCTAACTATCTCTGGTTTACCAACTGGGCAACGCATCCCCATTACTCTGCATTTCGATAATAATCCCAAGGGTCATATCCAGCCTACTGCTACTACTAGCGATACTGATGGCACAGCTGGTTCAACTTACATTGCTGCGCCTGAAGGCCAACGCGTGGTAGAAATAGTTCGTATTTATGCCATGGCAACTGTCCCCGGCTATGGCCAAGTGCGATCAAACATTGCTGAAATTCAAATTGGTAGAGATGCATCAAAGTACAAAATAGAATTAACAGCAGTCCCCAGCTCTGTTATTGCTGGTGGCGAACAAAGGTCGACCGTTACTGCTGTATTAAGTTTCCAATCGCAAGCTGTGCCTGATTGGCCAATTAACTTCGCACTCTTCGAAGCAGCTTCCGGCGACCATCTAACTCTCCTCACTGGCAGAACTAATACTTCGGGGGTATTGGTTACAGAATTTGTGCCGGGCAACATCGAAGGAGCAGTTATAGTTAAGGCCTATCCAATAGGGCTCGGTATATTTGGTGAAGACATCATTACGAAAACTGCAGATAAATTCCCCGATGAATGTTTGTCTAATATCTCAGCAGTTTCGCATTATGTGCCTGCTGATGGAGTTAGTTATTCGGTAGTAACCATTACTTTACGCAACAGTAATTATGTACCCATTGCAGGGCAGTTAGTTACTGTTTCAACTGACAACACTTTATACAACGTTAGGTTGGCTAATGGCGCAGCTGGTAATTCGGCAGTTACTAACGTTAGAGGCCAAGCCATCTTTAGGGTAAGTTCTAATAATTTGGTTGGTATCGCTAATGTCACAGCTACCTTCAATGCAGACTTCAATTTAGAAACAGATGTTATCTTCGAAGCTCCTGGTTCTTTAATTTCGCAGAATCTTAGATTAATCGTGCCGTTCGAAATGCGCGATTACGATAATCTAACGTGGATCTATCTTACTGAAAATGCGCTAACAAACGGTTACTTTATCGACGAGATGTATACCAAAAATGCTCGCCCAAATAATGAAGTTCAAGATTTAACCGACATTGTTATTTATTTGCATCCGAACAAGGTCTACACCATGTGGGTGAAAGGTAGGTATCACAAAGCTAAGATTAAAACCTTTACGACTGGTTCAATCGGTAACGATACCATAGAGGTTAGTTTTTCTGAAAATGCCGAAGACCCTGGATTATTCATTGGAGATTTGTTGCCAGATGTAAAGGTAATTGGCTTTACTCCATCCGGTGAGGACATTACTATCCCCTCTCCTTTCCACGATAACTTTATTAACGCCATCGACTTTGGGCCATGGCCCAGCAATTGGTTTACAAACAACTACAGTTTAGCCGATTTCAATCTTGATAGTGTGCTGAATTCAATTGACTTCAGGTGGTGGATTGAAAACTATGGTCCAGGTGCTGAGGGCGCTCCACGTCCTCGCTGCGATCTATAGCTTGCCATAGTCTCCATTCTTTTAACTACGCTTCTTGACGAGAGGAGTGGCTTTTTGTTAACGTCGAACTATTGAATGAATCTTGAAAAAGGAAGGTGACGAACTAAATTATGGCAACTTCAATTCTTTGTTTTGTATTTTCCGGTATGGGTGCCGGTAAAACCATGGATCTTTTAAGAATTGCTTACAACTGCAATGAACAAGGTATAAAACCCTGGCTTCTAACCTCCAGTGTAGATAATAGGCATGGTATTGGGAGAATTACATCAAGGTCAGGATTTCAACAGGACGCAAGGCCCATTGATCAGTCAGATAATATCTACAACCTATTTGTCGATGAAAATTCGAAAGAGCAAATTGATGTAGTTCTGGTTGATGAAGCTATGTTTCTAAGCAATGAACAAGTTTGGCAGTTAGCTAAAATTGTGGATGACTTAGGAATTTCGGTAACGTGCTTTGGGCTTCGATCTGATTTCCAAGGCAATTTATTCGAAGGAAGCGCTGCTCTAATGGCTATAGCAGATGAGATCAAAACGATCGATACAAGATGTCGTTGCGGAGAAAAGGCAATAATGAATGCTCGAATAAAAGACGAGAAAATTGTTCGAGAGGGAGCTCAAGTTCAAATTGGAGGCAACGAATCCTATAAGGCGATGTGCCGAAAATGTTGGGGGATGCCTTGCTAAAGTTTTTCGTCATACCAAACCACCTTTTACGGGTGGTTTTTATTGCTTAGTTATCAGATTAATCGTTAGTTCTTTTGATATAATAAAAACAGTAACCACTGTACCTTTGGAGGTAAAATCATATGAGTGGTGGTAATAATTGTTTTTGTGGAGCAAGCATAGGCACATAGAGTCACCTTTATACTCCATGCCACTTAAATCTTTCTTCACAAATCTCACCCAGGGCACGTTTATTCTTATTCGTGTCCTTTTTTGCGTAGAACAAAACAATGACTTCATCTCACTAACTGAGCAGAGCAGGTTTATTGTTTCTTAGGAAGAGTAATACGAGGAGGTCGCCCATAATGTGGCAGAACTTGCTTGAATTTTTTGACTAAAGTTTTTAATTTAAACAAAGCTTCGATCCGATCAGTTATTTCTCCGTCTAGATTTGCTTTTCCAATAACCGCAATATTTAAACCGTATCCTAAAGTATTAGCAGTGCTAACACCAACTCTAAGGCCAGTAAAAGAACCGGGGCCTAAATTAACCACTATCCATTTTAACTCAGCAGGACTTATCTTTTCTTTCTTTAGTAGTTTATTTATGTTGGGTAATAGTTCTTTCGATTGGTTGCGATGCGAAATCCAAGTCACAATTCTTAATCTATTCTCCCCTACTAGTCCAATGCCTGTCTCTTCGTTGGTGGTATCAATAGCTAAAATATATTTCTTGTCCATTATTTTAAATTGGTAATTGTAATTTTCCTTTTGTTTTCATCCAAGATTGAGATCTTAATTTTAACAGTACTCTTAGGCAGTTGTTCTTCAATCTTTTCTGCCCATTCTATAAGCACCACATTTTCCTCGGCATTGCTTAAAATCTCGTCTACCAACATATCGTCAGGAGCGATGCGATATAAATCATAATGGTAGAGCGACCAGTCTTTTTTAGGCACTGGATAAATTCGTTCTAACACAAAAGTTGGGCTAACTACTTTAGATTTAATCTTTAGCCCCTTGGCAATGCCTTGGGTTAAAGTAGTTTTACCTCCACCCAAATCAGAAATGAGTGCCACTACCATGCCTGGCTTAACTTGCTTCGATAGTTTCTTGCCTAATCTTTGGGTATCTTTGCCACTAGTTGTAATAAAGGTTTGCATATTTTTTCTTCTGGAACCATATTATTCCAAATAAAATAAAACCGAGCAAATATTTTGGGTAGGCTATGCCGCTATTTGGTAGATACATTAAAGAATCTTCAGTAAAACCAGCGAAGCTAATATCATTTGGCTCACCGGGCGTTAGTTCTTCAGACCAAAACCAGTCGCCGTTAGGTGCAAGAACGTAGGCATTACCTTTTTTAGCAGAAGTATCGTATTCGATCGTATCTATAACATTGTTTTGGGTGTCGAGTAGTGATAAAGTTTCTCCGCCAGCATTATTAAGTCGGATGCCAGTAATGGTTTGGTCTAATAAAATGTATTCATTTGGTTTTAGCATTACTGTGTCACTATCTTTGTCAGCAGCATTAATGTCTGGTAGGTCGAAAGCATTTAAGGCATAGCTTTTACGGCTAGCATCAATTAACCGCCAGTCGGTAATGTTAATGTTAGTGTCGCTGACATTGCAAAGTTCGATATATTCTTTACCCTCAGCCGGGTTGGGCAAAATCTCAGTTATGATAACTTGGCCTACTTGGCCAACGTCTCCGGTTGGATTAATAAGGGTGGTTACGGCTAGCTGATTCGATAAAATTGTTTGGCTGTTGTAGGTACCAGTTACTACAAAAAAATATTTTGTATCGGGGGTTAACTCTTCAACCAAATAACTACGTTTGTTGTTGGTTAATTTAACCAATAATTTACCCTTACTTTCTTCGTCTTCGGATTTATATAATTTAATCTCGGATAGTTTGCTAGGATAACTAATTTCAAAAGAGATTAACACGGAGGTGTCTTCTAGCTCTTCGGCATCGATGTTAATAGTAACAGGATCTTCTTCGTCTAAGACATCCTCTTCATCAACTTCCGGTAGTTCTAAAACATTTTCCTTGTCTTTAGTCACTTCTAAAGTCCATCGCCAACTTCCATTAAACAATGCATAGGCCGAACCCTTCGGAGCTACCCCATAATTAGGAGTTTCTGATACTACTGTGCCCGTAGGCCATGAAAGCCTAGTATTATCCCCCGTATCGTTAAGTGAAATACGAGTGATAGTTTTGGTAAAAGATCTATACTCCCCTGGCAAAAGGATAATGTCTGAACTAATAATATATTCGGCCGATCCACCGGGCGATTTGTCATCTAATTTCCAACCGTTTAAATTTACCGAACTGCTATCTCCATTAAAAATTTCAATGAATTCATCATTACTAGTAGTGCTTGGGTTTGGGTACAGTTCGGTAATAATAACTTTGTTGCTGTAAGTTGTGTCTTCATCTGGCTCGCTGAGAGTGATTGCATTTGGCAAGATACCTTCCTGTAAATCTGGATTAATAACTACGAGGTCCCAATCCCCTGCTTCAACACTGCTAAGATCGAACTTGGCATTATCGATTAACATTGGGCTAACAACATTTACATCGGTGCCTGAAATGATCTGAGCACCTTTACGCAATTGCACCGCCACATTCCCACTCATCGAAAAATTATCTCCACTAATATTTTCAATTTCAAAAATTGTATCAATCTCGGCTTGATTTGGTTGTACGTTGTTTATAATTGGCTTGAGTAATGGTTTCGGAGAATTAATAGCCGCCGGAGTAGCTTTGTCTATGGCCCCTGCGTCTAAATTAATAGCGAGGGTTGCTTCGTGCCAACTAGCGGCTAAGCTTCCATCTTCGATAACTTCATTTCTTTCCATCGAAGTTTTAGCACTATTACTGCCTGCTAACGGGACACTGCCATCTCCTGCAGTGTCTTGTAACGCTCCCCCATTATCCCAAAGTCCTTGGTAAAGTTTAATCGATAATTTATCATTCGACAAAGTAATGCTGCTATCAATCAAGTTTGGAGCAATATTTAAAACAGATAATTTGCCACTAAAATCGTAATCCTCATCATTATTTGCAATTAAAAAATATCCATTAGCCGGAATAATATTAGCTAACGGATCGAGGTTAGCGACAATGTCTATCATCAAGCTTTCGGTGCCAGTATTTTTGGTAATTTGCCATCCAGTTAAGTCGACATCTTCCCCTGTAGTGTTTAAAAGTTCAATCCATTCATCGCTACTGCTGCTAGAACTACCCGCCCAAGCTAACTCGTTAATAACAACTGCCGCTGGTGTTTGAGCTTGGCTAAAACTTGGTTTTATAATAAAAAATAATATTAAAACCACCCCCAACCATCCCCCAATACGCCGAATTTTTTTCATTTCTTCACCAATTTAAAAATTTCCCATCCAATTTTATAATACCACCCAGCGGTTTGACCGAAAGGCCAAAAGAGCGTAAACTGGGGTCGTTGTGGTTAGTAATGAAGGCTAATCAGGTTTGGACTACAACAATCAATATATTAACAGTTTTCAGGTTCCAGTCGATCAAATTAAGAATTCAAGATTGTTTAATCAAATTGGCAAGCGTATAAATATCTCATTTTAAAACAATATATCTGGTAGCGGGGTAGACCTTGCCTTCTTAGTGAACGAATGGACACCTGATTGTAAAATCAGAGGAGCTTAATATGGGTACAGGAATAACGATTGTAATTTGGGCAGCCGTTGGCATTGCCATCGGTTATTTCACCAAATCTACTCTCTCAAAGATGAAATCGGATCGGGCAGAAGAAGAGGCAGAAAAAATTATTAAAAAAGCCCAGGTCAAATTAGACGATGCGGCTAAAAAAGAAAAAGAGATTGTCATCTCGGCCAAAGAGGAGGCTTCTAAAATTCGCGAACGATCCGAGAAAGAAGATCAACAGAGAAGAACGGAGCTTTCGAACGTAGAAAAAAGATTAGGTCAGAAAGACGACAATCTGGATCGTAGAGCTGAAGAACTAGACAAGCGTCAAGAGGTCATTATTAAACAAGACGCTGAAATTAAAGAAGTAAAAGACGAGATTATAAAAATCCGTCTACAACAAGAGGACAAATTAGCGGCAGTAGCTAAAATGACCAAAGAAGAAGCCAAAGACCTGCTCTTAAAGAGAACCGAGAAAGAGGCCAAAGAAGACATTCTGAAAGTAATAAAAGATGTCGAAGAGACCACCAAGGAAGAAGCCGAAGGCAAAGCTAGGGATATTATTGGCATGGCTATTCAACGTTACGCTGCTGAAACAACGGTCGAATCTACCACTAATGTAATATCTCTTCCTACAGACGAAATGAAAGGTAGAGTAATTGGGAAAGAGGGTCGTAATATTCAGGCTTTCGAGCGCGCTACTGGAGTAGACCTTATTGTAGACGATACCCCAGGAGTTGTTATTATCTCCGGGTTTGATCCAGTGCGGAGAGCCATTGCTAAAAAAGCTTTAGAGCAACTAGTTTCGGATGGACGTATTCAACCCGCCAGAATTGAAGAATTGGTTGAAAAAGCCAAGAAGGATATTAACACCGATATTAAAAAAGCCGGGGAAGAAGCGGTTCTAGAGTTAAGCTTAGGCGGCCTACCAGTCGATTTAATTAAAATTATTGGTCGGTTAAAGTACCGCACTAGTTATGGCCAAAATATTTTACGTCACTCGATTGAATCGGCGCATATTGCCGGCATGCTTGCTTCACAAATTGGAGCCAACTTGCGGTTAGCTAAACTAGCTGCGCTCTTACACGATGTTGGTAAAGCTTTAGATCACGAATTTGAAGGTACCCATATCGATTTGTCTAAAGACATTGCGGTTAAATATGGCATGCCACCTGAAGTTATTCAGGCCATCGAGGTATCCCACGAAGGATCTGGTGGACCCAAGAGTGCTATCGACTTTATCTCCATGGCAGCAGATGCTATCTCGGCTTCTCGCCCAGGGGCTAGGCGTGAAAGCGTGGAACAATACATTAAACGACTTGGAGATCTAGAAAATATTGCTACTAATTTCCCTGGTGTGGAAAGAGCCTATGCTATCCACGCTGGTCGCGAAGTACGGGTAATGGTAATTCCAGAAGAAATTGATGATCTCGGGATTATTAAGCTATCGAAAGAAGTAGCACGTAAAATTGAAAAAGATATGACTTACCCAGGCACAGTTAAGGTAAACGTTATTAGGGAGATCCGTGCCGAGGGCATAGCAAAATAAGTAGTGCTTCGGGTACTCTTAGAGGAGGGGTAATAAAAAACTATGTTGAATGTAAGTAAAATTGATTTGCCAAATAAGTTACGCATTGTAACGGTGCCAATGAAATCCACCGAAACGGTAACGATTATGATTATGATCAAAGCCGGTTCTCGCTATGAAGTCCAGAGTATTCGGGGCATATCTCACTTTTTAGAACACATGTTCTTTAAAGGTGGAGAAAGATATGAAACACCTAGGGCGGTAGCAGAAGCCATCGACAGCGTTGGTGGCATCTTCAACGCCTTTACTGGTAACCAATTTGTCGCTTATTTCATAAAAGTTGCAAAAGAACACACCGAAACTGCTTTCGATGTGCTTTCAGATATGCTGCTTAATGCCAAATTTAATGAAGAGGGCCTAAACCGTGAGCGTGGGGTGGTGTTAGAAGAATACAAGATGATTCATGACGACCCCAAAAGATTAGTAGATGATGAATTCGAAGCCATGCTTATCGGTAACCATCCACTGGGGTGGTCGACGATTGGGCTACCTAAAGTAATTAAATCTCTGCAGAGAAAAGATTTTGTCGAATACAGAGACAAGTTATATACCGCTCCAAACATTGTAGTGTCGGTAGCCGGCAACATCGAACCATCGGAAGTAAAAAAACTTACTGCCAAGTATTTACCATGCAAAAAGTCGGCCAAAGTAAGTAAAGCTATCCCCTACCACCCGGGCAAGCTTAAGAAAAAAATTAAAATTATTTACAAAGCTACCAAGCAAGCACACCTAATTTTGGGTGTACCCACTTTCGGAGCGTTTAGCCCGCACAAATACACAGCTAAACTACTAGCAGCGGTCTTGGGTGGTGGAATGAGTTCCCGCTTGTTCACGAGCGTTAGAGAGCGTCACGGGCTAGCTTATTATGTCTATGGATCATGGATGGATTACGCCGACGTTGGTTACCTAATGGCTAAAGCTGGCGTAGACAAGTCTCGCATCGATTTAGCAATTCATACAATCCTCGATGAGTTCAAGTTTTTCATTACCGAAAAAGTTTCTGATGAAGAGCTCAAGAAAGCCAAAGAGTTTGTGATTGGCCATTTAATTTTGGGTTTAGAAGATTCTAGCGAAGTAGCCTACGAGTACGGTTCGCAGGAACTGCTTTATGACGAAATCGATACTTTAGCCGATAAGAAGAGAAAGATACAGGCCGTAACGGCAGAACAAATCCAAGAATTAGCCAAGAATATTTTTAAGGATAATGCATGGCATTTAATCGTAATTGGGCCATATAAAGACTCTAAACGGTTTGCCAAGCTTTTGAAGTAGGTGTTGAGGTGTGTTAACAACCCTTGTTAACCCTATAATTAGCTCTAGTAGCTAGTTTTTGGCATGAGGTTAACAACCCTTGTTAACCCCCTTACAACACGTAAAACTCCCCACTAAGGGGGCCATTTTAAGTACAATACAATGGGGTTGTTGGGTAGTTTTCGATATAACAGCGATCCCCCATTAAAAGCCTTGGCATTTGTTACAATAGACAATATAAAAAGATATATTGTTAAACTGTAAAATTATGGATCAAGAAAGAAGCTTCGTAATGGTTAAGCCAGATGGGGTGAAAAGAGGTTTATCAGATGAAATTATTAAGCGCCTGACTGATGCTGGGCTTTCAATTGTAACCAGAAAAGATATGCAACCTACTCGAGAGCTGGCTTACCAGCACTATGCTGACTCTGATGAATGGTATTTAAGTGTTGGCACAAAAACGATTGGTAGTTATGCAAAACAAGGTTTGGCAATAACTGATGTTTTCTCAGCCGATGATCCAATAGTAGTTGGCAAGCAAGTTCGTGAGTGGTTGGCAGACTTTTTAACATCTGGGCCTGTAGTAGCTATGATTATATCTGGCCCTATTGGCACCGTTCAAAAAATACGCGATTTAGTTGGTGCTACTAGCCCAGAGTTTGCCGATAAAGGCACTATTCGAGGCGACCTAGGTGATGACACCTATTACAAGTCTAATAGTTCTGGTCGCGCTTTCGAGAACTTAGTACATGCTTCAGAATCCGTTGTTGAAGCTGAACGTGAGATTAAGCTTTGGTTCCCAGAACTAGGTTAAATCCCCTGTCGCGTCCTCAAGCGTAGCTGAGATATTGTTAATGAATATTGACGGATATTATGCGTATCTGTTAGTATATTTCTACAAGAGAAAAGCGCCATATATCCTACGGAATAATTTGACCCAACTGGTAACTTTTTTCTTCATTAGAAGGAGTAGTACATTAACAAGCCATTCAAAGCGAGCGAGATAAGCTGCTTTAGCAGACATTCATTCTTTATCGATTGCCTCAAGCACCTTTTTGAGGATTAATATCCCACAAAAGGACTACTAGAAGTAAAATGATGAAGATATTGAATGTGTGCGAGCTGCCTAATCGCTGGAATTCATTCCGCTTATCTCGCTCCACTTTTTTTAACAATACGACATTTCCTGTATAAAAAAATGACAGGGTAGGTCTCCTCCTGCCTACTCATCGTGTTGTAAATGTTCTGCGATCGCCCCTTAGTTTCTGCCCATCATTAACTAAGGGGCATTTTTTTATGTATTTTGGAGGTGTTGAGGCGTATCAACACCCTCTCGAAATTTAGCCACCAGAGCCAATAGTGGGGTTAACAACCCTTGTTAACTGTATTAACTTTTATATACTTTTGTGTTATAAAAAAACGTATTTAGCCAATCGTCTAAATACATGGGTTCAACGGTCGTCGAACCACTTAACAACCCATGTTAACCCAAAGGCCATTTTGGTGTTGTACCGTGTTAACCCCCACCTCACATGGCACAACAGCTACCTATCTATATATGTGCATATTAGAAGCCACAAAATTGGCCACCGTGTTGTACCATGTTAGCCCAATTTGACAAGGGTTGACAACCCATGTTAACCTAAAAGTGGTTTAGGTTAAACGACCGTCGAACCACTTAACAACCCATGTTAACCCAAAGGCCCAAAAAGTAGTATCATTACAACACAAAACAAGGGGGTGTTGTAAGTGGTCTAACACCCCTTGTTAACCCAAAGGCAATTATTAGCTCCTATAACAAATAATAGACTTAACAACCCATGTTAACACTAGAGAAAGCGCAAGAAATTGTTCAACAAGCAAAAGACGTTCATGAAACGTCGGCCAAGGAATCTGTTTTAGTAGTAAATACTGCAAAAGAGTCAGGAGATGGCTCGTTCTCTTTATCTGAAGTGGCTCGTTATCTAAAAACTACTGAAAACAGAATTCGTCACTGGGAAAAGTCGTTTAGCCAAGTTCTATCTAATCACCGCAACCAATATAATCACCGAGTTTTTACTAACTCTGATGTTAAGATGCTCGAGAAGATTAAATTTTTACAAGATACTGGTTTTTATACCAAGCAGGGGATGGTGGCCAAATTAAAATCTAGTGCTGGCACTAAAGAAGATGGGGGATTCGTTAGCAATAACAGCCAAGCTGACAGGGAATATAAGCAGAAACTAATGTTGGCCCTCAACACCTTAGCTACAGAGATCAAAAGCTTGCGTAGAGAAGTGCGAGAGGATCTACAAGCTGGTCTTAGGGGGGAAATAGAACATCTAACCATGTTGTTATTCCCACCTCAAACCACTAAAAAAAGCTGGTGGAAACAACTCTGGAACAAGTAGGATATGGTTATGGCCAACCAGAGGAGATCAACACAACTAGTTAAAATAGGGAATAAGAGAGTTATTCCTACACATAAAGCAGTGCCAAGATCACGTTGGCAGATGTTTTTTAAATCTAGTCCGCTTAAACTAGACAAAAACCACCCCAAGCCAACAGTGTTTGTGGCGATGAGTGGTGGAGTCGATTCATCCGTTACAGCTTATCTACTTCAGAAACAGGGCTACCAAATTGTAGGGGTTTTTATGAAGAACTGGTCTTTTAATGTTAAAAACGTTAAAGATTGTCCTTTATATCTCGATTATTTAGATATGGTTAAAGTTTGTAAGTTCTTAAAAATCCCATATCTAGTGTTTAGTTTTGAAAGAGAATATCGCAGAAGAGTAATTGATGACTTCTTTCAGGGATATAAGGAGGGGATTACTCCTAACCCAGATGTACTCTGTAATCGAGAGATAAAATTCGACCTATTCCTGAAAAAAGCTTTAGCTATGGGAGCAGATCTAATGGCAACCGGCCACCATATTCGCTCTAAATGCGATAAAAACGGCTGCAATCTACTGCGAGGCAAAGACCCCATTAAAGATCAGACATATTTTGTTTACCCTTTAACCCAAAGCCAGTTAAAGAAGAACCTGTTCCCTGTTGGTAAATATTTAAAGGCAGATATCCGTAGAATAGCTGAAAAAGCCAACTTACCTACCGCCACTAAGCGAGATAGCCAAGGTATTTGTTTTATTGGTCGGATTGATGCCAAAGATTTTCTAAAAACTAGATTAACTCAGAAAAAAGGGGACATTGTCGATAAAAATGGTAAAAAGCTGGGAGCACATGAAGGCGCTTGGTTTTACACTATCGGCCAAAGGCGCATTGCTGGACTCGCTGGCACCAACAAGCCAATGTATGTGTTGGCTACAGATGTAAAGAAAAATCTAGTCATAGTAGGCAGCGATAAAGAAACTTATTCTAAGATCGCTAGAGTTAAATCACTGCATATTATTAACCCCAAGTCGTATCCCAAGAGCAAGCTAATTGGTTACAAATTCTTAGCTAAGTCTAGATATACCCCTACTTTGAGCAGGGGAGTTCTAAAACAAGACAAACAGGGCTATTATTTTGAATTTACTAAACCAGAACGAGCCATTACCCCTGGGCAGTCGCTAGTGCTATTCGATAAAAATATCTGCGTTGGCGGAGGCATCATCACCTCTGTAAGAAAATAGAATCTAATTTGCCACTTAGAGATGCATGGATACTAAATGATCTTTAAATTTCTTTTCTATTGCGCTAACTACGGCATCTTTCACTTCAGGGTCGCTTTCTGCTACCCACCTAGAAAAATTATATAGTCCTTGCTCATCCATTTCTAACCAATGGTGATTTTTTAACAAAAATACCAGGGTTGTGGTTACAGCAATTCTTTTATTACCATTTTGGAAGGGATGGTTTTTAATTAACAAATAGAACAAAATACTAGCTTTACTCACTATTCCTCGATACAAATCTCCTCGAAATGTTTGTTTTGGTGCAGCGATGCATTTCTCTAGCACATTGGGAAATCTCGTTGAAAAATCAGGGATAGGCTCATCCCATTCCATGGTCCTTTTAGCCAGCCAATAAGCTATATGGCCAACTTCATCAATTGTTAGATGGTGAATTTTCATTATTCAGCACCCAACATTTTAAGAGTTTTACCATAGCGCTTAACAACTAGATCAACCTGATGTTTGATAAGTTCTTTTTCGTCTGGTACCTGATCAGATTTCACATATTCAGATAGTTCACTCCTGAGTATGACATATGCTTTACCTACTTTATCTGCTTGAATTTTACCAGTTTTAATCCATCTAAATACTGTTACTCGGCTAACACCGATTAATTTAGCTGCTTCGGCAGTAGAAAACCACGCTTTGTTATCCATGTCTAAAGTGTAACATATGTTACACAATAAATCAAACACTGTATCATATGTTACATATCCTCTCTGTCATCTATGTGGGCATCAGCAGCGGAGTTATTAAAGCTACCAAATAAAAAATGCGGGAGCATGTGGTTGCTCCCGCTCTACTGCGATTGTTAATGCCGTGGTGATGTGTAACACAACAATCACAGTATACCCCGGTTATCATCTATATTGTTATTGTAACAAGATCTAACTTATTGCGATATAGGGTATAGTTGAGAATATGACACAGTTTAGCGAAACAGACGTACAAGTTTTGATTAAGCGCATTCAACAAGGCGAGTCAGATCTGTTTGGCCGTATCTTTGATATTTTTTCAGATAGAATCTTCCGTTTCCTGTATTTCCGCATTGGAGATAGAGAAACGGCTAAGGAT
>Ga0180007_10003156_pt1 | contig 18670 bp, 14 predicted proteins | sample MM_PC_MetaG_FD_121122 | JGI IMG/M metagenome (GOLD analysis project Ga0180007, IMG submission 121122) | Groundwater microbial communities from the Aspo Hard Rock Laboratory (HRL) deep subsurface site, Sweden - MM_PC_MetaG | ecosystem: Environmental > Aquatic > Deep subsurface > Groundwater... | reverse complement strand
TCGGTCCCGCGGAAAACACTGTTGTCCCTGACGGCGCGAACCATACACTATTTCCTGCGTCTCCCGAACTTACAATCGTAACCGCAACCCCTCCATTTTTAGAAATACTAGCGGCAAAAACTACATCCTGATTCGTCGGCGCGGTATCATCTACCGTTAACGTCGCAATTGAGGCCGCGGAATAGTTACCTACTAAATCAATAACATACATTTTATAGCTACCGTCAATTATGGGCGCTAAAATTGTAACTGCAACACCAGAAGCCGTAGTCATAGTCGGTCCCGCGAAAAACACTGTCGTACCTGACGGCGCGAACCATACATTATTAGAAGCATCGCCCGAACTTACGATCGTAACCGCGACTCCTCCATTTTTAGAAACACTAACAGAAAAAACCGTATTCTGATTAGTAGGCGCGGTATTATCTACCGTTAACGTCGCGGTTGATGCCGCAGAATAATTACCTACCGAATCAATAACATACATTTTATAGCTGCCTCCGGCCGACGGCGATAAAATTGATGTTGCCGTACCACCAGCGGTAGTTTTAGTTGAGCTCGTAGAAAATGACGTTGTCCCTGACGGCGCAAACCAAACACTATTAGAAGAACTCCCTGAACTTGTAATATAAACCGTCGCCCCTCCTTTTTTAGAAACACTTGAAGAAAAAACCGTATTCTGATTAGTAGGCGCAATCGTATCCAAATTAACCGTAAGCTGAAATGTAGCGGTTGTCCCATCATATATAGAATACATCTTATTATCATAGGCAAAAACAGCTGTCTGCGGCCATGCCTCGGCATAACTTCTTTCCTGATAAACTCCCTGCTCAGAAGCCCCCTCATCAAAATAAATTAAAACATCACTGTTATCTCCGGAAGCCACCAACGCATAATTTTGCTCCAATAAATCTGGTTTAGAACTATAAAGTCCTTCATACCAGCCTCTAGTTGCCGCATCTATTGTTACTTCCTCGGTCTCACCTACTAATCCGGAATCTTGTGCTAAATAAATAGCGTATTTTACCTTACAAGCTTCACTCTCATTAATATTTTCTAAATAAGCGGTTATCGAACGCGGTGTCATTTCAAACGCGCAAAATATAGAGCCCCTTCCCGCATTATCTAAAGGTATAGCACTTGAACCAACACTCATATACCCAAACTCAGGGTCAACTATTACCGGATAAACCGCTTTATCCAGCCAATCCGAATCAACCGTAATCTTTAAAATTTTATTTTCTGTATCAATATTTAACTTTGCCCAAATCCAATTACCCTTATTATCAATAAGCTTAGGCCGATAAATATGGAAAGCTTTACCGGTTTCATATTGATTATCTTTCTTACTTTCATGATACACCGCGTAAGAATCTATAATTTCCTCCGGCCGAACTACCCCTTGAGCAATTTCTTTTGAGGTCAACTGTCCCTGATAATAAAATTTTAACCCTTTAAAATCAATCGGTAAACTAATAACATTAGATACCGGCTTCTCATTTAAAATGACCTCAAATTCTAAACCGCCAAATTCATTCTTAATAAATTCATGGCGAAAACTCTTTTTCTTACCCTTCACCCTCCGTTCTACTTTCTCAGTAATTTCTTTGCGCGGCTTCTTATAAAATCGGCCGTTCATTCGAGAAGAACTCCACTCTATCTTATCATCACTTCGATCCGCGCTACTGCCGTCATTAGCGGCATACTCATCAGGAATTTCAATACTAAAAAAACACTCATTTCCCCAGCGCTTTATCTTCATATAAGGCTTAAACTTTTTAGACCTAAAATCACCAATTTCAGCTTCATCAGTACCAAACTTAATTTTATAGTGTTTATTTATATCCTTTACTGCTTCTTTTTTCTTACCTTCTTCACCTTTATCTTCATCTTCATCTTTATCTTTATCTGTTTTATTTTCATTTAATATTTTTTTCTCTCTAGTTGATTTTTTGCTCTTCTTACCGACCGAATAGGTTTTAGTTTCTGTTTGCCCCGCTAATTCTACCGGCATTATTGTATCGACCTTAACAATTTTTCCCTCTTCGGTAATTAATCCGCACTTATTCGCTACAAGAACACAAATATTTCCTATCAGTTTCTGCCCTGAAGGCAGTAAATAAAATGCGGTATAAATATTATCCTTCTCCTTCTTATCACCATGCCCGCCTTTCGGACCATCATCAAACATCTTTACAATCTCTCCTCCTACCGCCTGAAAATCAGCCATTACCGAAGTAACATCAAAAACATTATTACCTTGTAAAGAATTATCCCATTCCAACGTTATGGTATCACCAAAGATAAATTGTCCTTCTTTCCCTTTAGCACCTAATACATAAATATTATCTAAACTTACCGGGGGAGAAACAAAATAAGCTATTTTTATTGCTTCCAATTTAAGATTAGAAGACCTATCTAAATCAATAATATTAGCCTGCAATTTAAGCTGATTCCCCAACCCCAAATCAAGCGGGGCGCTATACAATTCACTGGGACTAATTTCTCTTATCCAAGTTTTACCATCATCAATAGAAATATCTAAACTTATCTTTGCCTTATCACCTAAAGAAGAAATAAGATAATCAACAATAACCGTGTTAATATCACAAGAAGATGTAATTAAAGGCGGTATATAATATCCATTTGTATCTAAATTTTCTAATACAATACTTCCATCTTGCGCTAAAGTAAGACGAGAAAAATCTGCTGATTCAATTATTTGCGGAACACTGACATTACTAATAAACGGTTGCGGAAAAGCTAATTTACGAGCTCTTATCCAATCATAAATTACCCGGTCTAATTTACCATCGCCGCGCGTTTCAAAACCGATATAACCCTTAGACAATTCTCCGCCGGCGGGTTTATAACTTATCTGCGCCTGCTGCTCTTTATAATTCTCACTATACCTCTGAAAAATCACATTATCTTTATCTGCCAAAACGCGATAATTATAAAAAGTCCTAGCTAAAATAGGCGAAGTAACAGCATTAGCCTTTACATAATTACCTACGGAAACAGCATGCCGCGCTCCCTCATATGACGAAGAATAAGCCAACTGGGTTAAAGAAATATCTTTTTTATCTTCTCTAATAATTGCCCTAATCTCTTTACTATCCCATGCCTGAGCGCGATATTCAATAATACCTTCTTTAATCTGATAATTCCTTGTAATAAGCTTAGCCGCGTCTAAAGAAACTAAAGAGTTAGATAATTTAACTCTACTTTCTAAATATGGATACGGTAAAAAATCCCATTTCTCAGAATCTAACTTTTCTCCCTCAAAATTATCAAAAAAATCAAAAACATCATCAGGCGAAGACAAACTTTGCGCTAATGAATTTCCATAATAAATATATATCGCTAGCCCTTGCGGCGGAATTTGAGGAATTTTAACCCAAAATACCGCCCGCCGATCATGTTCATTTATAATTATATTTTCTAAATAATAATCCAACAGTGTCTGCCCGTCAGCACAGCTAAATCGAATATCTTTAAAATCCGCCTCTGTCTCCGCAAAAAGAACGTCATCTTTTAGGCTTTCACCGCTATCGCTCACTTCTATTTTTACCTGATAATTAAACAAGTCCTTATTCAAAGGATTTTCAATTTGGATTTGTTGTCTAACTTTAAATCCGCTAAAGGCCGGCTGACCAAACGCCGCTTCTACTCCTGCGGTATCACTATAAATAATTTTTACTTCTTTCAATCCGCTTTCCAACCCAATATTAGCTTTCCACCTAATTTGATTACCGCTTTTTTCCCCATTAAAATTTATCGGCACTCCGCAAATAACCGGCGCATAATTATGCCCATTATCAACGCTTAACTCTAAAGTTACCTCACCTTTAAACTTCCAACTTACAGCTATCGTTTCAATTTGCCCCTTAACCGTTACAGCTTCACTTCTAATAACATTATCTGAAGAAATTTTCGGCAAAAAATAATCACCGTTATTATCTAACCGCCAAACTAAAGCTGATTTCAAAATAACTGTTTTACTAATTTGTCTTTCTTGAGAATCGGCATCCACAACAGAAAAAGAAAAAAAGACTGCCGCCATTAATACACAAAAAATTACCAAGGTTAACCCAATATTTTTTAGCGCCATTTTATTCTCTTTTTTTGTTCTATTCATAATGGCTCGTTTTTTTACTTCATTTTTAATATGCCTAAATTACCTTTTTTATCCTCGCATAAAATCATTCTATTTTCTTCGCAAAAATAACTTCATTTAAATCCTTTATTAATTGTTCAAAATCTTCAGGAACAAACACAATAATATTACTTTCACTATCTATGACAAACATTTCGGGGGTACTTAACACTGCGTAATCATTAGCAATCACACTATTTATACCTTGCGAAAAACGCATATGTTTCCAATTAGAAAGATTAACTATCTCCTCTGCCCATTCTCTACCCCCAATTTCTGTTTCATCTAAATTAATCGCGATAACATCAACCTTATCTTTATTTAACACCTCAAAATCCCATTCTCTAAGGCGGGTTACCAACATCCGGCAGGACTCACAGCTTACCGACCAAAATAAAAGCAATTTATAAGGCGCACTCCCTTTCCAGGCATGAAACTGAAAATCATTGCCTTTATCATCTTTACCCAAAAAATTAGGAGACAAAGCCCCGGGAACTAACTTTGCCAAACCTTGCAGCCGCTTATTTATCTGCTGTTTTTTTGAAGTTAGGCAATTAGGATTATCAATATGCTGACGCAGCATTACCATACCTTCATCTATATGATAAGTTTCATAACCTCTATAAAAATAATCTACCATCCAGCCGTAAACTTTAGGATCTCCCTGCGCCGCTTTTTCACAAGCAATACGCCCGGCTTCAACAAACAACGTTTTCAACGGCCGCGCGTCAGAAACTTTTATTTCATATAACCTCATATAACTATCCATTAATCTTGTTAATTGGCTAAAATGAATAATTGTTCCGTCCTTAAAATCAATACCTTCAAAATAATTTTTTAATAGTTGATTAATTTGTTCATCTAAGTCACCGCTCCATATTACTGTAGGTATATACTGAAACTGAAACAGCCGGCTGACATAAAGATGATTGTAACTCTTTTCCTGATGCTTTAACCATTTATTATACGCTAACTTACGGTCTTGAAACTCTTTAGCGGCCTGCGCGTATAATTTTGAATCAGCACAATCATAATTTAACAAAAATTGTTTAAGCACCTCTATCGGTCCGCGTTTAATATCATTTTCCTTTAAAAAAGTATAATAAACAGTATTTTCTTTTTCATCAGAATTAAATTTAATGTTATCGCTGCTATTTCCATAAAACGGGTTCACTGATAACTGAATATCTTCTTTATCAACAAAAATACTTCTCTCCACAGGATAAGGATAATCACTTTCGTTAACACGATAATCAATTTTAAGAATAAATTCACCCGGTAAATATTGAGGCGGTATTTGAATCGTAATTGTTTCGCCTTCTTTCATGTCTGATATTTCATATAAAGGATCTATTGTTTTTAATCCCTTAACCGGAATCAAAGAAACCTTAGCACTAAAAACTCTCTGTAAATTAATCGAAATACAGCGTGGGGTTATAGCTTGTTCTGCGGCAAAAACACAAAAAATAACCGACAGAGCAAATACTCCCACAAACATACTCCCTATAACCCATTGAAACATCTTTACCATCCGATTAATCATTATATCTATTCTCCTCCACGCCAATAAACAATTATATCAATACTTAATACAACGAACAGGAAACCCATTTGCTCTAACACTAGTTAATACATCTACACTACTATTAGAAAAACTTATCCTATATCCGATATTTTCAGTCCAATAATAACCTACCGCATTAACAAATTTAAATGTAGCATCAGTATAATAACGAACTCCGGCAACGGTCAATTTTAAACTCGAGAACGCGCCATTATAGTTTTGTTGGCTCCAACTAGCCTTTTCCGTTGCCCACTCTGAAGATGACGGTACATGCCAACCCGAAGGACAAGGATTATTTATACCGCTCGCCCACAGACTATTATTTGACGGAATACGCCAATCGAACGGAGAGGAGGGCTCTACAATAAAATTACTATGACCGGGAACATCAGAAGCAGAATTATCAATTATCGCTATGCTATTAGCATCCTGATGACCATCAGAAAGCCGGCCCCACTGAAAATAATCGCCATATGCGCTGCTGTCATTATACGCACTCGCCTTCTGAGAAGCACCTAAATTCCTATCCATCCAACACTTACTTCCTCTAGCAATTGTTCCATATGTCACCGAACCTCCTCGATAAGTAAAAGTGATATTATTGCCGCATGCCCACACCCAATTTACCGCGGTCAGTGTTACAGTTAATGTATGCGCGCCATTCTCCGAACCGCTAGGCGGCGTCTTAAAATATAGTCCAAAATTATGACTTCCATTATTCACAAGACCAGTAACTAAATAACTATTTGTCCCCGTAATTAATGCCCCGGCATTAGTATTCTTCCTAAGAACAAACTTGTTAGTAGAGGAACCGCCGTCTGTTGACGCAGTCCAACTCCCGGTTGAAACTACTCTAATTTGAACATCTTCGGTTCCTTCGCTGTTATTATTAAATACAGTCCACTGAGACCCAGTAGTCATTTCACTTAACGCGCCTCTTGTCCCTGCTGACCAACTACTAGTACCTGACAATGAAATTGATGCCCCAGCAGCAAAAACAATCCCAGGATAAAATAATCCCGCGTAAATAAATACACTTAAAACATGAATAAAAAATTTTCTATTTAATCTCATTGCGGGCCTCCTTATCTAATCCCTTAAGAGTAGAAAAAAGCATTTTTAACTGGCAAGCTAAAACAAAAATATCTTCAGGAACATTCTTTTTAGTCTTCACCTCTATTACCGATTGATACTTCTTACCATAATATTCCTTTACTTGCGGAATATTCACATAAAGCTCCACCACCCGGCTACCGCCGCCTTCTATTCTCACTTCCTTATTTTCCGGGTATATCCAAGAAATATCCGGGATATCAATGTAACCTTCGTTAAACGGCGCGCTTGTTTGACTAGTAGCTAAAATATCTATGCTATAATTATAAGTATCCGCGCTTTTATTCTTTATAATTAATTTCATCTTTTTTCCCCCTAAAGCCGACACTGCGACCTCTTCACCTAGGGGAACATTTTCTATATTAATCTCACCAGGCTCAACCTCTAACCCAAAACTAAAACTTACCCCTGGAGTAAACAAAAAAATGCCAATTAATATAGAATAAATCAACTTACCCATTACATTTTTTAATTTAATCATTCCACCCTCTCTTACTTTTATCATTTCTAATCAATAAAAACTCCGCTATTTACCCCATTAGAGGACAAAGTTCTCTAATGGGTAAACTATTTTTCTTCTTCCGCCGGTACTATCATCGGCGAATATTCAGATACACTGCCGTCATCATTTAATATCTTCTCTACTTGAGCTATATCAATTCCCAAATATTCCACAATATCGTCTTCCGTTGAAACTTCATACCAAATTATATCCTCATATTTTTCACTAATTTTAGCCTTAATCACCTCGCCATCCGTAGTATATATTGTTTCTGCGAAAATGGCTGTCGTCCCTAAAAGAAATGATATTATTATCCCCAATACTAAGATTCTTTTTAACATTTTTTCACCTCTTTCCTTAAATAATACAGCTATTTTCTCCCTCAATTAACACCCCAAAAATTATTCACTCGACAAGCGTCAAACATCCACGACCTTGAAGCAAACACCCAATTCTTAGCATTCATAATAGACAAATGACTATCTAATACTGAACTTTTAGGATTTAATATCCAACAACCTGATTCTGACAATGACATTAACGGATCAACCACCCACCAGCCAGGATCAAAAATCCAATATCTGCTGACAGATAAAATCAAAGGTTTATACTTATTCAAAATCATATCCCAAGAAGGAAAATGGAAAAGTTTAAGAATAACAAACATTTTTAATCCCTGCATAGAAATCACTCCCTTTTAACCAATTAGATTATACCATTTGTCAAATAAACCTAACAACCCGTAAAACTACTTTATTTATTTGCACATATTACTCTCCCATTAAACCCTTCCCTATAAATCTAAAGGTACTGTTTAAAAAAATAGTAAATTACTCTTCTGTTTCTATAATATTATGTTTAACCGCGTACTTTATAAGATCTGACGTTTTATGAAGCCCCAGCTTTTTTAAAAGATTGTTCTTGTAATTTTCTACAGTCCTGCGGCTAATAAAAAGAATTTCAGCAATTTCTTTAGCAGTCTTTCCTTCCACAATAAGACGCAAAATATCACTTTCCCGCTGGGTAAGAATTTCTTCAGCCAACGATTCTTTGCCTTCATGAGTAACTTTTTCTATCATATACTGAGAAACTTGAGGACTCATAAAAACCTCTCCCTTAATCACCTTACGTAAAGCAGGCAGGAGATCTTCTACCACATTCTCTTTATTAAGATACCCCTTAACTCCTAACTTTAACGCTTTAGCTATATAAATACTTGCCCGATGTACTGTAACCATAATAATCATTGTTTTCGGTGAAATATTATGCACCTGAGTAATTACATCAAGCCCGCTTTTCTTAGGCATCGAAATATCCAGAAGAAGAACATCCGGCTTAAACTTTTCTACATTCGAGATGACCTCTTCTCCATTAACAGCTTCTCCCACAACTTTATACTCTGCCTGACCGCGTAATATGCTTTTAATACCTTCGCGAATAACATCATGATCATCAGCAATTACTATCTTTAATGGCATATTCTCTCCTTCTTTTAAATATGGCATTGTCAAAAGTTTCTTGTTTTTTTAAACTCTAAATAAATCAAAAACATCAAACCCTAAACTAAAAACATTAATAAATACAGTGTTTTCTCTTAAATTATCTTATTTTAGATTTTGTATTTTTCTCATTTGAGTTTATTTAGAGTTTAGGATTTAGTGTTTAGTGTTTTCTAAAATAAACTACTTCTTCTATACTATTAGCTCCACGCTAATCTTAACCCCCTGGTCTAACTCACTCTTAATATCAAGCTTACCTCCAAGAAGTTCTATTCTCTCCTTTAACCCCTGCAACCCCAATTTTAGCTTATCTTCACGGCGGCGGCGAGGACGCGTAATAAAGTCATGATAATTAAATCCTTTACCATCATCGGTAACACTAAGATGCATCGAATGATCTTTTATCTGTAAAGACACCGTGACATTTTTAGCGTGGGCGTGTTTAACAATGTTTGTTAACGATTCCTGCGCCACCCTATAAAGGGTCAGGCTATATTCGGGAGCTAATTTTAAATCATGACCCGGCTTATAATACCTATATTTACAATGCGTTAATTTCTGATGTTCTAATACCAGAGCGGCAATACTTTCTACCAACCCCAAATCATCTAACTCCGGCGGACGTAACAACTCAGAAATATTATGGCCGCGATAAATCAAATTATCTAATATACCTTTACTCTTCTCAATCTTTTCCTTTTGACCACTATCTTCGATACTAATATTTTTCTCAATAAGCTCCAAATAAATTTTCAGCGCGCTTAAATCCTGGCTTAATTGATCATGAATCTGGCGAGACAAATTCTTACGCTCCTCTTCTTCCAACCGAATCATTTTACGAACAAGCCATTCCCGCCTCAGACGCTCCTCTGTAAGACTCCTATACACAAAAATCGCTATCGTTACCCCTAAAAGAATACTAAAAAATAAACTCACCAGCAAAACAGAAATAGAAACATTCTTCTGTTTATAGGTTAACTCTAACTGACTCTCAATATCCTTAAGGTTATTTTCACTTAAAGTGCTGGATAAAAATTCATCTATCCGATAAAACTTATTTTCAAATGATATAAGAAATTTATTTACCTGCTCCCTATCATCAACGGAACTATCTGCCAACTCAATAATCTTTTTACCGGTTCCTTCCAAATCTTTCACTAGTTTTTCAATAACCCCAACCCACTCTTTTTCTTGCTCAGAATCCACTAACATTTGGTATTGACTAACATAATCTTTAAATTTAGATGACGACTTCCTAATAAGGTTTATATCTGAAGCCATCGATGCCGCATGTAAATATTTAGAAATACGCCAAGATACATAATTACGCACGCCCATAGAATAAAACGCGTTTTCATTCTTCATCCCTAAAATAATTCTCTCTTTAGGCAAATATTTCCGTTCAAAATCCTCAAGGACCTTGGTTAAAATATGGATTTGAAGCAACCCCATAACGCAAATAGATACGGTAAGGACTAAAAATACTCCAAAACCGGCTAATAATCTCTTTTCTCTAAACTGTACTTTCATTATTTTTATGAATAAACTGGCAGGAAATCATAACTCATTGTACATTTATCATTTACTAATTTCCGCCCAAGGCGGATCAGCCTTTAATTAATGTGGCTGAACCATTTTAAATTTTCTAATTGATCTAATTTATTGTCTATTGTAGTTAGGTTAGAGTCAGGTTGCCGGTTTAGAAAATTAGGTCAGGTAGTTAGTATTTTTATACTTAACCCTAACCCAACTACCATACCGGCTTCTTGACCTTTACCAACCTACTTGACCGATTTATAAATAGATCAAGTAGAACTTCGTCATTATCAATTCTCTCCTTCTATCTCGAGTGTTCGCTTTCAGGGAAAATCTGCTGATAGACTACATCTTTAAGCCTGTTTATCCACTTTAGGACTTCATCTTTATCAACCGCGTCCGGCTTAAGCTCTAAATACTTTTCATAATGCAGTATCGCTTTCTCTGGTTCTAAATTAAAGTTTTCATATAAAAGGCCTAAATTATACTGTGCTTCAGCATTTTCTGACTCAAAACTTAAAGATTTTTCATAAGCGTTTACCGCCTTATTAAAAAGTTTAGCGGCAACATACGTTACCCCTAAATTGTAATAATATACCCCTCTCTCTTTTCTTAAAGTTTCTTCCAACTTCGTTACTTTATCTTTAAACTGAGCATGCTCCTTACTTAACTCTCCCTGCTCTACAGTCGCGGTTTGAGCTTTTTTATCCATCTCATCCGTCAAAGACGCCAACTGTTCCTTTAACTGATCTAGTCTTTCATCTTTTTCTTCCACCGACGATTTTACTTCCTCAAGCTCTTTCTGTAACTGCGCGGTAAACTTCGTATAATAAACCGCGTCTGACTGAAACTTTTCATTTTCTTTAACTATCTGCATTTTATCATTATCTAGACGTTTGATATCATCCTCAAACTTTTTAGCAATCTGTTCTGACTGCTCCATCTGAATTTGAAAACTACTGCTTTTCAAATATAAATTAACGGCAACCGCCGCGGCCGCGATAATCACCATTATAAGAAGTGTGATTGTTATTTTTTGAATCATAATATAATTAGTACCGGGCCGGCGCCTACTGTAAAACTCTCATAATATCTCTAGCTTTCTCATTATATTTACCGTAAGGATCCAGTTCCAGATATTCACGAAAACACTCCACAGCTATTTTAGAATCTTTCCTTTGATACTGATATAACAACCCCAAATAATAATATATCTGAGGAGCGCTCGCTCCTAAAGCTAAAGACTGCTTATAGGCATCAATAGCTTCATTATATAACTTTGATTTAACATACACCGCTGCTAACTGTTCGTAAAGCGCGGATTTTTCTTTTTTGTTTTTAGTCTTCTCATCAGTCAACGCCTCAGTAAACGCCGAAAGTTTACTCTTCAACTCTCTATTCTCCTCTCCAATTTCTGATGAGAACTCAGCAAACATCTCCATTTTATCGTTAATACATTGATCTTGTTGGGATAGACTTTGGTATGACTCATCAACTTCTTGGCGTTGAGCTGAAACCACATTTTCCTGCTGGGCAGCATTTATATCTCCCTGGAACTTATCTAAAACTTTATCTAAATTAAGAACACTATAATCTACTTTTTTTGTCGATACTTCTACTTCACCCACTAATGCTTCAGATACTTGAGTTACCGCGTCGTCTTTTACTGCTATGCCTTGTTGGGAAAGGAATTTATCTATTATCGAATCTCCTGAAGAAGTGACTGCTTCAGAAACAGACGTTTCTCCTTCCTTATCTACCGCTAATACTTTTAATTGAACGTTGACATTATCTAGATGCTGCTTAGCTTTTTTTGTCCAAGGATCAGACTCATCGCCTAAATCAACTCTCTTCTGCCAATATCGCGCGGATTCACGATAATTTCCTTTTTCTTCGTAAATCAAAGCTAAATTAGAATACGCGCTTATACATTGCGAATCGTTCTTCACGCATTCCAAATAATACTCTATTGCCTGATCGCACTGCCCCTTAGCTTCATAAATAATTCCGATATCATTATAAAGAATAGAATAAGAAGGATCTAATGTTAACGCCTGCTGATATAAACTCATCGCGATATCTATATCGCCTCTACTTTGCCCGGCGTACCCTTTACTTCGAAGTTCTCTCGCTCTTTCCTGTAATACGGTTAACTCCTTTGCCGAGGCATACGAAACATAAATAAAACCTATAATAAAAAAACATAACCATCTACAATTTGATGCCCACCACTTCATAAATTTATTGTACCCTAAAACCAATAAAAACTAAAGACTTAAACGAAATTATTTTATCTTCTGTGTTCAATTTATTCCTGATTTTCATGGTATGTCTTTCGATCCTTTCATCTTTCGTTGAATATCTGACTCTTTTTGTTTTCTCTCAGCGTCAGTTTTACGTAAAACCAGTTTTTCCACAGGGTGTTCAACTTTTTCAACTTCAATTTTCTCTATTTCATCTAAAACTATTTTTTCTTTCATATCCTCCGGCATAATATCCTCCGGAATAAATTTCTCGATTTCCGAGCCCTTTACAAATTCTTCTCCAGAAGTAAGCTTTGGCGTAATAAATATAACAGTTTCAGTTTTTTTCAAACGCCGATCACGATTACTAAACAACCCACTGATCAAGGGAATTTTCGAAAGAAGAGGATTACCTTCAATCGTGTCCCTATCCTCTTCCTTAATTAACCCTGCCAACATAATAGTAGAACCATCTTTAACTTTTACAACTGTTTCGGCTTCTGCCGTATCAACAATAGGAATTTCACTGTCTAAAGAAGTAGTCAACGTTGCCCTGACAGAACTTATTTCCGGTTTTATTTTCATAGTAATAAACCCGTCTTTATTTATCGTAGGCACTACGTTTAACTTAACTCCCACATCAATAAATTCAACTGCTTCAGCAGTAACAGTGGTCGTTCCCTGACTTTGAGTCTGGCTCACATAAGCTTCTCTAGATCCGACAAGAATCTTTGCTTCTTCATTATTCACAACACAGATACGAGGCCGCGACAAAATTTTCACGTCGGTATATTCCTGCAAATACTGCACCACCGCGTTATACCCATCAGAAGAAACTGTTCCCACACTTATCTGCTGATACGATGATAAACTACTACTGGCACCAAAATCACCGGATAAATCCAGCCCATGAAAATTGCACCGGTTAAACAACTTTTCCCATTCAATGCCCCTTCTAAATCTGTCATCTAAAGTAATTTCGAGGATTTCGGCTTCAATAAAAACCTGCCGTGACTCTTCATCAAAAGCCGCAATCATCTTTTCCATTTCCTCCAGTTTCTGAGGCAAATCTAAAACAAACACCTTACTGCTTCTCTCATCAACAACAACCTCTCCTGTATCAGCAGTTACAATATCAGTTAAACTAGATTTAATTTCTTCGGTTTTAGCATAGTTTAAATCAAACACCGCTATCTGAAGAGGTTTATCTAATTCTTTAACAGTTTTTTCCATCAATACTATATTTTCCGGAGTATCTAAAAGAATAATCACTCCCGCCGCTTTATCAACGATGATTTTACCTATATCGGACTTTATGCTTCCTAACGCGGAAAATATATTTTCCGGATTAGCATACTTTAGCGACAAACTCTTAAAAACCCTTTTCTCCACATAATCCCTGCCGTAATGGGCTTTATATTCTTTATCCGTCATTACAAAAAGAATTTTTTCCTTCTTTTCAACAGCAAGCCCCTGGCTAACCAAGATAACATCTATCGCGTCTTCGAACGTAACCTTATTTAAAAAAATATTAATACGTCCACCAATATTTTTACTGGGGACAATAGTTTTACCTGTTTTAATCGATAGCACCCTGAATAAATCGGTGATATCTACACCTTTTAAATCTAACGATATTTCTTCCCCATTTACATCAACATCCCCACCATCAGAATCAGCATCTCCCTCACTTTCTATGTCGGTATTTTGAGTTATTATAGCCGCAACTTGCGTATCAGCAGCAGTCTCATCAGCAGCAACAGTATCCCAAGCTACTTCAGAAATGACTTCTTCCTGCGCATAAATAAAATGAAGGCTGCTTACTATTAAGCATCCTGCGAAAAAAAGTAAAAAGATAACTCTTCTTATCATACCTTATAATTTTATCATAGAAAACCCAAAACAGAAGAACTTGATTATAATTTTTTATAAATAAAAAGCGACATTTACTTTTAGTATTCTTTTAGTCCTTTTAACTTAGACCAAAGTTCTTCGGATAAATCCAAAGGTTGAGCAACCTCAGTTGATATCTCCTGACGACCAGTATAAACTTCAGAGTCGCCTAACTTCACCAAAACTTCTTCATCCAAAGCTCCAGTAATAATTCTGGGAGTAAGAAAAACAATGAATTCAACCCGCTGCTTTAAATTGTCGCGATTACTGAAAAGAGCGCCAATAATAGGAATCTTCGATAATCCGGGAATCCCATAAACAGTATCACTATCCCTATCTTTTATCAACCCCGCGACCATAAGAGTTGTCCCATCTTTAACTTTCACCGTAGTCTCAGCTTCAGACGTATCAACAACAGGGATTTCACTACCCTCTGAAGTAGTCAGCGTTGAACTTATTGAACTTACCTCCGGCTTAATCTTCATCGTAACAAACCCTTCTTTATTAATTGTGGGAGTAACATTAAGCTTAATTCCTACATCAACAAACTCTATAGCTTCAGCGGTAACTATTGTGTCTTCCGCTTGGCTCTGCGTCTGAGACACATAAGGTTGCCGTGTTCCGATAAGAAATTTTGCTTCCTCATTATTAATTACCACCATCTGCGGCTGCGACAACGTTTTAACTTCCCCCTGAGTTCTGAGAAAATCTAATAAAACATAATACTCATCATCTTCTATCGCCCCTATATTAACTCTGCCAAAATAAGTTAAACTTTTAGAAAAACTGCTTGTTAAAGAGAAATCACCGATCCTTCGCCAATCAATACCGCGCTGATTTTGATCAGTAAGAGTAACCTCAACAATTCTTGCCGCAATAGCAACTTGCCGACTTCCTTCATCAAAAGCGGTAATCAACTGACTAATTGTGCGTATCCGCTCCTGAAAATCAGAAACTACCACTTTAGAAGTTCGCTCGTCAATAACAACCTTGCCCACGTTAGGAGTGAGAAAATTCCCTAAATACTCCTTTAGGATAGTAGGACTAGCGTAATTCAAATCAAAAACTATCGTCCGTAACGGTTTATCCAACTCATCGATCGCCTTCTGCATCAACGATAAAATATCAGGCGCGTCAATAACAAGAAAAGTCCCTGTATCCTCATCAACAATAACCTTACCAATTTCAGATTTCAATTCATTTAATACCGCGGAAACATTACTCGGCTTAGCATATTTAAGTTTAAAGCTTTTATACACTCTTCGTTCATTAAACTTAACACCAAAAAGGTTTTCATATTCAGCGGCGCTCATAATCGTAAGGATATTCCCCTTTTTCTCATAAGCTAAATCCTGACTAAGCAAGATCACATCTAAAGCATCATCAAAAGTAACCTTATTCAAAAAAATGTTCATTCTTCCCTTTACTTCCTTACTAGGCATAATCGTAAATCCGCTTTTAATAGCTAAAATCTTAACCAACTCTCTAATATCCACATTTTTTAAGTCTAAGGAAATCAACTCATCCTTACTTTCCTCTACATTAATACTGGCATCAATATCCTCATTATCCTCTGCCCGGCAAGAAGACAAAAACCTACCTTCTGGCATAAAAAAAACACCCAAACATACCAAAATTAACCCCAATATGAAAAACTTTTTTGATCTAACTGTTTTGAACATTTTATGTTTAATATCGGGCGATTCGTGAATCGCCCCTACAATATTTATTAATTTGATAATATACGGGCACAAAATATTACGCCCCTAATGTATCTTCATCTTAATTCCATCTCACTTCCTTCCACCTCTATCACAACCTTGTTTCGATAAATCTTCTTTATTTCCATAAACCCTAATCGATCGCCAACAGATAAAAGATGAGTTTTTTCTTCATTCGTATCTTCAACCATAACTTCAGGATGAGTTTCTGACCATATAATCCCCACCAATTTTAACCCTTCAAGAAGCCGATAGATATCCCCTTCGGTTAAATCCTCCCCGCTTTTGCCTTTAGCGTCATCTTTGGGCGGAATAAAACTAAATATATTACGTTTCCTTGCCGAGGACATACCTTCATCTAAACTTACCTTTAAGTAAGCCTTACTCTCTTTCATGATACTAAAATCGGAGCTTATGATTTCGGAAGCAACTAATCTTTTATCGGTATTACCTTTCAAATAATAAAAATATGCTACTAAAAAAACCGTAACAAGAACACATCCTCCCGCTAAAAGTTTATTAATCGTCCTCAATTTTAACAGCTGAGAGATATTGCCGGAACTTGGAAGAGAAACGGAAGACAACATAGATTTACTTTCGGAAAATTTTTTTTTAAAAATACCGAAACTTTTATCTTTACCAGCGGAAGGATCTTCTATTATTCTAAGCAACTTATCTTCGGGAGTCATTTTATCTTTGCTCATTATTTTTTAACTCCTTAAATAATTGCCTTAGAAGTCATAATCTTACTGAGACAGCTCTAAATCATACATCATCTCTTTAGCAACTACCCCTTTAATGGTCTGGGACCCAACAACCGGCTGACTATCCATCACTAAAGATTTCAAAGCGTTATGACATACCATAGCAATACGCCGAGGGTATCCTTGCGTATTTTTATAAATTTCGCTCACGGCTTCGTCAGTAAAAAACTTCGGACCATACTTATACCCTGCTTTTTTTAACCTAAACTCGATCATTTCTCTTGTTTCATCCTCATCTAAAGGATTTAACAAATACCTCAAACTTATCCTATCCCACAAATTATTCATCTGACGCAGCCGCGGCAATAACTCAAGCTGACCCATAATAATCACCTGCAGCAATTTATATTCGTTTGTTTCATAATTTAATAACACCCTCAAGATTTCTAACGAGAGAGAATTTAATTTTTGGGCCTCATCAATTAGTAACACTACCGTTTTGTTTGTTTCCACTCCCATTTTAAAAAGATAGTTTTTTATTACTTCTTTAAAGTCTAAAATATTAGGCTTATCCGTTTTCATCTCTATGTTAAAAGTCCTAATCAAAGAATCTAAAAAAAGCTCTTCGGTATCATAGGTAGGGTCCAAAATCATATGAAAAACAATATCTTGGCGCGCCCCCAGCATCTGAAAAAGTTTCCGTGAAAGAGTAGTTTTACCGGTACCAACATCGCCAAGAACAACACTTAACCCTCTCCGTAACCGTATCTCTATCATTATACGCATTAAGGCGGCGTGATGCTCCCGTGATTCATAAAAAAATTCAGGATCCGGACTTGTAGAAAACGGTTCTCGATCTAAACCTAAAATATTATAATAACTCATTATTAAACCTCAAAATAAACTACACCCAGAATATTAGTATATCGAAGTATTTATATATTACTATAAAAATGTTACAGTTTCTTTTCATCAGTCCCCTATCACAGCCAAGATCTAATCATCATTCGTTTTATTCAATAACAAACAAATAAGCTTATGATTTAAATCCCAACTAGTTTTTTTCTAATTAAATTTAGCGGATATCCGTTTTTACTCAGCGTTGAAATTCTGTTCAACCGATACTTCACAGTTTGAGAGTTATACACTCTTTGATTGCCTTCTTTTCTTAAAAGAGGCAGCAAACCTATAGCAGTATAATAATTCACAGTATGATACGGAATGTTAAATTTTTTAACGATATCCTGTGCCGAAATAGTTTTCCCCTTCATCACTCACCACACCCTTTCTTTATTTATCGAACCAACACGTTACCACAAACATATTGAGAATCTATTTACCCCCACCTAAAATATTTTCATGCTTGGACATATTTATCTCAAACAAAAATCCACAAGAAAAATGTTTCATAGTTTTTACAGTTACAGTAATTACTCTAACTACTATAAAAATAGTATATATTATATATATAGCACATACAGCAACTTTGTCAACAGATTATCCTCACTCTCAACCGCCTTCATCTAAATAAGCTAAAATACTAATTTCTAAAAGCTTCTTCCATAAACAACAAAAAGCATTGCCGCCCTAACCTAAAAGCTCTCGGGAACTAAAATGGCGCTGTTGCGAAATACCCCAAAAGTGTCATCCCCGCGAAAGCGGGGATCCAAAACATTAATGGAATCAATGGATTCTGGATTCCCGCTTTCGCGGGAATGACAGAAAACGTTATTTCG
>Ga0180007_10003155_pt1 | contig 18674 bp, 18 predicted proteins | sample MM_PC_MetaG_FD_121122 | JGI IMG/M metagenome (GOLD analysis project Ga0180007, IMG submission 121122) | Groundwater microbial communities from the Aspo Hard Rock Laboratory (HRL) deep subsurface site, Sweden - MM_PC_MetaG | ecosystem: Environmental > Aquatic > Deep subsurface > Groundwater... | reverse complement strand
GCAATCAGAGATTGCTGGGCCCCCGCTCGCTTTGCATGCGGGGATGCCGGAGCGGTCAACGAAAATCAGAGATTTTCGAGCTCGAAAAACTCGGGTTTTTCGACCAAACGGGCACGGTTCAGGTTGCATAGCAGGAGAAGCCGTGTAGCTTAGTGCTTACGAGGGTTCGAATATTGGCGGGCGATAATGCTCCGAACGCCAGTGAGAGAGTCCCTTTCCCCGCATTTTTTCTATATCTGTTCACTACCTGCCACTTACATTAGTACAAATTCCCTTCTCACAGGTCACCCAACCCCCACCCACCAAAAACACATACTTTGGTCCCATTTCGCTGCACCACCACTTCCCCCACCCTCCCCCATATAGGTTGCCTTAGAAGCATTGGAGATGAGGCGTTGGTTGGGGCCCGAGACCGCTTGATTGCACTCTTTATCACAAACCTTTTTAACGCCACCGGCTTTCTGTGGTCGGGATGAGGATACGGCTGTCTGACAAATGGGTGGCACTCGCAGTATTTTTGGTAATCGCAGTGCTTTTCCTGGTACCGATATTCTCAAGGATGACCAACTGGGGCAGCCAGGACTGGGACCAGCAGTTCTTTTATAGAGGAGCGGCCAGGAAGACGATAATGGATTACGGCCAGCTCCCGCTGTGGAACCCGTGGCACTGCGGCGGCACGCCACTGCTGGCCAACACGCAGTCAGCCCAGCTCTCGCCCATGTTCCTGCTCGTGTTAGCGTTCGGAGCTCCGGTGGGGATGAAGCTCAGCATCCTCCTGCACATGGCGATAGGCATGTGGGGCATGTGGCTATTGGCGAGGAGAATGAGATTCTCGACCCAGGGAGCTTATGCCTCAGCCTTGATCTTCATGTTGAGCAGCTGGTTCGCTCTCAAGATCGTTGCGGGCCACGTGCTGTTCTTCTATATGTCCCTGGTCCCATATGTCATGCTCTGCATGATGAAAGGCCTCAAGGACTGGCGCTACCTCATGCTGGCAGGACTCCTCCTCACGGTCCAGCTCTTCTCAGGGGCTATATACATGATATTCTTCACGCCCATCCTGGTGGTCATGTTCTCGATCGTCCTGGCCTTGCGGAAAAGGAGCTGGAGGCCCCTGCTGATGATACTGGTGATTTTCTTTGCCTTCGCCCTGACCAGTGCTGTCAAGCTCCTGCCAATGACAGCATTCCTGATGGAGCACTCGAATCCGAGGGAAGACATACAATATTATGATGGTAGGACCCTGTTCGACTCCTACTTGTCGAGGAACCAGGGCATGTACTCCCAGGACCAGATGTTCTACCACACGAGGGAAGAGGCAGGTTCGCTGATAGAGGCAAGAATCAGGGGAGAGGTGCCATGGGGCTGGCACGAGTACGGAGCCTATATAGGATACGTGGTGCTGGCCCTCGTGCTGGTGTCTTTCCTGTGGTGGCGCAGGGTCTGGGACCTGCTGGCGATGATGCTGATATTCCTCTGGCTCGGCGTCGGAGATTACGCCGCGTTGAACCTTTTCAAGATCTTCAGCGTCTTTCCATTTCTCAGCACGCTGCACGGCCCCTCCAGGATGAGCATAATGGTGATATTCTTCGCGGCCCTGCTTGCCGGGTTCACAGTGTCTAGGCTGAGCAGGCTCAAGCAGGGCAAGACTGTCGCATGGATCCTGGTAGGAGTGATAATCCTCGACCTGGGCACGGTAGGGCTTGTCGTCCTGAAGGATGCTTTCCCCACCGAGGCAGTTGAGGTGAGGGACAACGAAGAGTTCTTCCACCTCATGGTGTCAGACCCGTTCAGCACCCAATACGTCAACATGCTACAGAACATAGGCACGTTGAACTGCTACGAGCGGGTGCACCCTGAGGTAAGGGCAATAGCCCTGGCAAACGACGAGGGCGAGCTCAACCCGGCCTACAAGGGAGAGGCCTACCTGCTCAGGCAGGACGCAAAGCCTGAAGTCGAGTTCTCGCCCAACAGGTTCACCGTTGAGGTAACCAGCGGAACAGAAGACACGTTGGTATTGAACCAGAATTATGACCAAGGCTGGTACTCGGATGCTGGGAAAGTGATTGAGGTAGAAGGCAAAGTAGGGGTCAGGCTGGAGCCAGGGGAGCACTCAGTCAGGTTCAGATACCTGCCGGCCACTTTTATAATAGGGGCGGTCATAAGCATACTATCTATAATGGGAGTCATGTTGCTGTGGAGGAGAAGATGAAAGCAAGACATCTGTACTGGCTGGGATTCGTGATCATCGCAGGGCTGTTCATATTCGTTGAAGCCCCAGGCCTTGCCAACCAGGACGTCGGTGATGAATGGGTATACTATTACATGTCCAAGCAGGTAACCCAGGGGAAGCTGCCATACAGGGATTTCTTCTACGCCCATCCGCCTCTCCAGCTATTACTATATATATTACCGATCAAGATCAGCGTATTGGCAGTGAAGCTGATACCCTTCCTCAGCATACTTGGCACAGGGCTGTTGGTATTCCTCCTGCCGAAGAAGAGGCTTACAGGGCTTATCGCGGCCTTCCTGTTCTTCACAAGCTACTCAGTCATGCTAGAGGCGACATATGGGATAGGCGTCTGCGAGGCCACCTTACTTATAATATTAGGTGTGTCCCTTCTCACTAAGGGAAGGCTGTTCTGGGCAGGACTGTTCTTGGGCCTTGCAGGCATGATGCGCACTTATGCATTGATACCTGCAATAGTAATAATGGGCTGGGTCTTTCTCAAGGACAGGAAGAGGCTTTATGAAACGGGTCTTGGCTTTATCATTGGATACATAGTGCCTTTCCTCGTTCTGCTTGCAGCCTTCAAAGGAGAGTTCTTCATCCAGGTGTTCTCGTATCACCTGCTGAAGCCGAGGGCAGCCTCCAATGTCATCGAGGTATTCGTTGACGTGGTCATACGTAATCTCCCATTGTACATCTCGGCTGCGCTCATCTTCCTGACAAGGAAGAAGAAGGCAACAGCATTCTTCGGCACCGTCGCTGTGGTGTATCTGGTGTTCCTCCTCATGCTTAACAAGATATTCAACTATTACTTCGTCATGTCAGCGCCATTCTTAGCCATCGTCGGAGGCATAGCACTGACAACCCTGCTCAAGAAGAGGTGCTGGAAGTACATCATCCTCGTCGGTGTCATGATGGCATTGTGGAGCACTGCAGCCGACAGCCTCTACCTCAGGAAGATAGACTTCTCCCAGTTCGACGACGGAATAACACTTGCGAAAGAGCTCGGGAACAGGGCAGGGCCCGGAGACTGCATATTCGGCGACGACAGCACGGCAACCATGTTCACCTTCCACTCAGGCCTTGAGGTATGCGACAGCTTCATCGACACCAACCAGATGCGCTTCCTGGCAGGACTGGCCTCAGAAGAGGAGGTCGCCATCAAGATAAGCGAAGGGGAATATGATTGGGTCATTCTCAGGCCGCTGCAGGGCATAGGATCGATACCTAAAGTATTCTCGGCTGCCGAGGAGAGCTGCGAGACCATAAGGCGCCTTGATGATCCTCTGAGGGGAACATTTATATTGTACAAATGCTGACAGGCATCCTCGGAGGTGTTTTATATACAGCCTTATAAAGGAAACCTGATAAAACGCACATTTTATGATTAGTTATTCTCGAGTGATAACCGGTTGATTCCACGGGATTCAAGGGTTTCAGCCCGTAATCCTTAAACGGGACCTTGGGGGCAGGGGGCATGTTACGAAAATTTTATAAATGAGAATCGAACCTATGGATGGCAGAACGATGTTTCCATATAGGCGCGTATAGCCTGGCTATACGCGGAAGTGGCTAATAGCCCAAAGAAAACACGGAGGTGTTAAAGTATGAGAGTGCGTAAGACAATACAAAGGATAATGGCGTTCAGCACTGGCGTCGCGATGATGGGTGCAACCATGGCTGGTGCATTAGCAGCTGACATGGCTGATTTCCCAAAGCCGATGTTTATAGACAATGATGGTGTCTTCAACGGCGTAATCGTGGTCGGTGAGAACGCAAAAGCTGCTGATTCGATCGGTGCTACCAACATCATGGGAGCGCTACAGGCAGCCGCATTCAAGACAGTGGTTGTGGATACCGGAGACGATTCCACGATAACTGTCGCTGGGGATGCCAAGAAGATTGAGCAGAGCACTAACAAGCTCGAGCTGAGCGAGGGCCTTAAGTCAACAGGTATACATTCCGTAACAGGAAGCGACCTGGCAGCCTTGAAGGACACGACCATCGCCAACGAGTTCGGGACTGTCACAGTCAGTCAGTCAATAGCTCTAGGTAACGGGACTGTCTTCTTCAGGACAGACCAGAACGACCCTACTGACACAGAGACGCCGGCTGCGCATGTCAAGTTCTCTCAGGACCATGACGCGTATGTCTATAAGGTGCAGTTCACACCGGCCCTGAAGTCAGACCACGACACCAACGGCAACTACCTCGAGGACATCAGGGACAAGAAATTGACCCTGTTAGGCAAGGAGTTCACCATCCAGAGGGCAGACCACACAAGCCCATACTACATCAAGTTAATATTGATGGGTGGATCCAAGACCGAGACCCTTGAGGAAGGCGAAGAGAAGGTAGTCACAGTGGGTGACAAGGAGTACAGGGTCAAGGCAGACTACATCGGCGCGACAACAGCACGATTCATCGTGAACGGCGAGACCACCAACAGCCTACAAGCGTCAGAGACCGAACAGTTGGCAGATGGGACAGACATCGGTGTCAAGACCATCCTGGCCCAGAACCTGGCTGAATCAGGCCAAGGCGACAAGGTAGAGTTCTACCTGGGCGCGAACAAGGTCGAGCTCGAGGACGCTGGAACCTTCAGTGCAAACACCACTGTGGGCACGGTCAAGGTCAACGGCCAATCACTAGATTGGATGAAGCTGTCGATCAAGTCAAATCTGGACGGCATGCTGGCAAATGATGCGGATACATCAATCAGCGCCATCGAGATCAACATGACGCCTGACGATGATATCTATCTCGCTGAAGGCGAGACCATGAGCGCTGTTGCAGATGCGCTGTATGGCAAGGCAGGCAACATGTTCTTGGACGGATTCGACTTTGAGTTCAAGGGCCTGGAAGTGGGGGATACAGAGGATATCACCATAGTTCCCTCTGGCTCTAACTCGTACAGGGTCAAGTTCAAGAACAAGGATCAAAACCAACTGAACATGGATACCTTCTCATGGCATTCAGGTTCAGGATTGATCATGCTTGGTGAGCTATCAGGTTCAACCCTAAGGCCCATCAAGGTGAACAACGGCGGAACCGTCAACCTGAGCAAGAATGAGTATGGTATGATAGGTGACGGGGTTGAGTACGGCTATGGCTATGTCGTGAAGTTCACGGGCCAGAACAACGCTGACAACCTTTACAAGATAAAGGACATGTTCAGCGGCGAGACGTACGAGGTCAACTACGACGCAACTGGTGCAGGGACCTTGACATTGCAAGGCACTGCATATGCTGTAACTGGCGGAGCGGACAGCACAAACGATATCGTTATCGGAACTTCGCGTAACTACATCTACACGGAGTATGGTGCGAAACTGACCTTCACCAACGTTACGCCTATGGCCACGATGACGTTGCAGTCAGAGCCAACCGAAGACTCGAGTGTCCGAGACACGATGACGGTGAACTTCACCAGAGACAACTCGTCCAGTAAGCTGCAGATCAATTCAATGACTGGATTCCTCGACGACAGTCAGGCATCCGGCACAGGTATCAAGGACGGCGACAAGGATGTCTACATCGGTTATTCCACCAGGTTTGGTGTCTATAACAAGTACGACCAGCCCACAACAGGCCAGTATGATGCGACCTGGACCTACCCGGATGACCAAGTGACCGCAGCGTTCTTCGTGACGAGCGGAGCGACATCATCTGGAGGAAGCGGTGGTGACATCACGACCAAGGAGCCAGTGCCAATACCGGTGACTGCAGTCAAGTACGACACCGAGGTCAGCGACATAACCGCTGTGAATGCGATTGTCGTAGGCGGTCCCTGCGTGAACAGCGCAGCGAAGACCCTGATGGGAGACCCTGACCCGTGCGCCAAGGACTTCCAGCCGAACCACGCGAAGATCAAGCTGTACATGAACGGTGACAACGTAGCGATGCTTGTTGCTGGTTACAGCGCGATGGATACGCGAAGGGCAGCTCACGTGCTCGCCAAGTACACTGATTGGGCGACCCAGCTGACAGGCGACGAAGTGGATGTGTCTGGTACGACCCTGAGCGACATCTCAGTAGGAGTGCCTGTCCCAGTAGTGGACGACACCGTTGTTGACGACACTGTTGATGACGACACTGTTGATGACGACACAGTCTAGAGCCGGTTGAATTAATTTTTTTTCCTTATTATTATTTTGATTGGATTAGATAGAGCTGTTTGTGAGGGGGTTAACTTAAATTATTATTTTTATTTTTTCCTGATTCTTATCAATACTTTTTTCCATAGAATATGTTGTGCTTAGACCTGAGGATCTTCACCCTGCAGGAGCCAGATGACCTGCAGCCAATTATGGTGATGTTCCTTCCTTCTGCGACCCCTATACTCTCGTTGGGAAGCCTTCCAGGGCAGACTATTTCTGCCTTGATTATGTCTCCCTTCTTGAAAGGCTTAGGCAGCTGCTTACAGGGCCTTATGTTGAAATCCTCAGGCTTGAATATGAGCTTCATATCGTGCTGTCTCTCGAGCTTTCTCAGCATAGAGTAAAACTTCGGCCAGGGGAGCTGCCGTACAGGATTCCGGCCGAACCGGTAGTTCAGGAAGTTCTGTATGCCGACCCTGGCTTTCAGCCTTTTCCCGAATTCTACGATCCTGCCAAGCTCATCATCGTTGAAGCCAGGCACATAGACAGGCGCCAAGGTCAGGTCAGCCTTCTTGGCGATGTAGGAGCACATCTCTTTCACATGTTTCACAGGGTAAGGTTTGCCTGCAAGAGTATCGGCTGTCTTCTTCGTAATCGAGTTCAACGAGACATTGAACTGAGTCAGGCCGGCCTTGACCAGGTCATCCACCATCCTCTTCGTGAGCATGGTAGCATTGGTATCCATCGAGATGCGCTCAACCTGCTCAATGTTGTCCAGTCCTTCAATGAGGTGTAAGATGTCGGCGTAGAGCAGAGGCTCTCCCTGCGTGCCTATATGGGCCTCTAACGGGCAGTCCTTGAAGTCAGCGATCTTCCTGAACTCATCAACAAGGTAGTCTGCCTCCACCACAAAGTCAATCATCCTCCTGTCCTGGTCGATAGAGCAGTAGATGCAGCTGAGGTTGCAGCTGGTGATAGGCTTGACCTCGAGCAGGCTCGTGCCGCGGTCGACAATGCCAAACTCCCCGCTGCCGACCAACGGGATACCAGAATTCCGATGGATATAGACAGCAGGCTTGCCAGTCATCGTATTAGTAAGGTTCTTCAGGGCCTGATCAAGATGCATCATGAAGCGGGACTCAGAATCCACTGTGATGCTGTGCTTGGACACCTCATGGCTGCTCAGGGGCATATCTGCCTTGAATATCTTCAGGAAACACACCTCAAGCCTGTCGTCCTTCTTCGTGAACTCAATATTGTTGAATGATAAGGTCGTCATACGGCGTGTGATAGCCTAGGATATTTATTAATCTTGGCAAAATTTAAATACTGGGGAGGATATCCCTCCATGGGGGAAAATGGCTGAAGAGATCGCGATTACATATGAGACGCTTTTCGAGCTGCTGCGCCGCGAGAAGAACAGGGAAGAGCTGCAGAAGCTGAGCGATACCTTTGTGGAGGATGTCAAACGATACCTGCAGGAGAAGTCGCAGGCCTCGAAGAAGCTAGGCATGTTCCAGGAGCAGGAGAATGCCCATAAGCAGCTGGGCAACATCAAGAAGATCCTCAAGGAGCTATACGAGAGGCGGGAGAAGAAGATAATCCTATTGGCCCTGAACAAGAGCCGTACAAGGTCGAACATCATCGACACATCATCATTGCTGCCGTGGGAGGAGCAATTCTACAACGACCTCGTCTCGGTCTTGGACATATCGAGGAAGCAGAACCTTCTGGCGCTGCTGCAAAGAGAAATTTCAGCTATTATACCCCAAGCCCAAGAGCCCGAACCAGCGCCACCAGCCACGCAAGATCCTAAGCTTGAAGAGAAAGCATCAGAGCAAGGGACAGAGGAAGAGAAAGGGGATGAGCAAGGGGCCATGCCAAGAGCAGAACAAGCGAGTGTTGATACAAGCAGTGCAGATGCAAGCAGGATGCCAGAACTCATGTCAATCAAGTTCCTCAGGGCAGTGCCTAGCTTCGTGGGCCAGGACCTCCAGAGCCTCGGCCCGTATGAAGAGGGTGAGGTGGCAGACCTGCCGAAAGCGATAGCCGACGTCCTGATAGCACGGGAGAGGGCACAGCTTGTGAAATCTTAAGTCAAGGGCCCGCCCGCAAATAGGTATCGTTATATGGCCCCCTCTTAATGTCCACCCATACCCCCTACCCGCCCCCATGCTTGTCGCCTTTGTGGCTGATGGGCAGAGGCCGGGTTTTCAACACTGTTCTATCGACAGAAAACTTTTTAAATGGAACTGGGTTTCTCCGGGGCATGAAGAGGCCTAAGACTACCAAGAGGCTGTGCCCGCACTGCAAGAAGCACACAGAGCACAAGATAACCCAGAACAAGAAGAAGAACGCCTCCAGCCTGAGCTACGGCTCAAAAGTCAGGGCCCGCAGGCGGGGCAAGGCGCGCGGCTTCGGCAACAGGGGCAGGTACTCCAAGCCTGCAGTCTCCAAATTCAAGATGACAGGCAAGAAGTCCACCAAGAAGACAGACCTAAGGTATGAGTGCAAGGAATGCAAGAAAAGCCACATGCAATCGAAAGGCATCAGGGCCAAGAGGGTTGAATTCACATGAGAGAACCATCATCCAAGTTCATAAAGATACGGTGCCCGAAGTGCAAGAACGAGCAGATCACCTTCGGCAAAGCAGCAACAGAGGTCAAATGCCTGGTCTGCAGCAAGGTGCTCGTGGAAAGCTCGGGCGGCAAGTCCAAGATCAAGGCAAGGGTGCTGGAAGTCCTGGAATAATGCTACGCCAAAAAACAGGCCTGCCGGAAGAGGGGGAACTCGCTATGTGCACCGTGCTCAAGGTGCACCATAATTCTGTCTTCGTCAAGCTGAACGAGTACGGCGACACAGGCCTGGTACACATATCAGAAGTCGCTCCTGGCAGGATCCGCAACATAAGGGAATACGTGAAGGAAGGCAAGGTCATCGTCTGCAAGGTCCTCAGGATAAACAAGGAACGCGGCTACATCGACCTCTCCTTGAGAAGGGTCACCGAGATGCAGCGCCGCTCCAAGGTCAACGAGCTCAAGCAGGAGCAGATGGCAGAGAAGATCCTGGAGATGGCAGCCCGGAAGCACAAGCAAGACATCAAGGACATCTTCGCAAAGATCGAGAAGGAGGTCTACTCCAAGTACGACCTGCTCTACAGCGTATTCGAGGAAGTGATAACCAACGAGAACGTGCTCGAGGAGCTCAAGTTCCCGAAAGAGCTCATCCCAGACCTCATAGAGCTCACCAAGCAGAGGATAAAGCCGCTCGAAGTAACTGTCGACGGCAAGTTCACGATAAAGAGCTACGAGCCCGACGGTGTGGAACTGATAAAGATAGCGATAAAGAAAGGACAGAAGAAGGTGCCGGACACAGACATCAAATACCTCGGAGGGGGCAACTTCAAGGTCAGGCTGGTGGACAGCAACTACAAGGACGCAGAGAAACGGCTGAAACTGCTGAACGAGACGATCACCAAAGAGATCGAGAAGAGCGGCGGGAAATACGCCTTCACCCGCGCAGAGAAATGATACACTCACTCCGCTACGCTATGCAGTCACTCCGGCTCCGCCTCCGTTCGGCACTTCGGTCAGAGCCCGAAGCGTTCGTAGCCATAAAATCGGTGATTTTATGAGACTTCTGAAGTGCAAGAGTTGCGACAGGTACACGATGAAAGAAGAATGCCCCTGCGGCGGAAAGGCAGTGCTGCCCCAGCCGCCCAAATACTCTCCCCAAGACAAGTATGCCAGGTACAGGAGGATGGCAAAGATGGAAGACCGGTCGGAGAGAGGGTTGATAAAGCGAAAACCATAAAAGGCCAGGTGCATTCTCCCCGACTATGAACTGGGTTGTGAGCAGGAAAAAGGAGGTAAGGCTCAATTCTCCTGTCCTCATAGAAGGCCTACCTGGCATCGGCAACGTCGGCAAGGTGGCCGTAGACTACCTCGCTGAGCAGCTAAAAGCCAAGAAGTTGATCAATTTCTCGTCCAACTACATGCCGCATTCAGTCTTCGTCAACGAGAACAACCTCGTGGAGATGCCCAGCATCGACATACTGCACGCCAGCACGAAAAAGGGGGAGTTCCTCTTCCTCGTCGGAGACACCCAACCGATCGACGAACCGTCATGCTACGAGTTCACAAAGAAGCTGCTGGACGAGCTTGTCGACATGGGATGCACGGAAATAATCACCCTCGGCGGGATAGGATTGCCATCAGCACCAAAGAAGCCCAAGATATACATAACAGGGAACGACAAGAAGATAGTGAAGCGATACATGGACGGGCTGCCGCTGCAGCACAAGATCTACGGCCTCGTCGGACCCATCGTCGGCGTGACTGGACTGCTCGTAGGCATGGCAAAACCCCGGAACATACCGGCCGTGGCGTTGCTTGCGGAGACATTCGGGCATCCGATGTACCTAGGGCTTAGGGGCTCGAAGGAGCTGCTCAAGGTGTTGGACAAGAGATACGGATTCAAGGTCAATTTCAAGACGCTGGACAACGACATCAAAGAGATAGAGTCAGAGATGTCTGATGCCCTGCCGAAAAGGTTCAAGAGGCTCGGGATGAGCAAGGATGTAAGCTATATAGGGTGAAAAAATGGACACGACCATCCAATGGATAAAGGCGAGAGAGGTTCTCGATTCTAGAGGCAACCCAACTGTCGAGGTTGAGCTCAGCACACCAAGCATGCTCACGAGGGCTATCGTACCCAGCGGCGCATCCACCGGTTCGAGGGAAGCCCTCGAGATGAGGGACAAGGACGAACGCTACGGCGGAAAAGGCGTCAAGAATGCCGTCAGGAACGTCAACGAGGAGATCGCCGAAGCCGTGAAAGGCATGGACTGCAAGGAACAGCATGCCATCGACAACGCCATGCTCGAACTGGACGGCACAGAGAACAAATCCCGGCTAGGAGCCAACGCCATGCTCGCAGTCTCGATGGCAGCATGCAAGGCAGGAGCTTACGGCCAGGGAAAGAAGATCTACGAACACATCGCAAAACTGTCCAGCAGCGGAGGCATAACGCTCCCTGTCCCGATGATGAACGTGATAAACGGAGGCAGGCACGCTGGCAAGGAGAACGACATCCAGGAGCACATGCTCGTCGTCACAGGCGCGAAGAACTTCACAGAAGCATTGAGGATGGGAACTGAAAGCTACCACGCGCTCAAGAAGATCCTCATATCACATTTCGGACCAGCAGGAGAGCTCATCGGCGACGAGGGAGGATTCGTGCCCCAGGTGGACATACATGACAGGCTGGAATTCATGATGGACGCTATCGAGCATGCAGGCTACGACGGGAAGATAAAGATCGGCCTGGATGCCGCTTCATCAGAGTTCTTCAAGGACGGAACATACGCGATAGGGGACAAGACCTTCTCCTCAGGAGAGCTCATCGACTTCTACAAGGAACTGGCAAGCACATTCCCCATAATCTCTATGGAGGACGGCATGGCCGAGGATGATTGGGAAGGCTGGGCGCAGATGGTGTCAGAGCTCGGCGGCAAGATGCAACTGGTCGCGGATGACCTCACCGTATCCAACACGGTCTTCATCAAGAAAGCCTTGGAGATGAAGGCAGCCAACGCCCTTCTGCTGAAGGTGAACCAGATAGGGACGGTGACCGAAGCCATCAGGGCGGGCAAGCTGGCCAAAGCGAACGGATGGGGCCTCGTTGTGTCGCACAGGAGCGGCGAGTCAGAGGACAGCTTCATCGCAGACCTCGTTGTAGGCATGGATGCGGGGCAGAGCAAGTTCGGCGCGCCAGCCAGGTCTGACAGGAACGCCAAGTACAACCAGCTGCTCAGGATCGAGGAAGAGCTAGGCGACAGGGCCATGATGGCAAAGCCTTTCTCAGAATCAGACGAGTGCATGGACGGGGACTAGGCAGCTTCCTGCTCTTCATCATGCTCTAATTCGGCAGTCTCGGGTTTCTCTTCTTCAGTGGATTTAATTATGACATTCAGGTCTTTTGCCAGCCGGTGAAAATCCTTCTCGATCCCCTCGACATATTTCCTGAACTTCCTGTTCCTGCTGTCACGGGCCATCTTATGGAGGACATCGTAGGCCGGTTTCCAATACTTCTGATAGAACATGCGCAGCTCATTCCTGATCTCTTTCGCAGAGGTCATGCGTTCGACGATGACTATCTGCTCCATCAATGCCCTGACCTCAGCACACTCGCGGGAGTCATGCTCGATCTTCTTCAGGTAGGAATAGAGGGTGTGCGCTTTCTTTATTATGTCATAGATGCGTTTGTGGGCATCCTTGGCCGCGTTCTTTTTCTTGGTCTCCAGCTCTTCAATCTTGTCTGCCAAGTGCTTGTCATGCCTGACCTCCTTCTCGAGGGCGGATCCTGAGCCGAAAAAGAACCCGAATATCGTTCTGAAAATGCCGCCGATGCCTGTAAGCCAGCTCATGGGCATGTAAGTTATAGGCCTGTTTTATTAACTTTTCCCCTAAACTCTTATAAATCATAATTCTCTCCAGGCCGCCATGGAACTCAAGGACCTGTCGAAAGACCTTCCCAGGGACATCTACCTGAAGCTAGCGCAGGAAATTGTCGAGCTGCGGCCGGCACAGGAAAAAGCCATCAAGGCAGGCCTGCTGAAAGACAAGAACATGCTCGTGTGCACACCGACAGCCTCGGGCAAGACATTCATCGCGGAGCTGGCGGCCATAAGGACCATCGTCGAGAAGAGACGGAAAGTGATCTACATCGTGCCGCTGAAATCACTTGCCAGCGAGAAGCTCAGGCAGTTCAGGCAGAGATATGACGAGTTCTTCAGGATAGCCATGTCCATCGGCGACCTGGACAGCGCAGACCCCTTCCTGATGGAATACGACCTGATAATAACCACGTCAGAGAAGCTTGATTCCTTGATAAGGCACAAAGCGCCATGGCTGAGATACATAGGCCTGGTCGTCGTCGACGAGATACACCTGCTCAATGACCCTGGCAGGGGACCGACCCTGGAAATACTGATAACGATATTGAAAGAGAAGCTGAAAGGGGTGCAGATGCTCGGGCTGTCAGCGACGATAGGAAACCCGGATGAGCTGGCAGAATGGCTCAGCGCAGAGCTCGTCCTGGACAGTTGGAGGCCGGTGGAGCTCAAGAAAGGGGTGGCTTTCGAGGGGAAAGTCGAGTTCTACTAGTTCTACCCTTACTTTTATGCGGAATATGAAAAAATATATAAATAAGTAAGGGTATAACAATCTCATGAGAATAATAACAAAACGCGGTTATCATTATCTCCAAACCTCTTTCAGAGTCGATGGTAAGACCATAACAAAGGACAAGTATCTCGGAAAAGGGATTCCAAAAAACCTAGAAGAGATAAAGAAGCAATTCTTGGGACTGATCCAGGGAGAGACCTTGTTCAAGCGATTCGATGTGATAAAAAGTAATTATCTGAAAAACTGGAATAAACTGCCAATTCCGGTGAAAAAGAAGATACATGAAGAACTGACGGCCCGTTTCACGTATAACACCAATGCAATAGAAGGATCCACAATAACCTTAGAAGAGACAAAAAGACTGCTTAAGGATCATATAACCCCTGAGAAACCTCTGGCAGACGTCCAGGAAAGCATCAATCACGCAAAAATCTTCTCAGATATCATAGATAATGAATACCATGACCTCAGCCTGAAGAATGTAATGGAATGGCACAAGCAGATATTCAGGGAATCCAAACCTGAAATTGCAGGCAAGGTCAGGGATTATCTGGTGAGGGTTGGAGATCACCTCTGCCCTGACTGGCAGGATGTGCCAAGACTGTTAAAAGAGTTCTTACAATGGTATAACACAAACAAGAAAGAATTGCATCCAGTCGAATTGGTCGGAATGGCCCATTACAGGTTTGTTAAGATCCATCCTTTCGGGGACGGGAACGGCAGGATAGCGAGGCTCATAATGAACTTTATCCTAAATGCGCGAGGCTACCCTGTATTGATCATCGAATTCAATAAAAGGACATCATACTATAAGTCATTGCGTAGGGCAGACAAGAAGACTGAGTGGGAATTCTTGAAATATCATTACAGAAGATACCTGAAGAACAACGAAGAATTCTTATGATTCAGATGCCAAGCGATTCTAATATCCTTCTGCTCTCAAACGGCTCAAGGTCGGGGTATTCCTGGCCAGTGCCGATGAACATTATCGGCTTACGAGTCACGTAAGAGACAGATATGGCAGCCCCTCCTTTCTCGTCGACGTCAACCTTTGATAGCACGATACCGTCTATGCCGACAGCCTCGTTGAAGTTACGGGCCTGCTCTACGCAGTCGTTTCCGGTCAAGGAATCACCGACGAAGATCTTGAGGTCAGGCTTCGCGACCTTTATGACCTTCTTCAATTCGTCCATGAGATTAGTGTTGCTGTGCTGCCTGCCCGCGGTGTCGATCAGGACGACATCCTTATCCTTGGCCTTGGCATGCTCAACCGCATCAAAGGCGACAGCAGCAGGGTCTGAGCCGTAATCATGCTTGATAAGCTTGACGCCGAGCTTGTCAGCATGGATCTGGAGCTGCTCTAGCGAAGCTGCCCTGAAGGTGTCAGCGGCAGCAAGGACGCAGCCAAGCCCTTTCCCCTTGAAGTAATGCGTGAGCTTGGCGATGGTCGTGGTCTTTCCGGATCCGTTTACGCCGATGAAACAGATGACATACGGCTTCTTCTCTTTCACTTTTTCCACAAGGTCGATGGGCTCGACCGAGAACAGGCCGTTCAGCGACTCGGCGAGAGAGCCTGAGATCACCTCTGTGAGCTGGCCCCTCCTCAGGGGCTTGTCGACCAGGCGGTCCTTCAGGTCGTCCTTTATCTTCTCCACGACCTCCATCGCAACATTGTTCTCCATCAGCATGACCTCGAGGTCCCAGAACAGCTGGTCGAACTTGTCAGATGAGAGCTTCTTCGTGACAAAAGTGTCAGAGATCCTCTTGATGACCTTGGGTTTCTCCTTCTTCTTGAAGATGCCGAGGAATCTTTTCGGCTTTACAGGCTCAGGTTCTTCAGCTCCCTCCTCTGGCTCAAGTCTTTCTAGAGGTTTGTCTTCGACAGGCTCCGGCGTTTCCCCTGTTTTCTCTATAATGGGTTCCGGCTCTTTCTCAGGAACTTGCGGTTCAGGCTCGGGTTCTTCGACGACAGGCTCCTCGGATCCGACTGCGGGTCCCTTGACCTCGGGTGCTTCCGGTCCCTCGGTCTCTTCACTCTTTTCATCAGGAACTTCAGGGGACTCTTCTTCAGGCTCCTTCTCCTCGGGTTTTTCAATAAGTTTTGGCTCGGGTGTCCCGACAGGCTCTTCTGGTTTCTCGATCTCCTCTGGTTTCTCTTCAGTAGGTTCCTCAGGCTTCTCCTCGAGCTCTTCCTTCACCTTCTGCGAGAACCTAGAAATCGTCTTCTTCAGCTTGTCCTTGAGGAACTTGAACATCTTATTCTACCATCTTCTTGAGCTGCTCTTCGATGTCGGAATAGCTCTTAAGCACCTTCTCGAACTCGATGACGGCCTGTTCCCGGGCCTTCTGGATCTCGTCGATCTGGGTCTTAATCAGATCCTTCACTTCCTGGACAGTCTTGTCCACGACGACACCGCCGCCCACGTTGACGAGCATCGTGCTCGCATCAGTGAGGGTGCCCTTGACAAAGATGCCGTTGCTCATCGGGACCAATACCTCAGAGCCGGGCTTGGCAGCCTTGATCTCCTCCAAGGAATTGAACAATACAGCGGCTTCCTCCAGCTTGGAGTCGATAGCCTGTATCTGCTGCTGGAGCTGCTTCAGCTGCTGCTCAACCATCTGATATTCCATATATTTTTCCTGGACCTTCTTCTCGTCTACCATGATTTTCACCTAGGTCATGTTCCCGTCTGACAGCGGGGTCAATGAACTCTCTTCATGAATGCGCTTGATGGCCTCAGCGATCAGCGGAGCGATGGAAATTATCACCAAGGAAGGGAATCGCTTCTCTTCCGGGAGAGGGAACGTGTCTGTCACGACTATCTCCTTGACTGGCAGCTTCGACATTCTCTCGACGCAGGGCGGGGAGAAGACCGCGTGCGTGGCGCAGACGTAGATATCCTCAGCGCCCTCTTTCTTGCACAGGTTCACGGCCTCGACGATCGTGCCGCCCGTATCTATCATGTCATCGATGATGACCACGTTCTTGCCGTTTACGTTACCGATTATTGAATGGGCTATCGCCTGGTTCGGCTTGGGCCTGGACTTATGGACGATCGCGATGTCAGCCCCCAGGGTCTTGGAGAACTTGTCAGCCTTCTTGGAAGCACCCACGTCGGGGCCGACGACCACAAGGTCTTTCAAGCCTTTCTTCTTGATGTATTCTGCGAGCACCGGAAGGCCGTAGAGATGGTCAACAGGCACATCGAAGAATCCCTGCGTCTGACCGCTGTGGAGATCAATGGTAAGGACATGGTCAACGCCTGCTGCAGAGAGCATGTTGGCAACAAGCTTAGCTGTTATCGGCTCCCTGGACTTGGCCTGGCGGTCCTGCCTGCTATATCCATACCAAGGTATGACAGCATGGATCCTGCCGGCGGAAGAGCGTCGCATGGCATCGATGATTATCAGGAGTTCCATCAGGTTGTCGTTCACCGGGCGGCAAGTGGGCTGGATGATGAAAACGTCCCTCCCTCTGGCTGTCTCTGTGATGCGGGCATAGGTCTCGCCGTTGGCGAAGCGCTTCAGCTCCAACTTCCCGAGCCTCATGCCGAGCTGCTTGGCTATCTTGCCGGCTAGCTCTGGATGCGCGGTTCCGGTGATTAATTGGATGTCGCTCTGCATATGTCAACCCCTGTCTGGATAGGTGAGGGGCCATTTAAATAGGTTTTGATTATTTGTTGGATGATCTGCCGCCAGCCCTTATAAGGCTTACATGTCCCCATCCGCTGCCTCCACTTTACCCCCACCCGCCCACAAGTAGTCGGCCTTTGAAAAAGTCATGTTGAGGCTGGAATGATTTACTGCGCCTTTTCAGGTGTCCTCACAAAGATCTCGATGTCTGAGAAGTGGGCGTCCTGATCAAGGTTGATCCTGCGTTGATGGGTGAGATGGAGGAGAGGGATGAAGGTACGGACCTTGTCCTCCCTGGATTCAGAGGGGATGAGCTGGGAGAAGTACAGTCTGCTGCCCTTCTGGTCCTTGAAGTAGATCGCGATCTGGTTATAGACATTCTGGATCATCTCGGATATGTTCACATGCTTCTTCGGAGCAGAGACTTCGGGTGCGGCGGGAATGCTATCGATGACGCGGCGGCGCTTCACTTCTATGGCCTTCTGCAACGCATCCATCAAGTCATAGACAGACACTTTCCTCTTCCTCGGCTGGGGAGTCTTGGGCACTAATTGGAAGTTCTCCGGGTCATGCTCCTGTTCCTTTGCGGCTGCTGCCTCAAGCTCATCATAGAACTCATCTTCTGTGGTCTCTGAGGATGATATTATCCGGTCGAACTCATCAAGGTCCTCTCCCACCAGCCTGGTGGACTTCAGCTTCAGCAGGATAGCTGCTGCCAGCACCATCTTGCCAGAGATGCGTAAGTTCATCTCTTTCAGCTTCTTCAGCATGTCCAAGAACCTCTGAGCGAGGGCAGAGACGTCGATGTCCCAGGGATCCCAGCCCTCCTTGCGGACAAGCTCGTATATCATCGCCTGCCAGGTGATGTCATCCTCCTGCATCAACATCTCGAAGAGCTTGTCTTCCATATCAACCATTCCGTCGATGGCAATATATAAAAGTATCGCTATATTTAAATACCTAATCAAATAACTTTTCGCTGCGGGCCCGTAGTCTAGTGGCTAAGCCTTCGGCTCCATACATGACGTTGCCCTTACACGGCGAAGATCGCCGGTTCGAGAACCTCAGGCGTTCGCCTTCGGGCGTGTGACCAAAGGTCGAACTTCCGGCCGGGCCCATAATTATTAAAGTAATAGAGCCTTTCATTTTTACGTTATAATATTCATCATTAGGAATGCCACTGGTCACTGGACATAGGCTGACATGAGCTATTTAAATATGGAATTTTTTTAATCTACTATGAAAATGATTAATAATGAAATGATTAATCGACAATTACATTATGAAATGGAACTGGTCGATAAAATATCACATTCGCATAATAATCAGAGGTTTTTTAATAAGAAATATGATGAAGTAAGAATCCCGACAAATCCTAAAGTTATCGGGGAATTTTTAGGTGTTTTTGCGGGTGATGGATCATATTTCCACGATAGAAAGACTGGGCATCATACCATAACTATACATTTACATGCTAAACAGGATTATGATTATGCTTTATACCTTAAAAGACTTATTGAAGAT
>Ga0180007_10003153_pt1 | contig 18683 bp, 20 predicted proteins | sample MM_PC_MetaG_FD_121122 | JGI IMG/M metagenome (GOLD analysis project Ga0180007, IMG submission 121122) | Groundwater microbial communities from the Aspo Hard Rock Laboratory (HRL) deep subsurface site, Sweden - MM_PC_MetaG | ecosystem: Environmental > Aquatic > Deep subsurface > Groundwater... | reverse complement strand
GTTGCTCCATGATTCCTTCTTAATTTCTTCATTTTACCGCTGCTCCTTTCTATATTTTAAAATCAATTTAGAACAGCTTTACCACTTAAGCAACTGTACAGTTTTTCCCGACCAGCTCTGAAAGAACGTTACCATTTTGCTGGCATAAAGGGTAAGGTCATATCCACTATCATCTTCAATTCCTGCCGCTTTGAGCGCACCTCCCAATCGGTTATCAATGTCGGTAATATCATCATTTATTTTATAATGAAAGGCAAGCGTTAATGCGGGTAACCAGGTCCAGTTGAACTGATTTTCTTTAAGAAGAGCAAGCCTGGCGTTTAAATTGTACATATGTACAAGGTTATCTTCAATATCTACATTGGTTGCTGTCATTATATCTCGAGGAAGATCGTGCAGATCGAACTGATTAAACCCAAATCCCAGTTCCAGCCGGTTAAACAGGGTCTCTGTGATACCTGAATATATTAATGATCTCCCTTTAGGTGTTACAAGAAGACCGCCTCCGATGCTCGGGAGCCCAACAATGCTGTTCTCACCGCCTGGGTTTGTGAGGTAAGCACTGTAGGTAATTGCAATGCCGCCGTATCCCTCTATTCCATGCAAAGGCAGAGGTGGCGATTGTTTGCTCTCTTCGCACAAAACACTTTGTGTTGAAAGTATAACGAAGAATAAAAGTAAAAAAGAGACTTTTATTGTTTTTATCATTTTCTTGTTTCCTCCATTTTAACGAAAATTTAGGGGCGATTTACTTCTTCTCCTTAATGCGCTTAAACATATTGGCGTGCCGATTATCCGGCACACCAATATATTAGATGTAATCTCCTATATATTTATCTCCGGCTACCCATACTATGGCCCATACCGGAACTTCCAGATCCCATACCAGATCCCATACCGGAACCCCCAGATCCCATGCCGGAGCCCATAACGGAGCCCATGCCAGAACCCATTTCTGATCCCATATCTGAAGTAGAATGTGTTGTCCCGGTATGCTCGAAATCATTGTGGATAGGCATTTTTGAATATGATTCCTGATTCATTTGCTCAATAGGCATATTGTGATTTGTTTGATTAGCAGTATTAACTGCTGGGGTATGATTGCTTTTAGAACCATTGGCTGCATCAGCCAAAAGGACTCCTGAGAATATAAAAATGCCTACTGCAATAATGGTTAAGAAAATGTTTTTCATGATTTTTATCTCCTTCTGGTTTTTAATAATTAAAGTTTATAAAAAATATCCGATAAGGTACGATCTCTATCCCGGCCATCACCTCCCTTCCATTACTTCCTATTGTATTGTTATGTTTTTCCATAAATTTTAAATGCCCATCGCAGAACTACAAAAACCCTGCATTTCAACACGCAGATTTACTACATGTTCTAAGCTCTACTGGATCAATTGCCTTCAATGCTTTGTAATTCAGAGTTGCGTCTTGTCTGGTTTTTGATTGTCTATGGAGCACTTTCCATGCCACAGGAGGTATAAACTAATTATAGACGTAATGGTTTAAAATAGTTTGGTTTTTAGTTCGCGAGTTAAACTTCTTTTTTTATCTGCGCATTTATTTCGCACCCCGTATAGCCCTTTTCCTCATGAAGTGCGAAATATTAACGCACCGGTCTTGTCCTTTTTCCGTAAAGTTAAAGAAAGGGGTAAGCTTTGATATTGTTAACAGAACCGTATCGGAAATAAGCAGGGTAGATAATGTACATAAATTTAATAAGATATACTATATTTAGCAGTAGATTATATATAGGGCTAAAAAAATTGTGTCTTATTGAATTAAAGTTATTACTGCCTGGCATCAAAATTGCTCAACAGTAAGTAAAGCGATACATAAATTAAAGGAAGAATCACATGATATTGACAAAAAAACATACAATTACAGCGCTGCTTATTTCTAGTATAGTTTTTCTTTCCGGCTGTATGGTTATGATGCCTGGAATGATAGATAGCATGTTAATAAAATATACGAACAAATCCATGCGGCCTGAAACAGAGTCAGTTATGCGTGAACTGATAAGCGAAAGCTCTGTAGCGCTGGTGGCCAACAGAGGAACTTACGAACGCGTTATTTTGCGCAAAATTGAGATAAATGAAAATTTGGTTTCTTCCGAAAAATTCCTTCAATTATTTACCGATAGTATACGATTACAAAACGGATGGAAGGTTCTCAATAACAGGACTATATTGGCAAATAATTCAGAAAATAATGAATCGGAGCCGTTACCTCTATTGCTGGATATACAATTATATATGGACGGTGAGAAATTATGGCTGGCAATGCAATTGGTGGATGCACGTTCAGCGATGTTTTACTGGTCAGGGATCTATGCCGGGATGTTGCCGGTTAAAGAATAATGTTTATGCATTAAAATGTAAGTCGTAGCATTTTTTGACAGTTATAAGAGATGTAAAAATAAATTTAACAAAAGGAGACTTTAAAAATGAAAAAAACAGTTATTATTTCTGGATGCCTAATGCTGATAATGGCACTCACACATCCGGTTTTTTCCCAGGATTCAGGACGAGAGGGTGAGTACCAGATGCGTGGCAATTATAGCAACTCCGGTGATAATCATCAGAATCGCTGGATGAACGAAAATATAAATCAGGATCGTCCATATTATCGGGTCGAGTCAAGGAAAGTTGCTTCAAGGTCTGACGATAGACGGGGATATGGCTCTCATCATATGGAAGATTACAATTCATCAATGGGTCAGGGGCAGCATATGGAAGACTACAATGATCAACATATGGGAGGTTATGGATCAGGCGGGTGTAATTAGAAATATATCAGATAATGCTTGTGGCGTTAACAAAGGAGACTATTATGTAGGAAATTATACTGCTTTTACTTATAGGTACATTTGTTTTCTCTGTGGTTAGCTTTGCAGGAATAACAGATTTGAAACCTCAAGCCGCTTGCCCGATAGCGGGAGACACGATCGACAAAAACTTGAATCAGGATGACCAGGGGAAGCAAAATAGTGTATGTTGCCCGGGCTATACAATAGGCTTTTTGAAATAGCTGGAAAAATAGTTGAAATAAATCGCCGAATCAGAAATCTCCTGGACTCGGTATGTAATGTACAATCTGCTCTTATGCTGAGATTTGAAGCAATGTCTGAGAAAAGACTTCAGGAGACAAATGATCCGGTTGGGGCAACAATGCTGAAATCCGTGAAATGCATTAAATATAAAACCATGCCTTATCTTACTGGATATATAATTAAATAATTCTAAATATAACAACCGGGAAATTCGTTTCTTGACAATGCAAATATTTCTATTAATCTATTAAATATAATACAAATATTTTACCATTATAGGTTCTTAAACAGTCTAAACGAATAAACTCTTTTATTAGGTTGCCAAAAGTTCTTCCAAAGTCTGGCAGCGAATTTTCAGCGATTTGCATGCGTCTATAATTCTGGCTTTTAATTAATCTCAATCTCTGATCTGAGTCTGATCAGAGATTGAGTTTTCAAAGAAAATATTTATCTCACAGGAAGATGATCATGACCAGAATAATACAAACCTGTCTATTCCTCTTATTAAGCGTTATTCCAATCAATGCTTTTGCCCAGCCAGCTATCCTCGATACAATGGTAAACAAGGCCATAGAAGTCAGCCCTATGCTAAGAATGCTGGAGGCAAAATACAAAGCGGCCCAAATGCAAAGCAATGTTGATTCGAATTTGCCTGACCCCATGCTGACATTGGGTATGGCAAATTTACCAACGGACACTTTCTCTTTTACACAGGAACCAATGACTGGAAAAGTAATTGCTCTTAGCCAGGCAGTTCCATTTCCCGGAAAGCTTGATTCTATTCGGGATATAAAAAACAAAGCAGCCGAAATTGTGAAACAGGAAATTGAAGACGCAAAAAATGAAATAGTAAAAAATGTTTCTCAAAATTACTATGAGCTTATTTTTGTAAGAAAAGCACTTGAAGTGGCAAAAGAAAACCTGAAATTACTTCATGATATCACTCAGGTTGTAAGAACAAATTATACTGTAGGAAAATCAAGCCAGCAGAATTTGTTTAAGGTAGAATTAGAGATAACAAACATAAACGATAAAATTGAAGAATTAAAAAATAAAGAGAATATGGTTGCTGCGATGTTAAATGCTTTGTTGCTGCAAGCTCAAAATACGCATATTATCACAGATGATCTTCCGGCGTTTCAATATTATGATCTAACTCAACAGCAGCTGGATTCTCTGGTGATACAAAACAGACCCTATCTAACAGGTATTAAACTCGCTAAACAAAGGGCGAAACTTCAGGAAAAATTGGCGCAATACGACTACTATCCCAATTTTAATTTTTCAGTTCAGTATTCTCAAAGAGATGAAATAGCAAAAACAAATACCGACCTTGCCGATTTTGCAAGCTTTATGGTGGGCATATCCATCCCCCTAAATTTCGGTGGAAAAGTTTCCTCAAAAGTTAAAGAGACTCAGGCTTTGCAAACAATGTACGATGCTCAGTATTATCTTTCTTTGCAGATGCTTGGCGGAAATTTTGGGACATCGATTTCCATATTGAATTCTCTTCGTAAAAGAATCAAGCTGGTTCAAGAAGTCCAACTTCCCCAGGCACAGCAGACATTTTCCACAACCTTATCCAGCTATCAGGTGGGGCAGGTCGATTTTATCAATGTTATTGATGCACAAAATAAATTGTACCAGATACAGACTAATTTATATCGGCTGACAGTAGATTATCTTAAAGAAATTGAAGAATTGAAGTTCTTAACCGGTGCAAAAGAATTAGGATAGAACAAGATAATTAAGGAGTGCTCGGCGTGAAAAAGAAATCAATCATAATTATTCTTCTCCTTGTATTTGGTATTGTTGCGGCGGGTATGTTTTATCTTGGAAAGAACCAACATAAAGATTCCGCTCCACCGGTAAAAACCGCCCAAAATGATCAAACAAAAAAAGAAAAAAAGATTTTATTCTGGCGCGCTCCGATGAACCCTAATGAAATATATAAGCAACCGGGCAAATCACAAATGGGTATGGACTTAGTGCCTGTTTATGAAGATGAGGCTTCTTCTGCCGGTACTGTTACGATAAGCGGTGCCATGCAGCAAAACATGAATGTGAAAACGGCTGTTGTTGAAAATAGAGAGCTTAGTCCCAAGGTTATTACAAACGGTATTTTGGTCCAAAATGAAAAGACCGAGTATATTGCAACCACCAGGGTAAACGGATGGGTGGAAAAATTGTATGTAAACTACACTGGCCAGGTTGTAAAAAAGGGTGAAAAACTCATGGATATATATTCGCCCGAACTTGTGGCTGCCCAGCAGGAATTACTGACAGCTCTTTCCTATCAGGAATCCGTTAAAAGTTCCGGTTTCCCTGAAGCTGTGGCCAGCGGAGATGAATTGTTTAAAAGTGCTGTGAGAAAATTGGAATTGCTTGAAATTCCGGCAAGTGAAATTGAAAGACTTAAAACTACCGGAGAAGTAAAAACATATATAACTCTTTATGCCCAGAACAGCGGAACGGTTATAGAAAAAACTGTTGTAGAAGGTCAGAAGATTATGGCGGGTACCACGCTGCTGCGTATAGCCGATCTTTCAAGGCTGTGGTTGATAGCTGATGTATATGAATATGAATTGTCTAAAATACAGTTGGGTCTATCTGTGGAAATTACATTTAATTATCTGCCGGGAAAAACCTATCATGGTAAAATCTCTTTTATTTATCCTACTATTGATAATAAAACCAGAACGGCAAGAGTCAGGATTGACATACATAATCATAATGGCGAACTTAAACCGTCAATGTTTGCAAATGTTATCATAAAAGGAAAGTCTCTTGGAACTTACCCTGTACTACCGGAACAGGCCGTTTTAAGGAGCGGTCAAAAAAGTATTGTAATACTTGTTTTGGATGAAGGCAAATTCAAACCTGTTGAAATAAAATTAGGAGTTTATTCCGACGGCTATTACCAGGTCCTTGAAGGATTAACTAAAAGCGATACTATCGTTACCTCGGCACAGTTTCTCATTGATTCGGAAAGCAACCTGAGGGCTGCATTATCACAATTTGGCAGTTCAACCAAAAAAGATGAACCGGGCAAAATGGAATCTATGGAAGATAGTGATAACAAAGCAAAGAGGCAAAACAAGGATCCGAGAATAAGAGAAGGAATCATAGATTTAGAAGCAATTGATAAGAATAAAGACGACAAGCTTTATGAGGATGTAATGGACTGGAATGTAATTTCCGATGAACCGGGAACCTGCCCCTTATGTGGTATGACCTTGAAAGAGTTTAGCATAAAGGATGTAAAGAAAAACTTAATGGAACACGGACTAAAGCATAAAGAGTAAAAAGTTGGAAAACACCTGTTTTGTCATGCCGGACCCGATCCGGCATTCAGTAATTTTAATATGTTCTGGGCACCGGCTTTCGTCGGTATGAAGGTTTTGGGGGTTTTTACGGATTCATCAATAAGAACATTTATGATTGCATCTTTCTTGAATATTTTCGGAGAAGATAAATGACACATGGCAGCAACCCAGATAAATCGGATAAAGAGGGAGCAATCGCAGCAATAATCGAGTGGTCAATTAATAATAGAATATTCGTTATTATACTAACTGCTGCTTTGATTATGGGAGGAATATGGGCGATTAAAAATACGGCGGTAGATGCCATTCCCGACTTAAGCGATGTCCAGGTAATTATTTATACCGATTATTCAGGGCAGGGTCCGCAGATAGTAGAGGATCAGGTAACATATCCGCTTACAACCAAAATGTTGTCCGTGCCTTACGCAAAGGATGTCCGGGGATTTTCTTTTTTCGGCTTCTCGATGGTCTATATAATCTTTGAAGATGGTACGGATTTGTATTGGGCCAGAAGCCGGGTGCTGGAATATTTAAGTTCGATGAGAAGCACTTTGCCGGAAGGAGTTACTCCTCAACTCGGACCGGATGCCACAGGATTGGGCTGGGTTTATCAGTATGCATTAACATCCAAGACAAAAAGTCTACAGGAACTGCGCTCAATTCAGGATTGGTTTTTGCGTTATGAATTAACATCTTTGCCGGGAGTTTCGGAAGTTGCAAGTATAGGAGGATTTGTTAAGCAGTACCAGGTTAATGTTGATCCCACAAAACTTGCATCCTATGACATCCCATTAAGCAAGGTAAGAATGGCAATCCTGGAGAGCAACAGCGATGTTGGCGGCAGGTTGATGGAAATGGGTGAAACCGAGTTTATGGTAAGAGGTCTTGGATACATAAAAAGTATAGAAGACCTGAAAAGCATTGCCATAGGAAGAAATAAAAACTCCGGTACGCCGGTTTACCTGAAAGATGTAGCCAATATAGATATTGGGCCTGAGCTTAGAAGAGGCCTTGCCGAGCTTGATGGAGAAGGAGAAGTAGTCGGTGGAATAATAGTTCAGCGTTTTGGTGAAAACGGGTTGGCCGTAATCGAGAGAGTCAAACAGCGGCTCAAGGAATTGCAAGCCTCGCTTCCTCCCGATGTAAAAATAGTTCCCGTATATGACAGATCAACTCTGATACATAAGGCGGTTAATAATCTGGGTCAAAAACTCATGGAAGAGGGCCTGATCGTTGCCTTGGTTATCATTGTTTTCCTGATGCACTTTCGCAGTTCCCTGGTTATCATCTTTACCTTGCCCACTGCCGTTCTTGCCGCACTGCTTGTAATGCATTTCCAGGGTATTAATGCCAACATCATGTCCTTGGGAGGTATCGCAATTGCGGTCGGTGCCATGGTGGATGCCGCAATAATCATGGTGGAAAATTCACATTCCCACTTTGTTAAGAATCAGATATTGCCTGAAGAAAAGAAGCTTCCCCACTGGGCGGTAATTCTCGAATCAGCAAGAGAAGTTGGGCCTTCGATATTTCTTTCACTTTTAGTTATCACGGTTTCTTTTCTTCCCGTATTTACATTGGAGGCACAAGAAGGAAGATTGTTTAAGCCCTTGGCCTTCACGAAAACATATTCGATGGCTGCGGCTGCAATACTTTCCATTACCATTATTCCCGTATTAATGGGATTCTTTATCCGTGGTAAAATGAAAAGTGAAGAAGAAAATCCTATTACAAAACTCATGATGAAAATTTATCATCCTGTCGTTGATTTTGTAATGAAAGCCCGTTGGTTGGTTATTGTTATTGCGATAATCATTGTGGGCATTACCTATATACCTTTCTCCAAACTTGGTTCGGAATTCATGCCTCCCTTGTACGAAGGGGATCTTTTATATATGCCTACTACTCTTCCCGGCATTTCTATTACAAAAGCGCGAGAGATTCTTCAGCAGACAGACAAGCTGATAAAAACATTCCCGGAAGTAAAATCCGTATTCGGAAAAATCGGCAGGGCCGATACTGCTACCGATCCGGCACCTTTGTCTATGATTGAAACAACGATTCAACTAAAACCTGAGGATCAGTGGCGTGCCGGCATGACACGGGAAAAACTCGTTGAAGAATTGGATGCCGTTGTTAAGTTTCCCGGTGTTACCAATGCCTGGACCATGCCCATTAAAACGAGAATTGACATGCTTTCAACTGGGATTAAAACACCCGTTGGTATTAAAATCGCGGGGCCGGAGCTGGATGTATTGCAGGACATAGGCAAGCGGATTGAGGAAGTAGCGAAAAAGATACCCGGTACCCGCTCGGTCTTTGCTGAACGCTCCGTTGGTGGCAATTATGTGGATTTTAGTATTAACAGAGAAGCAATTGCCAGATATGGCCTTACAATAGCTGATGTGCAAAGAGTTTTTATGTCTGCCGTTGGCGGAATGAATGTTACAAAAACTGTCGAAGGATTGGAGCGTTACCCGGTTAACTTGCGATACCAGAGGGATTACCGTGAAAATATCGATGCGCTCAAGAGGGTGCTTGTACCACTTCCTGGTGGGGGTAATATACCTTTGGCAGAATTGGGCGATGTTCAAATCCGTAAAGGTCCACCCATGATAAAGTCCGAAAACGCCAGACCGAACGCCTGGGTTTATATAGATATTGAAAATATTGACGTGGGAACTTATGTAAAAAAGGCGCAGAAAATAATCGCTACAGAAGTAAAACTGCCCCAGGGGTATTCTTTAAAATGGAGCGGTCAGTTTGAATATATGGAACGGGCCGGGCAAAGATTAGCTGTAGTTCTGCCTCTGACATTTTTAATCGTCATTATGCTTTTATATTTCAACACGAAATCTTTTGTTAAAACAGGTATTATCCTTTTGGCGCTGCCCTTCTCCATGGTTGGAGCCGTATGGTATCTTTATCTTGCCGGATTTCATTTAAGTGTAGCCGTGTGGGTTGGTATTATTGCTCTGTTGGGAGTCGATGCTGAAACAGGCGTGGTTATGCTGCTGTATTTAGATATCGCTTATGAGGGCTGGAAGAAGCGGGGTGCTCTTAAATCCTATGCCGATTTAAGAGAATCAATATTTGAAGGAGCAGTAAAAAGGATTCGACCCAAAATGATGACCGTGCTTGTGCTTTTCTTCGGTCTTTTGCCTATCCTTATCGGGCACGGTGCGGGTGGCGATGTAATGAAACGAATTGCTGCACCGATGGCAGGCGGCATTTTTACAAGCATGATCATGGAACTGACAATTTTCCCCGCCATTTTCTATGCTTTAAAAAGAAGAGAGATGAGAAAACAGAATATGTTGATAGAAAACAATCAACAGGCGTAAACTAAAAGTTATAGCGATGTGTCTAAAGGCAAAAAAGATAGTATAGATAGAAAGGGAGAGTGAAGATATGAAAGCCAAAATACAAACCTTGATAATAATATCGTTACTATTAATCATAGCACCATCAGGGATAGCACAAACCGGAGCCGAACCACATAACAGGTGCGTGGCAGGAGATCCAAGTGCACCGGTTAAAATTGAAGTTTTTTCATGCTATCAGTGTCCTCCCTGTCGTGATTTTTATCTCGAAACCATCCGCCCATTACTGAAAGATTATGCCGATAATAACAAAGCCTGTGTTGTTTTTTATGAATTTCCTCTAAAGATGCATGACTATGCCCGTGAGGCAGCCAGATATGGAGAAGCAGCCCGCCGTTTAGGACAGGATCAATGGCAACGGGTAAGTGAAGTACTTTATCAGCATCTTGACGAATGGAAGTCTGACAGAAAAAAAATCGAAACCTTTGTCGCAGGCGTGCTTTCTATTGATGAAATGGCAAGGGTTAAGGAGTTGATAAAGGACCCATCCATAGATAAAACCATTGATGATGATATCGCAGAAGGGCATAGCCGCCACATCAAAGGAACTCCGACTTATTATATTTATGCCAAAGGGAAAAGGAAGAAAATATTTGGCAACGTTTCTTATCCGGTAATGAAAGATTATATAGAGCGGCTACTCAAATGAAGATAAAAATTATTCATATTTTACATTGGGTTTGCAGGCTTTTTCTTGGTTGCATTTTTATCTATGCAGGCTATACCAAACTGGATAATTCATTACAATTTGCGGTTGCTATAGAAGGCTATAAGTTATTATCACCCAATCTGGTAATTTGGGCTATTAAGATACTGCCCTGGGTGGAAATCTCTCTGGGTGCAGCATTACTGCTTGGCATTATGATCCGTTATACAGCCGCTCTTATCGGAGGTTTACTTGCGCTTTTCATTGTGGTTATGTTAGTTACATATCTTCGGGGTATTGAAGCTGATTGCGGCTGCTTTGGAATTGGTGTAAAAATCTCCCCATTTACCCTGGTCAGAGACTCTTTTTTCATACTGCCGGCACTATATTTATACTTTAAGCCACGGATCAAAAAATAAAGAAAATTTACAAGTTGTTTTGATTACAGAACTAAAAACCTTTCCTGCTGCGGTTTATCCATAAAATGTGGGAGATGAAAAATGATAATATTCTGATAGAAAACTATCGTTAAAATCAAATTTAACAAAAGGAGAAAATTATGGCGCTTAAGAATGGTAGAACAATCTCTATAATCATTGTTTTTGCATTATTTTTTGCAGCTTTTTCATGTGCACAGGAACCGGCAAAGGAGCAAAATTCCATTATTCGCGAAGGAGTGATCGATTTAAAGGCAATCGACGAAAACAAGGACGGAAATGTTTTTCAGGATCAGATGGATTGGAATGTGATTTCCGACAAGCCGGGCAAGTGTCCTCTTTGTGGAATGACTTTAAAAGAGGTACCCCTTGAAAAAGCAAAGGAGAATCTTATAAATAACGATTTGAAGGTAAAATGATAATCGGATGAGCCAGTTTCAACTCAATGGTGGCTATGGAGAAAGTCCGCCCCGGGTTCCCGGTTGAGTGTGAAACTGGCAGGTTCGAATACTATGTGGTAGCTGATTTATGTAGTCTTTCAGCAAGCCAAATCTTAATAATCGATTGCCGAGGGACACCAAGGCGTTTAGCTTCTCTATCTAGCGACTGAATCATCCAGATAGGAAAATCGACATTAACCCTTTTTTGTTCCTGGTTCAGCCGTCTTGCCTTTGAGAGGTCTATATGCTCTAAAATATTTTCCCCTTCAATTGCCTTAAATACTATTTCAGCTAACACTGAAGCCGGCATTCCTGATTTCATCATTTATCGGAAAGCTTGTTCCATATCATCAGGTCCAGGGTTTTGAGCAACTCCATACGGATAATTCAAATATTTATTAGGCCGATTATGTTCTGCATCCGTGATGTTAGTATTAACAACCCCAGGACATATTACGGAGACCATTATATTTGCCCCTCTCATTTCTAAATCATGAAGAAGTTGTTCAGAAAGCGCAACTATACCGTGTTTGGTAAGTTGATAAAGTGCTGATGGATGGTAAGTAGCAAGCCCTGCTATTGATGAGGTATTTACAATATGGCAAGGTGTCCCCTGCCGAAGCATAATGGGAACAAATTTATGAATGCAATGAATTACCCCCAACAAATTAACGCCAATAACCCAATTGCAATCGTTGATTGAGCTTTCCCAAATGGAAGATCCGGTTGCCACACCTGCATTGTTGAACAATAAATCAAATCTTTAATCAACGAAAAAGTATAGCCTTCAGGATTATCCTTTATTTTCATTTTCACAAACGATTCTAAGCTTTCCATTTTTGGTATTTTTACTTCAACAGAATCAAAGTGCTCCGATATAGGATATTTGCCATATGCATTAACTGCGGCAATAAACGCATGCACATGTTCAGGGGGGGTATCAGCCTTTATATTGTTTGAAAAAAGAATGAATTTCCCGCCGGAAGCCCCTGCCAGCATTACATTTTGTGCTTCGGGAAACTGAGTCTTGAGGTCTCTTATATATGGAATCATGAGGTTGTCATACCAATAACTCATAAGAGACCTCTTTGAGTTGGGTATTATTAAGGATATGGCAAATTATATTATTCTTCCGATATTATATCCTTCATATATTGCGTCAATTGCCTTACGGGGTGCCGCACAATCTCCCACCGCATATAACTCTTTTACTTTATCTTTCAAAGCATAATAAAGTTGATTATCGGCCCGGTTGCCCATGACCGAAACCACAGTATCTACATTTTCTATTTTTCTTTCAGCTTGCGTATAAACATTAAATACGGATACCGTATTTCCCGAAACTGCCTTTATAGATGTGCTGGGGCTGAAAACCACCCCTTTATTAAGTACTCTTCGTTGGTATGCGCCCAAATCCGGACTGCTCATAAGTCCCATACCAATAAAAAGCAAAGGTGATATAGCTTCTACTTGCTTGCCCATATCTGTTAAATGCTCAATAACGCTCAGAAATTTCCAGTGAGCCTCCCCACCGTCAAGTACTACCACTTTATTCCCGATTTCAGCTTTTCCGGAAATAGCATCCCGTTCATTGATTACATTAGCCTGTTCCATGCCAGGCAGCGGTGGTATAACAGGCTGAGAACCGGTAGCAACCACAACTGCATGCGGCTGTTCACGTTCAATTATCTCCGGTGTTACTTCCACACCTGTATGAATCTTTACTCCCAATATCTCCATCTGTTTTGCCAGGTATCTTGTAATACCGACGAATTCCGACCTTCCGGAAGCTTTCATTGCAATGCTGACCTGTCCTCCCAATTCTTCCTCTTTTTCATACAGGATCACTTCATGGCCTCTAAACCTGGCTACCCTGGCCGCCTCCATCCCGGCAGGTCCACCGCCTACTACCAAGACTTTCTTCTTGGGCGATGCCGGTGCCAAGGTGCCGATTTCTTTTTCAAGTCCTACTACAGGATTCTGCAAACAAGACATGGGCTTGCCCTCAAATAATCTGCCCAGGCACCCCTGATTACATGCTATGCAGTAACGAATCTCTTCTATTCTTTTCTCCCTGGCTTTGTTGGGCCATTCCGGATCAGCAATAAGGCCCCTTGTCATACCCACCATATCACCATGTCCATCAGCTAAAATTTTTTCGGCCTGTATCGGGTCATTGATCCTGAATGTGTTGATCACAGGCAGAGAGACCGCCTCCTTAAATTCAGCCGCGTAGGCGCTGTGAAACCCTAATGGAACCTGCATTCCGCAGCCCACTGTCGTTTGAATTATATAGGGGGGGTGTCCGATATGAATATAATCTATCTTCCCTGTAGCTTCCAGCAACTGAGCAATCTCTTTCCAATCATTTAAAGTAAGCCCGCCCGGGACCAAATCATCAGCAGGAATCCTTATACCAACAACAAAATCACTTCCAACGGCTTTGCGTATTGCATCAATAACTTCCATTGTCATACGCATCCGGTTCTCCAGATTGCCCCCATAATCATCCGTACGCTTATTAAAATATGGAGACATAAATTCATTAAGCAGATAACCATTGGTGCCATGAATTTCCACACCGTCCATGCCGCCTTTTTTTGAGTGGAGTGCCGATAAAGCAAAGGCCTGAACAAGACTTTTGATATCTGCTGTTTCCATTTCCTTGGGTGTCTCACGCATTACCGGGCAGGGAATTGCCGATGGAGCCAGAAGCGGCTGTCGACTATGCCCGCTTTCCATTTGCCTGCCGCAATGACTAAGCTGCATTATAATCTTCGTACCATAAGGGTGCACCGAGTCAGAAAGACGCTTCAACATCGGTACTGACCTTTCTTCAAATATTTCCTGGATATTCAGCATTCCCTTGGTACTGGGCGCTATAGTCATGCCCCCGGCAATAATTAGCCCCACACCGCCTTTAGCACGGAGTTTCATATATTCTACATATCTGTCATCTAGTATACTATCCTTTGCAAAGGAAGTCCCATGAGGTGCAAAACTTATCCGATTGTTAACTGTTATTGATCCTATTTTGATCGGCATAAACAAATACGTATATTCCATCTTTGTTGTCTCCTCAAAATGATAGTATTAAATATATTTTTTGTAACTATTATAAAAACACCATTTTCACACTGTAATATTCAGGGATTAAAGCGATTCTCAATATCTTTTACAACTATCTTTGCGGTTAAAGCACAAGCGGGGCTTCCGCCTGCCCACCCGCCTTTTTTAGCTACACCGTCTCCGACATTGTAAAGGTTTTCTATAGGAGTCTTCTGCGAAATGTCGTTATAACCCACTATTGGCGCATTGGCCAAAGTAGGCCATTCTCCCCAATAACAACCAACATGAAGGACTTCTCCGTATTTATTGTAGCCTGGCAATTGATCTTTTAAATCCTGAATATGCATGTTTACTTCATTTTTCAAATTCCATGGGGCAATCTGGCTAACTGGACTCGAAATGGAATAATGAACATATTTTCCTTTAGGGGCCAATTCGGGACATACAAGAGAAGCAGACACTAGTGATACTAACCTTCGCGTTTTGAATGTATATAATATTGGTACATCAAACAATGGTCTGTCACTGATTGATGTCACCCAAATTTGAAGTGAAGGCACCATGTTTTTCAGTTCTCTTAAATATCCTTTATCAAAATTTTCTCTGCCAGCAAGGGCAACCGTTTTCTTTGGTCCTGTGTTACTTATTACTGCTTTTGCCGAAATGATTGTTTCCCCTTTTTTGTCTTCAACTACTACTCCTTCTGCGCCTCCGTTTTTGACCAGTATTTTATTTGCCCTGCATTGGGTGGTCACCTTGCCGCCATTTGCTTCAATTGACTTTTTAAGCGATTTCATCAGGGCCATACTTCCTTCAGGAGCAAAACCAACACTCTGGAAATCTTTTAAACTACCGGAAAAAGATTGAAAATATTCTTTTGCAGAAACCTGGTCAGCACGGGTACTTAAAATCCGGTCGCTCATATTGCTAAAGTACTCTACAAGATTTTCATTTTCGGTATATTGACAAACAAAGTCCTGCAAAGACATTTCATTTGATGGAGGATTCCAGGTCTGCGCTTTAGTAATCCCGTGTTTTAAAATCTCTATTTCTTTCTCATCACTGCAAAGCTCAGATAATACAGCATACGGCTGATTACTTTTTGGTGTGTCAATTATTTTATTACCAACGAGATATTTCGGTGGAGTTGTCATGGGAGTCACTTCAAACTCAGCACCGACCTCATCAAAAATAGATTTAAAAGATCCGACCATAGGAACACCAAGCAAACCGGTTGGAATTTTATACCCTTTATACTTTAATGTAGCGCATCTTCCACCGACTATCGGCAATTTTTCTACTACTATCGTTTTATAGCCCTTGTTTGCAAGCAGCGCGGCCGAACACAGCCCGCCTATACCTGAGCCCAGAATAACAAAGTCGCATTTTTCCTTTTTTTGTTTCATATATTTCTCCCTTTATTGATAAGAAACTAAAAGTTATCAATTTTTTAATAACAATGCTAGCTGGTTGCCATACTCAGGGAATCCGTAGGGCAAAACTTGATGCAGACCTGGCATTCATCACATTTTTCATAATCTATTTCAAGATAACCCCAGGCGCACAATGCATCTTGAGGACAAAAGGTTTGACACCATCCACATCCAACACATGTTTCTTCATTTACGGTCAACATATAATTATCTCCTTATTTATAAATCAGATTCCAAGGGGTGTTGCCTTGCCCTGCTCAAAGTATGCCTGGCAATCATCTATAGGAACACTATGACCATCCTGAAAAATAAAACGGCCATTGGTTCTGCCAAGGCCGCAATGATGAGTAGTATAACCACCGGCCAAATGAAAGCCGAACAATGCTCTGGCCCATAAGGCTACATTCATTTCTACAATACCACCCGGAGCCTTCATTGTGATATTCCATTGGATGGGAATCGTTACATCGGTAAACGGATCTTTCCAGAACTCCAGAGGTTCAACATTGATCTCACCTGCACCAAAATCAATAATCTGATCATCCATATATACACGGCCTGCGAAATGATTCGCTTCAGGCTCGGCAAAACAAAATATCTTTATGGATTCGCTGAAGCACCATCCCCAGATATAACCCGTGGAGTGACCGATAAGTGATGGGATGTCAAAATCTTTACCGAAGCAGGTTCGTTCACGGACAGCCCAGCCCTCATCAAAAGTATATTTTTTACCCTGATATGTAAAAGAACCTTCCGCCCAACCAAGGTGTTCATTACCGGCCATTCCTTTAGCGGCAAGGTCGCTCCACGGTCCATGATAGAGAATCACATCGCCTATTCCACCCATAGTAAGGTCGAGATCAACACCCATGTGTTCTCCTTTCAATTCCCAATAGGGCGGACGAAATATCATCTGCCGGTTGCCTGCTGTCCAGACGACCCTGTCATCTTCCTTCACGGCTTTAAAATTATTGAAACTCATCATTGGATCCATGCGGTTTCCGACGAAGTCATTATTTACCATCGTGCGCTGTTCACTGGGAACAATAATCAGATTTGTCTGAAGCAACGCTCCATCCACGATTCCCCATTTTTTGCCCCCTACATGATAAAGCGTGCCGCACACAAAAATATCGTTTCCTCCGGCTTTGCCCAAAACCATCATACCGATATGATCCTGAAAATGTTCGGCCAAATGCTCTTTGGGAAGTTCCTCCATATGGCTCATCTCTTCGTCCAGCTTAACATTACAGGTGGCATTCCTTTGCGCTTTCATTTTTATTCTCCTTTATGAATTATTAAACAGAACAATTAATCTTTTTCCACTTCCACAAAAACGTCACAAAATGCTGCATTCGGCTCGAAAATAGCCACTTATTCCGGGTTAATCCTGTCGTGCGTTAACTCATTGAGATGACCCTCAATAAAGTGTTCAGGCCACCAACCTTCGTCGATATGTATGGCTCCTTGCGGGCAATAACGCAGACATTCCGGCTGAACACATTGCAGGCATAGCTGAGCTGCAATATCGAATATATGATGACTATAGGCATTCAACTGTATCCTTGCTATCTCAGGAGCTGCAACACCATCCTTATTTAGTGTGCAAGTATACATGCAGATCATGCATCCGGTGCAAAGTCTTTCGTTGACAAGCAGTACTCCTTTAGAAAGCGGTACCTTGACAGGCAAATGATGATGAGTTCGTCTTGGTATGTGTTTCTTATCATGATTGTCTGCCACTACAAACCTCCTATATTGGTAGTCTTTGATCAATCGCAGATATCGGTTTAGTAATCAGAAATCTTATTCTGACATATATTATACCGCGCGTATTCGTTTGTGAAGTATGTGTTACTCCCCCAATACCTGCAATAATAATTCCGCTAAACTTTTAATCTCCATTTTCCCCTGGGATGCTTGCTTCAGCAAGTGAATGCCGTCGCCGCAAGGAACTAAAATGGTGTTCAAATTCTTTTTTTCGGCATCTTCTAAAATCTTTTCAGGCTGTCGTTTACAACAATAACGGTTATCCAGGTCCACGAGTGTCAAGCCTTTTATGCTATCCAGCACCTTATGATATCGTGGCCAATCAAGATTGCCCATAAAGGGAAAATACTTGTGGCATCCTTCGAAATACCCCATTTTTGCAGGGGCCATTTCAAGATATTTTTCTTCCAACTTGTCCATCATGGCGTCATATACCCATCGGTGGGTGCCTGTGTCTTCAGGAAATGTGTTTTTCACCAAAGCGGCGCATGCATGACATACGTATACCATATTTTTCGCACCCGACTCTTTTCCCAAGTCCCAGTTTTTTTGCATAAATTCTTTGCATTTTGATTGTACTTTTTCCCTTTGTTCTTCTGAGACCTCCACAAGTTCGATGCTGTCCTCAAAGGAAAGGGCACCGCAACAGACTTCTTTTTCGGGTGAATAATTATATTCGATTTCAAGTAGATCCAAAAGCTTGAGCGTATCGCGCAGCTTTGCCGGACTCCAGAACGGGACATAGCAACCGAATGTTAAAAAATTTTCTGCTTTCTCTTTAGGCGCAGGAACTCCCAAGGCTCTTAGCAATCCCGCTCTTAACAGCCACGCAGGTGCATGATTGCCAGTTTCTTCAATACATTCCAGCTGTTTTTCGAGTGTCCTGCCGGCTGACAGATAGGATAATAAACCTTGAAAATTTTCAGTATACTTGATGTTCCTCTTCTTCACTATATATGTCCTTTCTTTAAATTGTGTTTTTCTATCTTTAGAGCTAATTTCAAAACGTTTCAGTTTGGTCAAGCTCAAGGCGGGCGAAAATTTCAACCACAGGAATACATTTAGTATTTCGAGGATTGAAATTTGAGCCCAACGCAGAGATCGGCCAAAATGGGGCGTTT
>Ga0180007_10003152_pt1 | contig 18684 bp, 20 predicted proteins | sample MM_PC_MetaG_FD_121122 | JGI IMG/M metagenome (GOLD analysis project Ga0180007, IMG submission 121122) | Groundwater microbial communities from the Aspo Hard Rock Laboratory (HRL) deep subsurface site, Sweden - MM_PC_MetaG | ecosystem: Environmental > Aquatic > Deep subsurface > Groundwater... | reverse complement strand
GCTATTGCTATTAAATATCCTGTACATTAAAGATGGTATTACCATAGCATTATCAGGATCGAAATTATCTCCGGGCCCGTACACATTACACGGTCTGACAATAGCAAAATTATTCAGCCCGTATTGTATTTTATATGATTCTATTTGTAATTCTGCCATTCTTTTTGCCCAGCCCGGGTGCATGTCCATTGGCGGTTCTTCTATACAATAATCGGATTCTTTAAAAAGGTCTGCACTTGAATATGCTCCAATAGAAGATGTGTAAACAACTTTTTTGACATTATTAATTCGACATGAGTCTAACATGTTTGTGTTCATTTGAAGAAGCGGGACGAAAAAACTTGCAGGTTTTGTTTTCGTAACCTCCAGCGATCCTTTCACTCCCGCAAGATGGAAAACGAAATCAATCCCTTTCGTAATGTCTTTACAGAATTTGAAGTCTGTGAGATCTCCATAAACATGCTCAGACTTATCGTTGACTTTTATATTATCTAAAGAAACTGTTTTTACGTGTGCTCCGGCATTGCATAAAATATCCACAACCTGTCTTCCGATAAGACCAGTCCCGCCGGTAACTAAAATATTTTTGTCTTTAAATACTTCTTTGAACCTCTCCTCGGCTAAAGGATTCCCGAAGCTCATACAACCTCTTTGCGGCTCTCGTCTTCATGAATCAATGCAAGTTTGATAATATCAATCTGACATGGGTTAATATCGTCAGGAACATAATCGAAATATTTCAATTCTGAATTATGTTCATTTATTCTAATTTCACCACCAATACTCTTTACAATATAATTGAGTCCTATGAAATGTCCCCGTGGATCTTCGTTTATATATTCATGAATCGGTAGTTCTTTAATAACTTCAACGTCTAACCCTATTTCCCGGTTTGCTATCCTCTTCATTGCATCTTTTATTGATTCATTATAATAAACAAGTCCTCCGGGTATATGCCACAATCCTATGTATGGGTAGGTATTTCTTCTGCCGAGAAGAACCTTATCACGATCTTTTACAATAATATCGACACAGACCATGGGAACTGAGCTCTGTACAAAATCAAAATCTTCCTGGGATAAATGAGGAATGGGCATGTTTTCACTCAACAACAAAATAAGAAACTCTGGATGTGTGCGGGTGCTTTTTCAGTCTAATATTATTCAGACCAAACACTTCATTGAGTGCGATTGTTTCTCCTGGAGAATCGGAATCGTTCAGTTCATCAAAAGCCAGGATACTTCCTTTCACAAGATGTGGTTTAATAGATTCTAAACATTTTTTCGTTGGTTCATAGATATCCATATCAAAAAATGCTAATGACACAATTGTTTCCGGATGCTTTTTTAAATAAGTATCTATTTCCACCGTCGCATCGCCTTTTATTAATTCAAATTTCTTAATATGTGCAATTGGATTATCCTTTTCTTGATATTCTAATACCTTTTCAAGATACTGTTCGTAATGATCAGAACATGCCAGACCCCCTTTTCTCATTACCCAACAATCCTTGTTATCTTTTTCACTTATATCTACAAATCCTGTAAAAGTATCAAACCCTATTATTTTTCTATGTCTATTAAATGGTTCATAGATACCACGCAGGGCAGAGAATAAAGATGTGTTTTGACCCCATCTTGTCCCAAATTCAATTACAACACCGTGCACGTCTAGGATCTGTTTATAGATATGATCCATAAAAAGGATCCTTGCCAGGTTTTTAGAGCTCAAAAATAATCCCAAGTTTTGAAGAATATCAGTTTCCGGGATTGGACAGTTTCTAAAATGTTGTAAAAATTCTGTTCTTATTTGATCTTCCTGTGGACTTCTATATAATTCTTGTTCGTCTATTTTTGTTTCCATTTTAATCTCCGACCAGTGCTCTTATTACTGCTTTCTTCCCCAACGCATGAACATGCGCCCAGTATCGTGCTTTTCCTTCTATCAGCTTGTAAATACCATTGCCTTTGCCAATGTGCTGGACTCTAATAGGTTTCAGGATTGTTCCTTCCAGGATACTCTGCGCTAATTGAGGTATTCTCGGTATGTATTTATTCAGTCCATCCGAACATACCAGGATTTTGTTAGCTGGTATTTCAAGGACCGTAGTTTTATACGTGTTATTAATAAACTCAATATCCTCTTTCCTGAGTTCAAAATCAGCACTGGCATTATCTGCGATATGATATTCTGATTTTACGATTGCCATGACGTTGTTGTGAGAAACGATCCACGCTAAAATCAATTGAGCTACGGTCTTGTTGTATGTTCTGGCAATGGGTTCCAGTTCCTTATATTTTTTGAGGTTTCCTTTATCAAGCGGTGAATAAGCAATAACGGTGATATCGTTTTTTTGACAGTAAGGTAACAGATCGTCCTCGATCGTTCTATTGAACAGATTGTACTCTACCTGATTTGATACAATATCAAACCCCATTTCGTTCGCCAGTTCTTTCGCTATTTTCAATTCTCTTAACGAAAAATTGCATACCCCGACATGCTTGACCTTTCCTACCCCCATCAAATATCTCATTGCCGATAAGGTTTCACGCACATTGACTGCCGGATTGGGCCAGTGAATTTGATAAAGGTCAATATATTGTGTTCGTAATCTTCTCAGACTCCCCTCCGCAGACTTGATCACATCGTCATATCTTAAATGTTCAGGCGCCACTTTGGATGCAATGAATACTTTGTCTCTGATGCCATCCACATCCTGCACAGTTATCATTTCAGCGATTAATTCTTCAGCATGCCCCTCTCCGTATAATTCAGCCGTATCGATAAAAGTCATCCCCGCATCAATGCTCTTTCTCAGTACCTGAATATGGAACGCATCGTGGCTCGTATCTCTGGTGAAATACCCGCCTATCCCCATAGTGCCGATTCCTATTTTTGCAGTTTTTTCCAGAATCATTGCTGATGCTCCATCAAAAAAGCCGGAATGGGTGTGTCGTACCCATATGCTAATATCCATGCCCAGTACTTTTTTACCTGATCCATAACATCATACGTATCAAAAATATAAGAGTTGTTACTTCGACATATCCGTATGGGTTTGATGTATTTACGGTTTTCAATAATAAGTTTAGCTAAATTAACAGGACTCGGTATCAGATCAAGCTTGTTTTCCTCGGTCTCTTGAAGTGACGTATATATTTGAGGTGTGATCTGGTTCACCGGCACCTGAATATAATTCTGCTTCGGTAATGCAGTGATCCTTACAATATCCTCTCGATCTAAATCAAACTCTACTGCAGCTGCATTCTCTTTCATCCGGGCCATACTGTTCGTTTTTGTGATTACAATAACCGGTTTGTGTTCGATTAACCATCGTAACACTATTTGAGCGGATGTTTTGTTATACTTTTGAGCAATATCTTCCAGAACTGTTTTTTGGTCGTTATTACAAAAAATCTTTCCGTGATTTAACGGACTGTACGCCAACAAGGTTACATCATTGTTATTACAATATGGTATGAAATCATCTTCAACCGACCTATCGAGCAGATTATATTCTAGTTGGTTTGAAACTAGTTTTTTACCGAATAATGATTGTGCGTCTTTAAAATCTTCAAGGCAGAAATTACTTACACCGACATATCGTACTCTCCCCCGGTCAACAAGGTTTGATAGGGCTTCCATGGTCTCATCTAATGGGATTGATGGGTTGGGCCAATGGATCTGGTACAGATCAATATACTTCGTTTTTAACCTTTTTAAACTGTTCTCTATGGATGTTTCTATAGATTTCCTAACATTCTCTCGCGGATTGAACTTCGATGCTAAAAATACCTTATCCCGTATACCCATAATGGCTTTACCCACGACTTCTTCAGAAAACCCGCCACCGTACAGTTCTGCAGTATCAATAAAGGTTAGACCAATGGATATACCATACCTCAAAAGGTCTATTCGCTGCCTGACGTTTTCAGGAGTAGACTTCGCATAATTCCCAATCCTTGCGGTCCCCTGCGCTATTGCCGGAATTGATATTCCTGTATTTTCGAGATTTTTATATATCATTTCATATGCTTAGTTCCCAGTCAAGGCCGTCTGTATTAAAGTTCGTTCTTATTGCGCTTTTTTCCCTATCCCCGGTTTCCTCTAAAAGTATATTTTTCATCCGGTTTCTGATACCGTTGAGCTGATGTGAAAGTTTCAGCAAGTCCATATATTGTTCAGGACATTTTTGCATTTGGTCTTTATTGTACCAGATATGTAAATTCAGTTGAGAAATAGCAATGATAATCCGTATCAACCTCGATGAAAGCGTCAGTTTCTTTTCCTCAATAATGAGATCAATATCGTGACATAGTTTTTCCATTTCTTTTGCAAAATCTTCTTTATGGTCTGGTATCAATACCTCTTTAATTTGATCGATCGTTAGCCGGTCGAGTAATTCCGATAAAGGTAACAAAAATAACCTATTTTCCATGCCTGCTGCCCCTGTACCAATCAATTGTTTCTCTTATTCCATCTTCTATGTTCGTGAGGACTTTATAATTTAAAACCCTTTCAGCTCTTTGTATTGATAATACCCGTACAGGATCTCCGGTCGGCTTTGTCGGGTCCCATTCTATATCAGGTGGGTCAGGGACATACTTCATAATAATTTCAACGATCTCTTTGATCGTCACCCCTTTTCCGCTACCTATATTGATTGGGATACACGGCGGCGCGTTCTCCATTGCAATGAGCAACCAGTGTGCCACATCGTCCGAATAAACGAAATCTCTGATCGCAGAACCATCACCCCAAACTCTTAATGGATTTTCCCCACTGAGTACCCGGCTGATAAGGGCTGGAATTACCTGGGCGCGTAATGGATTGAAATCATCAAACGGCCCATAGACGTTTGAGGGGCGAACTATTCTGACAGCATCCCACCCGTATTCTAACATATAAGCCTCACCTTGAATTTCACCAATTCGTTTTGCAATGCCTGGGATCCTGTCGTTCTGTTTGGGCATACCATTCCATATCGTGTCCTCTTCTTTTGGTATTGTTGATTGAGGGTATCCACAAATACTACTGACAAATAGATACCGGCTTATATCGTTTCTGAATGCCGCTTCCATGAGATTTGTCTGGAACCAGAGCATGGAAACTAAATAACTGGCAACTTTTGTTTCCCCTATACCCGTCGATCCTTTAATCCCTACTAAATTGAATACGCACTCCTGATCTTTAACCACATCCATGCAATGTTCAAGGTTCGTCAGATCTTTCTGTATAAACGTAATATCGTTCTTGAATACAGATTTGGCATAGTCAGGACTATCCATTGACACAACTTTTACCTCAGCACCGTACGTTACTAACTTTTTAACTAACGGGATACCTATTGTCCCGGTTCCGCCCGCAACAAGAACTTTTTTTCCATCCCAGTTCAAACAGACCCCTCCTGTTTCGGGTGCCACACAACATATGAATAGCCGGTGTGATACAGGCCGCCTACCGTCTCTTTTTCTTCTACTATCGTTACCTTACCCTGATTTTCAAGCTCTTTTAGTGCGGTGCGAAACCCTCTGAGATAATTACGTTTTTCGATATATGCGGCTGCAAGGTAATCAAACAACGTGGTTTTATCCAGGACTTCATAATTTTGTTCAACATTCACAACCACATCTGGCTTCTGATTCAGTAAATAGGTAAGGAATGCATTGAAGTCAGTACCGAGCTGTTCCATTGCCCCTATTGTAAGTATTCCGCTGTTCTTCGATACTGTAAACTCTGGATCGGGTGAGAACATATCGAACAAAATCCCTCTCAGATTATTGATATTGCATTTTCTTGATAATTCGTTAATTATTTCAAGTGACGATTTTGACCAGTCGAGCCCGTATAAGATTTTTTCAGGATACATTTCATGCAAGGCAAGAAGATTCAGACCTGTACCGCATCCGAATTCATATACCGTTGAGACAGTACCAAGATATTTAGAAAACAAATACCATCTGAGTACTTTCACAAAATTTGTTTCGAAATCCGGATCTAAAGGTTGAATATAGTTGCCTCTGAATCTCATTACTTCATTTTTCCGTATAAACTTCGGTAATAAATTGTTGATATTATCTGTTGAAATATACTCAGCAAGATTCTCGTTCCATCCAGTTTCCCAATCTTCTTTTCTATGCGGTCCTGACGCTTTCAGATTATGCGATAAAAGTGTATTATTCACTTGTATCATGGTAGAATCTGTCTCAGATTCAGATAAGAACCTGTATCGAAAATCCGCACTATCGATGAACCTCTGAACATTTATTACTGATTCATCAAAGATATTAACAAAATCGTTTAAGGTCAGTTTTTCGTAAACCACTTCATCTAATCGACAGATATGATCTTTATCCACACCTAACGACAGTAAATGAGAAAATATCCTGTTAGCAAAACGGGTAAGCGGGATTAAGAAATAATGCCCGTTCTGAACTGCTTCAATACAGTTTTCGCGGTTTCTTTTCAAAATGATCTTGCCTAAATGGTACTTGCCTGCCTTTTCATCGGAAATATCCATGTAATTGATTATCCTGGAAAAACACTCATCTGTTAGAAATACCTCATACATGGCGGCAAGTTCTGCTTCGCTCATACACGGGGTGACTACAATCGGGGTTTTTGAGGTCATGATGGTTTCAAATACTTTTATGTTTCTTTCAAAATCATCTCTCACACTTTTAAAAGCAAGAGGCGATATATTCATTGCCTGATTACATATTCTGCATGATAGCTTAAATACGCCGAGAATTCGCTGATAAAAATTATTATACGTAACCGTGTTGCCACAATGCGGGCATCGAATAGTGATTGAACCTTCTTTAGATTCCAACAACTCCCCACAATGGTCATTCGTGATAATTGCCTTCTGAACATCTTTTTGTAGTTCAAACCATTCCTCGCGGCTCATTTTACTCAAATTAGGTGGACAATTCACACATTTATTTAAGAATTCCAGATGCTCCGTATCAGAACAACGCGACATCTTCTTTTTCCACAGTTCTGATCCTGGATATGGTCTGATATACCCCATCGTAATATGATAATCGCGGCGTTTCTTCCAAAAGTTTAGAGTTTCATACGCGGTTTCTTTAGTTTCAGCAGGATCCCCGAAAATAAAATAACCCTGTATGCCTATACCTGCTTTTCTGGTAAGTTCCAGTGCCTTTTCGATTTCTTTACTGGTTATGTGCTTATTCATGCTTTTTAGAATGATGTCGCTAGCACTTTCAAACCCATAACTCACGATAAAACAACCAGCATCTTTCATGACCGTAAGCATTTCTTCATCCACTGAAGTCACTCGGAGCTGGCACATCCAGGTAACCGACAACTTTTTTAATTTGGCACATAATTCATATAATCGATTTCGATCTTCTGATAATAACTCATCGAAGATTGCAAAATTATTCACATTATATGTTTCTTTTGCATATTTAACTTCGCTGATAAAATTATCTACTGATCTACTTCTATACTTTTGTCCTAAAGGATGATAACAGAACGTACAATTATAAGGGCACCCTCTACTTGATATTATCGGATAAAACCGAGGTTTATCTGAAATATACAGGTATAAATTATCGTTAGGAGCCTGCATATCAAGATACTTCTCGAACTCAAAACTCTGCATATCAGGAAAGGGGATACGGTCAAGGTCTGTAATCGGCTCTCTTTTTGGTGTTAGTATTAATTTCCCGCCTGCATCCCTGTACCCTATTCCTTTGACGTTATCGATATCATCCCCATCCCCATATTTTAAAGTGGATATCAGTTCTACAACCGTTATTTCACCTTCTCCAAGGACAATATAATCAGGATGTATATAGTCGTACATTAGCTCAGGTGTAGCTGTTACAAGCCCCCCGCCTACGATGATCACGGGATCTGGCGCCACACTTCTAATATCTTTCACGATATTTTTAATTATTTCATAGTGCGCAGATAATCCACCGGTTAAAAAGTATTTATATTTATTCCCTTCATTTTTATGCCTTAATATATCTATTTGCGCCCCTTCATAATGATTTAAATTGAGTACATCCACACCATTACCTGCCTGTTTTAAGCATGATGTTATATATGCAAGCCCTAACGGGAACTCATAGTATGCTTTTTCGTTGAGGGGGAGATATCTCGGAACAATAACTAGGATGGCATTATTTAGCATAGAACTCCCTTATTTTAGAACACACCGAGTCTACATCTAACCCATAATAAGAGTGCAGCCATTCTCTATTTCCATGTCTTTCAGAATAATGATCCGCAACTGCAAACCGTTTTATTCGTACAGACCTTTGGTTATCCGCTACGACCTCACATACGATACTGCCAATCCCCCCGATAATTGAATGTTCTTCAAGTGTTATGACAGTGTTCACCTGATCAATGAAGGATAATAATAATCTCTCATTTATTGGTTTTAATCTATAGATATCAACGATTCCTGCATCAATATTGACAAGGTTAAGTTGATCGGATATTTTAAACGCCTGATGTACCATTATTCCCGTGGTGATAATCAATACATCGTTTCCCTTTTTGAGCAGGGATAACCCCTGGGAGATGTCGTGGCTCTCAGAATATAGCTGGGGAAATGTCCCCTTATCTATTCTGATATATACTGGATTGTGACTTGAGTATGCCATCTTTGCCACATTAGACATAGTAACAGAATCGCATGGGCTATAGATTACCATGTTCGGAAGAGATCTCATAATTGCTATGTCCTGTGTACTATTATGAGTGGTACCGTCACTGGCATAGACAAATCCGGGTCCTGATCCGATGATTTTAACAGGTAAATTCATATAGCTTACATTAATTTTTATCTGATCAAAACATCGGGATGTAACAAAGGAAGCCAATCCGTATATAAAAACATTCTTTCCTCCCAGAGCCAATCCTGCTGCTATACCTACCATATTTTGTTCTGCAACGCCGACGTTTATATACTGGTCTTTTAAGTCTTTTTTGAATCTCTCAAGGCTCAGTGCGCTCAGATCGACCGTGAGAAGGATCACGTTACTGTCGTTTTTGGCAAGGGTATATAGTTCGTCGAAGAAGGCATCTCTGATATCCATTACGTGGTGCTGAGCTCCTTGTTAGCGATGCTGATCTGATCTCCCTTCGGCACTGTATGGTGCCAGATAAGTTCTTTTTCCATGAACGATACGCCTTTACCCTTGATGGTTTCGGCTATTATGACGGTAGGTCTCTGATTATATTGATTTTGTTTGAAGGCAGTTACCAATTCATCAAAAGAGTGCCCGTTGACATGTACCACATTCCAATTAAACGCTTTCCATTTGTCAGCAAACGGTTCTAAACATATAACGTCGTCTATGTAATCCGTTGCGCATTGTTTATTGTAGTCAACAATAGCTATTAAATTACATAGTTTCTTGTGTCCGGCGAACATCACGCTTTCCCATACTGAACCTTCATGACATTCACCGTCTCCCATCAGTACGATCGTTTTAAAACTTTTCTTATCTAATTTTGCGGCCAATGCAATCCCGACACCTATACTGAGCCCCTGTCCTAACGATCCAGATGTTGCATATATCCCGGGGATGTTTATATCCGGATGACCTTCTAATCTCGTATTATTTTTACAAAATGTATCCAGTTCAGAAATATCGAAGTATCCCAGATCAGCTAATATGACATATAACGCAGGACAGGCATGACCTTTACTGAGAATAAACCTATCCCTGTCTTCCCCTGTAGGGTTTTTTGGGTTAAGATTGAATAATCCTAAATAATAAATAGCCACAAGGATATCAGTACATGAATAAGCGCCGCCTATATGTCCTTTGTTCGCAGACGTAATCATCTCAAGAACCTTTTTTCGTACAAATCGAGCTTTGTCCGCCATCAAAACGGCCCCTTGAATTTGTTCTCGTATGTGTAGAAAGATTCTTTCGATATATCGATCGGTTCTAGCTGTAACATATTTTCTACAGCTTTTATGATGTTTTTTGCATTAGGATAAAATTCGTTTTCCAGATGTCTTGCTGTCGGGCACGGCGTATTCGCAAACCCAATTCTTTTTACCGGTTTCTCAAGAGCGTCAAAACAGGTATCTGAAACTCTGGCAGCGACTTCTGCACTGAACCCACAATGTAACCAATCATTATCGGCAACGATACAATGCCCTGTTTTTTTTACGGAATCTATGATAAGACGTTCATTGTTCCCGCCATCTCCGAACGGTGCAATTGTTCTTGGATCAACGATTTCAACATTTATGCCGTGTTTTTCTAATATTCTTGCTGCAAATGCTGCCTCTACATTCATCCATGATGTTGCAACAATGGTTACATCGTCACCTTTTCGTATAATGTTTCCATCTCCGATCGGGATGGTGTACGGTTTTTCCGGGACTTCTTCTTCCTGCCAGTATAACCATCGGTGTTCAAAGACAATTACCGGGTTGTTATCCCTGATCGCTGATATAAGTAAACCTTTTACATCATACGCAGTCGTTGGCAGGACAACCTTTAGCCCCGGAATATGAGCGAATATCGAATGTACTGTTTTACTGTGCTGGAACCCTTGACCCCATCCCCTTCCAACAATTGCCCGTATAACCATCGGTATTTTTAATTCTCCACATACTGAATAATTATATGAAGAGATCATATTAACTAACTGATTAAACGCCAGAAGCATGAAATCAACACGCATATGAACATGAATTGGGATCATTCCATTTATTGCAGCTCCTAACCCAAACCCGGCCATGGTGTCTTCCGATAAAGGTGTATCGAAAACTCTTTCTTTACCAAATTTTTCCTGTAGACCTAAAGTGGATCCAAATATGCCTTTATGGTCAGGAACATCTATTCCATACAAAAATATGTTTGGATCTCGTTCCATTTCCTGCATCGTTGCCTCTCTTATAGCATCACAATAAGTAATTTTTCTTGGTTTTCTCATGATTGATGAAAAACATGTTTATATGTTTCACTTATATCGCTCAGTTGTGACTTTTTTGCTTTATAAACGCTTTGATATACTTTATTATCTATTTCATCTTCTATGCTTTTGATTGTTTTTTTGTCTAGTCCTATCTCCAAGAGTCTGGTTTTCTGTAGTTCTACAGGATCATTATGATATTTAATGTATTTTTCAAAGTCTTCTTTAGCACGATAACCTGCATTAAAATCTTCATTTATTCCAACATGTTCAAGATATCTATAATATTTGATATTCATAAAAACAGGATAATCACGAAGTTCCATTGCTTCTTTTGCAAAATCATAAATTTTTAAGACATCTGTAGAATCGATGTCATAAACATTACATCTAAATTTTGATATAATATCAGTAATTGAATTATACCCTCTCCTTAACGATATGGGCGTGTGAACAGCAAATCCGTTATCTTCACATACAAATATAATAGGAAGTTCTTTTAGACATGCTAAATTGATACTTTCCCAAAAAGTTCCTTCATCTACAGCTCCATCACCAAAAAATACGACCACTATATTGTCTGTAAATTTACCATACTTACATTTATTTGCAAATGCTGCTCCAACTGCCACCGAGATATTACTCGATACAATTGCAGACGTTCCCATAAAATTATATTGAGGATGACAAAGATGCATGGAACCACCTTTACCTTTAAGTGGAGATGTTTCTTTTGCATACATCTCAGCGAAGAAATAATCCGTATCCTGTGTTTTAGCCAAAAATGCGGCATGTGATCGATAAGTTGCAAATATCTGGCCTTTATCACCTACCACATGACATAACCCAACTGCTATCGCTTCTCCTCCCATTGACATGTGCATGGGGGTTTTCATATCGTCCTCATTATAATACTTTTTTATAGCCAGTTCAGAGCTTCTTATTAAATATAGTTTTTTATATAGTTCTATATTTAATTCTTTATGCACCTTATCAAAATCCACTGTTGTGACACCCCCGCCCTGAAGGGACTGGGGTTTTCTCTACCCCTTGACCCCGCTATAATAATCTCTCCAGTAATTCAAAAGGTTCTCCAGGGTGTTGTCAAATGGAATCTCAGGTTTCCATCCAGTTTCGTTTCTGAATTTTGACGTGTCCGGAATTTGAAGCGTCACATCTGACGGTCTTAATCTACATGGAGCGACCTCTATTTTTATATCTTGTCTGGTAGATAGTTTTAGTAATTTATTCAGCATATCACCTATCGTCATGGTTTCATTGCCGCCGATATTATAGACTTCTCCTATAGTGCATTTAGTTACCAGTATCCAGTAAGCTCTAACTGCATCTCCGACATCCAGGAACGTTCTGACGCTATCTAAATTACCAACTTTAATTACAGGTGATTGTTTTCCTGCCTCGATTGCTGCTATCTGTTTAGCAAATGTAGATGTTGCGAATACACTTCCTCTTCTGGGCCCAGTGTGCGTGAACATCCGTGTTCTGATCGTCTTTATCTTCCAGGATAACCAGTACTGCAGCGCGATCATATCCTCACCAACCTTACTTACCGCATAGGGTGACGCCGGTCTGAACTGATTGGATTCTTTTATTGGCACCTCGTCTTCTTTTACCTGACCGTAAACTTCACTTGAAGAACAAATGTGTACTATTGGATCATAACCAGATGAAAGTTTCAAATATTTTATCTCTTCCAAAAGATTCGCTGTACCAATAATATTCGTCTCCAATGTTGATATAGGGACTTTGAAACTAAATGGAACATAAGATTGAGCCGCAAGATGGAAGATTACGTCTGGTTTATGTTCAGATAAAATATGTCTTAGAGAGTGAGGATCTGTCAAGTCTCCACATACAAGAGTAATTTTATCGATGATATGTTCGATATTCTCTTTTTGAGATCGCCATCTTATCAATCCCAAAACTTCAATCCCCGGGTGATTTTTCAAAATGTAATCTGCTAAATGACTTCCTACAAAGCCGGTTATGCCTGTTATTAAAACTTTATCCATTTTGAGTAGTTCCAAAGACGGGGTGGTTATTTAGCATTACGAAGTAACTCAGCAAGTTCTCCTGCTGTTTTTATGGCTGGGTCTCGTGGTGGCGCAACTTTATCCTGGGGTCGAATTGCTCGTTTAATTATATCAGCTTCATTTCTATGATGCTCAACTGTAATTTTAAAGTCCTTACTTTCTTGTAATGGTTTTCCTGCCGTTCTCCAAATAGTAAAAATACATGCATCACACGGTGAATATGGTGAGAAACACCCCCACAATTTATATAATTTTCGTGTCATTATTGGATGTGCCCACGTCCACGATCCGGTAATGTGCAACCAGACTATATTAATGTTATCAAATGGTGGAAGAAGTTTGTCCCAGTGCTTAGTTTTCATAAATATGTCGTCATTCCATGGTATAATCCAATCACCAGTACTTTTGGCAGCAAGTTCATTAAAGAACAAACATCCAGAATCATATCCAAGCCAACGCGGCCCAACAACAACTATAACATCCGAAGGTATTTGACTACGTCCTGCAAGAGTTTCGGTGTCATTATCATCAACTCGTATTAAAATTTCTATTTGTACATCTGGGGATGCTGTCTTTTTAATAGATTCAATCCCGCCCAGAAGAGATTGGAGACGACCACGTGTTGGAATTAAGAAACTGACCTTCATGTTAATTTTCTCCTGACATTATTTTTCATAAAGTTTCCTTTCTTCTTTCAAGTCAAAAATCGGTTGATTATTTAACCACATATCCCACCATTTTCCAGAACAATTACCAAAATAAAAATTGGGTGTTGGGGAACATGGGGGCTTCAAACTTTCTTCAATTATGTAACGTATTTCACTCTCCGTTAATATATTATCGTTTGCTTTCCATCTACCTTTATTTTTATTCATTAAACAGATTGCATAATTACATTTTATTGGTCTTAACCACCCATCTATCATTACATCTGGCCCTATATGTTCATGCTCAACAACTTGATGATTTACATCCACAAGCGTTTTATTTTTATATCCGGCAATTTCAAGCCGACTACCAAAATCCACATCTTCCAAACTTTTGTCACCATCGAAAAGCTCGTCATAACCATTTACTTTGAGGGCTACTTCAAGAGAAATCGAACTATAACCATAGTGCCAATCGCATGGAGCCGTCATTCTTCCTCCATTTTTTAGGGTTTGTTCATATCTTGAATCCCTTACTAAACCACTTTCTCCATATGATTTCTTTAACAATGAATCCCTTGCTTCAGTGCCAAAATTGTCACTAAAGTTTACTTTATCTTTATTATCTTTATTCAATTTTTCAGGAATTCCGTTCAAATATTTTATGTGCATAGCCATTGGAAAATAACCGCTTTCATATCCTTCCCAAAACTTCTTTAAATAATCACTTTCAAATTCTGAACAATCATCTATACGAACTATTAACTCTCCTTTAGCATGAATTATTCCAGTGTTTAACGTTCCACAAACATTCCATCTCCTGTTATCCATCCAGAATCTATGATTAAATTTAGAATTATGTTCAATAGGTATGTGGTTAACGGAAAACGGTAATTTATCTCCATGAAAAGGTTTTCCTTTGAATAACTCCTTTCTAAAATCATATAATCCATCAATAATTATAAATTCAAAATCTTTAAATGATTGATTTTTCAAGCTTTCGATTGTTGGTTGAAGCATATGTACACTGGGAAGTCCAATCATTGGATAATTTCCTCGTGCAGTAGGCATAATTACACTTATAGATACCATATTTATTTACCTCTTTTCTTATTATTCATATTATTCTTAAACTATCTAAGAAAACTGTAAATTGATGATCGTTGGGTCGTTCTACCATTGGGTAACTGGATCTTGCAGTAATATAAATTATTGATATTTTTAGGCGTGTTATCATGATCTTAGACTATTCTCATTCGGCTAACAAACTACTCCACTTATCCATAAAATCCTTTACCTCTTGTGGTATACATCCTTCACGTAATGCATCCTGGTGCTTTATCCATAATTCATATGAACAGAATACATCTTTCCAATTTTTACCATAATAATTTGATAAATCATATAAAACATCTGGTGGAGTGTTAAAAATTGTTCCATACAATTCAATTTTACCTAATTGTCTGCCATCGTATGATTTATATGCTTCATAAATTCCCTTTACATATACCATGCAATCTATATTTATCCATCCATTAGTACTTTCTAATAACTCAATTGTTGGATTGAGACTACGCCAATATAATCCAATCTTTCCATATTTCCATTCTTGATTAATCCGTAAAAATTCTTTCCATTGTTCCTTTTCAGGTAGTGCTGCTATTTCTGGATATTTAATATATGAGTTATCAACATTAAAGTCATGGCCCCATCTTACGTTTCTAAAACCTCTTTTGTATGCATCTCTTAATAAACTAAATAGATCTGTATTTGCAAAATCGTTATAACTTTTAAAGAGAATTGCAACATCAAGATCTACATCCCATGGTAACAAACGCTTATTTCGGTATGCGCCTAATAATGCCCCATATAATAATATGAATTCAATATTATGTGCATCCATTAAATCTTTGAATGCAAATAATGCTTCTTTTAAATTTATTTCGTTTCCTTGCATTTTCATATTGTGGCATCTCCGACCAGTGACTTCTTCACGCCCTTTACAAAAGCAAATTTCCAACTGCAAAATATGTCGTTGTCTCTTTCTACCATACTTATCTTTCGTTTTATATCATCAGATGCATCCTGGTGTATTTTAATAATTTTATTTGCTAAATTATATTCAGTGCAAGAATTATTCAACCAATTTTTAATACTCTGTTCTTCTAATATCATGTCTTCAATTATGACATCTTCAAAATCATTTCTATTTAACATATTGAATAAATCATCTTTTGTAAACATAACTCTTTTTTCTTTTATTGTAAGAAATGACATGTAAAAATCTATAAGTGAATCGTCCATTGGAATACTTTCAAATATTACTAAAATCCCACCTTTTTTTAGTATTCGTCTAAATTCTTTTATTATATTTTCAGCTTGTTCAAATTCAGAATGTAATACCATACTGCATATAATCCTGTCAACACTATCATCAGGAATAAATGACATATATTCTACATCAGCAACATATTTCTTTATTTTCTTATGCTCAGGACATTTTTCTAACATAGCATAAGATTGGTCTATTGCAAATATATTTACATCCATATTTTTTTGATCTGCATATTCAGCAATAGCTAAAGAAATTTTTCCCGTTCCAGCACCTGCATCTACAATTTTCAAGTTCGAATCAATCAGATCTAACATGTCAATTGTTTTACTAATACCAATTATATCTTTTCGCCAATTTAAATTATTGTATGGATTAGATCTTTCTGACCATTCATCATTAAAATGCTTGGACTTATCCAATTTTGCAAATAAACTATTTACATATTCTCTGTCTGGACAATCTTTATATTTTATCAAGACTTCTTTTCTAATATGAGACTCGTTTTTTATAACGTGGGGTGTTGTATTTTTCATGAACTACCTCTCCTATGGTTTGGAGATTCCGGCTGCATTGGCACTGCACCCCGAAGTAGGTGTAAAAATAATTCTTTATTCTTATTTGCCAGATCTATTAGTCGATTTCTTCCAAACTTTTGATACATATGCATTATGAATTGATTTTTTGAATACGAATTAGCAGATGGAGAGAAGTTCAGTTCATAACCCTTTTCTATATAATCCTTATTTAACCTTGCGGGTTTTCCCGCCAGATATCGTATGTGCATCGCAAGCGGGAAGTATCCTTTCCGGTACCCGTCCCAGAACTTCGTAAGGTACTCACTGTCGAATTCACAACAGTCGTCTATCCTGACCAGAAGTTCGCCTTCGGAATGTATTATCCCGGTGTTCAACTGGCCGCAGAGGTTCCAGCGTTTGCGATCCATCCAGAACCTGTGATTTGCATCTACGGGGACGTGTTTTACCCTGAACGGTAGCTTGTCAGCATGATAGGGATCGCCCCTGAACAGGTTCGGTCTGCGGTCGTAAAGAGCATCCACGAGAATGAACTCAAAATCCTTGAAGCTCTGGATATTAAGGCTCTCTATTGTGGGCTGGAGCATGTGGAGTTCAGGGAGACCGATTATAGGATAATCGTCCCGGGCAGTAGCCATTATGACACTTATTGAGGGCATTTTTACTCTCTCTTCAAATTTTTAACATCTATTTCTATTAAATTACCTTCCTTCAATTCTTCACCTTCCCATATTTCTATTGGTATGGTGATATGATGTCTGTGCTTTTTATCCTGTGGAATCTTTACTGTACTTTTCATGACTATAATAGTACCATATAAGTACTTAAGCATTGTTATAATAGTATAATGATGGTAAAGTATATACGTAATACCCCCATTATGGGGATAGAAGAATCATTATGAAAAAAGTAGAAGTTGAAATAACTGGAATATCGCCCTTGCTACAGCACAGATTTGCAATGGAAGATAACGGCGTAAATGCATCAAAAAGTAAAAAGAAGGTTTACGACCCGAAAGAAGAGGCGGAAAAGTGTTTATATAAAAACGCTAACGGGGAAATCTATCAGCCTGCGGAACATGTATTTCAGTCGATGGTGAGAGCTGCCGTTGATTTCAAGTTTGAGAAAAGGAGGACATACAAGGACGTAATAACATCAGGGATTATTATCGAGCCAGAAGAAATACCCCTCGTAACAGAAGGACAATATGAAATAGACAGCCGAGGCGCGGTAGTCCAGAGGGCGAGAGTGGTCAGATGGAGACCACGTTTTAATAAGTGGAGGCTAAAATTTATTATAGATATACTGGATGACAACAATATCTCCGTTCCAGTGTTAAAAGAGATTCTTGAAAAGGCAGGAGCTACGAAGGGAATTGGCGATTACAGGCCGAGATTCGGCAGATTCATGGTCACAGCCTTTAAGGAGGCGTGATAATTGAGGGAAGGTGAGGTCGGGTCAGGCGTGGTACGGTACGGTGTGGCGCGGTGGGGTCAGGCGTGGTACGGTGTGGTAAGGTATGACAAATCAACACAAGCGGAACAACAATGAACTATTGAAAGAGCAGTGCCTCGAATATCTCGGAGGAAAGCGTTGCAGAGTATGCGAAGCGGACTGGCTTCCCATAATCTGCTACGACTTCCACCACCACAAAGGCGCAAAAGAGGAGGAGATTAGCAAGATGATCCAGAGAAAAACGAAGCTGGATGATGAACTAAAAAAAGAACTGGATAAATGTGCGGTAGTATGCGCGAACTGCCATAGGCAGATAAACGCTGGATTAATTAAAAATAATATAATCCTGTGAATTGCACTATATTTTTTCTTGAATTATGATTGTCTTCCAGTTAGACAATACGATTGAAGGTACTGTCTTTCGAAACTCCATAACTAAATCATCCCTGAATTTCCATCCTTCGCAACTCAATTTATCTTTCCACCATTCCTCGTTTTTTATTGTGACGTGCCCTGCTACTGCCGACGCTAACCGAGATCTCGGTGGCAGACTGTTCTTGTAAAGAATAAGGTCACCATTTTCGTCTCCTCCCATGCTCGCCCCGATATTGTAAAATATCCATTTCTTCGCTACTCTCTGTATCTCTGAAATGGCTTTAGGGAGGTCGTCTAAGTAGATGTGCTCCATTATGTCGCTACAAAACATAAGTTCAAAGCTTTCGTCATCGAATTTCAAG
>Ga0180007_10003151_pt1 | contig 18684 bp, 9 predicted proteins | sample MM_PC_MetaG_FD_121122 | JGI IMG/M metagenome (GOLD analysis project Ga0180007, IMG submission 121122) | Groundwater microbial communities from the Aspo Hard Rock Laboratory (HRL) deep subsurface site, Sweden - MM_PC_MetaG | ecosystem: Environmental > Aquatic > Deep subsurface > Groundwater... | reverse complement strand
TTCACCCATTTTTACAATACTTTTAGGCCCCACCAGCACTTGAATTATATGACGCCTATGCAATACTCTATCCAGATAAGCCAGTTGGAGGGCAAAAAGTCTCATATGTACTGAGCCAGCACACCAGCTTGACTTCCCAAAAAATTCAGATAGAATAAACCGGTCTACTAGAAGAGAATCTAGGTGGGCAATCACAGGGACAATCTCGTTATATTTTTTAAAACAAAGGTGTTTACTATGAAAAACAGCTATATTTTATTTATTTTTAGTGTTTTATTTTTGAGCGGATTTGGCACAAACCTCACGGCGATGAAAATGAGAAGTCCTTTCCGCACGAAAACGACCCTTACAATAACACAACAAAAAAAAACACCCCTCAACCAGTTAGTATTTTTGTGTAAAAACAGGCCAATAAATGCAAAAGACAAAACCAAGATCATTCGCTTCTATCAAGAATTAGATCATATACTATCAAACGCCATGTCCTTAGACAAAGAAACGATAGCAGAAACGTTTAACGTAACACTTTGTAATGCAATTATCGAAACTGGAAACATCTCCATAAAAACTGGAACCAAAGAAGACGAAAATAACAAATATAACCTAGATCCTGAAACTGGTCGCTTGTGGAAAACCAAAAACTATGCAACTGAACAAGAAACAAAATTCTCATATGAGTTGCAAAAAATCCTCAATTTGATAGAAGAGCTCGAAGCATCCATCATAGAACTGCTTGAAAAAAAAGTACTTTCTGGTTCTGAAATTAAAAAAGTTTTCGAATACTTATTTCGCATAAAAACCTCAATGCCCACAAATCTTAAAAACGAGTTCGGCTTTAGAGGAAGGGGCAAGGGCAACAATGGCAACACCAGCAAAAGAGTGACTATCAAACCCAAAAAAAGTCCTATCAAATTCTTCTACAAACCTAAGAATGTAACCGCCTGATAGTTCTCAAAAAGATTGCTTTCAAAAACGATATCAAAATAAGTTGGCAGCACTATTTTTTCAAACATATGTAGTGCTGCCACAAAATCTTTCTTATCACCATTTCGCACTGCAATATCAGAAGTCGCGTCCTTCATAACCATCTCAAGGGTCGCCAATGCACGAACAATCAACCGACAAATTTTAACTTCTTTTTTCTTGCCTAGACGTATTCTTGTTTTTGGATCTATTTCTTGTTCTTCTTGACCTGGTTCTTGGTCTGAAAAATCTTCTGGCAACTCTTTTTGCCGCTCTTTTTTATCGTTATTTTTTTGTTCTTTTGTATTCTTGCGGGCTTGCTCTATAAGCCATTTATAACGTCGCTCCCACCAACCATCCCGTAAAAGCTCCTTCCACAAAACCGCTGCCGGCATAACGGTCTCTGGCTCCTCTTTTTCTTTGTACATTTTGACAAGATGAGAAACGGCACGAGTAAACCCAGGCCATGAATATCCGGAATAATCAAGCAAATCACAACCAAATGCAAACAGCCCCTTGTCCGTACGCGCTCGATACGTGTTCAACAGGTATGGCACTCGTTCGAACTCTCCCCATTGTGGAACAACCAGATTTGGCAAATTAGTTATCTTAACCGTTCGATCAACATACGACGAAATATTTTTTTCATATTTTTTAAAGAGCCGACGCAATACCGCGATCTTTCCGTCCTTAGTTTGTTTAACCCAAACTGGCGGAACAAAGTACCGTTCTCGTAACGGTTGACCAATTACATTTGCCAACGACAAATACCATGACGTCCGTAGCAACCGTAATACCGGAGCAAGAATCATACTGTTCCTACTTTCTGGAGAAAAGAGATAGAGCAGCTGCGCCTGAACACCATTCGACAGCGTTATTTTTTTATCAACAAATCCATCTAGTCGACCATACGAATCAGACACGTCACCATCCAGGTCCCTCCAAAGTTCTCGTACTCGTTTATTCTTAGCATAATGAACAAAAAGCTTTTGAAGCTTATGGTTCAATTCGATCACCTCATCAAAATCCAACTCCTGAATATTAACGAAATTTTTTGTTTTTCCATGCACTCGTTCAAGCTGCTTCGTTTCCCGATCAAGCTTCTCCCGCGCCTTCACACTGGCCTGAGATGCGAGCTTCTCAGGAATTGTGTGTAATTTATTCGATAATAAGCTAGAGATAACATCAAGCGAAACTCCATCAACCGTGTCATTCTTTCTCTCATTCATAATGTTATACAGCGCAAGGCGAACCAGAGACTCTTGTTGAAATGCGCTTAGAATCTTCTTGTGCTTATCTTTTTTCAGGGTATAGAATAGTTGGGCATCGTTCACAAACGACGCGTAGGGGCTTTGCTCAACCGAAAAGTCACTGTAAAGCAACGACAGCTGTTGCAATAGATAGTTAATTCTAATATTTTCCCGTGATGAACGAGGATACATACTTAAAAAATCCACAAAAACAACATTTTCTATTTTTCGTTCCTGTAACTTTCCAACCAGGTCACCGAGAAATAAACTGTATGGAAGTGGAAACCTAACCCCTTCAAAAAAGAGCATCTGTTCCGGTTCATAGTTTTTTAGCCCAATCGAATCAGCTAGCTCTAGCTTAACCAACGTACGAATACTTTCAGGATTAGACGCATGAAACAGATAGTGTTTCCCCTGATATACAAAAGGAATCCACACGTTCTGCTCTTCTCTCTTTAAGAGCAGTAAATTTTTAACAAAAGCTTTTTCAGGGGCGTCCGGATTTGACAAACCAGGCGCAAACCAACCGCTTCGCTCAACGGTCCGTTTAACCTGAGCGCATAACTTTTCGTACGATTCGATTAAGTTGGTCTTGTTTTTAAATGCATACGCAACAATATCACCAAACTCTTTATCTGACATGCCCGCAGCAAGCGGATCAAAATATACCATGCCATCAGGCTTATACGTAAAATGACTCATCTGCGCAGGAAGATCTGCAATAAAAATCCCATCACCACATTTATACAGTTGCGCAAGCTGTGATGACGAGTTATCAACGTGATCATAGTCAACAAACTTGCTCCCATACTTTTGATAGTTCTGAACATTACCAAGAAGCGTACTCTTCCCAACACCATCAACAAAGCTACAAAAAATATAGGCTGTTTTTTTATCGTCAATCTTCTTAAGATGCTGAGCAAACTTTTTTACAAACGTCTGTGCATGATAGGTCGCTGCTTCTTTCTGTACTAATGTCACTTTGATTGGATAGGTAATATCGGGACCGGCATAATACTTGAACAGTGGAACCGATGAGCGATAGAGATGCTGTGCGTGGGCGATCGAAAAAAGAACATCCTGGGTCCCAAGTACTTGACGACTTCCAAATCGCAGTTCGTGTTCGTACAACATACGCCAGAACCGAACCAGTTCAGAAAATATTTTCTTACTGTTTCTTTGGCACATGTATAAATCAATAATCGACTGTTCATCAAGCATCACTCGAAACATATCTTTGAATGCATGCCGTTGAAACAAAGAAGCATCTCGATCATAAATTGGCATTTTGTGTAAATTTATATGCTCAAATAGAGGCTCAACCTGATTAGCCAGACAATATTGGGTAATTAAGGGAACATCTCGAAATAAAAAACCTGTCATGACACCAAACTTATTATGCAGCTGCTGGGTCCAACCACTGGCATCTTTTATACGTACTTCATCGTTAATTTTTGATCCAGTACAAACTTTATAGTTGGTGTAATATGCTGGAACTGCAGCTTCCTCATAGCCTGCGATAACAATACGCCCCTTGATGGACATCCCATGGCTCTCGATATTTTGCTCCAGCTCATCCAAGCTGTATGAAGACTTTTCAAATAAAAAGGGGTGATACTCATGCGTGTAACGCCCAACCGTAGTAAAGTCATAGTACTGAATAAAGCTTTCAAGAAATTTTTTCTGTGTTTCACGAGAGTTTTCAGCAGACAAGCTACTATAAGCTAGAAGTGTACAGAATAAGAAAAGAACTCTTTTCACCTAAACCTCCTAGCTCTTGCCACGTTCTATTTGCTTCTTTTGCTCAAAGTCATCTTTCCACGACTGAAAGATCTGACGAAAAAGCTCAATATTTTCAGAATAATACCCACCAAACGACAGATGGCCATCGAGCTTGCACCCCAAGCGCTCCACAAGCCAATGTAACCATCGATCCTCCATATCTTCAAGCGCTTCCTCGTCTTTGCAAGGCACCAAGAAATGCGCCCGCAAAAGCACAATCAGATAGTCGATGCAACTTGCATAAAATTTATAACAGTGTAGTTTCTCGTTCTGCGCTTGCTCCATCCAAGACCAATACCGAGAAAGCTGAACGGCATTTCCAGAAACCGGTTTTCCCTTCTTTGCCTTGAAAACTTTTTTTGTATCTAAGTCTACCCAAGCATCCTCGATAAAATTAATTATGTAGCCATGAATATGCAAAATATTAATAAGAAATGCCTCATCAACCTCTCTGGTCTTATTTTTCATAACGGCGCATAAAACAGCCCGAATAAATTGTCTTATGTCACGAAGCGACTTATTAATTTCATCAGGAGACATGCGCAAAAAATAACCGTCACAAATTACCTGTGCATCAAGCTCACCTTTTGAAAGATAGATTTTATACAAAACACTCCGGTCAGTTCCTGTCAATTTCAAAGTAGACGTAACCATCATGAATACAAACAAGAACAATCGTTTTTTCACGCTACATTCCCAACAAAAAACATAATGGCCTGACGCAGCGTCGCAACGCCACCACAAGTCGTTTGCGAAACATCATCATGATTGAGCCTCTCCTCAAGAGAGCCTGCTACTCTGTTACAAAAAAGAAATAGGACATCAATATTACTGCTATAACTTAACTCGCTACCAGCCTGCATATGCCAGTGTAAAATAGCAGAAAACTTCTCCAGTGAACGAACAACAATCCCAAACGCAGAAACAACTTCTCTCTTGTAAAAATCTTTCACGATTGGATTATCGCCCCCATTCCGCAAAAACTTCACGGCACCCTCTAGTCTACCAAGCTCAACATTAAGTCTCTGTGCATAGGGCATTAGTGCATTTTTAGCCTTGTCGGGGCAACCGGTAAAAAATTTCTTTACGTATGAACAACCATCCTGAAAAAACTCGCCCAAGCGACTTACCAAAAACCCTGCAACCGAATACATCGCAATCGCTTTAATCGCCGCTCGAAACGACCCACTAGGGGCAGGATTCTCAACGACTTTAGCAGTCTCGCTACTCGTCTTGGCGCCAGTATCGCAAAAGAGCGCCCACGCACCGAGGCCAACACCGCCAGCAACACCCGCACCGAGCATCAAGCACCCCCCAAATCTCTTGATCTTTTTTATCTTCTGTTGCTTTGCATAATCAACAAACACCTGCTCAAATCGCTTTCTGCTTGTACGCTCAAGAGCAAACAACTCGCAAGTCAGGCTACCAGCAAAGCCAGCGATTAGGAAAAAAAACAAAGTCGTCCTATAAAACAAACTCATTATAATACCCCACAAATTTATCCAACCACCACTCATCAATCATCAAGAGAACCGTAACCACCTGAGTGATACCCGTTCTTCTTACGTTCTTCACCTACCACTTCTTTAACCCAGATGGCCAATTCACCAAGTAATCCGATAATCTGTTTTTTAAACAACTCCAATGTTGCAATGGTCTGGGTTGAAGCAAGATCGGCAAACGACTTTGCCTGAGCAATACGGGCATATACACCCCCGCCAGGCCTAACATTACCCTCTGAATCAACAATCATATTGTTACCATCTCCAATCAGCGCAATTTTAATTCGCTCTAAACAAAAGACTATTTCGCTTGTGTCCGGTCTTCCATAATACCTCTGTCGAAATTCTATCTCAGCAACCATCTGAACAATCCCCGACAAATAGCCGCTTGCAATTTCACGCCAATTTTTGTCGATCGCTTTTTGGACCTCTCTTTCTGCGGCACCATCTCTAGATCCGTCGTCAGCACTCTTATCTGCTTCATCTTGAAATTCGCCAAGGTGAAGCAATCCTAGATCTGGCTCAATCCGGGCACTCGTTTTTGCCTTATCAGCAATCTCGATCAGCCCCTCAATCATATTTCTTACCGAACTTCCCCAACGACGAATATCAAATGGACTAACAGGATTTGCCCCGTTATGAAAGAGCACTCGTTTAAATTTGTCCCACACGATGGATAAATATATCCCTATCGACTTAAAGAGAGTTTTACCGGCTTGAGAAACCGCACTTTCTGCCGAATCAATAAACCCGTTGGTCGCAGCAACAACACTCAAACTGGCAACGGTTTTCCCTAGACCAGAAGCAAAACCTTTTTCAAACGCATCAGTCAGATTCGCTCCATCCTTTCCAAACATTTCTTCCGAGATATGCTTGATACAAATCTTTTTTGCATAGTCTTTTCCACACTCCTCACCCTTTTTCCACCACGGAGCATAACTATTATAGCCGTTGCTTTGTCTTTGCAACTTCTCGATTAGTTTCATAAGCTCCTGCTTGTTTGGTGTGGGCGGGACTTCTTTGTCGTTCTTTTTGTCGTTTTCTTTGTCTGTCTCATCTGCTTTCTCTTGCTCACTTGGTTTACCAGCACCACTCCCAGAACTGCTACCATTACCACCACTCATACAAACAAGAGCGTTCTCTCCAGCACCAACAAAAAACAATAATAAAACAAACACAATTTTCAGTATGATCTTTTTAGACACAGTTTCTCCCTACCTAAATAATTCTAGATTAAAAATATTCTACTTAGACATGCATGAGAGTATAAAAAAACAGAGAGAAATCGCAAACGGACCATCTAGACAATTCAGGTAGAAAGCCTCGTTGAGCCTAGGGCTTCCCTGTTGGGGCTCCTGTTGAGGCCTCTATCGCTGAAGATCTGCAACAAACGTATCTAACGGGTTTCTGAAAAACGAGTCTGCTACATACTTGTACAGCTCTTTTCGTTTCAAGTGATTTCTAATATGATCGCAGTTTGTCAAGAGCGCAGCCTTTTGTTTCGATGGAATATATGACCAAATATCTTCAAACTCGCTTGTTGGAACCAACGAGTCATTCATACTGTGAATAAGAAGCACCGGAATATCAAGTCCTTGTAAGTATGGCGTAAAGTCAAAATCTACCGATGGTGGCGTCACGCCAGAAACCGTCTCCGCTAACCAAGAGAAAAAGTCCGTAGACGCCAACTTATAGAGCCAGTTCATTTTACTGTTAGCTCGCCACTCCTCAATAAAGCGCTCAATCATACTTTGCGAATAAATCCAAGAACCATCAAGAATCAATTTGTCAAAAACGCCGGGCCGCGTTACCGCTGCCTTAATAAAAATTGGCGCCGAATAACAAAGCGCCAAACCATAAATCTTTTCATACGACCTTTTTTTGAAAATGTCATAAATAACCGCAAAAACGTCTTTTTCTTCTTCAAAGCCAAATTTAAGTTTACTGCCATTCAGCCCCTCTGCAACACATGTTGAAGAAAGCAGGTACGGCCAAGTTGAGGGCTTTAATGGAGAAAACGCTTCGTGCTCGACGCCTCGATGGTTAAAAATAATCAGGTCATACTGGTTGAACATTTTTACAAACGAAGCAACCTTTTCCATGTTGAGCAACGCCCCACCAATCACCAACAACGTATCGCTTCCCCGATCGAAATGCATATAGTGAATGGCCTCATTATCGGTTGTGTTGGTCTTAGTATATTTCCCGTCAAAAATTTTTGGCTCCTGAAGAAAATCTCTTACAAGCCCTCGTTTTTTTAAGAATTTTGTATAAAACAAAATCGATTCATTCAGTTCTTTGTTATTTTCATACGCAACCCGCTTGGTCTCACTACTTACCAAAAACGGCTTTTCACCAGCAACAAGCGTAACAAAATCATTCTTGCCGGCCTCATCGCGCATGACAATTGCTTCCTGCAACAATGGATCGTGCTCTACTAACAACACTTCTACCATCCGGTCCTGCTCAGAATCTATTGTTTGCTCCACTGGCCCCGGTTCTTCAGGCTGTACCAGTTCAGGTACTTCAATCGCCTCTGCTTGCTCTGTAGACACTTGCTCTTCGGGCTGCACCTGATCATCGCATGAGCAAACCCCACTTAAAAGTCCTGTTAACATGATAAAAATCATAAACATTTTCATAAGATCCCCTTCTACATCAAAACTCAAGCGTTACCGATCCCTCAATCTCATAAGCCTTGAGTGTATTCCTTCCCGCAAAAGTATACAACCCACCCAACGACGCCCGCCAAGAATTGTCAAATTGGCAACTAATATTTGCGCCAACCCGATGTGCAACTTTATAACTGTTCTTTTTCAAAATAGATGGGTCATACAGACAATCCGGCCTACGATACCCCAAATAACTCTTGCCCTTCAAGAAGAAATCATAGAAAAAATCAAAAAACATGCGTTCGTGAAAAACACGCTCAAACATATTACCGACGCGAGCAAATAACTCATTTCCATTTCGTAGTTTTGTCTTCTTTGCCGTGTCAGAAAACCGTCGCACGGTTGCGTCATGTTCACAAAACTCCGGGACGCTTCCCGAATATTGGATATAGTTTCCATACGGTGTAAAATCGTTTCCATACTTTTGCGCCGCGTTAGCCGTTACATCCTCCGTACGACGAAGCCGAGGTACCCGTCGAAACACCTTTGCAGGAATCGAGTAGGTTACCTGCGCAAACAGATGTGGGTTGAACCACCGCCCATTTGAAAAGAGAATCGAGCCAAAGGCCCCTAATTCCGTAAAGCCACCATTGCCAAGTTCTGGGTCCCATAATTTGTAAACGTCTCTCTGCTTGGAAGTGTGAAGCAGGGCATGAAGTCCAACAAAAAACCGCTTGCACGACTTCCACATAATTTCGTAATTCACAAACAGCTCAACGTCGCCAAGACCCACCTCTGTGTCATACGACCCACAACTATCACATTCTGAGAATGACATCTGTTTTTGCGCTAAAATATCTTTGAAGAAATCGACAAGTCCGTTGGGGAAAAGTGTAAAAAAGTCGGGATTCTCGCTTTCCAGTCGCGTTCTGTTTGCTGCACTTATCTCAGAGATAAACGTAAGATTACGCTTCTTGCGCACGATAGGTATCTGCAAACCAAGGGCGATATCGCCCCGTAGAAAATGCCGTATGTAGCTGAACGCAACCTCTTGACGCTCCACCGATGCATCAAAGTAAAGCAACTGATCTTTGAGAATCTCCAAAAACTTATATTTTGTCGTCGGCTGCGCATACCCTTTATCGATAAGCTTACTTGCAAGCAAAACATCTTTAACGCAAAAAGGCTCTTCTTGAAATATTAAGTCGGAAACATCTCGAGTCCCACCTGAAGAACTATACGCTTGGGTCGCCCATGAAAAATTAAATGAGACGCCCACCAAATCTTTCTTTAAGAAAAAAAGAGACTGGACCGGCCAACGAGGTACTTTATACACAAATGGGACTGAGACATTATGGACATTATAAAGAGAAGAGTCAGCATCGTACGCCTCTCTCTTTGCATGGCCATGTAATTTCGCAAAAACCTGGGAGTCTATCTCTTTAGAGACGCAATTCGAAATTTTTTCTTGTATTTTAACTCCATCAAGCAACTGCCTTTCGATTGTTTTCTTAACATTACTCGAAATTTTTGACTCCAAATCTTGCGCGTGCACAGAAAAATTTGCAATCAAAACACTAGTAAAGACCAGCAACCGAACCAAAAGAGTTTTCGTAATCGTCACCATCCATCAATCCTCTGACTAGACGACGCATCTTTTCAAGTGCAACAACTTTTTTCAAGCGAGTAAAACGAGGATCTCGTTTAAATTTTAATGAAGAAAGCTGTTTGCGCACTTCTTGCTGCACCAACGCATCGATTTCTTTTTGTGTTATCTCTCCACCACGCTTTCCTAGTGATTTTTGAGGCGCCATGTTCTCTTTCTGCTGTTCGGCAAGTTTTTTCCCAAGCGCCTCGAGTCTTCCTGGATCCTTTTGAGAAGCCCCCTTAAGTTTTTCGACAAGTACCTTGAACTCACTACCCGGTTCATGTTTGATGTCGATACCATGCCTCATATCACTATGAGATTTTGACAAGTTGGCCTCAATAGCCCGAACCATACTGCTCGCCAACGCGTCTAACCCCTTTCGCTGAACCTCAGCCTCGGCTTTAAGCGACGTCTTTAGAAGTTCTTGCGCCTCAGATATTTTTTTATCAAGCACTTCTCTTGCTTCATGTTGCATCTGCTTTTGAATTTCAGAAAGCCGCTTATCGAAAAGAACTAATTGCTCTTTTTTGAACAACTCGTTATCAACATTGTTCTTCTCTTTTTGAATAGCAACAATCTCCTTCAGCCTTTGCTCAGCCTCTTCTTTAACCTGTTTCTGAACGCTCAACAACTTATGTTCAAAAAGCTCCAGAGGGACCCCTTCTTCCCGTATTTTCTTCTCAACCTGCACCAATTTATCATCAAACGCCTTAAGCTGTTTTTCAGCCAAGCCTTCAAAGCTCTTGTCAACATGCTCTCTTAGTTGACTCTGGGTAGCAGACAGTTTCGCTTCAAAGAGTTCCGTCTTTCTTTCTGTTATCTCTTGCAATTTTTCATCTTGCTGACTAGCACCTTTTTGCAATAGCGCCTGAATCTGTTTTTCCGTCTGATCTTTTAACTGATCTTTCGCCGCAGCCAATTGCACATCAAACAGCGCCCTCTCCTTCTCCCACTGCCTACCGCGCTCAATCTGGACCGTTACTTCATGCAATTTTTCTTTCAATCTATTTTTAACCTGAGACCTGGTTTTAGCCAACTCTTGTGTAAACATAAGCAATCTTTTTTGTGAAAAGTCTTCATGCTCTTTTGCCCTTAACTGTCTTTCTTCTCTAACTGCTTCATGTATTTTTTCTTGGGCCTGTTTTTCTATCTGCCCTACAACGGCGGTCAGCCTCTGCTCAATTTGCTGCTCTATTTTTATCTGCTCTTGCCGTTTCTGATCATTGTTCTCAATAGCAAGTCTGCCCACCTGCTCCCGAACTTGGCTCTTTAATTCGCCCTGAATAGCTACCAACTTCTTTTGAAATGTTTCTAAGTGTTTCGCCGCCATTTTTTCTTGTTCTTCTTTTCTGCTTTGAGCATCTAAAGCAACCAAATTTCTTAGATTTTTGGCAAAATCGTCTCTCATCATATTTGTCGCTTCTGCAAGTCGCTCATTAAAGAGAGAGATATTCTTTTCTATTTCTTTAGCGCCTTTTGTCTCAACCTGTCTTTGAATCCGATCCTGAGCAGCAGCAAGTTTTATATCAAACAACGCCAAAGATTTATCGGTCATCTCTTGGGCACGCTTTTTCAAGACCCCTTCTGTCGCCAAAAACCGAGCATTGAACGTCTCTAGCTGAGCCTTGTGCAACACCTGTTGTTCTTTGCGCATTTTTTCACTCTCTTGCTTGTGATGCAAAGAAATCGAAGCTAGCTCCTGTTCTGTTCTATCCTTCATCTGCGTCTTTATTGCCAATAGCTTCTCATTAAACTGCTGTGTTTGTTGCGCAAGAACAGCCCCTTGCTCTGCACGACTCTTCTCATTCTCTTGCTTATGTTCCAACGAGATAATCGCAAGTTCTCTTTCTGCTTTCTGCTTAATACGCTCCTGCGCACTCGTTAACTTTTCTTCAAACATATCAAGCTGTTGCGTAACAAAAACCTCTTGGGCCTTCTTCGCGACATCGTTGTTTTGTTTGTACTGCAAAGACAGAACCTCCAGCTCTTGACCAACCTTCTGGCGCATTTTGTCTTTAGTTGCAATTAACTCTTTCTCAAACAGATACAACTGTCTTTGGGTGAACACGCTCTGGTTCTTTTTTGCTTTTTCAATCTCTTTTTGCCTCTGTATCTCAGCGGCCGCTAGCGCTTGATCTGTTTTTTGCACCATAAGACCTTGAGTCTGCGCCAATTTTTTATTAAACAGCTCCAGCTGCTCTGCAGCAAGCAGCTCCTGTTTTTCTCTGCGCCTCTCTTCTGCTGCTTTTCGATTGATCTCATCGGCAAGAACGATCGTCTGAGCTCGAGTTTCAAGCTTCTTTGCCATTTGATCGACAGTAGTTGAAAGCTTTTCGTCGAACAGCTGCAGCTGTTTAGCTGCCAACCTCTTTTGTTCGTTAAGAAGGTTTGCTCGCTCTTTTTCATTTGTCGTTCGTAACGACTCTATATCTTGAGCAACAACATGATGCATCTCGTCTCTTGCCACATTCAGTTCTTTTTTAAATTGTTCTGTTTGCTCCAATAAAAACGATTTTTCTTTTTCTTTTAGTTTCTGTTTATAAGAACGTCTTTTTTCTTTATCCTCATACGTAAGCTTTGTAAACTTTTCCCCCATATCATTTTCAATCCGAGAAAGCGTTGAAGAAAGTTTTTGTTCAAAAACATCAAGTTGCTTCCTAGCAATCTCTTCTCGCTCTTTCTTTCGTTGTTCTTCAAGAAAACGCTCATTTTGCAACTGCGCAAGCTTCATTACTTTGAACTGCTCCTCAATACTCTTTCCCATCTCCTGTTTTAGCAGGCTCTGTGTTGTCGTCATATTTGCTTGAATAAGTCTTACATGGCTCTCTTGATCTTCTTTTCTTCTTTTTTCATCAAGTTCTTGATTCTTTCTCTGTGCTTCCAAAACCTTATTTATTTTTTCATCAAGACCTTTTTTCAACCCCACTCGGGTTTTCATCATGTCTGACTGAAGCTGCTCAATAGTACCCTGAATCATCGCCTGTTCTTTTTCTTTGTTTTTCTTATCCTCTTCTTCCAAAAGCTCAAGCCATGAATGAAAATCCTGCATCTGCGATTGATTTGCCTTCTGCATCTCTTGCATTCGACTCGCAAAAACCTTACTCATAGATTGTCGATTGAATCCGTTGGAAGGCTTATGGTAAATACCTGATGAGAAGTGAGATCTCTCCTTACCATACGGTTGAAACTGACTCTGGATCTCCTTAACCGCAAATCGCCAAACAATTCTACGAATGACGTAAAAAGCCGCTAAAGACATAACCGCAACCACTACAAAAATAATTACTGTCAAAACATATTTCTTTAAAAACCTCTTGAGATCTTCCTTCATAAACTCTCTCCACTCTTAAAAAGGAAAACAACCAATCTCCCACTCCCAATCATCATATACCATTGCGCATTTTGGCTATCAAAATCAAGAATAGAGAAAATCGCTCACTAAATCCTCTCTCCCTGAGGCGTTATTGCAAATGGCTCACCATCATTTACAAGCATTATCGCCCCTGTTACTACATTCTCCCCTGTAATTAGGTCATCTTCAAGTAGATCGACAACAATCCCATCCCGTGTACAAATCTTACGGTTGCCAAGCGCGTCTAAAAACAAAACCGTTTCTGTAAATTCAGGTCTTTTGTCAATAAAAAGTGATACAAAATCTTTAGGCAATAATGATACCGGTCCAACAGTAACATCTTGAATTTGTCCCGCAAAGTCGCTTGCCCCTAAACCAAGAATCCCACCGGGTTTAAATCCCCCATCTCTATTATCCCAAATAAATGGAGCCTCCCGTTCGCCCATGCGCAACAAGCCGCCTCTATTTACTTCCAGCGTTCCTCCTGACCGCAGGGTAAACCGAGTCAAGACACCATTGATCTCAAACAGCCCGTCATTCTTAACTACGATCTTACCGTATCGCATTACATCGACCTCATGAGCGCCACCCTGCAACATCACCTCTCCCCCGACGACAACCTCCCCCTGTCGATCAACGAGCAACTCTATCGAATCCAACGCATTAAGCCCAAGCGTTAGTTGCTGACCAGAGCCAACACAGAGTCTTGCTTTGTTATCAACAAATATCTTACCACTGCCAGTCACAGATAATATCGCGTTTGGAGCGAAAGAAAGCTCTGCTGAATCTTGCAAGCTACATACTGCCCCATCGAAGCATAAAACATATCCATCTTGAAAAACAACATTCCCTTTACCCCTAAACGTTAGTCTTGATCCTTTTGAAATAGCAAGCACCTGCTCATAGTCGCAGGCAAAACGAACCTCTGGACAAGATCTTCTCGAATAACAATCAGAATCAAATTCAAACGTCAGTTCAGAATTATCAGCAAAAAGTAGTTTCCCATTAATCATAAACGTATTAGAAACAACAATCTTATTGCCCCTCCCCTGAGCCCGTATCTCGTCACCATGCTTTATGGCAACAGATCTTCCACCCTGCTTCAGAGTCGCCCCGTCAACCATCGTCACCGACAACGGTTCATCCTCGCTCACCCCAAAGTCGGTTATTGTCCCCCTATTAAGCCATATATTATGCTTCGCTCGTGAAAGTTTCATTGAATTGTTGTTTATTTCAAAATCAGCTTCATCGGGGGTCCACCTTTGATTCCCTCTAGACTTGTAGGTAATTTCGTAGTTTTCTTTATGAGCACTTAGGACAACGCGTTCCCGCTGGCTATTTCTTCTTGTCCCCACACCCCTCGTGCTATCCCATAAAAAACGTAAGAATTCTTGCTCTATTGCATTATCGAGATCACTCGTTAACTCAACATCGGGCATAATCACAATATTTCGTGAGATCTGTTTTATTGGACTATGCAAAATTTCTAATCGATTGCCCTGGAGAAGTGCCCTATCTGATAAAACAAATGAACTATCAGTCTCGTTGTACACTTCAACATACGGATCATCAAAGATCAAGTTCGCCCAACCATCCTGAGAAGTTATCAGTGCAAATGCACTTTCAAATCGAACTCTTGGGCTAGTCGACCCTTCATCCTCAAGTAAAAATTTTATGTGCAGATCATTTTCAGGCATATTGCCAAACAACAAACGCCCTTTTAAAGCAACATTATTTCTTCGTAGCCGCAACTCATTATCGTTACTTTGGGCTATAAAGTTCATAGGCGTCGAGTACTCAATATGCACAATAGAATTGCCCCCTAGAGCAATCGCCCCAGACGGAACACCCTGTCGCTCTCGCGTCCGCAACCTTCTCGATCCATCACAAAAGTGTAAACCACTAAATTCGATATTTTGTAATAGCAGCGTATTGCCCGATAAATTAATTGCTAGATCACTATTTGCGCATGAACAACTACAGTCAAGCCTCTTTCTCCCTCCAACACCGCGTATCGTAAAAATATTATCCTCACCAACAAGCTCAATATTCTTATCCCTCCATACAACATCTTCACTCAACTCGAACAACACGTTTGGTCCAACTTTTATCTTCGAGCCAGCCCCCATCTGAAATGTGTTTTCATTTATTCGTAAGAACTCAATATTTTCTAGGGTAACGGTCACACCAGCCCCCACAACAAACTGAGGCTGCTCACTATGAGAGAAAACAACATTTTTCCCCCCACCATCAAGCGTCTGGTCGATATCAAACGTCAGTGTCTCTCCTGGCAGGAGCGTCGTACCGCCACCACTGCTTTCTTGTAGGTGAGCAATCGCATCGCTATTTTCATAAACCAAATTGCTCAGGCTATCAAAATCATGACCTCCAACGGCCATCTTAACAGCCCCACTCTCAACCGAGCTGTAGTGATTAGCCTCTGGCGCACCAAACACAATTCCAGAACTACCATCAACAATCGCCCCAGCCAGATCAGTCCATAAAACAACACCATCAACCGTTAGTGACCCTTGCTGATCGAATAGCCACACATGATCTTTAACAATCACCGTTGAGCTTCCATCTACATAAATATTACCGATTGTTGTTGCGTACGAAGAATCAAGCTCGATAGTTACGTTAGAAAGAATAATTCTTGATGAAACATCTGCAAAAACAAAACCACCAAGCCCAGCAAGGTCGCCAACCCCTTTAATAACTGCATTGTTTATATATAGCTGAGAATTTGGCTCAACAACAATTTTCCCTCCACCCGTCACATCTAAAACAGATCCATGCCCATTGATAAGCCCGTCCCCTTCAAAAGTCCACACACCGGTTAGGTTTTGCCTAGAATAAAACTGTATATCTCTTGCCTCTTTAAGCCTCAGAACCCGATCCCACGACTCGCAACAATTTCCCAAGTATAAAGTCTTCTCATTAAACTCAACCGTTCCCGGTCCCTTAATCATTACACCATCTGCAAGAGACAAATCGCCACCAAGATCGAGTACCCCATTGTTCAGTTCGATATCTTTACTAAGTTTATTTTGAATTTCAATACTAAGCTTAGTGCTTGGATCACCATCAAATAAAATCTCGCTTGAAAAAACCGGCCGTCCCTGCACCCTGTTCCCACCTCCCTGCACTGTAATCATCGGAACAACCGCTCCATCTTGTGAAATAAACCAATGGGGATTACTTGGGGTCCCTTGCAACTGAACTTTGTCATGTCCTAGATTTCCGTAAGGAGTATATTTTCCAGAAAGCGTTGTACCGGCATACCCGTTTTCCAAAACTCCCTTTTCGAAAACAATCTCACTTGCCCCCGTTATGCGATCCGGGTCGTAGTCATCTAGGTGCAAGGTCCCATTCATACCACCGATCTCTCTATTAATAATAAAACTTGCTTGCGAACCAACATGAACAGTCGAGTTCTGATTTGAAAAGTTAAATCCAGCTTGCGTTTTTCCCAGAAACAAAAAAGCTGTCACGGTCACTAAGAGCATAAATATTTTGTTTTTCTTCATCACACCCCCTGATAAAAACGTTCTTGCCCTTTAAGTCTCTTACTAACTTGTAGCAAAATAGAACAATAACAATCAATGGTTATTGATACTCTAGCAGCCCGTCAACCAGGTCGATCACACCACCACTTAGAACATCAATCTCGATCGGGTCCTTTAATACTAGCGCCTCGAACTCATTAATCGCGTCGTTTTGAACCGTCACGGCGTCTTCAATGATTAGTCGACCGCCAGTTATGATTGGAGATGTCGCCGTTGATACCAAGCTGCAACCATTCAGGTGCAAAATCGAAGTTTCATCTTCCATAACAATAAGATCTTTTCTAGCAACAACAGGATCATATTTGAAAGTCACATCTCTATCGACCATCAAGTACCCATGCCTGTGAATAGTTACTCCTTGAGGAGACCTGTAACTAAATATCAACGAGTCTCCGTGTATACGCTCTGGTCCACGAATTGCAACATCCTGACAGCATTTGAGATGCCCACGGGTAAAGCTATAATCATTCTCAAGAATAAGCTCACAGTTGCTCAGCGTTATAGTCGAATCTGGCCCAACACATCGCAAATTATTATCACACAGCCCACAGATTCTTGCGTTATTAATAGAAAGCGTTGCCCCAGGAAGTACATCGATTGCTTGTTCAAGCCCAGAAATATCAAACTCGTTACCATGACAATTCATTTCAACAAAACCGTCGCATGACATTGTATAGTTCTCTGTAGTCAGAGCGTTGTTGCTCATCATTTCTATGACTGTCCCATCTCCAAAAGTCACTGATCCGGTTGTCATACCTATCACACTTGGCGAAAAGTTTCTTAAAGTTATATTTTTCAGGATCAACGAGTTATCCCCAACCTCCAGAACTCCGCTATTGTTCTTTGCAAAGGTAACAGCATGTCCATCGCCATCCAAAGTCATATTTGCATCGATACCAAATTTATGATCATTCGAAAGCCAAACATCAACGGTCAGCGTTGTATTGTTTGAAAGGTTGTAGTGTTTTGGCCCATGAATAAAATACAACAGCTCACTAGCAACTGCCGTCTCTCCTGAAACAAACTCTCTTTCTTCAAGCGCAACAATCGCCTCGCTGTTGTTTATCACATAGCCTGCCCAATAACTAAGCGCCTTGCTAACACTAACTACAAGCTCAATTTCATCCTGCATATCCATAATCGCACTACTATTATTTATAATCGCCTGCTTATTTGCGACTATAGCGCTGCTGTTATTCTCTATCGAAACCATATTCAAAATCATTGAGGTACTGTTATTCGCTATCGCTTCGTTATTGGCAACTATTGCATTGCTGTTATCAACTATTGCGTCCCTATTCGAAATCATTGAGGTGCTGTTATTTTCAATCGCCTCTTTATTGGCGACTATTGCATTGCTGTTGTTCACGATGAAAATTCGATTAGCACTCACCCCATTGCTGTTATTTGTAATCGCATACAGATTTGCAACAATCGCATTGCTATTGTTTTCTATCGTCATTCGCTGTGCGTCAACCGCATTGCTGTTATGTATAATTTCCTCTTGATTTGCGACAATGGCCCAGCTGTTAGCAACAATAGCGAGACTGTTCGCATTTATTCCTGTTCGATTTGCATTGATAGCCAGACTGTTTTGGAAAATAAGATCCAAGCTGTTTGCGACAATCGCCATGCTACTATACAAGGCTAACTCCCAAGCCGCTACAGCCACACCACTGTTCTCTAAGATCCTATCGCCCCAGTAGTCTATAGCATTACTGTTTGCATAAACCTGATCTGAGATCTGAACACAACAATCAATCAAGTCGCTAATCGATTCGCTGTTTGTTTCTATCGCTGTCGCGTTATTACTTATATCACCCTCTGCCATATCCAGCCTGATCTCATGAGCCGCTATCGCATTACTGTTGTTGTCTATCGCTGTCGCATTATTACTTATATTCGTTTGGTTCGTAGAAATGTCACCAGCATTCGTAGAGATGTTGCCCTGGTTCGTTGAGATATCACTCTCAGCCGTATCCAACCAGACCTCATAAGCAACTATT
>Ga0180007_10003150_pt1 | contig 18688 bp, 20 predicted proteins | sample MM_PC_MetaG_FD_121122 | JGI IMG/M metagenome (GOLD analysis project Ga0180007, IMG submission 121122) | Groundwater microbial communities from the Aspo Hard Rock Laboratory (HRL) deep subsurface site, Sweden - MM_PC_MetaG | ecosystem: Environmental > Aquatic > Deep subsurface > Groundwater... | reverse complement strand
TTGCGCATTCGCTCCCATTGAATCTTGCGCGCAGCAGACACGCGATCGTGAACATATCTTGAAGCTTCAGCGACATGGGCGCCGAACAAGTCATCCGCAGGAACACGAGGAACCTCGACGCACAGATCCATCCGATCAAGAAACGGACCCGACAATCGCTTCCTGTAGCGGCGAATGTCTTGGACCGAGCAAATACAGGCTTGAATCGGGTCCCCAAGAAACCCGCACGGGCACGGATTCATGGCTGCAACCAGTGTGAATGCCGATGGATAGCGAACGGAAATCCCTGCTCGCGAGATCAGGATGGAGCGATCTTCAAGTGGCTGTCTCAGCGTTTCGAGTACGCGGCGATCAAATTCGGGAAGCTCATCGAGAAACAGGACCCCGTGATGGGCAAGACTGATCTCCCCAGGCCCGGGAATGCCATGACCTCCGCCCACCATCCCTGCGTAGGAGATCGTATGGTGTGGTGCACGATAGGGACGTCGCCACACCAACGATGCTCCCGGTTCGAGCATTCCGGCGGTGCTGTAAATGCGCGTTACTTCCAAGGCTTCATCAAATGACAACGGTGGTAGCAAGTCGGGGAGACAGCGCGAGAGCAAGCTCTTCCCTGATCCAGGAGGGCCAATCATCAGCAGGTTGTGCCCTCCTGCAGCGGCAATCTCAAGCGCACGTTTCGCCTGCAATTGTCCGCGAACCTCCATCAAATTATGCCGGAACGTCGGCTTCGCGGACGATTTCAACGTATCTCGATCGATTGATATTGGGGCAATCTCGATCTCTCGATTGAGAAACCTCTGGGTCTCCGCGAGAGTCTCTACCGGATACACAGGTTTGTCCGTGGCAACCGCTGCTTCGAGGGCATTGGCACGAGGGACAATCAGTCCGTCAATCCGATCCGCTGTCTCAAGCGCGATCGGGAGAACACCACGAACGCCGCGGACTTCCCCATTGAGAGAAAGCTCGCCAAGGAAGAGATAGCGAGCCGTCGTCGCTTGAACCTGCGAAGTCGCCTGAAGGATGGCAATCGCAATCGGCAGATCAAACCCAACGCCTACTTTCTTCAAATCCGCCGGAGCAAGGTTGGCCGTGATACGGCCGGCAGGAAAGTTGAATTTGGAATTCTTGATGGCACTGCGGATGCGCTCTCTGCTCTCAGATACTTCTTTTTCAGCAAGTCCAACCATATTGAACGTGGGCAGGCCGCCGGACACATCGCATTGAATCTCAATCAGTCGAGCCTCCACGCCGACCACTGCGCCGCTTATCAGTCTAGCGAACATCAGTCCGGGACCTGAAAGGCATCTCGATAGATCCGAATGTTGCCAGGACGAATGGCCACGACGTCAAATCGTGTTGGCAGCTCGCACTGCGTCTTCTCCAAGAACGCACGCGCGGCAGAGATCAGACGAACCTGCTTAGGGTGATCGACAGCTGCTTCTGCTCCACCGAATCCATCGCTCGTTCGAGCTTTGACTTCCACGAAGACGAGAACTCCTCCATCACGCGCAATAATGTCCACTTCTCCCTTTCTCGTGCGCCAATTGCGCGCAACGACTCGATATCCCCTCTCCTTGAGGAAACGGCAAGCTCGTTCTTCTGACTCATCTCCATGCATTGGCATCGTACCCCTCCTCACCTTGTCATATATTAGCTTCGACGCCGCTTCCCTATCAACTCTGTCCTGACAAATTGCGAGTCACTGCGACTGGAGATATACTTGTGAAAATCAATCGAACGAGGTTTCATGGGTACGATCATCCGGAATGCCCACCCCATCGGGGCATCTTTAGCTGACACAAATCTCAGGTTTGAGGATGGGCGGATTGCTGCGTTGAACCCGCTGCAGGACCCCTCACAAACGTCCGATACAGTCATTGATGGCGCGGGCAAACTGGCAATTCCTGGATTTATTAATGCACACACACATCTCGCTATGGTTCTATTTCGCGGTTTGGCCGATGATGTGCCCCTTCAAGTATGGCTGGAAGACCATATCTGGCCGCTTGAACAGCAACTGCAACCCGAAGACGTGTACTGGTGCTCGCTGCTTGGAATCGCTGAAGGCATTCGATCAGGAACCACGACGTTCGTCGACATGTATTTTCACAACGAGCAAATCGCCAGAGCGGTCGAAGAGTCGGGGGTTCGAGCGCTGCTGGCTTATGGGATGATTGCCTCATCACTTCAGGATCGCGGCAGGTCCGAATTGGCCAAAACCGAATCGTTAGTTCAGAACTGGCATGGTAGGGCAAATGGCCGCATTCAAATCTCTGTCAGCCCGCATGCCGTCTATACCTGTGGCGAAGAGGTTATCCGTGCCGCCGTTGACATGGCTCACAAATACGGAACGACCCTGCACACACACGTGTCAGAAACTCGATCAGAAGTCGACGAGTGGAAAGCGAAGACTGGGATGACGCCCGTCGAATACCTACAGAGCCTCGATGTCTTCTCTGTGCCCACTTTGGCCGCTCACTGCGTTCACGTGGATGCAGATGACATTGGCATTCTTGCCGCTCATCCCGTAACGGTCGCACACTGTCCCAAGAGCAATGCCAAATTGGGCAGCGGAATCGCTCCGGTTCATGCCATGCACCAATCAGGCGTTTCTGTTGCCATCGGTACCGATGGTGCTGCGTCCAATAACCGACTGGACATAGTCGAAGAGCTTCGTGCTTGCTGGATGCTGCAACGAGCCTCCCATGAGAATCCGGCCTATATGAGTTCAACGCAGGTGATATCCATGGCCGTTCGTGCTGCACGAGGCTTGGTCGGATTACCAGAAGACGGCTTCTCCGAAGGGGCACCGGCAGACGTCGTATTGTTTGATACGAATCACGTCCACACCACACCGCCCCACGATGCAGAGGCGATGCTGGCGTACGCCGTCAATTCCAGAGATGTGACAGATGTCTATGTTGATGGAAAAGCGCTTCTAAAGAATGGAGAATTACGCACGATTGATGAAGAACGGGTAATATCGGAAGTACGACGCCTGCTCCACAGGCTAAAAAACAGGTAACCCTCTCTGGGAAAGCGGAATATCCCTTCCTCGGAGTCGGGAGATAAGGAGATTGACATGGGACTCAGCACAGACAAAAAGACGGAAATCGTTAAGGAATTTGGCAAGGGTGACAATGACACAGGGTCAGCAGAAGTTCAGATCGCACTGCTGACCACGCGAGTGAAGGAATTGACCGAACATCTGAACATGCACAAAAAAGATTTCAGCGCACAGCGCGGGCTACGACAAATGGTTGGCCAGCGCAGACGATTGCTGAAATATGTCAAACGCCACGACTTGGCAACCTACCGCCAATTGCTTGAGCGGTTAGGAATCAGAGGAGTCTAGACACTTCATGTACATTCGAGAAAGTATCGAGTTTAACGGTAAGGAACTGACACTAGAGACAGGACAAATCGCACGACAAGCAGGCGGAGCAGTGCTCGTTTCACATGGGGACTCGCAGGTCTTGGTTACCGTCGTCACGGCAAAAGCAGTCCGAGACTTGGGGTATTTCCCACTCCGCGTCGACTATGAAGAAAGATTCTATGCTGCAGGTAAAATTCCCGGCGGCTTCTTCAAGCGAGAGGGACGTCCGAGTGATGCCGCCGTCTTGATTGGACGAATGATTGATCGCCCCATTCGTCCGTTGTTCCCAAAAGCATACGCCGACGAGGTGCAGGTCGTTGCCACCGTACTCTCAGCTGATGAGAATCACCCACCCAGCGCACTGGCCATCGTGGGGGCGTCAGCAGCGCTCATGATTTCGGACGCACCCTTCGACGGACCGGTCGCTGGTGTGAGTATCGGACGCAAGGACGGCCAGTTTGTGGTCAACCCTGATCTGGAAACGCAGGATTCATGCGGCGTCGAGATTACAGTGGCTGGGACGAAGAACACGGTCACGATGATCGAAGGCATGATGGACGAGTTGTCTGAAGTCGAAGTCATTGAGGCCATCGAAATCGCGCACACGGCCATCCGTCAGTTGATTGCGCTTCAGGAGCAGTTCGCTGCCCGAGTAAGCCCAATCAAGCAAGAGTTGCCCGAACAAGAACCCGCTGACGAGCTAACCCTGACCCAGGTTCGAAACATCATCTGGGGACAATTTGCCGCCATTCGTTCCCTACCTACAAAGAAGTCGCGTGATGATTTCATGCGCAGTTTGCACGACCAAGCTATTGAACAGCTTGTGTCAGAGCACTTGTCTGTCGAAGAGGCAGTCGATCGTGCTCAGGCCGTCCACGATGCAGTGGAGAGCCTGCTGAAGGAGTACATGCGCAAGGAAATCCTTGAGCGCGGCATCCGCTTGGATGGCCGACGTCCTGAGGAAATCCGCCCGATTAGCTGCGTTGTGGGTGTTCTTCCACGTACGCATGGATCGTCGCTGTTCACGCGAGGCGAAACCCAAAGCTTGGGCGTCGTGACGCTGGGAGCTACGCGCAATGATGAACAGATCATTGACCAGATGATGTACGACAGCCGCAAGCGATTCATGCTTCACTACAACTTCCCGCCGTACTCTGTGGGAGAAGTCGGACGCATTGGCTCGCCGTCCCGCCGTTCTGTTGGACACGGCTACTTGGCTGAGAATTCGCTGAAGGCCGCGATGCCTTCTGAGGACGACTTCCCTTATGTCGTGCGAGTTGTGTCGGAGATTTTAGAATCCAACGGGTCCTCGTCCATGGCCACCGTATGTAGTGCCTCATTGGCCATGATGGATGCTGGCGTGCCGCTCAAGAGGCCCGTCGCTGGCATCGCCATGGGTCTCATTGAAGACCCGGTGACCAAACAACGAGTCATCCTAACCGATATTCAGGGTGCGGAAGATCATAACGGCGACATGGACTTCAAAGTCGTCGGAACGCGCCAAGGGGTCACCGGATTCCAGCTAGATGTCAAGGTCGGAGGCATCAATGCCGAGACGATGAAGCAAGCATTGGAGCAAGCCAAACGTGCGCGCATGGCCATCCTTGATGAGATGGATCGTGCCATTTCTGAGCCGCGCACAGAACTCTCTCCGTATGCGCCCAAGTTGTCGACCATTACAATTCCTACGGACAAAATCGGCGCAGTCATCGGACCTGGCGGCAAAATGATTCGCCAGATCATCGAAGAAACAGGCGCTGAGATCGACATCTCCGATGACGGAACCGTCAAGATTGCGGGTCCGAATTCGGAAGCCGTTTACGCGGCACAAGAATGGATCAAGGACCTAACCACGGAACTCGAAGTCGGAACGATCATGAAGGTCAAGGTAACACGCATCGTCGATTTCGGTGCCTTCGTGGGGCTGAAGAATGGTTCTGAGGGCTTGGTTCATGTTTCGAATCTTGCGTCTGGCTATGTTGACAATGTGAAGGATATCGTCAGTCCTGGCGATGAAATCACCATTGAGGTGATTGGCGTCGACAAAATGGGCCGCCCTGATCTGAAGAAGATCGACGGTGACGGGGAGTCGAGACCCTCCTCCAAAGAAGGTCGTTCACGAGGCGACCGAGCTCATGCTGAGAAAGTGGCCCCGAAGGTCGAGGTTCATACGGGGGACATCATTGATGGCACTGTGACCAACACGACCGACTATGGTGCGTTCGTAGAAATCGCTCCTGATGTTACGGGTCTTGTCCATATCTCGGCACTGTCTGATCAATATGTCCGACGCGTCACTGACGTGGTGAAGCCTGGCGACCCAATCAAGGTTGAAGTGCTCAATATCGATGAGCGTGGACGCTACAAGCTACAGCGAATCGTCCCTGACTCAGAGAAGAAGCCTGTCGTGGCTGAGACAGCGGCAGATGATGAGGACAACGGCAATCACGGCAAGCGCGAACAGGCTATGCCCGTTCGGCCAGAACCTGTTCATGTGGAGCCGGTTCGTGATGAGAAAACCGTTCACGCAGAGCAGCCTGCACAACAGCAGCCAGCGCCGACTCGGGTAGCCCCCGCGCCACAAGCGAAACCAAAACAGCCAGCTGAACGAAAGATCGCTGAGCAGTCCACTCCTGAAGAGGAACCTGCTGAATTCGAGGACCGTTGGTAGGAAGCGAGCATCACCATCTATGATCGTTCGTGAACTCTACACCAACGCATTTGAAGCGACACTTGAAAGCGGACTGCGGATCCTCGTAGAGGAGGTTCCGCAGTCTCGCTCTGTTTCTGCTGGCGTCTGGATTCGCGGGGGCAGTCGCGAAGACCCAGAAGGGTTGTCCGGATTGGCTCACTTCATTGAGCACCTCGCCTTCAAGGGATCAGCCACGCGAGATGCGAAAGCCATTTCGTACGAAATGGATGCCGTTGGAGGGCATCTCAATGCAGCGACGGCCAAAGAATCAACGTTCTACTATGCGGACCTCCCTTCAGATGGACTGGCAACAGCCATGGCGCTCCTTGCAGACCTTGCGCTCCATCCGAGATTCGATCCATCAGATATCGATCTTGAACGAAACGTCATTCTGGAAGAGATTCGCGGGCACGAGGATGACCCCGAGCAAACCGCCTACGATTTGTTCAGCCAAGATGTCTGGCAGGGTCAACATCCGTTCGCGCGCTCCGTGGTAGGAAATCGAACTGCCATTGAATCCGTAGGCGCAGCAGATGTGCTCGCCTTCCACAGGGCGCTGTATCAGCCTGACAACATGGTCGTTGTCGTATGTGGGGGCATCGATGCCAAGCAGGTTATTCGAATCGCCGAGGACGTCTTTCATACTGAGCCTGTCCAAGCGGTTCCTGTTCCAACCAGAACGGCTCCTGTGTTTCAACCGGGCGTCCACCACCACAAGCGCCCAACAGGAATGTCCCATATCTACATTGGGACCGACGCACCTATTGCATCGCATGATGATCGCATTCCATTGGAGGTCGCCAATTCTATTCTCGGAGATGGAACGAGCTCTCGGCTGTTCCTGAATATCAGAGAGAAACGAGGATTGGCCTATGCGGTCTCGAGCTACGTCAACAGCTTCTCAGATGGTGGGATTTGGCTAACATATGCCGGAGTCGCACCTGAAAACACAAGCACAGTGATCGCATTGATACGCTCTGAATTTGAGAGAATGCTGTCTGAACCCATCCCTCAAGATGAGTTGGACTTGGCTAAGGCAAAGCTGCGGGGCCATCTCATCCTAGGGCTGGAATCCAATGACCATCTCGCCTCGCGATTGGCCAACGCGTTCCTGCAGCATCGCAACATCCAATCGCCAGACGATCTTCTCGCACGGCTGGATGCGGTCACCTGCAAAAGCGCGCACGCTGCACTTGCCACCTATCTCCAACTCGAACGGATCAGCATCACCACAGTGGGGTCTGCCAAATAGGCTCGTTGCTTGATAGAAATGGCAGGAGTACCATGTAGTATCATGGCGACGGCAATCTACCCAGGAAGCTTCGATCCAATTACCAACGGACACATCGACATTGTACGACGGGCGCACAAGCTGTTTTCCAAGCTGTACATCGCCATTGTCGCCAATCCCAACAAGAATTCGCTATTCACAGCCGATGAGCGAGTAGAGATTACGATGGCTGCACTTGCTGAAGAGGGCATTCATGGCTTGGAGGTCATCAGCTACCACGGCTTGCTTATTGATTGCGCGAAGCTACACGGCGCAGATGCCATCGTGCGAGGGCTGCGCGCCAACTCTGACTTCGAGTACGAGTTCCAAATGGCGCTCACCAATCGCGACTTGGCTTCAGAATTCGAATCCGTATTCTTCATGACCGCCAAGCGCTACAGCTTCCTCTCATCCTCAGTCGTCAAAGAGGTCTGCATGTACGGCGGAGATATCTCCAACTTCGTTCCCCGCTCTGTAGAAGAGGCACTCAAAAGTAAATTTCTGCACACGAATCGCTAGTTCATCCGCCATCGCCTGTTGCATCAAGCACAGATTCGATGCTGACCATGATGTCAGTGAATCCGTGGCTTCTGTAAAAATTGCGCGCGCGATCGTTTGCGGGCACAACCGATGTCCTTAGACTCACAGCGCCGTGCTTCGCGCCCCACGATCGAGCCGCATTCATCAAGGCTGATCCAATGCCATGTCCCCGTTGCGCTTCGCTTACAATCATTTCCTGAATGTAGACGTATCGCTTCTGCACGAGAATCGGAAGATCCTTGGTGGTGAAGATGCGTAGCTCGATCAGCCCAACAAGCTCACCGCCGTCATCGGCAACGAGAAACTGCGCATCCTGCGCTTCGAGTAGAGCGCGAATCCTCGACTCCTGCGTCGCGCTTACCTGGAAGAATTCGGGCAACAGATCCGCGTGGAAGACGTTCTGCTCATCAAGCAGTTGGCACAGCGCCGTCGTGTCCGATGGCACAGCTGGACGGATGGTCATCATCTTCGACTCCTTCAGAGGCTCGCACGTAGTTGAGCGCAAGCTGTGTGCCGGCTGAGCCGGGGCTTCATCAGGTCAGTAGAGCTTGCAGGCCGAAGCATCACCCCACCGGAACACCGTTACATTGGCCCGCCCCATCTGATGGCAGCAATTGGCTATTGCGATGCGTTTCGTCGCCGAACAAGTCCGAGAATACACAGCGCTGAGCCGACACCCGCAGGCAAGCCGAAACAAAAGCCAATCACAAACGGCGCGACGCGGGATGAAAAAAACCAATCAAGCATCAACAACAAGATAATGCCAAGCGCGCCTATTGTTGCCAGCATCGAGCCCCAAGCAAGCATTTTGGTTGTGTTCACGGCTGCTCCTTTGCGACTTTGCGTACATCGCGACAAAGCGAAACCCATGATGGAACACAGGTCGTGTCCAAAGCGCCAGCCCATTTGGTCGCCCGCTGCCATCATTCTACACGACATCCAGGCCAGTATTCGCCCTCTTGAATGGCAAGCCCCGGACAATGGGGGCGCTGGTCATCACGTCATCCTGGGGCCAAGCCCCGCACGGCCTTACGATCGAAGGTAAATCAGATAGCTCTGATCGGACCCTGGAATCGGAAATCGCCAGGTCTCAGCAAAGCCCAGGTCATTGAACAGAGTGCATTGGGCACGATCAGCGGTGTTCGTTCCCAATGCCATTTGCGAAACCGCCCAATGCATGTCGAACCAATCGATGATGTGCTGAGCAAATCTTCGATCCAGCCCGTCAGCAAGCCTTGACTCCCGAATCCAGAACGTTACGCAAGCATCGCTTTGCCTGACTCGCTTCAGATCACGGACCTCTGCACCCATGGCGATCAACACAGACTTCAGGCCGTGCACATAAACGCAGCCAAGACACGACGTCTGTGTCGGATCCATGACCGTAAACGTGAAGGCTTCTCTCATTTCATGCTCCAATTCGTGTCGTTCAAGGTCAGCACGATTTCGACCAACCGTGAAGTCATCGGTCGGCCATTCGCTTTGATCCCACATGCGTAGCATGATCCGGCTCGACATGAGCGCTTCGAAATCAGCCGCCGCATCCGAGGCATGAATCGGCCGAACGATCACTTCACTTTGTTCCAACCAAGCGGGAACTGCCAACCCTTCTGGATAGAAAGCCATTCTTGATATCCTCCTGCTCTATTCAATCCCGTCACTTGATCGCGAATCGTCGATCAGTTGGAATCGCCGCGCCGTCTCAGGCGGTCAAGCCGATTCAAAGTGTATATCACTGCACACGCCCTATCGGTTCGCACCGCTCATTTGCTCCGCCTGTTGGCATATCGTGCCATTCCCATGACGTGTGCGTTTCTCATTTTGCGCAGCAGGTTCGCTCTTCTCGTTTGCGACGCGTCGGCCCCTCCACTAGGATTGCACATGACCTGTCGATCCATACGAACAACATCTGTGAAGTTGCATCCGCACGCAGCCATTCAGGAGGGCAGATTTGACGAAGAAAGTCGACCAACCGACATACGAGATCGATTCTGCAGTTCATGGACGCTTTGACGAGCGAAACACCATCTTCATGCGCCGATTTTGGGATCATGCAGCCAGCTTCCACGGCGTTGAGTATCGAGACCGCGCCGCAGAACGCATTGCCACCGGGGAACCTGGCTATTCGAGGATCGAGTTCGCCCGCATTCTAGCGTCATGGACAGTTCATGACTGTTTTGGCGGAGCGTTTTCTTGGAGCAGATTGGGAGAGGCTGACCCCAGCATGATGCAGTTTGATCGCTACGCAGATGATCCAGACGAGATGACTAGGCAGGTCAAGAAAACAGCCAAGCTATTTGGCGCCAGCCTCGTTGGCATTTGCGAGGTCAACAAGCAATGGATCTATTCTCACAATCGCAGTGGCGACGCCGTGGCCATTCCGTCAGAGTGCACAACCGCCATTGTGATGGCCATTGAGATGGACAAGGAAGGCGTGGCCACATCACCCGAATATGCGTCCGCAGTTGCTACCGGGGTCGGATACTCGAAGATGGCCTTTGCCATCGCTAGCCTGTCAGAGTTTCTACGAAACCTTCGTTACAAGGCCCTGCCCATGGGTAATGACACAGCTCTCAGCATCCCGCTGGCCATCGATGCTGGATTGGGGCAATTGGGGCGCAATGGCCTGTTGGTCACACCCGAGTTTGGTCCACGTATTCGACTGTGCAAGGTTCTTACAGACATGCCGCTGGTTGTCGATCAGCCTATCGATTTTGGTCTCACCACGTTCTGCAAAACATGTGACCGATGTAGCACGGCATGCGAAGCCGATGCGATCAGCACCGAGCCCGAGCCGACCTTCGAGATCGCATGCCCCTCAAACAATCCTGGAATCAAACGCTGGGCTGTCAATGCTGACGGCTGCTACAACTTCTGGGCCAAGAACTCGGCGGCCTGTTCCAACTGCATTGCCGCGTGCCCGTTTTCAAAGATCGGCTAGCCAGTGTCCCCGAGTAGGTCAAAGCAACAGACGATCGTTAGTCAGGCGATTAACCCGCGTGAAGCACCCCGTCTTTGGCTCGCGAGCTAGCTTGCCAGCCACGCACAGCACCGCCCCAGCGGCAAGTCCAGAGAGCAGAAACGAACTTCGCCTATCGGATAGCCCATCACCTGACGACCTTCGATCGATGCAGATACATGGCAGGATTCAGACGGGTTCCTACTGCAGGGAGCGCTCAATTCTCCCCCAGCCGAAACACGCTAGAACCAGGCTCCCCAAGCAATCAAAGCCGCAGCGCCCGCGAAGATAACCGGACACAGCTTGAACGCAGTGAATCCGACTCTGAAGCCTGTGAACAATGACACAACGGCAAGGACAAGCAATGTGGCAATCGACACGGTATAGACAGCCGAAGCAAGGACCGTTGCTGGCTCAATCAGCGCAGCAACGGTGACGAAGCTAGCGATGGATAGAAGCGCCACACCCTCAACAATCCATTCCATCCGAATGATGTGCGAATTGTCGTCTGACAATCTGCTAAACCCTTTCACGACGCCCTGGGTGGCGAGCAGATGAGCGATGCCCCACAGCCCCGTTATGCCAGCAGCAATGTAAAGCAACATGGGATGCATGTTTTGCCCTCCTAACGCAAGTCAACGGCAGCGCAACTGATATCGATCTCCAAGTGCCTTCTCGCCCCCACCCAGCGAAAGTGAAGCATCAAGATCGCGCCACGATGACATAGCATACGACGAGAATCGCCGCAGTCGGCGTCATAATGAGTTTCTCAAACGAGCTTTTAGATAGTAGGTTCATGGCGATATTCAGCGTGAAGTATCCGCTGAATAACCACGCCAGTATGCGCACGACTTGGGGATCTGCTCCCGGAGGCATCAAGTTGGCACGCGCGAGGACCATCCAAATGGCCAATGCCAGGATAAAGACAGCGGCTAGGCTCGCCCAACGCAAATTCGCAGGCAGAACTCGATGCTCGCCACCCCACGCTGCTTTCCCTAGAGGGAGACCCAAAGCAAGGAGCACTTGAAAGCTCATCAGCAAGACCAGCAGGCAGGTCGCAGCAGTAGCCCCCCCTTTGATTGCGTTCATGAATTCCTCCCCAATCCCTAAGCACCCCTTGATGGCCACGAGCAGTCCTTGCGCAGCGGGGCAGTCACCTTCAATAGCATCACATTGTGCGGAATTACTCCAAGAGGTCAAATCCGGGAACCTCGGTTCGACTCGGACGAGTCCTCTAGTCCGAGCCCATACGAGCAACGTGTAGCGGCGTCATGCCTACAAGAGAGGAAAACTCATCGCAGAGATGGGCTTGATCATAGTAGCCGAGCGACACAGCAAGCTTTGCTAAATCTGGAGTCTGATTCCTCGAGTGAAGCAACACCAAGGCACGATTCATGCGCACGATTCGAGCATAGAATTTGACGGGCACCCCCATCCAGCTTTGGAACTCTCGCTGAATCTGCCGGCATGTGATGCCGATGTCACTACACAATCGATCAATTCGGATATTCCCATGTGCTGCTTGAATGCACTCAACCGCCCGAGAGAGATAGAGAGGTGGAGTAGGCGACTTCATCTGGACAATCGACAGCAGGAGTCGCTCGATGACATCTTGCCGAGTCTCGATCGGCACTTCGTCTTCAAGAAAGCTCGCCCGCAACAGAGCCAACTTGCGTGAGACAGCACCCAGATCCACAAACTGATTGGCGACTTGCTGCGCATGGAGGCAGAACAGTGCACGAAACCCGAGGGGTTTGAACTGAACCGAAACGTAGTCCACCGGGCCAGCTGGCAGCAACGTCACCGGCAGAGTCCGTATGCCCGTCACAAAATCACCGCGAATCGTTTCACACGTTCCTCGGGGATTTTGAACCGCCGTATCGCCCCTAAAACTGAACACGCAGGTGAAGCTTGCATCTGGAGGTAATCGATAGGGCATCGGATCGCCGTGACTCGTCAGTGTCCAGATCGAATCGACATACGGCGACAGGGCAGCGTTTCGAGGAAGAAAACTGGATGACTGTTCCATCGTCTCATTCTAAAAAGTCACGCCACGTATGCAAGCTTCTTCGTCACATGTCGCATTTCGCCAATACGCGACACCTGCTTCGCGCTAGACTGCTTGAGTGACATGGCGTCTGAAGAGCTTTGCTTCCCGAATCGTCGGATCATGGCTCATTCAGACAGTCTGCCATCATAAGGAGGATGGAATGCATCACGAAGAAGTTATCACCGAGGCAGAAGGATGGCTCCACACGTTGACGCGCGTTGTGCCAAATCGGCGCACAGGATCGTCGGGCAATCGCGATGCATGTGCACTCTTCGCCGATACCCTAGAGCCGTTGGGCTACTTGGTCGACACGACACCATTCTCGACCCTCGACTACGTGCGCGGAGACGTGTCGCTCATTTGCCGGAATCACACCTTCGAACTCTCGATCAGTCCCTACTCTCTGCCTTGTGACGTAGCAGCAGCGATGGTCGTAGTTTCCACAGTCCGTGAGCTGGAGGCATGCACTTGTGCCGACAGAGTTCTGTTGATGACGGGCGAGATTTGTGCGGAACAGCTCATGCCAAAGAACTTCGTGTTCTACAATCCCAGCCATCACAAGCACATCCTCGCGCTGTTGGAAGAAAAGCGCCCGGCCGCCATCATCACGGCAACAAAGAAAAATCCCGGTTTGGTCGGCGCCCTCGATCCATTTCCACTGATCGTAGATGGCGATTTTTCCATTCCCTGCGCATTTTGTACAGATGCAGTCGGCACCCAGATCGCCAGTCACCTCCAAGAGCAGTTCGCGATGAAGATATCCGCTGAGCGCATCCCGACGATTTCATGGAATGTGCTTGCTCGCAAGAATCCACACGCCAAATCGAAGGTCGTTATTACAGCACATATCGATGCCTACGAAGACGCGCCTGGCGCATGCGACAATGCTTCAGGCATCATCGTCCTATTGTTGCTCGCCAAGTCGTTGGCCGATTATGACGGCCCCTTGGGCATTGAGGTCGTCGCCCTAAACGGTGAAGACCACTACAGCGCGGCCGGACAGATGGACTACCTTGCCAGATATGGCAATGATCTTGAGCAGGTGGTGCTTGCCATCAACATCGACGATGTCGGGTACATCCGCGGCCGATCAGCCTATTCGAGCTATCAGTGCTCCACAGGAATTAAACAGAGAGCAGCTGAAGTGTTCGCCGCATTTGATGGGATCGTCGAGGGTGCGCCGTGGCCCAACGGAGATCACATGCTATTCGTGCAACAAGGAGTTCCCGCTCTGGCCGTCACCTCAGAGAACCTCTCAGAGCTGATGTCGATGATTACCCACACGAACAAGGACACTCCCGATCAGGTTGATTGTGAGAAGCTCGTCGAAGTCGCTCAGGCGTTGGAACGCCTCATTCATCGCTTGCCTTGCTGACCAAGGCACTTGGCATCTTCCCGTTTCTACGTTCCTGAGCACCTTGTGAACTTTGCTGGATCGCAACCCCAGTTTGATCAACCCGTCTCAACCTTGGTGTTGAAGCTGGCCATTTGCAGTGCCGACGCCCACGATGACTGGCGTGCATTCACGGCCTGTACGACTTCGCCCTCAGGGCTGTGGGATGTGCTGAGCCAGCAACACATGGAAGCATTGAAACCCTATTCCTGTTGCCCATTGGGGCGCTCATCGCGGGCATCGGGTGGTTGCGCCGCACAACGCGCCAACTGAGCTCGCAACAGATCATTGAAGCTGCGATGGCCCCCCCCTTCCCCCCGCGCCGAACGATTCGTCCTATCTGGGAAGGCTGAAGCACTCGGATCGGGATCCCTCCGCCTAGGCCCCCAATGAAGCAACCCAACTGCCAAGCCACTGAGTGATCGCAATGACAGCAATAGCGATCAAGATATGTTCACCGATGATCTTCCACGGTTGCTTGTGTTGAGCTCTGGCCATGAAGTAACTCAACGTGATCAGTACTGAGAATCCCCACGCGATGCTTACGATAATCGCTGTCTGAAGGGGGAGGAAGATAACCGGCACGATGAACGTCAAGGCAAAGATCGATTTCGCCAAGAATGTCGCGATCGTGGCACCCCAGATCTGCTTGGTCGTATGCACGTTTTCCGACTCCTCAGACACATGAATGCCGAGGGCATCAGAAAAGGCATCGGCAATGGCAATCGTCAACACGCCACCCAGAACGACGAGCTTGGATCCCGTGCCAGAGTTCAGTCCCACCATCAACCCCAATGTCGTGATGACAGCCGACGTCAACCCGAACGAAATCCCCGTGCGCAGTGACTCCTTCATTTGTCCTCACCTTCCCGATTCGCGTCAGTTGGATTCACCCCCTGATCTGAATATCTATCATACATGACGAACGTTTGGGAGTCCCCGCCCACATTCCAATCTAGAGGCTGAACGACAGGATACTGGAGGATGACGGCAGTCGGTTGAGATGCACGTCATTCTGCGTGTACTCTGTAGCAAATCCGCACCCAACATTCACCACTTCAGGAGGCAACTCAATGTCGTGCAGACCCCTGCAGCATACAACGCTTGAGGGACATCGCATCGTCTTTAACTACGCGACCCTGGCCGCTGGCCGCCTTGCCGAGCTCCAAGCATTCATGGACGAGCTGATTGAACAAGAGCGAATCAGTCAGCAAGAGACGTTTCAGGAATACGTGCGCGATGCACACTTCGCCTTGCCTCCCGAGTTCCCAGACGCAAAGTCCGTGGTCGTCTTTGCACTATATACGCCGCTGGTGAGGGCAATCTTCCACTTCAATGGTAGGAGCGCTGATCTTCTTATCCCACCGCAATACTACGGATTGGGACTGCCCAAGGATGCGGCCTCTAGGATCGTTCTGAATGAAATCCTTTCTTCTGGCAGCAGTCGACTCGAACGGTTGCCCCACGCACATCTCAAACTGCTGGCAGTGCGCAGTGGTCTTGCTCAATATGGGCGCAACAACATTGCCTATGTTGAAGGAATGGGATCCTTCATCACACTCGCCGCCTTCGTCACGAACGAGACACTCGCAGACGAATGGACTGATCTTGAGATGATGCCGTTATGTGAAACTTGCACGATTTGCCTCGACGGTTGTCCGACGGGGGCAATTCGCGCGGACGAATATGTCATCGATGCGGGCAAGTGTCTCACGCTCTACAACGAGATGTCAGGAGATTTCCCCGACTGGATTCCGGCGGACATCCACAACGCGTTCATCGGATGCATGCGCTGTCAGCTGCCTTGTCCAGCCAATCATGCGGTCGTGAAGGATGCCGGACGGCTGCCCGACGTTTCCGAGAGCGAGACACGCGCCATCTTGTCTGGAGACCCTTTAGCGCCTGAGATCGCATCGGTTGCCGAGAAACTACGGATAAGCCTCGCAGATGTAGAAACTCTGCGTGTTGTGTCGAGGAATGTGCGAGCGCTCCTCGATCCCACGTCGTTGTCGGCACCAAAGCTTGACAGCGCCTAGCTCGCCAGAAGATGTTGAATAGAGATCGTCAGTGCCGCTCTCATCATCGACAACGGCACAGAGGGAAGATAGTCATTGCCCTCAATAACTTGTGCCGTGGTCATCGGCAAGTGGAGAAATCCCGCCTTCACCTCCGACTGTTGTCGTTTTGCGCTGTGCAAAGCGGTGTAGAGAATATGATTGCACAAATGCGTGCCCGCGTGATGTGATAGTTTGCTGGGGATCATAGCCGCACGCAGCTTGGCAACAAGCGCCAGTTGATCGGGCAGCGTCGCCCAATAGGCAGGAGGCCCCTCGGGATCGATCATCTCACCTTTGAAACTGTTGATGGCAAGGGTCTCCAACGTCACCATCGGACGCCGCGCGGCTTGGCCACAGAACAGGCACATGTCTGGAGAAACGGCACTCATCACACGATGATAGCTCTCAAGCATCGTCCGCTGTTGCGCGGCAGAGTCATCATTGTCGAAGTCAATGATTTCGAAAGCCAACGATTTCCGAAGACCTTCAAGCTCGTCAGGCAACTTCGCCTTCATGGATTCGATCAGCTGATGGGTCGAATTCGTGGGGAACTCGTCAAATGGCGGATACCCGGTAATCAGCAGCTTCATTCACTCTCCTCTCTCGTCCTATCAATCCCTCTACTTCAGTCCCAAGCGCTCACCGCGTTCAAGCTTCTCCGTCGCCTCTTTTGTACGCCGCTGTCGCGTCTCTGCCCGCACGGCAGTGGCAATCCAGACGACGTACTGCTTCTGATAGGTCGGCGCCAGCTTGTGAAACTGCTCCAATGCTTTTGGATGAGCCTCAAGAGATTGCTTGAGCTCGGTGGGCCATTCATCGGTTGACAGCTGAGGTCGAAGTCGCTTCCGATCCCACTCTCCTGACGCTCTTGCCTCGCTGACGCAGAGCATTCCCGCTTCAGTCATCAGATCTTCTGAAATCATCTTCTCAACTCGTTTCTTGTTCGCTTCAGACCAAACACTGCCCGATCGTCGAGGCGAGAATTTGCGGGCGTAGTCATCATCATCGATGCGTTTGATGAGGCTGTCGATCCATCCAAAACACAACGCGTCTTCGACGCTCTCGTCATAAGACAATATCGACTGCCCCGTGCAAGCCTTGGGAAAGACCAACCAGATATCCCCTTCACGTTGGTGGTGCTTCGCCAGCCAGGCTCTCCATTGAGCTCTTGACTTGACTCGCAGTGTCTTCATGCAACATCACCTTCACTCGCCAATGTAGCACATAACAGACGTTCAGTTGTCCACGGCCCTAGGTCTTTGTCCTCAGCGATCGAGCCCTCCAGTACGATACAATGGACGACCTGGATAATGGGGGACATGGAGAGAAAGCTATGAGCAAAGAGGGCGAAGCACTGGAGAAGGCATATTCAAATCGGCTACTGCTCAGTGCACGAGCCTGTCCCTTCTGCGGGGGCGAAACACTGGGCATGTTCCCAGGTCCGCCATCGCCGATCATGCCAGGAGACACGCTGCGAGTCGTCTGCTCACAATGCCTCTGTCACGGGCCGATCGGCGAGTCCGCACAACGGGCTGTCGCCAAATGGAATGGCGACTTCAACCCCACACATCGCAAGAATGACATCGCCTAGGGTTCGCCCCGATCCCACAAGCCCTGTTGTGAATCGCAGATCGCGCACGGCTTGGCCATCTGGCCCTCTTTGCCTGTGCGCGAGGGGCCAAGCCAAATCCACTCCGCTCTAGGGGTGTCCGCGCCGAGCCTCTACGGGCTTTGGTTGGTGCTTATCGTGCCGCATGTGAAGAAGTGAAACTTGTAGTTCCCCAGATACTGGTGCCATTCGGGTTCAGGAGTGTCGGTTCCCCGATGCTCCCATGAAAACGATGATGAGTAGCGAACGAATTCCCCTTCTGCGTTCACCAACTCAGCTTGCTCGTAGCTCAAGATTCGATACAGATAGGGGACACCATTTTCCAGGGAATGGAACGATGTGCAGGGCTCCAAAGGAAGGAGCACACAAATCGGCAGCGGTGCAAGATCTGCCAGCGGTGACTCCTGCTCTGTTAGGAGCGCCGCCTGCACTGAGGGAGAATCAACCGTCAAGAAGACGCTCACCACGGTTTCATCTGCTCCATTCAGGCCCGTCGATGTGAAGAACCTCAGATTGTCGTAATCGAGTGTGTCGCCCGTTTCATCAAGCAACGCTTCAATGGGAGCACAGCGCTCCTTCACGCGATCAATGAGTGCTTGACGATCGAACACAGTGCTCGACTTCATCGACGTCGAATCTGAGTTTTGCTGAAGAAAGCACCCCGCCAATACTCCCAAAGCTGCCAACGCCAGTGCCATGACTATCACGTTTCGCCGTTTCATCGTATGCCCTCCCGTTT
>Ga0180007_10003149_pt1 | contig 18688 bp, 20 predicted proteins | sample MM_PC_MetaG_FD_121122 | JGI IMG/M metagenome (GOLD analysis project Ga0180007, IMG submission 121122) | Groundwater microbial communities from the Aspo Hard Rock Laboratory (HRL) deep subsurface site, Sweden - MM_PC_MetaG | ecosystem: Environmental > Aquatic > Deep subsurface > Groundwater... | reverse complement strand
CGAAGTATGGGTTCGTAAAAGTAAATCAAGATCCTTTAACCAAAAGGTATCCCACATATCTCGGGCCGGATGGTTTTCAGGTACATTCAAAGCATCAAAATTGTAATGGGCTGTTTCCACTTCTGGACCATCAAGAACAGAAAAACCCATAGATTGAAAAATCTCCTCTACTTCTCTCTGAACTAAAGTAATTGGATGAAGATGACCACGAGATATTTTAAGGCCAGGAGCGGTTACATCAATTTGATCTTTGTCTGGTAGCTGGGAGCTGATAGTTTGTAGTTTGCTCTTTTTTGCGTTAATAACTTCTTTTATTTCTTTTTTAACTTGATTAGCCAACTTCCCTGTTTTTATTCTTTCCTTTTCCGGCATATCCTTTAAAGAATGTAAAACTTTAGTTAATTCCCCCTTCCGACCCAAGTAAGTACGAAAAATCTCCTCAAGTTTTTTTAAATCCTTAACTTGAGATATTTCTTCAATTGCTTTTTGTTTGATTTGATTAAGCATAATTCATCTTCGGCTCAGCCACCATTCAGCTAAACCAATAATCCCAACTAAAATTATCAAATGCCACCAGACTAACATTCTTTGACTTTGTAAAATTAGAGTTATAACTAGAATAAGAGATAAAAGTATTCCCTGACGAAAAGAAATTTCTAAATTATGAATAGCCTGCTTAACTGGCAAAGGAGCTTTTCTTCTCCTGGAAATCCGCCTGATAAAGAAACCAATTAGAGTCAAAATTCCAGTTGAACCGATTAACAAGCTTGAATAGAAGAGAATAAGAACCAATAGCCCAGAAGAGATAGGATCAAGGTAAATAAAAACAGCTGCTAGACATCCTCCAGCAAGTATTACAGCAAAAACTAATCCCGCTAAGTAAACCGGTAAATTCATATTCTGTTTCTATTTTACTATATTTTACTCTCTAAAGCAAGTTAGAAAATGATAACTAGGTAGTATAAGGTCAGACCTCAAAAAGTAGGAACCTTTTACTAAAGGTTCCGCTTTTTAGGTCTGACCTTAATTCTGAAGTCCTTAATTCTGAAGCCACATTCCGCAGAGGTCGGACCTCTCCTGAGGTCCGACCTCGTCTGAGAGAACCTTGTCATCCCCCGTTTTATGATATATAGTATTATTGCGGGGTAGAGAAGTAGTATCTCGTGAGGCCCATAAATTGTTTGTGGCCTAGGGTGGTAACACTCTATGGAAAATTCCCGAAATTGCTGGAAAGCCGCCAGAGTTTTTCTCTCGGTAACCGGCAGCCAAGTCCTGATTTTATATTGGGAAAGGTTCAGAGACTATAATGGGAACTTCCTTTATTAGGAAGATGGGATAGTCCAATCCATTTAGAAACAAATGGCTAATGTAAATGAACCTCAAGACCCGGGTGCAATTCCCGGTCCCGCAACAAAATTTAGGTATGGCGGCGTAGCTCAGTTGGTTAGAGCGTGGGACTCATAAGCCCGAGGTCACAGGTTCGAATCCTGTCGCCGCTACATGATTTTTATCCAAAACTTGTTTTGGGCATAAAAACCATGCCCGCCTCCGGCGGGCCAGACTAAGGATGTGTCTTGTCCGCCTACGCGCTTTGCGCTTCGGCAGGACATAAGATTTCTTAACAAAATCAAAGATTTTGAAGAAATTAATGGGGGCGTAGCTCAATTGGTTAGAGCGCTACCCTGTCACGGTAGAGGTTGAGGGTTCGAGCCCCTTCGTCCCCGCTCGAAGATACATACACAAAATCCGCTTTATGAAGCGGTTTTTGTTTTTGAAAATCTTTGAGGGTTAATGGGACTTAAACTTTTTAGACAATAGAAAAGAGCCACTAAGTCCGAAGACCTAATGACTCTGGTTTAATTCGATGCACCTGATTCTAGGTGCTTTTTACCCAGAGACCAAGTTGCATCCCTGCTGCGGCGATACAAGTAATCATACATCCGAAAATAAGGCTTAGGAGTAGAGTTTTTCCGGCAATCATCATCAGTCCAGCCATAATTAGACCGCCCACAAAACAAATGACAAGGGCCTTACGATATCTATTCATGAATTTACCTCCTTAGATTTATTTAATTGTTAATATCTGTATTATATAATATATAGTCAGATTGTCAAGGGTTCGAATTACATGATAAATCTCTTTAACCAACTCCCTAAAAGTTTTCTTGGTGTCTTGGTTAACCCCGCATAAAAGAAAAGTCCAGCCAAAGCTGGACTTTTATATTGCTTCTAGATTTTCGAAGGCCTTTTGATAGATTTCAATCATTCTTCGAGCTTCGTGCTCTTTCAATTGAAAGTCTGGTTCGTGAACTAAACGATTACGTAATTTATGAGCCTGCCAAACTTCGTCAAGATTAGATAATTGATCTTGAGTAATCTGTTTTAATCGCCCACCCATATCTTCTCCCTGATAACCATTTTTCTTAAGTAAATCATCAAAGATTTTATCTGCCTCTATAACTGCCTGCTTATAACTATCTTCGTTATTGCTATTCAATTTATCTAAAACTGACTGCCAAACTTCAAGAGAAATCTTTTGAGGTTCATTTGTTTGAGCAATACTTTCTAGTAACATTTCAAAATACTTTTCGATGTCTTTTCTGATTAGAAAGATTAGGTAAATAATAATTATAACTAAACCGACTGAAAGAAATCCAGAAATAATTTTGAGTGGCAAAAGAGTCTGATCAAAATCAGTCATTGAAAAAGATTCGTTATACCAATCTATTAGATTATAAATCGCTCTTCTCATATAATTTTGCTACTTGCAATATTTTTTGATCATTAAATTGTTGACCAATAATTTGCAAACCAACTGGTAATCCATTAACCTTGCTCGCCTCGCTGAAGCTTTGGCGAAGCGGGCCTACGGGGAGAGAAATACCAGGCAAACCAGCCAAGTTGAGAGAAACTGTGTAAATATCAGATAAATACATAGAAACAGGATCAGTCGCTTTCTCCCCTATCTTAAAAGCCGTTGTTGGAGAAACGGGGGTCATCAAAACATCAACTTTCTCAAAAACTTTATCAAAATCTTGCTTAATTAAAGTCCTTACTTTTTGAGCTTTAAGATAATAGGCATCGTAATAACCAGATGAGAGAAGATAAGTCCCCATCATAATCCTTCTAGTTACTTCATCGCCAAAACCCTTTTGTTTTGTTTTAAGATATCCCTCTAAGAGATCTTTTCCTTTTTCTGATAAACCATATTTAATTCCGTCGTAACGAGCCAAGTTAGCCGAGGCCTCAGCTGGCATGATGATATAATAACAAGCTAAAGCGTATTCTGTATGAGGCAAACTAACTTCTACAATCTTAGCGCCCATTTCTTGATACTTATTAATCGCTTTTCTAATTAATTTTTCTACCCGAGGATCAATCCCTTCAACAAAATATTCTTTGGGGACACCGATTTTAAGATCTTTAATTTGAGAACCGAGGTCGGACCTCTGCTGAGGTTGGACCTCGACAGACATACTTGTAGCATCTTTTTCATCCTTGCCCTGAATAGCATTAAAAACAATCTCAGCATCTTCAACCGTTTTAGTCATTGGTCCGATTTGATCCAAGGAAGAGGCGTGAGTAATTAGACCATAACGAGAAACTCGACCATAAGTTGGTTTTAAGCCGACGATTCCACAGAAAGAAGCTGGCTGACGAATAGACCCACCCGTATCTGTTCCTAAAGCATAAATAGTTTGATTATCAGCTACAGCCGCAGCCGAACCGCTAGAGCTTCCGCCTGGAACTCTTTTTAAATCATGAGGATTCTTAGTCGGACCAAAAGCAGAATTTTCACCAGAAGCACCCATAGTGAATTCATCTAAATTGGTCTTACCAACAATTACAGCTCCAGCTTTTTTTAGTCTTTTAATAACCGTAGCATCATAGGGAGCAATGTAGTTTTCTAATATTTTAGAGGCAGCGGTACACTTAATTCCATCAACTAAAATAGCGTCTTTAACGGCTACGGGAATGCCCTCCAAGATACCAATCTCTTCTTTATTAGCAATTTTATTGTCAACTCGTTTAGCTTGATTTAGAGCTAATTCTTCAGTTATGGTTAAATAGGCGTTAATTTCTGGATTGCGTTTTCTGATTCTATTCAAAACTGATTCTGTTAGTTCGAGAGCTGAAAATTCTTTTTTCTTTAAGCCCTGATGGGCCTGGGTAATTGTAAGGTTATTTAGTTGCATCTTATAAAATAGCTTTCACTTTAACGTGCCTATTTTCAACTTCCGGAGCTAAATCTAATAACTTATCTGTTTCTTTTTTTGTTTTTTTCTTTCCCTTATCCTCTCGAGTAGTATTTTCTAAACCAGTCACTTGAGCCGTTGGTTCAATTTTATCTACTTTAACCTCATTTAATTTATCAACAAAAACCAAAATAGCCGAAAGTTCTTCGGTAAATTTTTTCTTTTCTTGCTCGCTCAACCCTAATCGGGCTAACTGAGCAATATCTTCAACTTCTTTTTTTGTTATCATGTTTCAGCTTAAGAACAGTTTGTCTTTTAATTTTTGAGCGCGTAGGGCGCCGTTTGGGGCTAAAGCGCGAAAAAAGAAAAGATAAACTGTTAGATTTTGGCCAATAATTCTTTCTCATTAATTATCTTAACTCCTAATTTCTTTGCTTTTTCATATTTAGATCCAGGGTTCTGACCAGCAACGATAAAACTAGTTTGTTTAGAAACTGAACCAGAAACATCGCCTCCGAGCATTCTAATTTTAGTCTTGGCTTCTTCTCGAGTCAGCTTATTTAACTCCCCTGTTAAAACAAAAGTCAAACCAGTTAATTTCTTTTCAAAAATCTGAACCTTCTCTATGACTACTCCGCTCTTTAATAACTTATTTATTAATACCTGGTTTCTCTTACTATTAAACCATTCTCTGATACTCTTAGCAACTACCTGGCCAATATCTTCAACTTGAGACAGTTGATTGAAGCTAACCTTGCTTATCTTTTCTAAACTCCCAAAATATTGAGCTAAAGCAATAGCCGTTTCTTCACCAATATGTCGAATGCCTAAAGCAAAGATAAATTTAGCCAAAGGAATCTCTTTGCTTTGTTCAATAGCTTTAATTAGATTATTAGCCGCTTTCTCGGCAAAACGTTCCAAGGGAATCAAATCCCCATAACTTAGAGAAAATAAATCAGCCGGATTAGAAATTAGACCTTGATCCATTAACTGGTTAATAATTTGAGGACCAAGACCATCGATATTAAAGGCCTTTTTAGAAACAAAGTGAATAATTTCTTTTCTTTTAATTAGACCACATTCTAAATTAGCGCAACGATAAACTACTTCTCCTTGAGGTCTAACTACTTTTCCCCCGCAAGCCGGACATACTTTAGGCATGATAAACTTCTTTTCTTGGCCAGTTCTTAATTCTTTAACAACTTTAACGACATCGGGAATAACATCACCGGCTCGTTGAATGATAACGGTATCACCAATTCTAACATCTAATCGTTTAATTTCATCTTGATTGTGAAGAGTTGCCCGAGTAATTAAAGTTCCGCTTAAACGAACCGGTTTCAAATGAGCCACCGGTGTCAAAGCCCCAGTCCGACCAATTTGAATCACAATATCTTCAATGATTGTAGTCGTCTCTTTGGCTGAAAATTTAAAAGCAATTGCTCCTCGAGGGGCCCTCCCAACTACACCTAACTTATTAAAAATACTAATCTTATTAACATTAACCACGATTCCATCAATCTGATAAGGTAATTTTTTTCTAATTCGACTAATCTTATCTCGAAATTTACTAATCCCTTCTAAATTAGGGCTAAATTGATCTTGAGTTGTTTTAAATCCTAATGATTTAAGAATCTGGTGTTCCTCTTGGTGAGTTTTTTGCCCTAAATCGGTGACTAAATCATAGGCCATAAAATCTAATTGACGAGAAGCAGCAATTTTAGGATCAAGTTGACGGATGCTCCCGGCGGCCGTATTCCGAGGATTGGCGTAAAGAGGAAGATTATCTTTAGCTCTTTGTCTATTAACTTTCTCAAAGGCCTTTTGGGACATATAGACCTCACCTCGAATTTCTATCTCTTTTTTATTTATTTTTAATCTTAGGGGAATAGAGTTAATCGTTCTAAGGTTCTGAGTGACATCCTCTCCTGTTTGCCCATCACCCCGAGTCGCTCCTTGAATCAAAACTCCATCTTGATAAATTAGAGCAATAGCAAAACCATCTATTTTCAACTCAACAAAGTAATCTAATTTTTCTGAAGGAACAAGTTTTTGAATTCTTTCTTGCCAGGCCTCAAGTTCTTGATAATAGAAAACATCTTCTAAGGAAAGCATTCTTTTCTGGTGTTCAACTTTAACAAATTTATCTAAAGCTTTTCCGCTCACTCTTTGAGTTGGTGAATCGGGCTTGATTAAATCAGGATATTTTTGTTCTAATTCAAAAAGCTCATCTTTCAAAGAATCCCAAGTAGCATCATTAACTTCGGGATTATCTAAAACATAGTATTGATAGCTATGGTGATTAATTACATCCCTTAGCTTGGATATTCTTTTCTTAGCTGCTTGCTTATCCATATCTATGTAGTATAGCGGTTTAGAAGCCCATTTTCAAGGACAGTCTAGAGGTCCGACATAGAAAAGTAGTGACCTTGCCAGCAAGTAAGGTTATGCTTTTCAGGTCGGACCTCGGATTTTAACAAAGTTGCTAAAAGAAGATAAAGTGATATACTAAAGACAGCTTATGAAATTTACACATTTACATGTTCACTCTCACTATTCTCTCTTAGATGGTCTGGCTAAAATTGGCCAGATTTTAGATGCCTGTCAGGAATTAAAAATGTCTTCAATTGCTTTAACTGATCATGGTTCTATGTATGGTTTAGTTGAGTTCTATAAGGAAGCAAAAAAAAGAGGCATCAGAGCAATCTTAGGCTCTGAAGCATATGTCACTCCTTACAGTCTGTATCAAAAAAGACCTAATATTGATATAAAAAGATATCATTTAATTCTTCTAGTCAAAAACGCTGAAGGATATCGTAATTTAGTCAAATTGACAACCAAGGCCTATTTAGATGGCTTTTACTACAAACCCCGCATTGATAAAGAATTATTAAAAAAACATAGTGCTGGTTTAATTGGTCTCTCGGCTTGCTTGGCCGGAGAAATTCCTCAGGCTATTATTAAAGGAAAACCAAAAGAAGCCGAAAAATTAGCTTTAGAATACCAGGAAATTTTTGGTCCTGGTAATTTTTATTTAGAAATTCAACATCATCCTGGCTTAGACGAACAAGAAAAAGTTAATCAAATCATTATTGAAATTGCTCAGAAGAACAATATTCCTTTAGTCGCCACTAATGATGCTCACTATGTCAAAGCAGAAGATGCCGAAGCTCAGGATGTTTTAATGAGTATTCAAACAGATAAAAAAGTAAATGATCGAGAACGAATTACCATGAAAGCAGATGATTTTTCTTTAAGATCAATTGAACAAATGGCTAAAGATTTTGAGAACGTACCCGAAGCCATCGAAAATACTCAAAAAATAGTGGGAAAATGCAACTTTGAATTTGAGTTAGACAAAATCCATCTTCCCCATTTTGAAGTCCCTGATGGAAAAACTCCAGAAGAATACCTCAATGAACTTTGCCAAAAAGGATTAAAAAAAAGAAAATTCGACAAATCATCCAAAGAAGTTTTAGAGCGACTTGATTATGAATTAAGGATCATTAAAGAGACTGGCTTTGCCTCTTACTTTTTAATCGTGGCTGATTTTGTTAACTGGGCCAAAGAAAATGGAATTGTCTGTGGCCCTGGCCGTGGCTCAGCTCCAGGATCAATTATTTCCTATCTTCTTAATATCACTGACGTCGATCCTTTAAAGTATGATTTACTTTTTGAAAGATTCCTAAATCCAGCCAGAATCTCTATGCCTGATATTGATTTGGACTTTGCTGATGACCGACGCGACGAAGTCATTGAATATGTTTCTAAAAAATATGGCTATGATCATGTGGCTCAAATTATTACTTTCGGAACAATGGCTGCCCGGGCTGCTGTTCGAGATGTTGGCCGAGCCATGGACTATTCATATACTTTTTGCGATCAAATAGCTAAGATGATTCCTTTTGGCTCTAATTTAGAAAAAGCTATTCACCAATCACCAGAATTACATCAAAGTTATGAATCAGATGAAAATACTAAGCAATTAATTGATATGGCTATGCAGTTAGAAGGAGTAGCCCGTCACGCCTCAACTCACGCTTGCGGAGTTGTGATCACCAAAGATCCCCTTGATCAGATTGTTCCAACCCAACACCCAACTCAAAATGATGAAAATATTATTTCTCAATACGAGATGCATGCTATTGAAGATTTAGGTCTTTTGAAAATGGACTTCTTGGGATTAAAAACTCTAACTATCATCCAAAATACCCTTAACCAAATTACAAAACTGTTTAGAAAAAAGATTAACTTGGCAGATCTGTCCTTAGATGACAAAAAAACATTTAAGCTCTTTCAAGAAGCCAACACTACTTCTGTCTTCCAACTCGAATCAAATGGAATGAAAAAAAACCTCAAGGACCTTAAGCCAACTAAATTTGAGGATATTATTGCTATGGTTGCCCTTTATCGTCCTGGTCCTATGGAATTTATTCCAGAATTCATTGCTCGAAAAAATGGCCTCAAGGAAGTTGAGTATCTTCATCCTAAATTAAAACCAATTTTGGAAAACACCTATGGAGTTATGGTCTATCAAGAACAGTTAATGCGCATTGCTCGAGATTTAGCTGGCTTTACTTTATCCGAGGCAGATATTCTCCGTAAAGCAGTTGGTAAAAAGATTAAAAAACTTCTAGATGAGCAAAAAGAAAAAATGGTTCAAGGAATGATTAATAACAAAGTTAGTTCTAAGATAGCTAAACAGATCTGGAAAACAATTGAACCTTTTGCTCTTTACGGTTTTAATAAGAGCCATAGTACCTGCTACGCTTTAATTGGCTATTGGACTGCTTATCTTAAAGCTCATTACCCAGTTGAATTTATGGCTGCCTCAATGACATCTGATCAAGGAGATATTGAAAGAACTGCCTTCTTAGTTGACGAATGCAAAAGAATGAACATTCAGGTTCTACCACCAAACATCAATGAAAGCAGTCAAAACTTTAGCAAAGCCAGCGGGAAAGCTATTCATTTTGGTCTTAAGGCTATTAAAAATGTTGGTCATAATGTAGTCAGAGCTATTGTTGAAGAGAGAGAAAAAAACGGTAATTTTAAATCGATAGCCGACTTCGTTGAAAGAGTTAATTCCAAAGATCTTAATAAAAAAAGCTTAGAAAGCTTAATTAAATGTGGAGCTTTTGATGATCTCAATGAAAGAAATCAACTCTTATTTGGCGTTGAGCAAATGCTGAATTTAGCTAGAGAAACCCAGAAAGCTAAACAAAATGGCCAAACTAGCCTCTTCGGCGGAGAATCAGATGTGGCTATGCCATCAATCAAATTACTAGAAGTCGAGCCAGCCAGTAAAAAAGAACGCCTTAGTTGGGAAAGAGAATTACTCGGTCTCTATGTTTCTGAACATCCACTTCAGGGATACCAAGAACAGTTAACCCGAACTGCTTATCCCTGTCAGGGATTATCTAAAAAACAAGTTGGTCATCGAGTTCATGTTGGGGGTATTATTAACAAAATTCAAAGGATCAATACTAAAACGGGTCAACCAATGCTTTTTGTTGAACTAGAAGATATGACTGGCCGAATAGAGGTCTTGGTTTTTCCATCTATTTTAGAACAAACATCAACTGCCTGGCAAGAAGAAAAGATTGTTTTAGTCAGTGGTCGCCTAAGCGACCGTGATGAAAACTTGAAAATCCTTTGTGATGATGTTAAAATATTAGAATAATATGGATACTCTTAGACACTCAACTGCCCATTTGGTGGCTGCCGCTGTTCAAGAACTCTTCAAGGGAGTTAAGTTTGCTATTGGCCCAAATATTGAAAATGGCTTTTACTATGATTTTGATTTATCTCAAAGAATAGCTCCTGAAGATTTACCTAAAATTGAGAAGAAAATGAAAGAATTGATTAAAAAAGATCTTAAGTTTGAAAAAAAGCAAATTTCAAAAGCAGAGGCAAAAAAGATATTTAAGAATCAACCCTATAAGCTTGAACTTATAAAAGATCTTGATAGTAAAATAACTATTTATACAACTGGAGATTTTGTTGATCTTTGTAAGGGTCCTCATATTAAATCAACTAAAGAGATTAAATTTGATGCTTTCAAGCTAACTTCCTTAGCCGGCGCCTATTGGAAAGGGAGCGAAAAGAATAAGATGCTTCAAAGAATTTACGGAACTGTTTTTAAGACTAAAAAAGAGCTAGATAAACATTTAGAACAAATAAAAGAAGCAGAAAAAAGAGACCATCGAAAATTAGGAAAAGAATTAGATCTTTTTGTTTTTTCTGATTTAGTTGGTAAAGGATTACCTCTTTTAACTCCCAAGGGAGCTATAATCAGATATGAATTAGAGAAATTTATAACAGAAGAAGAAACCAAAAGAGGATATTTGCGAACCTATACTCCTGATTTAGCTAAAGTAGAGCTTTATAAAAAATCTGGACATTGGGATCACTATAAAGACAATATGTATCCTCCGATGAATATTGATGGAGAAGATTATGTACTTCGGCCAATGACTTGCCCTCATCAATTTATGATCTATGCCTCTAAACCAAGAAGTTATCGAGAGCTTCCTTTTAGATATGCTGAAATTGCCAAACAATATCGCAAAGAACAATCTGGAGAATTATCAGGATTAATGAGAGTAATGACTTTTTCCTTAGCTGACGCCCATATTATTTGTCGACCAGACCAAATTGAACAAGAATTTAAAAATGTTATTGAACTAATTACTTACCTAATGAAGTCCTTAGGAATAAAAGAATACTGGTACAGATTTTCAAAATGGGATCCCAAAGATAAAAAAAAGTATGTTAATAAACCCAAAGAATGGAAACAAACTCAAATCCAGATGAAAAGAATAATTGATAAACTAAAGCTAAAATATAAAGAAGTAGAAGGCGAAGCTGCTTTCTATGGGCCCAAATTAGATATCCAAATGAAAAATGTTAATGGGAAAGAAGATACTGCTTTTACGGTTCAAATTGACTTTGATCTGCCAGAAAAATTTGATCTAACTTATACTGACGAAAAAGGCGAAAAACAAAGACCGATGGTTATTCATCGCTCTTCTATTGGGTGTATAGAAAGAACTATGGCTCTCTTGATTGAACTCTATGCTGGGGCCTTCCCTACTTGGTTAGCCCCGGTTCAGGCCCAGATTATTCCAGTTGGTCAAAAGTTTAATAAGTATGGAGAGAAAATTAAAAAACAACTCCAAGAGAATAGGATCAGAGTTGAATTAAGTGACGATGATGAGACCTTAGGCAAGAAAATTAGAAATGGACAGATGCAAAAGATTCCTTATCTTTTAATTATTGGCGAGAAAGAAGAAAAAGTAGATTCCGTCGCCGTCCGAGATAGAACCAAAGGAGACCTCGGTATTATGAAAACAAATAAGTTTATTGAAAAGATTCAGGAAGAGATAACCAAGAAAAAATAGCCCCAGTGTCATTCCCAACTTGATTGGGAATCCAGGATTAATTAATCTGGATTATCGGGTCAAGCCCGATAATGACACTAGCTTTTTAGGTCAGACCTTAATTCTGAAGCAACTACATTCCGCAGAGATCCGGCCTTACCAAAACCTTACTCTGTTAGCACTCGTGGGCCTTTTTCGGTTACGGCCACGGTGTGTTCAAAATGGGCTGAAATACTATTATCCGCTGTTTGAAAACAAAAACCGTCAGGGCCTTTTTTTATTTTCGGCTGACCAAGCACAACCATTGGTTCAATCGCTAAAACCATACCTGGTTTTAATTCGTCTCCCTTATGACGCTGACCAAAGTTAGGAATATCTGGCTTTTCATGAAGTTGCTTGCCAATCCCATGACCACAAAGATCACGGACAACATTGAAATCCTGATCTTCAACATAACTTTGGATAGCATGTCCAATATCACCAATGGTTTTACCTGGTTTAGTCCGAGCAATAGCCCTCTTAAGGGATTTTTTTGTGACTCTAATTAAACGACCAATTTCTGGATTAACAGTGCCGATAGGCACAGTTATAGCTATATCACTATTAAAGTTTTTATAAATAATACCTAAGTCCAAACTTAGAATGTCTCCTTCTTTTAAAATTCTACTAGAAGGAACGCCATGAACTATTTGTTCGTTAACAGAAACACAAAGAGTAGCTGGAAAACCATTATATCCTTTAAAAGCTGACTGAGCACCATAATTTAAAATAAGCTCTGAGGCGAGCTTATCTAATTCTTTTGTGGTAATACCTGGCTCAACCTTATCTTTTAACTCTCTCATAATCTTAGCCAGAATCTGACCAGCTTGAGCCATTATTTCAATTTCTTCTGGAGTCTTTATGAAAATCATTGAATTGCTTTTTTAATCTCATGATAAACATCTTCAATGGATTGATTACCATCAATTTTGATCAACCGACCCTGCTCTTGATAGTAATCTATAGCTGGCTGAACATCTTTTTTGAAATAAGCCAAACGTTCTTTAATTGCATTGGGATTATCATCATCTCGCTGACGTTTAATTAATCGATTAAAGGCCTCTTCTTCAGAAAGATCAAGTAAAACTACTTTAACATTTTCCCAGCCATACCATTTAAAAGCATAATCCATTAACTCTGCTTCTAGAAGGGCTCTGGGACTTCCATCAATAATAACGCCATTTTTGTCTATTTTCTCTCTCATCTCCTCTATTTTCTCTGCCCAAACCCTAAACATTATTGGAGTCGGAACTAAATCCCCCTTATTCATAATTTCTTTTAATTTTCTACCAGTGAAATCATCTTTGGTATTTCTTTCTCTTAATAAAACACCACTGCCTAAGTATTCAAAACCAAAATCCTTGATTAAGAGCTTAGCCTGAGTCCCTTTGCCACAACCCGAGCGACCAAAGAGAATAATTATTTGTGATTTTGACATATTAAAATCCTTCGTAATCTCTCATTGTTAACTGAGAGTTAATTTGTCTCATAGTTTCCAAGACAACAGAAACAACAATTAGAAGAGCCGTCCCACCAATAGCAAAACCAAAAGCAGTGATCCCAGTTGCTCCTTGAATAATTGAAGGCAAAACAGCTATTGTTCCTAAAAAGATAGCCCCAAAAAGCAAAACTCGATTAAGAATAAAATATAAGAAGTCAGAGGTGTGGACCCCTGGACGAATACCTGGGATAAATCCTCCACTCTTCTGTAGATTAGTAGCTATATTTTTAGGATCAAAAGTAACAGCCGTGTAGAAGTACGTGAACAAAACAACTAATAAAAAGTAAGCTGCTCCGTAAAACCAAGCATTTTCAAAAAGACGGCCAACCATCTGAGCGACACTAGCCAACCAACCAATACTAGAAGTACTTAAAAAATTAGCAACCATTCCTGGAAAAAGCATAATTGATAAAGCAAAAATGATTGGAATAACTCCGGCTGGATTAACATTTAAAGGTAAATATGTAGAAACACCTCCATAAACCCGGTTACCACGAACTCTTTTGGCATAAGAGACAGGAACATTACGCCGACCTTCGGTAATGACAACGACGCTAGCTGTAATAACCAAAGCTAAAACCAAGAAAGTAATATAAGATGGGATCTGAGCTGGAGTATAAGTAACAGCTAATTCTCTAATAGAAAGAGGAACACTAGAAACAATACCGCCAAAGATTAATAAAGAAACTCCATTGCCAATTCCTTTTTCAGATATCAGTTCACCCAACCACATTAAAAATATGGAACCAGCTGTCACAATCGTAATAGAAGCAAACCATTGGAAACTAGTCAAAGAATCAATAACTCCTTGCCGGCTTAAAAGAGTCAACATAGCGTAACCTTGAAGGGCAGCCAAAGGAACGGTCAAAATTCGGCCATATTGGTTAAACTTTTTCTTTCCTGCCTCCCCTTCTTCCTTATACAACGCCGCTAATTGAGGAAAGATCATAGTTAGAAGTTGCATAATAATTGTTGCGGTAATGTATGGACCTAAGCCAAGCATGATAATCGACAGATTACTCATAGCTCCACCAGTAAAAATATTAAGTAAACCAAATAATTGATTACCACCAAAAAATTGACTTAAACGTTCAGTATCAATTCCTGGTACAGGAATATTAGCCGCAATCCGATAAATAACTAAAATCATCAAAACAAACAATATCTTCTTGCGGAGATCTTTGATCTTAAAAATTTGAATAACTTTTTCTAACCACTTCATAATTATTTCTTCTCCCGAAGCTTCTTAGTAAACCAAACCCCTTTAAATTTTAATTCTTTTTTAAATTTATTCTGACCAATAATTTTAACATTCTTAGGAATACTCTTCCCTATTCTACCAATTAAACCCTTTTCTAACAAACTTTTTGGAGAAACAACTTCTCCTTCTTTAAACTTCTTTTCAATATCTTTCAAATCGACAGAAATTGATTGGGCTGTAAGAATTTGTGATTTAACTCCTCTTTTAACTTTGGTTTCTTTGTGTCGACCAGTAGTTCCTCTTTGTTTAGGTATTCGCTCAGACATAGTCGTATCGCCACCAGCAAAACCAATTCGAGGCTTTTTACCAGCCCGAGATTTTTGTCCCTTCATTCCCTTACCCGAATAAGTACCACTCTTACCTCCGCGACCAACTCGCTTACGTAATTTTTTAGGATGTCTAAGTTTTAATTGATATGATTGCATGATTTATGATTAGACATCGGATGTTTTGGATGCTTAACATCCGATGTCAGATTTAATCTATCTACTTTTTAGTTGCTCTAATGCCTTTATTGTAGCACGTGCATTATTAAGCTTATTTTTAGTCTTACCTAAAATTTTTCCTGAAAGGTTTTCGATTCCAGCCAAATTACAAACAGCTCGAACTGCTCCACCAGCAACAATACCTCTACCTTCAATACCTGGTTTAAGTAAAACTTTAGCAGTACTGAACTTAGCCTCTACTTGATGAGGAATAGTTCCATTAACAATTTTAACATTAATTAAATGTTTTTTAGCATCACTAACCGCTTTTTCAACGGCAATACTAACATCTGCTCCTTTAGCTACCCCAACACCAACCCTACCTTTTCTGTTCCCAATAGCTATAGTTACTCTGAATCTAAATCGGCGACCTCCAGCCATAACTCGAACAACTCGAGCCACATCTAATAGCTTCTGATCGTATTCTTTTTCCTGTTCTGGCCTTCTTTCATTTTGTTGTTTAAAATTTTTATCAAACATATAAATTAATTTCTAATTATCTCTTAGTGTCATTCCCAACTCCCAGTGTCATTATCGGGCTTGACCCGATAATCCAGCGAATTTAATCCTGGATTCCCGCTTTCGCGGGAATGACACTAGAAGATAGCGGGAATGACACTAGAAGATAGCGGGAATGACACTAAAATTTAAGTCCTGCTTGACGAGCTGCTTCGGCGACAGCTTTAACTCGACCATGATATTTATATCCAGATCGATCAAAGACTATTTTATTTATTTTTTTTTCTAAGGCTTTTTCAGCAACTTGTTTACCAATTTCTGTAGCCATTTCTATTTTACTTCCCTTGCCTTTGACAGTTTTAATTTTCAAATCATTCGAGCTAACTAAAGTTTGACCTTTTTGATCATCAATCAACTGAACATGAATATGCTGATTACTTCTAAAAATAGAAAGTCGCGGGCACTTTTTGGTCCCGATTACTTTAGCTCTAATTCGCTTTTGTCTTCTTTGTCTTTTTCGTTGTTTTTCTAACATATGATTTATTTCGCCAAAGGCGGATTATTCAGTTCCAGCAGTTTTTTTGCCAGCCTTTCTTCTAATTACTTCTCCAAGATAATGAATTCCCTTGCCCTTATACGGCTCTGGCTTTTTCTGATCTCTAATATCAGCTGCTACTTGACCGACTAATTGCTTATTAATCCCGGAAACGGTAATTAAATTCTTTTCTACCTTAAATTCAATTCCCTGAGGCGCTTCTACATTAACTGGATGAGAATAGCCAATACTTAAAACTAATTTATTACCTTCGAGAGCAATTCGGTAACCAACTCCTTCAATTTCTAATTGCTTCTCAAACCCCTTGGTTACTCCTTCAATCATATTAAAGATTAATGATCTTAAAAGACCCCACAAAGCCGGAGCATTAGCAGTTTTTTTCTTAAGATTGAGGATCACCTCTCCCTCTTTGATAGTTACTTCAATCTCTCTTGGGATATCCTGAACTAGCTCCCCCTTGGGACCTTTAACTTTAATTTCCCCCTGTTCAATCTTTATTTCAACTCCTTCTGGAATTTCAATTGGTTGTTTTCCTATTCTTGACATATTTTTACCAAATTTCACACATTATTTCTCCACCCAAACCTTTTTTTCTAGCTTCAGCATTAGTCATTAAACCCTGAGGGGTAGAAATGATAGATAAACCAAAACCCTGTCTAATGGGCCGAATTTCGCTCTTTTTGATATAGAGACGTCGACCTGGCTTACTGATTCTTTTTAAAACACTAATGGCTGGTTGACCTTCTTTATATTTCAACTCAATTTCAATAACCTTTCTAGTTTTTCTTCCTTGAGGAGTTACTTTCTTAATCAACCCCTCTTTAACTAGAATCTCGGCTAGATTTAATTTAAGTTTAGAAAAAGGCATAACTACCGTTTTGTGATCAACGGCCTGAGCATTCCTTATTCTAGTTAGCATATCAGCAATTGGATCGTTTACCATGATGATTTTTTAATTCCAGGGATTTCTCCCTTATTAGCTAATTCTCTAAAGCAAATTCGACACAAATTGAATTTCCTTAAATAGGCTCTTTTACGACCACAGCGAAAACAACGCCGAAGTTCTCGGCTGGAAAATTTTGGTTTTCTCTTCGCTCTAGCAATAATTGATTTTTTAGCCATATTATTTCTTCTCCTTCTTCTCCTTAAGCTTAATTGGGAATCCTAATAATCTAAATAACATTTCTCCTTCTTTGTGATTCTTAGCTGTATTAACAACTGTAACTTGAAAGCCAAAGATTTTTTTAACATGTTCAGATGATATTTCTGGAAAGATGATATGTTCTTTAATCCCAATATTTAAATTACCTGATTGATCAATAGAAGTTTCTGGTAAACCACGGAAATCACGACCTCGAGGTAAAGAAATATGAACCAAGCGATTTAAAAAGTCGTACATTCGTTGTCCTCTTAAAGTAACCTTTAATCCATTAACCATTCCTTTTCTAGTCTTAAAACTAGCTTCTGGCTTCTTGACTTGACAAGGCATTGGCTTCTGGCCGGTCATTAAAGATAAGTCGTGAGCTAGGGTCTCTTGAATTTTATCCCCTCCAGTTGTTAGATTGAACCCACTATTAACAACCACCTTGGTAATTCGAGGGACAGCTAAATCATTTTTGTATCCCAACTTTTCTTTTAAAGCTGGTAAAACTTCTTTTATATATTTTTCCTTTAAGAGCAACATAATTCTTGATTTTAAATTTCCTGTTCACATTTTTTACAAATGCGATACTTTCCTTTTTCAGTTAATCGATAACCGACTCTAACTGCTTTACTGCATTTAGGACAGATCAACTTGACATTCGAAACGCTAACTGGTTTAACAACTTCAATTACCTGTCCTTTTTCTTTTTCTGTCCTAGGTCGACGATGTTTTTTAACAATATTAACACCTTCAACACTAATCTTGTCTTGTTTAGGAAAGGACTCTAAAACCTTGGCTTTTTTGCCCTTATCTTTACCGCTGATTATTAAAACTGTATCGTTTTTCTTTATTTTCATGATATTAAAGCACTTCGGGGGCCAATGAAACTATCTTATCAAATCCTTTGTCTTTCAATTCTCGAGGAATTGGTCCGAAAATACGACCACCCTTAGGGTTAAACCCATCGACAATAACAGCTGCGTTATCATCAAAACGGATATATGAACCATCGGTTCGGCGAAATTCTTTTCTTTGACGAACTATCACTGCTCGAACAACATCTTTTTTCTTAACTAGCTTTCTTGGTTCAGCTACTTTAACCGCAGCAACAATAACATCACCAATCTGAGCATAACGTCGACGGCTACCACCTAAAACTTTAAAACACTCTATGATTTTTGCACCAGTATTATCAGCTACATTTAATTTTGTTCCTGATTGAATCATGTTTATTTAGAATTATTAACTAAACCTATTACTCGCCATTTCTTATCTTTACTTATGGGCTTACTCTCATGGATAACAACCTGATCACCAATCTTATATTCATTCTTTTGATCATGAGCTTTGTATTTCTTACTAACCCGATATCTTTTCTTGTACTTAGGATGCTCTTTATAACGATTAACCAAAACAACTATGGTTTTATCCATCTTATCGCTAACAACAACACCCTTAAGTAAACGCCCTTTATTTTTTAACATCTTTTTTATTTAGTATGGTTATTATCCTAGCAATTTCTCGACGTAAATTTCTAACTTCTCTAACATTTTTGAGTTTTTTAGAAGCCAAATCAAATTTAAGCTGACCAAGTTTCAAGCGATCTTGAATTAATAGTTCTTCCAATTCCTTTTCTGTTTTCTGCCTGAATTCTTTTGCTTTCAT
>Ga0180007_10003148_pt1 | contig 18696 bp, 23 predicted proteins | sample MM_PC_MetaG_FD_121122 | JGI IMG/M metagenome (GOLD analysis project Ga0180007, IMG submission 121122) | Groundwater microbial communities from the Aspo Hard Rock Laboratory (HRL) deep subsurface site, Sweden - MM_PC_MetaG | ecosystem: Environmental > Aquatic > Deep subsurface > Groundwater... | reverse complement strand
GTAGACAAGGAGAAGCCCCATCCGGAAGTGCTATTTAAGGTTCTGAAGCATTTCAAAGCCAAAGATGCCTGGGTTGTGGAGGATTCTGAAACAGGATTAGAGACTGTCAAAGCTGCTGGCTTGAGGACAATCCTTTTCAGGCATGGGTTTAACAAGGATCTGAACGCAGATTATATTATCAATGACTTCTCAGAGCTCACTTCAATCGTAGATTGAGCTCGTCCAGCTGCTCATTAGTCACGGTTGACGGCGCGTCCATCATCGGTTCTCTCGCTGCCTTGTCTTTCGGGAAGGCAATGACCTCCCGTATGGATTCCTCGCCCATTATGACCATGAGCAGCCTGTCTAAGCCCGGAGCTATGCCTCCGTGGGGCGGCACGCCGTATTTGAAAGCCTCTAAGAAGTGCTCGAATTCCTTCTTCTGCTGGTCTGTGAACCCGATGAGCTGGAATATCTTCTCCTGCAGCTCCTTGTCATGTATCCTGATGCTGCCACCACCGACTTCGAAGCCGTTGAGCACGAGGTCGTGCTGGTATGATTGTGCTTTCCCCGGGTCGGTGTCAAGCAAGTGCAGGTCTTCCTCCTTCGGAGCCGTGAACATGTGATGAGACGGTGCCCATTCCTTGCCCGCGCCGTAGAAGTAATCATCTTCTGTCTGCTTGACGAACAGCGGGAAGTCGACCACCCAGCAGAATGCCAGCTCGTCCTTGTCCTTCTTGTCCTCCCTCAGGTCAGGGCAGTCAGTGCCATATTCTTTCATGGCTTTGTCATGGCTCAGCCTGGGGAAAGGCTTCTTGGATATCTTCTTGTCCGGGAAGACCTTCTCCACCATCTTTATGAACAGGTCCTCTGTTAGTTTGAGGATGTCTTCTTGGGTGACGAAGCTCATCTCCATGTCGAGCTGATAGAACTCTCCGGGAGCTCTGTGGGCTCTAGCTGCTTCATCCCGGAAGCAGGGGGCTACCTGGAAGTACCTGTCCATCCCGGCTATCATGAGTATCTGCTTGTACTGCTGAGGCGACTGCGGCAGCGCGTAGAACTTGCCCTTGTGCATCCTTGACGGGACGAGGAAGTCTCTTGCACCTTCGGGGGTTGATTTTGTCAGTATGGGTGTCTGTATCTCGAGGAAGTCTTTCTTGTCCAGGTATTCCCTTATGAACTGTATGGCCTTGTGCCTTAATTCCAAGTTCTTGGTCATCTTTGGCCGTCTGAGGTCGATATACCTGTATTTCAGCCTGGTCTCTTCTGTGGACTCGACTGACTCATCCAGCTCCATGGGCAGTGGCTGGGCCTCGCTGAGGACCTCTATGCTCTCCGCTTCCAGCTCGACTTCGCCTGTGGAGAGCTCTTTCTTGACCTGGTTGTCTGGTCTCTTGTTGACCTTGCCATGGATCTTCAGCACGCTCTCCCGCTTCAGCTCCCCAAGCTCAGAAGTCAGCTTCGGGTTGACGAACACCTGGGTTATTCCGTACCTGTCCCTGATGAGTATGAAGCTTATCTTCCCTTGTATCCTTTGCGCGTCGAGCCAACCGCAGAGCGTTGCATTCTTGCCAGCGTCATCGGCCTTGAGCTCCCCGCATGTGTGTGTCCTGAGCATAATGGCTCATGAACCCGTTGCGCTATAAAAAACTTTTGGAGAATTATACCCCATGAAATTCCTTATACCTTTCAAATACCGCCTTTGTATCAGGGGCAAAGGGGTTCTTAGCCATGAAGCCTTCTACCTTCTCAAGCGGCATGAAGAATCCCTCGTCGATCTCACCGTCCCTGAACTCTATCAGGCCATCATAGATAGCTGAATAAACATGAAAAAAGTTGCTGGTTTTGTCATCCTTGTATCTGTACTTGAACAGGAACTTTGGTTCTGCATCGCCGATCCCAAGCTCCTCTGCAAGCTCTCTCTTTGCTGCTTCGTCAAAGCTCTCTCCTGCGCCGACTACGCCTCCGCAGAAGATATCATAGACACCTGGGAATACATCCTTCTCCATCGACCTCTTATGTATGAAGACCTCGCCTTTGGAATTGAACACCAGTATGACCGTGCTCTTGTGGCGGAGGTTCTCTTCCCTCATCACGCTCCTCGGCACTATCCTGAGCACCTTCCCTTCGTCGTCCACGACCTCTACCTGTTCTTCCATGATGATGCCCTTATCGCTAAAAATACCTATCCTCTATCCTCGCCTCGTCTTCGGTCCTGAAATTGCCGACTGCATAACCATAACCAGAGTTATACGGGCCATTGCCGTTGAACATGTGCACCATATCTGACACAATGTCTGTGATGCCCCTATCATCCTTGAACAGCTTGGCATCAAGGACCTGGGAAGTGCCGAACAGCTCCAGGACGCTGTCGATCAATCTCCTCATGTCCGCCGCGTCTTCCAACTCCCCGATATCATAGACCAGCAGCCTTAGGTAATCCCTATCTGGATGGAAAGGCCCTCTTCCCCCGATCGGGATGACTTCTTTTGTCAGCACTGCAGCACGGTTCTTTCTCATGTTGGTGAGGAGTGCCTGTCCTGTATATATCTGTTTCTATCAGATTTCCTTGTCATAATAATAGAACCTCTTCCCCCTCTTGTAGCCCATCCTCTCTGCAAATCTCTGCATCCTCCGGTTCCCGACTTCGGTGAAGAAATTCATCGATGTCAGGCCGAGCTTCCTGCAATGGGCCTCCGCATGCCTGTACAATGCTGTGCCTACCCCCCTCCCCCTATGTTCAGGATGCACCACCAAGTTCGCGATATACCCGAATGAGCGGTCTTTCCATGCCTCTCCTATTATGGTCCCGATAATATGGCCTTTATCCATATACACAAAGATGAAATTCACAGGATGCATGATATAAGCCTTGATGAAATCCTTTGACAATGAAAAATCTGCTCTCGGCCTCAGCTCCTCAGAGCTGTTTATGAGCTTCCAGAGCTCTTCAACATCCTTCGCAGCGGCTTTCCGTATCATTTCCTGAAATACTCCACGCTTATCTCCCTCTTCAATGTGTCATACGCCCTTGATATATCCTTGTCTTTTAGTATGAGCGTCGCTTCAGTCTCAGTGTTGACGATGTCAAATATGGTTATGTTCTCTATCGTCAGCGCCTTCGTGATCGCAAAATAGAACCCAGGCACAGGGATGCATTCAGTTGGAATCTTGATAGAGATAGAGGCCATGTTCCGCCCCACTCTCTTCACCCTCTCACCCTTCAGGGCCTGGAGGAATCTCTTCAGGTATCTCTCGTTGCTTATGATGAGTATCTCGTAGTTGCCGTGGATTATGTTCAGGGTGTCGCCGGTGCTGAAGTCTACTATCTCATATAGCTGGACCAGCTTCCTGTACACTGTCCGTGTCTTGGGCAAGGAGATCTCGAACAGGTTGGATTTGACCACTAGATCTGTCTTCCTCGTGAGCTTGACCTTGTGATACATCTCTCTGGCGCTGCCCTCGACATATCGCCGGATGGCCATTGATATCGCTGAGGTCTTCACCTTGCCCAAGTCCTTCTCGATATCCGGCTTGAGGAACTCCGCCAGGGCGCCGATATTCACGAGGCCTTTCTCTAGGGCTTCATGTACGAACGGTTTCTCCTGCAAGAGCTTTTTTGTGAGATGGCTTACGGTTACCATAACAATTCATTCCCAAATATGTTAATATTTTAACATTAGGTTATAATACTATATATAATTTTCGCTCTGACAGGGTGTTAAACGATGACAATAGCACATATTGACAGAGAACTAGCAGACATGATTCAACAATACGCGATGCATCTGGACCCGGAAGGTTCAGTCACCGTCAGTCCAGCATTGATCAAATCAGGCGAATTTTTTCATGCGAAAGCGGTCAGGAGAGTCGACGGCCGGGATCAGACAGAGATATATTTGGTCCAGCCGGGCGAAGAAGGCTATTACATGGCCAAGCACGAGGCCCGCGAACCAGGACAGCCGATGAATATACACACAGTCAGGCAATGCGAGCCTGTTACCAAGTAGACCTTGGTTTGAATTATATTGGTTCCTTGGAAGCTTGACGATTCTTGACGCAATTGGGTGCAATAATATGAAATGCCTTGATTTAAACCGTGAAATGATGCCAGGCGGCGCGATTTACCATATCGCTGATGAAGGGGATGGCAGCATCCTCCTTGGCTTAGGATTATGGGACAGGGTCAATGAGCCTCATACACTCCAGGTCAAGAACAGGACTATGGGGCAGGTTGTTAGGGTTAGCGAAGAAGATGAAATATTGGTTAGGTCTACAGAGCTGAGCAGCATAGTCTATCAGGTTATCCCTGTATGCGATGAAAGGATCTTTGTGGGTTGTAGGGATGGCACGTCCTATTTTCTCAATCCCGATTTATCCATGCAGAGGCCGTTGGATCTCTGCAGTAAGGGTTTCTATTCGACAATCATAGATGATGATATGCTTGTGGCAACAATGAGGCAAGGATCAGTGCTGTTCTTCAATCTTGAGTCAGAAGAATCAAAAATCGTTCAGGTAGTGGATCCGAACATCCGTGTCTGGCCGATAGCCAAAGACGGAACCAGGTATATCGTTGGATCTTACAGGGGGGATCTTGCGATTATAGAAGATATGAAGGTCATGAAGAGCATAAAAGCCGATGAGAGAGCACCTATCTGGACGATTGATCACTTCGATAATAGGTACTTCGTCGGAACAGGCAAGGGTGAAATGATTGCCTTTGAAAAAGATCTTGAAAGCAGGACCTTGATGTATAACAATGAAAGCCCTTTAACCTCAAGCGCGATATTGAATCCTCAACAGATTGCATTAGGCAATCTGCACGGTGACATCCATGTTTTGAGCATTGGCAGCGCTGCCGCTCATTTCCCAAACCCTAAAAAGGAAAAGGCCAATACCATCTGGAGCATGGCTCCTGATGTTGAAAAAGGAATATTGAGGGTAGCGTATTCAAATGGTCAGATGCGCATTTATACGCTGACCTGATCCACGATGAGTGGCGCCGATGGGTGATCAGGCGGTTATATCCACGACTTTCAGCTTGAACTTCAAGACTTTCCCTGCCAGCGGCGGGTTGAGGTCGATCGAGACTTCCGTGTCAGAGATGTCGACGATCTTCGCTGGCAGCTTCATCCCGTTGGGCAACGCCATGACCAGGAACATCCCCACCTTTATCTCCTTGTCCTTCGGCAGCTGGTCTTTCGGCATCTTCTTCACGAACTCCGGCTTGTGCTCCCCGTAAGCATCCGCAGGCTGGAGCGTTATCTCCTTCTCCTCGCCTTTTTTCATTCCTGTTACGGCCTTCTCAAAGCCTGGCATGACGAGACCTGCCCCGACCTCGAACTCTAAGGGTTTTCCGTGCTTCTCTGAGCTGTCGAAGACGGTTCCATCCTCCAGCATGCCTGTATATTCGACCTTGACCTTGTCTCCTTTCTTGATGACCATGCTTATCATCTCCCTTCGCAAAACAAGCCAGAACCCATTCGACGAATGCTTAAGGTCTCAAGAAGAGATTATTTAAGTTTTTGGTCTTATCGATGGTAGCCTGTCCGGTGCTTCCCGGTCTTCCTCTGGCGCTGCGAATGGTTTTCCACATCCCCTTTCTTTCAGGCCCTCATAGAAGCTAATCTCCATCACCTATCTTCAGCTTTGACCTCAGCCAAATCAGGGCCACTGCGCTTGACACGACAGCACTAGTCACCATCGCTGCCGCAACCGAGAGGTATCCTAAGCCGAGCACAAAGACGAAGACATATGCTAAAGGTACGGCCACCACAAGCACCCTCACAAAGTTCATTACCAAACCTGGTATGCCTTTACCCATCCCTTGCATGGTCCTTGTTGTGATAAGGACGACTGCCATAAGGGGATAAGTGAGGACGTCTATCCTGAGATAGGGTACACCAATGGTGAGCAACTCTGGATCTGATGTGAATATCCGAAAGAAGATTGATGGGAAGACAAACAATAACAGTCCCATCACTGAAGAGAATAAGACTCCCACCTTAAGGGCATACCATGCTATCATTCTCATGAGATCATATCTTTTTGCGCCGAAGAACATACCCACCATTGTCATCGTGGCCAATGAGAATGCAACCACTGGCATTGTAGAGACGCTCTCAAGGCGGAGCGCGAGTCCGCTTGCCGCAACATATTTAGTGCCGAAGTGGGCCATGAAGCGGTTTATGAATATCAAATAAACAGATATCAAGAGCATGGTGAAGCTTGCGGGCAGACCGACCTTAAAGATATCCTTGACCAAATGGAAGGAGTATTTAAAGTGACGCAAGCTTATACGCAGATAAGACCTCCTAACAAAGTGAATGAAGATTGTCAGTGAAAGGAGGAATGCGCAAACTGTAGCTATGGCAGCTCCTCTTACCCCAAAGCCTAACCAGTATATGAAAATGGGATCAAGAATAATATTGAATAACAGGGCTGTCACCATGATCATCATCGGCGTCTTGGTATCTCCCTGCGCTGAGAACACGCTATTAAGGATGAAGGAAGGGAACATGAAGAATATTCCCACAAGGATTATGCTCATATAATCCATCGCAAGCTTCAATACTGTGCCTTCTGCACCAAGTATCCCAAAGATTGGTTCCAGCAAAAGCAATCCAAGGATGAACAGCACTACTGCTGCCCCTAGGGAGATGAAAAGCCCGTGAATGGCTATATTTTCCGCTGCAGCCCTGTTTTTTTCGCCTAGATATCGAGAAATCCTGGATGACATGCCCGTTGCAATGCCTACGTTGATTGCCAGAAGAATAAAGAACAGCGGGTAAGAGAATGTCAATGCCGCAATCGCCTCTGCCCCGAGCCTGCCCACGAAGGCCGTGTCAATGAAGTGGTACATTGTCTGCACGAGCATGGCGATGACTATCGGTGCAGCCAGCTTGAACAGGCTCTTCCTCGGCTGCCTTATGAACTCTTCGACCTTGTTCTTCATCAGGATTGGGCCTGGGAGTTGGTTTATAAATTATTAGAATTCGATCAGCTGTATTGGGTATCTCAGCCAGTTGAAGGCCATGACGATGCCTTCCCTTATCCCGAACGGTATCTCGGAATAGAAGTGGTTTCCTGTCACCAATGCATCCGCCTTATACCCGTCCAGGTCATTGAGATTGTTTTGCATGATGTTTCCCATCACTGATGTCTTGCCAGAGCTGTCCAGCCAGACCCCGGTCTTATGGCCCCTTATGAGGTTCTGCGTCAGCTTGACCCTGTCATCGTTTGCAATGAATATCCCGAAGTTAGCGTTTGATATTATGTTCTTATGGATGCTCACCTTGTTGTCATAGGAGAGCAGCACGTTGGTCTTGCCCGAGCCTTGTATCATGTTCCCGCCGATGAGCATGTCCTCGCTCCTGAGCGCATCGATGCCGAATGACTCGCTGTCAAGGATGAAGTTGCCTGAGATCACTGTGTGGTTGGATCCCTTTATGTTGATGCCTGTGAGGCAGTCCGTCAACACGCTGTTCTCTAAGGTCAGCCATCTGCTGTCCTTGCCCTCCACGCAGAACTTGCTGTTGGCCACCTTACTAGATGACAGCCTGACCATCTCGCTGTTGCTCACGACTACTCCTCTGTCAGTATCCTTTATCTCTAGCCCTGACGCATGTATGTCTCCGCTGTATATTACATTGACCCCCATTGTGGAGTCCGATATCTTCAGGTCGTCCATTGCCACTGCTGCCGAGCCTTCCAGCCTGACTGCAGTCTCACTGGTATCGAATTCACCGTCTGATATCATCAGGTCGTTGGCTCCGACTGCCCATATGCCCCTGCCGACATCCTTCATGGTCACGCCTTGGATCACGGTCCTCACCGTCCGGCTCAGGCCGATGCCCACGGTGGAAGTCTCAATCGTGACATCCTCGATGACTATATCCTCATCCCATTGCGATTGTATCGCGACTCCGAAGTCCCGCAGGTTGCAGTTCCTCACCTGGCCCTGGTTCCCGACTATGGTGATGCCGACATTGTTCATCGCGTGGTCACCGTTTATCCAATGTTCCTGGCAGTCGAGCGATGCACCGTGAGCCAGCCTTATGCCTTCGAAGCAGTGGAGGTCTTCTGTCACTGTCTCGTTCCCTATGACGATGTCTCCGCAGCGTGCGGCGCCGACTACCTGGATCGCCAGCAAAGCCACCACAAATAAGAGTAACTTCTTCATAGTGGAGATGGAGAATAGTAGTAGGTATATATTATTTACGATTTCTTCAGTATCTCAACCTTTCCTTTCACCAGCTGCTTGAAGCGCTGGGCATCATCTTCCTTGCCAACGATGCTGCCGTAGTGCATGGGTATCGAGATCTCCGGCTGTATCATGTTGGCTGCCTGGGCAGCCTCTTCCGCTGTCATTACATACGTTCCTGAGACCGGCAGCAATGCCACATCCGCCTTGATATCTTTCATCTCAGGTATGAGGTCTGTGTCGCCAGCGTGGTATATCCTCTTGCCGTTGACAGTGATCATATAGCCCACCCATTCGTTCTCCTTGGGATGGAAGTCCTTGTTTGTGTTGTACGCTGCCACTGTCTCTATCATCATGTTGTTTACCTTGATCTTCTTGCCGGGCTCGACGAGGGTGACCCCTCTGGCCTTCACATCGCTGAGTTTGCTCTGGCAGTCTGGCGGCGCAAAGATGAGTGTCTCTGCGGTGGATATCTTCTTTATGTCCTCGACGCTGCAATGGTCGAAGTGCTCATGGGTCAGGAGGATCATGTCTGCCGGCTCGTCTGTTGTCAGCTTGAACGGATCTATATAGATAGTCTTGTCTGCCTTGATCCTGTAAGCTGCGTGGCCGAGCCATTCCAGGGTGATTCCATCGATCTCCATGTTGTTCACCTCAGGTCGTAGAGGACTTCCTCGACCTTCTTGAGGTTCCACTTGATGGAGTCGTATTTCTTCCTCAGCTGGCCGTTGGCGAAGTCGAAGCGTATGAACTGCCCTTCCAGCGCCTGGAGGAAGCTGAGAATCCGTTCTACTTCTGCTTTCTTCCTGGCTGTTGCCAGCCTCACTGCCCTTCTCGCCAGCTCCCCGGTCAGGTCGCACAGTCCCATCAGGTAGTCACTGCTATTGACCCCTAACCCTGTCCTTGACGGCAGTGCCTTGCCATGAAGGAAGGCCTTATATGTCATCGCTTCCACATATTCTTGCATGGCTGCGCTGTGCATGCCCTCGTGCCTGAGATTGTCATGCTTCCGTGTGATTACATCCAGCTCCCGCTTGGCCTTCTCTGCCTTCGTGGAGGCTGCCTTCTGGTCCCTGTGCAGGGCATAGATCAATTGCTTGGATTCCTTGAGCACTTCCCGGCTCTTCCTGATCAGGCTCTCTCTGAGCTTGTCATACCTGTCCATCCCATTGAGGATGCTGTCGAATTCTTTCTTGTTTATCATGCGCTTAAGAGATTATCCGCGCTTTAAAAAGGTTTCTGAGGGATAGGATACTTAGCGCCTGCTACACCCCGCCGGGTTTAAATGTCCGAAAATTCAAGAAATTTTCGATACATTTAAATACTTAATAGTGGATTTTCTATACTAGTATGGCGGAGGAATCTGTATTTCGAGGTGTAATAGGCTTCCTTGACCAAATAGGTGTCTATGATGTGGTCCTCCCGTTACTCCTCGTTTTCACCATCGTGTTCGCGATCCTTGAGAAGACCAAGATACTCGGTACAGAAGAGATAGACGGCAAGAAGTACACCAAGAAGAACCTCAACGCTATGACTGCCTTCTCGATATCATTCCTGGTCGTGCTCTCCAAGTTCCTCGTCTCCCTGATAAATACGGCAGTGGCAAACATCACGCTGCTGCTCCTCGTATCAGTCTGTTTCCTGCTGCTGATTGGCAGCTTCTATAAGGAGGATGAGGATGTCTTCCTCGAGGGCGGCTGGCGCAAGTTCTTCATGGTCCTCATGTTCATCGGCGTGGTCTTCATATTCCTGGGCTCTGCCGGCTGGATAGAGCCCGGTGCGAAGTGGATAGCCGACCACTGGGACACCAACTGGATCGGGTCGATAATACTGGTCATAATCGTCATCATATTGATGGTCTACATCACCAATGACAGGAGTGCTCCTGCAAAATCAGTGAAGAAAGAGGAGTAAGATTAATATACTACCTCTCCAATAAGATAAATACATCCCAAAAAGGAGGTCATGATAATGGCAACAAGTGCTTGGAACCTTGAAGAGTTCATCGAGCTAGTGGAATCTTGGGGACTCATGGATGTGCTGTTGCCGTTCCTTCTTGTGTTCATCCTTCTTTTCGCAATACTCCAGAAGTCAAAGCTGCTGGGCGACAGGAGGAAGAACTATAATCTCGTACTGTCTTTGATCATGGGCTTGATGGTGGTCATCCCTCACGTAACGCATTCATATCCCAGCGATAACTGGGACCCTGTGGTGATCATGAACCAGGCCCTGCCCACAGTGTCAATAATCATCGTCGCAATAGTTATGATGCTCATCCTGCTCGGCATATTCGGCGGCGAAGCGCACCTGTTCGGGGCGGCGCTCGGAGGCTGGATATCCTTCATATCATTTGTCCTCATACTCATCATTTTCGGGGCCGCTGCTGGCTGGTGGGATGGATGGTGGTGGATCAACGACTCTTTAGGGGCCGAGCTTGTCGCGATAGTAGTGATAATACTCGTCTTCGGGATAATAATAGGTTTCATCACCAATGACGCTGAGGATCGCGAGAAATCCACCTACATGCAACGCTTGAGCGATGACCTCCGCAATGTGTTCGGTGGTGGCAAGGGCAGCTGACCATGGCAACGGTCATGGACCTTGGACTGCTTGAATTCTTCAAACCGATAATATCCATTGTTCTCGTAGCAGCCTTGGCTTACGGCCTGTTCTCTTACACCAAGATATTTGGGGATAACAAGGGGCTCTATGCCTTGATCGCCATATTCATCGCCCTCATACTTGCTATAGTGCCTGCCCTGAACGATCTCGTGGCCACCATGCTTCCCTGGTTCGTGGTCTTCTTCATATTCGTCGTCTTCCTGCTGATGGGGTACAAGCTCTTCGGCGCGAAGGATGAGGATTTCCGTAAGGTCGTCACAGGCAACAGGGCTGTTGTCTACTGGATGATATTCATCGCCATCCTGATACTGCTGGGCAGCATCGGAAAGGTCTTCTTCACAGCAGCTGAGGATATCGAGGCTACCGGCAACCATAGCAGGATCCAGACCGGCGAGGTCGGCGGCACCGGCGAGGACGCGTTCTGGGCCACCATAGTGCACCCGAAGGTCCTGGGCCTGATCATAATAATGCTCATATCGGTATTCACTGTGATTACCCTGGCAGGGAGCAAGAATTAGGCATTATTGCTGCACTATCTCTTCTTCTTTATGTCTTTGGTGATGCGGCCGAGCTCTGAGACGTTCTCTGTCAATGATGGTAATATCTTCTGGAAGACCTGTTCCATGGCCTTTATGTCTGACCCGAGGTTGGTGATGTTCTGGTCATAATCACCTATCTTGCCGAGCACGCCCTGGTGGAGCTGGTTGAACTTCTCCTCCATGTCCTTGAAGCGCTCTTCCATCTCGGCCAGCTTCTGGTCGGTGCGTTCCTTCCACTCCACCACCTTGTTTACGCTCTTGACCAGGTCGTTCCATTTCTCGTCGATAATGGCCTCGGCTATCTCCTCTATCCTTTCCTCGGTCCCACCCATGGATGGGCCTGACATCTGCATCGGGTTCTCTGGAGGAGGCATACCCATCGCTTCCGGAGGCAGCCCTTCCACTGATCCCTTGACATCTGCCTGGTTCATGGCATCGAAGACCTGGTTGGGCGGGTAGCCTTGCTGCTGCAGTGACTGGATGATCTGGTTGTTGGAAAGCCCTTGCTGCCTCAATGCGAGCACTGCTTCCACAGGAGCTGCATAGGGTGGTGGCATCCCAGGAGAAGGAGGCATCTGGCCGTACGGATCAGGAGGCATCTGTTCAGAAGGCATGGGGTCAGGCGGCCCTTGCGGCCTTTTGTCCCCTTTTTTTCCGAAGCTGAATAGCGCCATGGATATAATCTGTTGCCTGAACGTATTTAAAGCTTTCGCATCGAGCTGTCCCTCTAAGGCCCCTCCACCAAAACCCATAAAAACAAACCCGGACTACCCCCCCTTTAAAGAGGTGGGAGTGATATCATGACTTCAGATACTCAGGAAGTGGACTTGAACGCGCAACCGCCGCAAGGCATGGATGAATTATCATGGCAGATTGCACGGTATACTTATCTGAACGGTGAGGCAGGCAAGCCTTTCGAACGCGACCCTGATTTCCCTGATCCAGGAGTGCAATCCTTTAATATCGTAACTGTCTTGGAAGACGGGAGGGAGTTGTCTGTTGAGTTGAGGGATTCGAGCCCTGATCCCCATAACAAGCCCAGCCTCAATTCATTTCTGGTTATGAACCTCCTCCCAGTCAAGCCTGACCAGATCGGATACCGAACAAGCGAGTTCAATCTAGTAGGTAGGTATAATGGTTTCGAGATATTAGGCATTCTTGACGGTAAGTCCCCAGACAGTCGCAAAATCCTCCTGTGCAGACAAGACGGATTACAGCAGGGCGTATAATCATGTCAGGAGAATTGTGAGGGACCATCTGTTAAGCCAGGGACCGGGGCAACAATAATTTTACAATTTCTTTTTTATATATCCTATTAAGTCTTCCTTCTTGATCCTTTCCTGCTTGGTAGAGTCCCTGTGCCTCACCGTGACGCTCTTGTCCTCCAACGAGTCGAAGTCGATGGTGATGCAGAACGGTGTGCCGATCTCATCCTGCCGGGCATATCTCCTGCCTATGCTGCCTGACCTGTCATATGTGCTGTTGAACTCTTTGCGGAGCTCTCTGTGTATCTCTTCTGCCATGGCCAGCAGGCCGGGCTTGTTGGATACCAATGGGAACACGGCCACCTTGACCGGAGAGATGCTCGGGTGCAGCTTCAAGACGATGTTGCCGCGCTCCTTGTCATCTTCGTATGCGTCGAACAGGAATGCCAGCATGGCCCTCTCTATCCCTTGGGATGGCTCTGCTGCGACGTGAGGCACTACCTTCTCCTTAGTCTCCTCGTCGAACAACCTCAGGTCTTTCTTCGAGACCTTCATGTGCTGGTCCAGGTCGAACGTAGACCTGTCTGCGTCGCCATGTATCTCTTTCCAGCCGAATGGGAACTTGTATTCGATGTCGAAGCAGGCCTTTGCGTAATGTGCCAGCTCGTCCTTGGTGTGTTCCCTCAGCCTGAGGTTCTCAGGCTTTATCCCGTGTTCGAGGAACCATCTGTAGAATGATGCCACCCAGTACGCGTGCCACTTGCTCTTGAAGACCTTATTCTCGACAAGGTCTTTGATGGTATGGCTTGCAAGGTCCTTCTTGCTTTCTGTGAGGATCTGGACCTTCATGTCAGCTACCTCTTTGAAGCACGGGCATTCTGTCTTCTTCGGGTGCGTGAAGTATTCTATCTCGAACTGTTCGAACTCCCTTGTCCTGAACAGGAAGTCCCTGGGTGAGATCTCATTCCTGTAGGCCTTGCCTGCCTGGGCTATGCCGAAGGGCAGCTTCACCCTGGCGATGTCTACTATGTTCTTGAAGGCTGTGAATATGAGCTGGGCTGTCTCCGGCCTCAGGTATGCCTGCACAGCTCCTGCTGGCCCGACCTGTGTGTTGAACATGAGGTTGAACTGTTGGCCCATGCTTAGCGGGCCTTTGCATTTCGGGCAGTGGATCTTGTGCTTGACTATGAGGTTCTCGAGCTGTTCCACGCTCAGCCCATCAGCGGATATCTGGACAGCATCCTCTATCAATGTGTCTGCCCTGAACTTCTCCCTGCACCTGTCGCATCCTACCATTGCGTCCATGAAGCTGGCAGTGTGGCCTGATGCCTCCCACACCTTCGGGTGGGTTATCGTGGCGCCGTCCATGCCGACTACGTCATCCCGTCCCTGCACAAAGCTCTTCCACAGCTCTGCCTTGATGTTGTTCTTCAGCTCCACCCCCATAGGTCCGAAGTCATAGAACCCTGAGAAGCCGCCGTATATCTCTGAGGTGAGGAATGCGATGCCTTTCTTCTTGCAGAACGTTGCCATCTCTTCAATGGATATCATGGTCAGAATGGATTCGAGATGGTTTATTAATGTTTCTTTTCGGGGGGGTTTGTAGAAAATCTATATGCAAAAATTCATTTTTATCCGTTCAATGCTGAGGTATCCAGCTGAAATATGCTGACAATATGATTAACGGATAAAAATGAAAGTGATTTTCTACAAACCCTTTTCGGGGAATATATTGGTTAATAAATTTTACTTAGAAAGATTAATAAATCATGATATATCCGCTTTCATCATGGCCGACACCAGGTTTTCATTTTTCCTCACGCCCAGGGGGGCTGCGCTTGAGAAGCTATCGAAGCTGATAGAGAGGCTCGCAATACAGCTTTCCTCCCCAATCTTCGAGCCCCATGTCACGCTCTTGAGCTCTATGCCTTTGCCTCTCACCGAGACTATATCAAAGACCAAGGAGCTCGCTTCCGCACTAAGGCCGTTCACGATCAGGCTCAACAAAGTTGTCCATGAGGACATCTGGAATAAAGCGATATTCATAAATGCAGAGCAGTCAAAGAAGTTGATGGAGGCGAATGCAAAGGCCAGGGAAGCGTTCGGACTGGAGGATTATGAGTATTTGCCCCACCTGAGCATCCTCTACGGCGAGTTCCCGGTTGAGACCAAGGAACGGCTGATTAAGGATATCGGCCCTGAATTAGATATCAAGTTCGAGGCGAAGAGCATCCGCATTTGGGACACCGTGCAGAGTCCGTGGAAGTGGAAGTTCGTCAAAGAGATACCTTTAGGTTGATTTGTCCTCTAATCAATATCTGCTTCAATCTCATATGTACCAGAATTGTTTGAGAAAGAGATCTTGGTGTTCTTGACTTTGAGCCGCTTCCTGAACATCGGGCCGTCCAGGACTGTCGTCTCTATCTCGCCTCCCTCGCCTGCCACGTTCAGCTCAATCTTCTTGTTGACCTCGATGAGCTTACTAATCAGCCCATCATCAATCTCTTTTCCTAGGAAGCTCTCGTCCAGTGGATAGGCGAACACGCCTGAGATTATTGTCTTGAAGCCGGAGCTCACGACCTCTTTGAGCACTTCGACCTGGTCCATGTGCCATAACGGGTTTATGCATTGCAGGCCGAGCTCGTCGCATATCCTCTGGATCCTGCTCGCTTGGTACTCTGACCTTATCGCGCCCGTGACAATACCCTCAATCTGGAACCGCTCCTTCGCCTCGATGATCGCCTTCCTCAGGTCGTCCAGCTCCTTCTCCTTCTCACCCAGGGTCTCCTGCTGTATCAATGGTAACCCGATGGCTTCTGCCTGCATCCTGGTCAGGTGGATATTAGGAGTGTGGAACATGTAGCTCTCAGGATTCTTGGATATCACAGTGATCAAGCAGACCACTTCATGCTCCTGCATGGCCTTGTGCATGGCTAAGCAGGAATCCTTCCCGCCTGAAAAAAGTACTGCCAGTCTCATGGCCAAAGGGGGATGAGGAAGGTTTATAAACATTACTAATCATATGAAAATACATGAATTGCGATGCCATCATCAGGAAATTGAAGTCGATGGGCAGCGAGAAAGACAGGATAGGCATGGCCCGCTACGGCATCAATGTAGAGAAGGCCTTTGGCGTGTCAATCTACAAGCTCAGGCCTTTCGCAAAGGAGATAGGCAAAGACCATGGACTCGCCCTGGAGCTGTGGAAGACAGGCATCCATGAAGCTAGGATGCTCGCCGTATTCATAGACGACCCTGCTCAAGTAACTGAATCCCAGATGGAATCATGGGCCAAGGACTTTGATTCATGGGACATCGTTGACCAATGTGTTGCCCACCTCTTTGACAGGACTCTGTTTGCTTATAAAAAAGCCTATGAATGGGCTGAACGCGATGAAGAGTTCATCAAGCGCGCAGGTTTCGTCTTCATGGCCGCCCTTTCTGTACATGACAAGAAAGCTGATGACAAGCAGTTCGAGAAATTCTTTCCTTTAATCAAGAAGCATTGCACTGATGAACGTAACTTCGTTAAGAAAGCGGTCAATTGGGCTGTGCGGCAGATAGGGAAACGCAACAAGGCCTTGAACAAGAAGGCCATCAAGCTTGCCAAAGATATCAAGAAGATAGACTCAAAAGCCGCGAGATGGATCGCCAGCGACGCCCTCCGCGAGCTGGAGAGCGAGAAGGTTCAAAAGCGCTTTAAATAGGCCTTTATAAATAAAAACCGAAAAACATATATATCATTTTTACTACAATATAGTTATGACAGTCAACACTGCCTGCGACATCTCTTCTGTGCTGGAAGAGGAAGGATTAGGTGAAGCTAGGATAGTCAAGCCACTTCGGTTAGAGAAAGGTCTGTCCGACAGCAATGTCCCGAGAAGGAGCCTATTCTTTTTCAATCCCATGTGGGGATATATCGGAGAATATGAATATGGCAGATTGACGACTGATCGTTCCTGGATTTCCTCATTGCTGGAAGAAGATAGCCCATTAGAAGAGGTTTATGGTGGAATAGAGGGGGCTGATAAGGGATCAGACTGGCAGCTCATGTACGAGAATCTCACTCCAGAAGTCATGGATGCAATCGACAGATATGTCTGTTTTGCACTAGGCATAGAAACCCAAGAGACGACTTGCTCGATCCAGAAGGGCATCGCTGATAGCGAAGCCTTTTTGAATGCCATCCAGGAGATGGAGCGGTCTAAGAGATATGAACATGGTCATTTTATCGGCGTCTCTGTGGCTCTGGTGGACCAGCCCAATGGTTACCATATCTTGACAGATATCATGGATTCCAGCGGGAATATCCTTAAGCGGCTCAGCATGAAGGTCGGGGCTGACCTTTATGCCACGAGAGGCAGGGGCAAGGATATAATAAGAAACACTTGTGATGGTTATAATGAGGGTGTCATCGCCAGCGGCTTTGATGGTTCCGAGCCGAGGTACGGCGAAGGATCCTTGAGCATCGTCCAGCTATCGAAGAGAATCACGCCTTCAGCCACGCGACCTCATCAGGGTCCAGGTCAAGGAACTCACTGAAAGACTCGCCTTTCTTGTACATTATCTTGAGATAAGGCAGTGTATCATGCAATGCCCTCCTGCCCGAGCAATGCGTCTTCGACGCTATCTTCTGGGCGATGGCCTTCTTCCTGAGGTTCTTCTGGTTGGCTATCCATATCTTCAGCAGCCTCTTCGGCTGGTCATAGCTGGCCGAGTTCTTGTACTTCTCTGTTTTCGATGCCGCCACGCCCGCTGAGAGCAGTGCAGATATGTAGACGAGGAAGCGCCAGTGCTGCCACCTCCTGATCCTCCCCCTGAAGACGTCTGCCCTCGACAGCTTGTCATATGCCTCCTTCAGGTCCTCTTTCTTCAGGTATTCCTTTGGCAGGTTCTCGTCTATCCATAGCATCACAGTATCCAGGTCCTCATCGATGTTGTTGAGCGCTGCCCTGGCTATCTTCATGTCTTTGGTCTTGAATATCCTCACCAACGCGTCTTTTATGGATTCCTTCCTCTCGCGGTCGCCGAAATGCTCCATCTCCTTCTCCGTGAACCTGGAGTCGCCGGTCATGCATTGTAGGTCGTTGATCGCAGCCCTCAGGTCTCCCCCGGACCGTCTGGACAGGCTCTTCAATGCATGCTCCTCGAAGGTTATCTTCTCTTCTTTTGCGATGTTGGACAGCACCGAGTACACGTCCAGGTAGCCGAGCTGCCTGAACTCGATGAGCTGGCATTTCTTCCTCAGGCCTGAGAGCTTCTTTGAGTATGCATCGTTGGCTGTCAGCATCACCGGGAAGCTGGACCTGGATATGAGCTGGGCCAAGGCAGCTGCCCCGCCCCGATCCTGCATGCCGGACAGGCCGTCCACCTCGTCCACTAGGATGATCTTGCCCTTGAAGAACAATGATTGCTGGTTCATGGCGCTGCCCAGGATGCTGTTCAATGCGTCCTTGTTCCTTATGTCAGAGGCATTCACTTCCAGCACTTCGAGGCCTTTGTCGGCTGCCATGGCATACACCGCGACGGTCTTCCCTATTCCGGTCGGGCCGTGGAGCATGGCTGCCTTCCCGCCCTTCTTGAACCTCCTGATGAAGTCAGCTAGCTGCTTTATCCCTTCGTCCTGGCCTACGACTTCAGAAAGCTTCTTCGGCTGGTATCTCCTCACCCAGTTGACCATGGGAAAAGTGATGTCCAGGTTGTTATTAAGTGTTATGGCAACACCACTAACACTCTGAGGAGAATGGCAACAACATTAGCGTGCTGGGAAGACGAGAATTTAGAGGTTCCCGCAGCCCATATCCAGAACCGAATAAATTCTCGTCTGACAGGACAATCTTTACGACTCAAGTCACTTCAGTCACGAGGAGTAAAGTTGTCCGTGAGCACCGCTAATAATGTTGTTGCCACCACCAAGATCACTATGATACTTTAAGCCGTGAGCGCCGCCAGTAGTAGTGTTGCCGAAATCATAAAAATCCGCCGAAAGCGTCCGACCCCACCCTAAAGGGTAGTGTATGACCGAACGCTTTCTTTGACAGGCGGATTTTTAGGACCCGAAGAAATGCGTAGCATTTCTTGGGCGCAAATAATCTTCGATTATTTCGCGTACAAGAAGGCGCTATATCCCTTACCTAAAGGTAGGGGT
>Ga0180007_10003146_pt1 | contig 18717 bp, 17 predicted proteins | sample MM_PC_MetaG_FD_121122 | JGI IMG/M metagenome (GOLD analysis project Ga0180007, IMG submission 121122) | Groundwater microbial communities from the Aspo Hard Rock Laboratory (HRL) deep subsurface site, Sweden - MM_PC_MetaG | ecosystem: Environmental > Aquatic > Deep subsurface > Groundwater... | reverse complement strand
GCTAATCGTGGCGAGATTGCTCTAAGAATAATCAGGGCCTGTAAAGAAATGGGGATAAAGACTGTCGCCGTTTATTCCGAGGCAGATAAGGATTCTTTGCATGTGAGATTTGCAGATGAAGCTGTGTGTATCGGTAAGCCGCAGAGCAAGGAAAGTTACCTAAATATCCCAGCGATTATCAGCGCGGCTGAAATTACTGATGTTGAGGCAATACATCCCGGCTATGGCTTTCTATCTGAGAATACTCATTTTGTTGAGATCTGTGAGTCTTGCAAGATAACCTTTATTGGCCCTCCACCTGAGGCAATAGCCAAGATGGGAGATAAATCTGTTGCCCGCGAAACAATGAAGAAGGCAAGAATTCCTGTAGTTCCAGGCAGTGAAGGCGTAATCAAAGATGAAAAAGAAGTAATCAAGGTAGCAGAAAAAATTGGTTACCCAGTAATGATTAAAGCCTCTGCCGGAGGGGGAGGGAAAGGAATGAGAATAGCCCACAATAGAGAGAGTTTGATTTCAGGTTTTCATATGGCCAAGAACGAAGCTCAGGCTGCCTTTGGTAATAATGAGGTTTATATTGAAAAGTATATTGATGAAGCACGCCATATTGAGGTACAGGTTCTTGCCGACAAATCCGGCAATACTATACATGTGAGGGAGAGAGAATGCTCTATTCAAAGGCGGCATCAAAAACTTATCGAAGAGACGCCCTCTCCTGCTATAAATGAGAAATTAAGGGATAAGATGGGTAAGATAGCCATAAAAGCAGCAAAGGCAGTTAATTATTTTAGCACAGGGACTGTTGAGTTCATTCTGGATAAAGAAGGCAATTTCTATTTTATGGAGATGAATACAAGGATTCAGGTAGAACACCCCATTACGGAAATGATCACAGGTGTAGATTTAGTTAAAGAACAGATTCGCATTGCCGCTGGCCAAAGGCTGGCTTATCAGCAACAGGATATTAGCTGTAATAGCCACTCTATAGAATGCCGGATTAATGCCGAAGACCCTGACAATAACTTTATGCCTTCGCCGGGGAAAGTTACGTTTTATTCTCCTTTGGGCGGCATAGGTGTACGCGTTGACTCTCATCTTTACGCCGGCTACAGCATCCCACCGTATTATGACTCTTTAATCGCCAAACTCATTGTTCATGCGGATGACAGGAAACAGGCGATTGCCAGGATGCGACGCGCACTTGGTGAGTTTATAATAGAAGGAATAAAAACAACCATCCCTTTTCACTTGAAAGTGTTAAATCACGGCGATTTTCAGAGAGGGGAATATTCTACTAAATTCATTGAAAAAAAATTAATGAAAGATGTTATATAAAATCTTTGCTGATTTAATTGTGGTTATGCATTTTGTCTGGATTTTATTTATGCTAGTAGGCTTTATGCTCACTTTATGCGGTTTCTTCTATAAAAGATTTTTTGATTGGTGGTCATTCAGAGTGCTTCATCTTTGTGGCATAGCTTATGTGGGGCTCTTGGCGCTCTTAAGACAATATTGTCCTTTAACCATACTGGAATATACATTAAGGGCAGAATGCAATCCTGAATTGAGATACCCTGGTTCATTTATAGTTCATTATATCGAGAAGTTAGTTTATCCTGATGTCAATCCATTAGTAATATTGATACCTACGATATTTATCGCTGTCTTTACTATAGTTGTATTTATAATTAAGCCGCCAACAAAAATAAGGAGAATATTTAAATGGAGAGAAAAGTTAAAACATGTTATTTTTTTGGTTGAAAGAAAGAGGTATTGAAAATGACCAGACGAAACTCAAAAAGGAGATTGCTTTCAGGCGACTAAGGGAGACAGATAGTGAAAGTTGGGCTGTATAGTATTAAGGAGATAATTAAGGCAACAAGAGGAGATTTGATTACAGGAAGTCTCGACCTTAAAGTTGGAGGTATATCCACAGACACCCGCACCCTTTTTAAGGGAGATTTATTTATTGCTTTAAAGGGAGAGAAATTTGATGGACACTGCTTTTTAGAAGAAGCACTAAAGAAAGGCGCAGTAGGAGCGGTTATATCTGAAAAAGTTAAAAGCGAAAAAATAACTATAAAGGTGAAGGATACACTCCAGGCGTTGGGAGATATTGCTAAAATCCACCGAGAAAAGTTTAGCAAAATAAAAGTAATTGCCGTTACCGGTTCAAATGGCAAAACCACTACCAAGGAAATGTTAGGCTTTTGTTTATCCAAAAGATTTAATGTCTTGAAAGCAAAAGCAAATTTCAATAATTTTGTAGGCGTTCCTTTGACTTTACTGGAAGTTAAAAAAGATACTCGAATAGTTATCTTAGAGATGGAAACAAACATATTAGGGGGCATAAGGAGACTTGCTGATGTTGCTAAACCTTCAGTGGGTATTGTGACAAATATCGGTGATACCCACCTTCAATTTTTAAAGACAAGAGAGAACGTATTTAAAGAGAAAGCCGAACTTATAAAATCTTTGCCTGATAAAGGAATTGCGGTTTTAAATTCCGATGACCCTTATATAGTAAAGATGAAAGAATTGGCCAAGGGAAGGAGAGTAATAACTTTTGGGATAAAGAATAAGTCAGACGACTTTCGCGCCTCTCATATAAAGATTAAGGATATGCGCCTTGAATTTATTTTAAATGATCAATATAAAATTAGATTAAATACTATCCTCTGCGCTAATGTTTATAATGCTCTATCAACAGTTGCTGCCACTCATTCGGTCTTTGGTTTAAATTTGAAGGCAGTAGCCGCTTATTTAGAAGAGTTTAGATTCCCTCCGATGCGTATGGAATTAGTTAGGTTAAAAGATATAGAAATTATAAATGACTGTTATAACGCCAACCCTCAATCAATGAGAGAAGCTCTTTTAACCTTTAAAAATATTCACCCCGTTAGAAATACCAAATCCTCGAGAAGGGGCAACAAAATTTCTAACGGGGTAAACACCTCTGGTAGAAGAATAGCTGTTCTGGGCGATATGCTTGAGTTGGGCCAAAATTCTGCGGATTTTCATTACCAGCTCGGTAAGCTATGCGGAACCTGCCAAATAGATATATTAGTAACAGTAGGAAATCTTGCCCAACACATTGCTAATGGAGCAAAAGAGGCGGGGATGCTTAAAAAAAATATACTTAACTTTGATGATACCCGAGATGCCGCGCACGTACTTTCCAATATATTGAAACCAAAAGACGTAATCTTAATTAAGGGATCACGCAAGATGGATATGGGAAAAATCGTAGAATGGCTAAATTATTAAAAGAACTTATTGAGGATTTAAAAGAAAAGGATATCAACGGCAATCAGGATGTTGAGGTTGTTGGTATTGCCTGTGATTCAAGAAAGGTAGAAGAAGGTTTTTTATTCGTTTGTATCGCAGGTTTTAATTTTGATGGGCACGTCTTTATCCCTGAGGCAATAAAGAAAGGCGCTTGTGTACTGGTGGTAGAGAAGGATATCGGGCCGGTTGAAGGTATTACGGTTATTAAAGTTCCCAATACAAGATATGCGCTCGGTATTTTAGCGAATAGATTTTACGGTTGTCCGTCAAGTAAGCTTCGAATAATTGGGATTACCGGCACAAACGGTAAGACCACAACTTCTTATTTGATAAGGCGAATTCTAAAAGAAGCAGGCAAAAAAACTGCCTTGTTTGGAACCATCACCTATCAGTTAGGGGATAAAGTTTTGACTGCGTCTTATACTACACCGCAAAATTTAGAACTTCATTCGATGTTTAAGGAGTTGGTTGAAGAAAATTTTGACTGTGTGGTTATGGAGGTTTCCTCTCATGCCTTAGCACTTGATAGGACGGCAGGGTGTGAGTTTGATGTTGGCGTATTTACCAACTTAAGCAGAGACCATTTGGATTTTCATAAAACCATGGAGAATTATTTAGAAGCAAAGACAAAGTTATTCAGATGTTTAAGCCCGACGTCTCAAAAATATAATCACTTGTCTGCCGATAAGGCAGGAGAGAGCAATTATAAATATCGATGACCCTTACGCTTCGCATATTATTAAAAATACTGAGGTAAAAATATTAACTTACGGAATAGAACAAGAGGCGGATATAAGGGCTTATAATATAGAAAATTTAAGGGAAGGGCTGAAATTTAATGTTACCACCCCGCAGGGTAAGACTACTATCTTTTTGCAATTACTCGGGAAGCATAATGTTTACAATGCCCTTGCCGCTATTGGAGTGGGGATAGGCGAGGGGATAAGCCTTAATGAGATTAGACAAGGCTTAGCTAAACTAAAAAATGTTCCGGGAAGATTTGAGCGGATAGATTGCGGACAGCCATTTAATGTCGTAGTTGATTACGCCCATACCCCCGATGCCCTCAAGAAGGTTCTTGAAACCGCAAGAGAACTCACCAGAAAAAGAGTGATTGTTGTCTTTGGCTGTGGTGGAGAAAGAGACAAAACTAAGCGGCCTTTGATGGGCGAGGTGGCAGCAAGTTATAGCGATATTATAATCTTAACCTCGGATAATCCTCGAAGCGAAGAGCCGATAAAGATTATAAAAGAGATTGAAAGAGGGATTAACCCCGCCCTTTCCTGCTATACAGTGGCACTTCGCAGTAAGAAAGGGCAGGGTCGTGATTATTTAATCATTGAAAACCGCTTTGAGGCAATAAAAGAGGCTTTAAGCCTTGCCCGAGACGGCGATTTAATCCTCATCGCCGGCAAAGGCCACGAGGATTATCAAATTGTTAAAGATAAGAGAATACCTTTTAGTGATAGAAAAATAGTACAGAAGATATTAAGACGGGAGAAATGACTTATAAACAGGCTTTGGCTTATTTATATGATTTAGAGAGGTTTGGCATTAAGCCGGGGCTTAAGAGAATAAAACGGCTCCTTGAGCTTTTAGGAAATCCCCATTACGAGCTGAAGGCTATCCATATTGCCGGGACAAATGGAAAAGGTTCTACGGCAGCATTTATCAACTCTATACTAAAAGAGGCAGGCTGCAAGGCAGGCTTATACATTTCCCCTCATTTAATTAACTTTAGGGAGCGGATAACCGTAAATGGCAGTCAGATACCTGAAGAGAAAGTAGTAGAACTATTAGTTAAAATTAGACCTCAAATCAAAAAAATATTCGCTGATTTTGAGTTTGGCCATCCCACTTTTTTTGAGGTAGTAACCGCAATCGCCTTTAGTTATTTTGCACAGGAGAAAGTAGATTTTGCTGTCTTAGAGGCAGGGTTGGGAGGAAGGTTGGATGCCACAAACGTAGTTGAGCCACTAATTTCAGTCATAACCAATAGTGACTATGACCATATGGATAAATTAGGTTCTGAGATTACCTCTATTGCCAGAGAACATGCCGGGATCATTAAAAAAGATAGTCTGGTAATTACAGCTGCCCGAGGAGAAGCGCTTACAGTTATTAAGAAAGTCTCTCAGGGACAGAAAACAAGGCTTTACCAGGTAGGGAAGGATATAAGGTGCGAATCCCTGGAGTCAGATTGGGAAAACCAGTCTTTTAATATTTATCCCGGTAGAAATAGCAGAGCTTCAAGAAGTGATGACAAGATTTCTAACAGGGTGAAAGGGATTTTCTCTGATTTTGAGAATTTGAAAATACCCCTTTTAGGAAAGCATCAATTGGTTAATGTTTGTTGTGCAATTGGCGCGGTCCAACTTCTTAAGTTTCATAATATCCTGATCAGCGATGAGAATATAAAAAGAGGACTCAAGAAGACTCGTTGGCCGGGTAGATTAGAGATAGTCCGGCGCTCTCCTTTGATAATTTTAGATGGCGCCCATAACCAGCCGGCAGCACGACAGCTTAAACAAAGTCTTGAAGAGTTTCTTAAGAAGAAAGCGGGGCTGATATTAGTTATCGGAATTCTTAAGGATAAAGAGATAGAGAAAATTGTCAAAGAACTCGTTCCTTTAGCCTTTAAAGTGGTGGTTACTGTACCAAGAACTTCGCGGGCTGCTCTGCCTGAGGATATATGTAAGGTTGCAGTGAAATATAATCAAAATGTCACCGTAGTAAGAGAGGTAGAAGCGGCAGTAAGAGAGTCTTTGAATGAAGCGAAAAAAGATGATATAATCTGCGTTACTGGTTCCTTATATACCATTGGAGAAGCAAGACAGTTTTTAATGGAGGAGAAAAAGCAATGTACAACAGCAGTAGAATTAAAGAAGGATTAGAGCGGGCGCCGCATCGCGCGCTGCTTAAAGCCTGCGGGGTAAAGGAAGAAGATTTAAAGAAGCCATTTATTGCGGTGGTTAATTCCTGGACAGAAATCGTGCCCGGGCATATCCATCTACAAGAATTAGCCAAGGCAGTAAAAGAAGGTATAAAAGAAGCTGGAGGGCTTCCTTTCGAGTTTCACACTATTGCGGTCTGTGACGGCCTGGCTATGGGGCATAAGGGGATGAAATATTCCTTGCCTTCTCGAGATGTAATTGCCGCATCCATTGAGATAATGATTGAAGCCCACGCCTTTGACGGGATGGTGCTTATCCCGGCCTGCGATGAGATTGTCCCCGGGCATTTAATGGCTGCTGGCAGGCTTGATATTCCCACTATAGTACTTACCGGCGGGCCGATGCTGCCTGGTAGTTTTAAGGGAAAATCCGTAGATATAATTGATGTGTTTGAAGCTGTAGGAGAAGTCTCTCGAGGTAAAATGACAGAAGATGAATTGAAGGAATTAGAAAGCTGTGCTTGCCCGGGTGCGGGAACCTGTGCCGGGATGTTCAGCGCTAACACCTTAGCCTGCGGGGTGGAGGCATTAGGGTTATCGCTTCCTGGCTGTGCTACTTCTCACGCCTTAGACCCTAAAAAGCTCGAGATTGCCAAAGAAACGGGAAAACAGATAGTAAGTTTAGTAGCTCAGGACATTAGTGCAAGAAAGATAATGACTTACTCTGCCTTCCAGAACTGGATAAGAGTTTCTTTGGCTGTAGCCGGCTCTACAAACGATGTTTTGGAAGTCTTAGCAATTGCTAAGGAATGTGAAATTGAGATTCCTCTGAGATTATTCGATGAATTATCAAGGCAAACACCGCATATTTGCAATATGCGTCCGGGCGGCACATACACAATGAAGGATTTGGACAATGCCGGGGGCGTGCGGGCGATAATGAAGAGGCTTGAACCTCTTCTGAATCTGGATGCTTTTACATGTATAGAGAAGACTGTTGGTGAAAACATAGCACAAGCAAAAGTTTTAAATGAATATGTTATCCGTCCCCTTGAGAACCCGGTTCATCCGACTGGGGGGCTGGCTATTCTTTTCGGAAACTTAGCGCCAAAAGGAGCGGTGGTGAAAAAGACTGCAGTAGTAGAAAGCATGTTAAAGTTTAAAGGTCGGGCACGGGTATTTAATTGCGAGGAAGATGCTCATAAAGCAATACTTAACGAAGAAATAAATAAAGGCGATGTAGTGGTTATTCGCTATGAAGGGCCAAAAGGCGGCCCGGGCATGCGGGAAATGCTCGCTCCTACTTCAGCTATCTGTGGCTTGGGCTTATCTGAATCAGTGGCCCTTATTACCGATGGCAGGTTCTCCGGTGGAACCCGCGGCCCTTGTATCGGCCACATCTCTCCGGAGGCAGCCGAAGGAGGGCCAATAGCTTTAATTAAAGAGGGAGATGTCATTTTGCTAGATATCCCTAAGCGAAGGATAGATTTGGATGTTCAAGAAGAGGAGTTAAAAAAAAGAAGCCTTGAGTGGCTGCCCAGAGAAGAAAAAATTAAGGGGTTCCTTTATCGATATAAAAATAGCGCCTCCAGTGCGGATAAGGGCGCGAGCATGTAGAGTGGGTGGAAAAGATAAAGAATTACAAAGAAAAAATAAAAATGGAAGTAAAAATGAAAGCGGGTAAATTAGAGAAAGTTGGATATAAAGAGTATCTAAAAAATGAGGAGAAGACATGTCACGATGTATAGTGGTTAATTGTGTAGATGGTCGAGCTCAACTTCCCGTCATCGAATTTATCAAAAGGGAATATGGAGTGTCATTTGATATTATTACAGAGTGGAATCCGGCATATGTCCTCGCTGAACGCAATACATCTGTTGAAGCGCGTTCAATTATGGAAAAAATTCAGCTCTTAATAAAAAACAATAACATAAGTGTTCTTGCAATAGCGTCTCATCGGGGCTGCGCGGATGATTGTGAGTCAGGCGCTAGTTGTTCTCGACAGCTGAACTTGTCGGTGCAATATGTCGCTAAACATTTTCCTGAACAGAAGGTGATCGGCCTCTGGGTAGACGCGGATGGTAGCGCAAAAGAAGTATGTTCAGCCAATCAAGAGGAAAACAGCAAACCAAAGGAAGGAGGTTAAGTTATGGTAAAGGATATTGGCACAACTTCTTCGTCTGCATAAGATTATATCGTTTTTTAAGTATCTATTTTTAGAGAAGAAACCGGCGAGGATAATAAATAGATTTGAGCATTAAAAACGACACGGTCGTAAAAGAGTTAAATAAAACAAAATATTGAAATATGAAAAGGAGGGAAGATGCAAACAACTAATTATAAGGTGATTAATGGCCCGGAAGGGTATCTGCCGCCGGCAGCAGCTTCTATGGGAGTAGTGCTTCCTGATGAAGGAGAAGCGCTGTTTGAGGGTAAGATTATGCTTAAAGAAGAAGTAATGAAGAAAATTGCTGTAAAGCTGCTTGAGGCAAAGAACCCTACTTTTTTCCCGGGGCCTCTTGTTCTCTGGGCCTGGAATGAAAAAGCAATTGAGAAAGCAAAAGCAGTAAAAGAGCTCGCGGAAATTGTGGGGGCAAAAATAATACCCATGCCTGATTACCGCCCAAAATATCCGATGATTAATCCTGAGGAGGAAATCAATCCCAATCACCCTAATCTTACCATTTGGCATAACAAAATTGATGTCTGCGTGTTTGTAGGAGTTCATTGTCATTATGCCAATCTGGCATTGAAAATTATCAGGGGCGGAACCAACTGTTATACCATCGCGCTCTGCGGGAATTATGGCCACGAAGATGCAATGATTTCGTTGCGGGATATTTACGCGGAGGAAGTGCGAAGCCTGACTGATGTAGTAAAAAGCATGAAAAAGGGAGGAAAGTGATGGCAGTTAAAACAACTTCGCAAAGTATAGTAGAACCGGAGCACCTCTTTTTTAAAGCGGAAAGAGAGAAGCAATTTATCACAGGAAGTGAAGCGGTTAAAGAGGCGATTAAGCGGGCAAATGTGGATATGGCGATATCCTATCCGATTACGCCACAGTCTGAGAGCATGCATTTAGTTGGAGATCTTTATGCTCAGGGGTATGTAAAGGATTATTACCGCGGAGAAAATGAATTAGGGGTAATGTCAGCGGTTGCCGGCGCTTCCATGGGTGGCGTAAGGGTCTTTACAGCTACTGGTGGGCAGGGCTCTCTGCGAGCTTTTGAGATGTTTCCTACCTGGGCCGGCGCAAGGCTGCCTGTTGTCTGTGCCTTCTTCTGTCGTGGGTTAAATTCTCCCTTGACCATCCAGCCTGATACAATTGAGATAGGTTTGATGCTGGATACAGGGATGATTATATTACATGCCGAAACTGCGCAGGACCTCTATGATATGATACTTAAAGCCTTTATTATTGCGGAAGAACCGGATGTCCATTTACCTATAGCTGTGTTTGCGGATGGATTTTTTGTAACCCATACGAGAGAGATTGTTGAGATAGCTCCGGAGGATATTAAATTGCCTCCTTACAACCCTTATAAGTCTCCGGTTCCTGTTATGGATATGGAAACTCCTCCGGTGAGGCAAATGCGTGACCCATTTGTGATGAAAAGCAATTTTATAAGTTATGCTACGCATGCTTCTTGGCAGCAGGAAGTCCGCGCTGCCGCGGAAAGGGCAAGAAAACATATAAACAGATATTTAGGAGGCTTAATAGAGACGGAAAATGAGGACGCGGATATTTTATTTATGACATCAGGAACAGCGGCATCTCAGGCAAGAGCGGCTATAATTGAACTCGAAAAAGAGGGAATAAAAGTAGGATTGGTTAAAATAAAATCATTAAGGCCTTTTCCTACAGAAGATATTCGAAGAATTGCTAAAAACAAAAAAGCGATTATTGTGCCTGAATTCAATATTACTGGTTGGCTTGCGAGAGAGATTAAAGCTGTTGTTGAGGATAATTCCAAAGTGATCGGCGCGCCGCGGGTGTTCGGGGGGATGACAATGCCTGTGGAGCTGTTGTTGGACGAAATAAAGAAACATCTGTAGCGCAGAGATAAGGTAGTAATATGCTATTGAGGGGCGAAGATATCATTATACGGACAGTGAAACAGATGCGACCGGACATGGTGGCCATTTATCCCCACGTCTTTAACAAGATGTTCATCTGGAAATTTTCCAGATACGATAACAGGATGAGAGAAAAGTTAGTTGCAGGTAAAGACAGTGAAATAACTATGGATATATGCATGAGCGCTGCAATTAACGGGAAGCGGGTAATTGGCATTGTCGAAGAAAGCGAAATGTTCGCTCTGAGGAGGGAGATAAAAAAAATATCATGCAAGAAACTGTCTATGGTAATGCTGGTATTAAAAGAGTATTCGAAAGAAGACAAATATCCTATGATGCCGTCAGTAGGAAATGATTTGGACTGGATCCGGATATGTGTGGCTAACGGGCAGGAGCTCCATGATTTTCTTATTATGTCGGTTCCTATCACAGAAGAGGCTCATCTTCCGGTAATGCTTATTATGGATGGAATTGTTGCTGACAGAGTAAGTGAGGTAAAAATTATCGAAGATGATGAACAGGTTAGAGAATTCGTTAATAAGTTTAAAGTAAACCCCCGTTGGAAATTTTGCTTAACCAGATGGCAAAATTGATATTTCTAACGGCGTAAAAACAGACAAATTAAACAGAATCAGACAGAAGGAGGTTGTGTAAAATGAGTGTAAAAATAGTTAAAATTTCACCCGGATTTGAAGAGATAATGCCCAAGGATTATAAGGATTTAGTTAGCAATGGCCCCTATGGGAAAGGATTCGGCATAAAAGAGTTAGGAACTTTTAAGGAGTTGATTGAAGAGCACCCTCTCTGCGCCGGCTGCGGATTGGCTCTTTCCAAGCGGTTGATTCTGGCGTCGCTGCCTTCCCCTGAGAATACTATAATTGTCGGGACTACCGGCTGCAGCAGCCTTTCTTTTTCTCAGGTCGCGCTGCACAATATTCACTCAATATTTGGAAATCAGAATGCTGTTGCTACCGGGTTGAAACGGGCATTGGAGATACGCTTTCCTGATGTAATAAAAGATGTGGTCGCTATCGGCGGTGATGGCGCGATTGGTGATATCGGGCTTGGGATGGTTATGCATTCCTGGTTCCGGGGTGAAAAATTCGCAACTATAATGCTTGATAACGAATCTTATGCTAACACTGGCGGACAGGAAAGCGGAATGTCTCAGCAGGGAGCTGTGCTTAATATGGCGCCTACCGGTAAAAAGTATAATAAACTGCCAATGGCCGAAATCGCGCGTGACGCGGGGTGTGTTTACTCTGTGTCGGTGACGTTTGCCAAACCGAAACGCCTTGAAAAGATAATAAGAAGAGCGGTTCTAATCGCAAGGCAGCTGGGGCCAACTTATATTCAGATATATTGCCCCTGTCCAACAAACTATAAGCACAAACCATCAGAATCATTAGAAAGGGCAAGAGATGCGGAAAAAAGCGGTGCTTATCCTGTCAAAGAATATATGAGCCCTGAAGCAGAAGAACTCATAAAGAAATTGGAGGAGGGGAAGAAATGTTAAAGAGCAGTATATCGATACGAATGTCAGGTCTTGGAGGGCAGGGTGTGGTAACCGCCGCGCATATAATAGGCGGAGCAGCGGTAATGGATGGCAAGTTCAGTACAGTCAACCCTTTCTTCGGAGCGGAAAAGCGCCTTGCACCGGCTGAAAGTTATGTCCGTATTTCGGAAAATAGTATTTATGAGCGGGGTGAGATTGTATATCCTGATATAATTATGGTATTTCATCCCCATGTAATTACCCTGGGGAAAAGTTATACAATGCCTTTTTACGATGGACTAAAAGATAACGGCACGGTGCTCATTAACTCCGAAACCCCGCTGGATTTAGGCGATGAGGACAAACTGAATTTAAGAAAACGGAAGGCAAACTTTTTCTATGTACCGGCTACTTCTATTGCGCTGGAGGTTGCCAAAACAGAGCTTTCTACGAATATGGCTATGATGGGAGCCCTGTTGGCAGTCACCGGCATTGTATCGCTGGAAAACCTGAAAGAATCGCTCAAGGAGAGATTCGGCAAGAAGAAATTTATTGCGTCGGCAACCACAGCCGCTCTTGATGATACTATGAAAGCCAAGTTTGCCAAAACAGACCAGCTTATAGAAAAGAATATGGAAGTAGTTAGAAAGGCTGGGGAGCAAGTAAACCCCGTTAGAAATTTTGCTTAACCAGATGGTAAAATTGATATTTCTAACGGGGTAAAGGAATATTCATTTGAAAAGTAGGAGGAGAGAATATGTATTTTGCCGCAGAGGTTGATAAGGAAAAATGTAATGGGTGCAAGTTGTGTATTTTTTCTTGCCCCGAACCCAACGCTATAAGTTTTAATGAAGATGATAAAAAAATTGTTATTGATGCGAATCGATGTAAAAACTGTGGATTGTGTGTAGTGGGTTGTCCGTCAAAAGCTATAGAGATTGTATTATTATAGGTGCTCTGATGGGTCAGAAAATTTGAAAAAGAACATGTAAAAAGGGGGAAATTTAAAATGGATGAAAGCTGCCGTAATAATAATGGTCCCAAAATAGACAACACCGCTTAAAGAGAAATAATAAAGGCATATAAAAAGTAAAAGGAGGAAACTGATATGAATGATTTATCAAAATTAAAACTGCCGGCTGAGGTTATGGAGATACTGTCTGAGTGCCCCGGCTATGTGGTCGCTGGAAGTGTGGCAGAACTGGCTGATCTGTCCTGCCGTGATGCCAAAAACGGCTGGCATGAAGTGGCATATGACATACCGGACAAAGGCAGGGTTGTTGAAGCCCGGGTTTGCCGGGTACGCAACGGTATAGCGGCAAATTATATTGAGCCTTATATGCGCCGCAGGGATCCTGAATGTATGGTGATTGCCGACAACCTTCCGACAAATAAACATAAGTTTAAGGAGCGTTTTGGCAGTGATTTTGATGGGCTCAGAAAGGAAACATTTGAATGGTTCAAGACCCAGGAACTGGCTATTTATCTTTTTGCTGCCGGATCTCCCGATAAGGGGATTGACAGTATTGTAGTGGCTCCTGCCAATGCCGGTTTTTTCGCTTTTGGCCTGGCGCTGCTGCAGGGAATACTTGATCCGAAGAATTTACCAAAAGGATTCTCACCCAAAGCTGTTATCTACGTTGCTCCGCCTTTCAGACATACACATTTTAACGGCAAACAGGTTGTTGTGCACAGACGTTCAGATGAAATGTATGAGATGTTCAGTTATAACCTTTACCCCGGCCCGAGCGCCAAAAAAGGCGTGTATGGAATGCTTATCGACCTCGGAGAACATGAGCAATGGGTTGCGGCGCATTGCGCAACAGTACAGGTTGTTACGCCTTACGAGAATACGGTAACAATAATGCATGAAGGCGCAAGCGGAGGCGGAAAGAGTGAGATGCTGGAACATATTCACCGTGAACATGACGGGCGATTGCTTTTGGGGTCTAACCTTGTTAATGGAGAAAAGAGGTATATTATTCTGCCCAGAATCTGTGAACTGCGCCCTGTTAATGATGATATGGCGCTATGCCACCGGTCACTACAGAGAGGTGACGGCAAGCTGTACATAATGGATGCCGAGGATGCCTGGTTTGTGCGTGTCAACCATATAACTGAATATGGGACAGATCCTCATCTGGAAGGAATTACAATAAAACCTTGTAAGCCGCTTCTTTTTCTCAACATTGACGCTGCTCCGGGAAGTACTGCCTTGATCTGGGAGCACATAGAAGATGAGCCGGGCATACCCTGTCCGAATCCGCGAGTCATCCTTCCCCGCCAGATCGTTCCCAGAGTTATTAACGGCCCCGTAGCCGTTGATATCCGCAGCTTTGGCGTTCGGACACCTCCCTGCACAAAGGAACAACCTACATATGGGATTTTTGGTCTGTTCCATGTGCTGCCACCGGCACTTGCGTGGTTGTGGCGGCTGGTTGCCCCGCGCGGCCATGATAATCCAAGCATTGTTCAGACACAGGGTATGACTTCCGAAGGAGTAGGCTCATACGGGCCATTTTTGCCTGGACGGTATGTTGACCAGGCCAACCTGCTGCTCCGGCAATTTATAGAAAATAAACGGACGAGATACATTATTTGCCCCAATCAGAATATTGGAGCATGGCATGTAGGGTTCATGCCTCAGTGGATAGCCCGGGAGTACCTTGCGAGGCGAGGCGAGGCTAAGTTCACACCTGAACAGATTACTCCTGCTCGCTGCTCGTTACTTGGTTATGCGATGAAATCGATGATGGTTGAAGGGCAGACTATAGGAGAGTGGTTTCTGCAGGTAGATAAGCAGCCCGAAGTTGGTGAAGAAGTTTATGACAAGGGAGCAGAGATATTGACACAATTCTTCCATGAACAATTGTCTAAGTTCATGGAGCCTGATCTGATGTCTGAAGGAAAGAAAATTATAGATTGCTGTTTGAATGGCGGGACACTTGAAGATTATTGCTCCCTTATTGAGACAGCGCCGATAATCGTTGAAAACTGATGGAAGGATTGATTAAAGAAGCGCGGGTACATATGACCACACAGGATATGGCAGCATTAAAGAAAGTACCTTTCGGCCAGATCCCATTGGAAATACGCGCAAAAGTCTTTGGTGTGGACTATGTCTGTATAAATATGCCCGGCAGGGGTCAGCTGTATGTCACACGTTACGGCTGGCCATGGCTGGAACATCTTCTTCCGGAACAGTGGTATGAGAACCAGCAGTATTACCGGATCGGCCAGCGCCTATCAGGCAGCGGGACAGTGTATAGAGTCCCGACTTTTAGCAATATAAGAAGACATATAAGCCTGGTTGTTAAATTTTCACGGTTTGCTCAGGATGTAATGTTATACATAGAAAGCGATTATCCTGACTGTAACACTCTCAAAAATTTTTATGATGCCCGTTTTAACGGGCCGTTTGAAGAGTTCGGCATACTCATGGAGCTCCGTAGCAGCAGCCTCGGGCCTTCAAATCTTCGCATTAGAACAAAACGGCCGTTTGCCATTTACTGCCCGTATGAAGAATCGGACCCGTGGCGGATGGGCAGGGCATTATGGCGGTTTTCACCTTATCAGGAAGCTATTCAGAAGAATCAAACCTGTGCCGGCGGGCCTGATGTAAAATTGGATATCAGGAAATCCTACATACTTCTGTTCGGCTGGGTAAAGGGAGAAAACGCCGCTGAATTATGCAGTCAGGGATTACTTGATGAGCGTGAATTGCGGGCATTAACCATACGTGTGCATAATGAGCTTAAACAGAAAGGATTCCATGTGCTTGATAATAAACCAAGGCATTTTATTCTCCGTAAACGCCGGGGGGATAACCTGCTGCTTCATCGTAACGGTAAACTTGTTTATGCGCTGGTCGATTTTGAATTACTCGTTAAAATGAAAAGGAGTCAACTCATATAAAATCTTGCTTAACTGATAAAGAAATATTTTTTATAGTTGACAGTTGCCAATTCATTTAGCAGATATTGATGAGGGCAGCCTGATTTAGTTAAAGGATACAAACAGGAGGATAGCAAGAATGGATAAAAAGATTTTGGTGGGAATTATTATGGGAAGTGATTCTGATTTAGAGGCGATGAAAGAAACAGCCAGGATTCTTGCGGAATTCGATATACCGCATGAGATAAACATTATTTCAGCTCATCGCACGCCTCAGAGGATGTATGAATATGCAACTTCTGCAGTCAAGCGGGGTTTAGAGGTAATTATTGCCGGAGCCGGAGGAGCGGCACATCTGCCGGGAATGACTGCGGCAAATACCGTTCTTCCTGTTATCGGTGTTCCTATTGAATCTCGTATCCTTAAAGGAGTGGATTCGCTTTTATCTATTGTCCAGATGCCAAAAGGGGTTCCAGTTGCTACTATGGCAATTGGTAAAGACGGGGCAAGAAATGCCGGTATTCTATCTGCCCAAATATTAGGCATAAAATATCCAGAAATACGAGAAAAGGTTAAAAATTATAAAGAAAGACTGGCTAAAGAAGTTGAAGAAAAGGCAGAGAGGTTGAAGAAGAATGAAAGATAAAAAGATATATCCGCCTTCAACTATCGGCATCCTCGGAGGTGGCCAATTAGGAAAAATGCTTGCTCTGGAAGCCAAAAAAATGGGCTATAAGGTTATAGTATTAGACCCTACGCCAAACTGTCCCTGCGCTCAGGTATGTGATGAACAGATTGCGGCTGAATTTAGCGACAAGATTCGATCCTTGAAGTTAGCTAAAAAAGCCGATGTTGTAACTTACGAATTTGAAAATATCCCCGTGAAAACAGTGGAATATTTAGAGGAGCAGGGGTTTTCTGTTTTTCCCTTTTCAAAAGTTTTAAGGCTCACACAAAATAGAATAAAGGAGAAAGAATTTTTAAGAAGCGTAGGCATTTTGACTGCTGATTTTCAGGCTATAGAAAAGGCCTCTGATTTGGAAAAAGCCTTGCTAAAGATTGGTCTACCGGCAGCGCTTAAGACTTCTATCGGCGGGTATGACGGAAAAGGACAGGTAATTTTAAGAAATAGAAAAGACGTAGAAAGTATTCTTTCTGACTTTTCTCCTCGTTCTTTGATATGGGAGAAGTTTGTTCCCTTTGCCAAAGAGATTTCCGTCATCTGTGTCCGAGGGAAATATGGAGATCTAAAGACTTTTCCAGTATCCGAAAACATTCATCACGGCAATATTCTTTCTATGACTATTGTTCCCGCCAGGATATCCAGCGACGCGGCAAAAAAAGCTGATAGTATTGCTAAAACAGTCGCAGAAGGGTTAGAAGCAGTCGGCACAATTGGGGTGGAGATGTTTTTACTTAAAAATGAAACAATTCTGGTTAATGAAATTGCTCCGCGGGTGCATAATTCCGGGCACTATACCATTGATGCCTGTTATACTTCGCAGTTTGAACAGCACATAAGGGCAATTTGCGGATTGCCTTTAGGCTCAACCAAATTATTATCGCCGGCAGTAATGCTTAATATCTTGGGAGATGACATGATTTGCAAGAAGAATAAATTTTCATGGATTGATAAAGTTTTAAAAATTGACGGGGCAAACTTACATCTTTACGGAAAAAAGGAGATAAGAACAGGAAGAAAAATCGGGCACATTACTGTATTGGCTGAATTTGTCTCAGATGCTATTCAGCGGGCGGAAGATGCAAAGAAGTTTTTCTGCCAAAAGAGGAAGATATGACTGAAGAAAAGATAGAACATCGCTGGCTTGTGGTAATAGGTGGAGTATTAATAATTATGTGCCTTGGAGTGGCCTATGCCTGGGGAGTATTTCTTATGCCCATAGCCAAAGAATTCGGCTGGGGCAGAGGAGAAACGTCTTTGGCGGTGTCAATATTGTTGTTGGTGTTTTCTGTTTTTATGGTGGTTGGAGGCATATTAGAAAAAAAATACGGGCCAAGAATTACCGCCAGCGCCGGCGGAGTTTTTGTATGTTTGGGCTGGGTTCTGGCATATTGGACAAACTCCCTTTGGTGGTTATATCTTAGCTATGGTGTGCTAGCAGGCATTGGCACAGGCCTTGGCTATCTACCGGCGATATCTACGGGAATAAAGTGGTTTCCGGACAAGAGAGGTTTAGTTACAGGTATAATTATTTTTGGCTTTGGCTTTGGGGCAGCATTTCTTGCGCCTTTGGCAGTACGGTTCATTGAATTGTATGGCTGGAGAACGACCATGCTCATCTATGGCGCCGGTTTTGGAGTAATTATCATAGGAGCGGCACAGCTTCTGAAAACACCCCCTGCCAATTGGAGACCGCCAGGATGGGCAGCGCAAAAAGAAACAGGGTTTAAAATCATCGCTAATGATTTTTCTCCAAGACAAATGCTAAAGACAACAACGTTTAGATTAATGTTTGTTACTTATTTTATAGCAATGGTGGCGGGGATGATGGCAGTTGGACACATAAGCGCATTTGCCAATGATGCCGGTTATACACTAATACAGGCAGCCTTCACGATAACTGTATTGGCTATTGCCAACGGCCTGGGAAGAATAGTATTTGGTGCGCTTTCCGATAAAATCGGAAGAACGAACACTTTAGGCGTACTTTTTCTTCTTATGGCGCTGGGGATGATCCTCTTGCCATATATGACGATACTTTTTGCGCTTTATACGGCAGCAGGAATTGTCGGGTTCTGCTTTGGAGGTTTCCTGGCGGTATATCCCGCAGCTACAGGAGATTTTTTTGGGATAAAAGACTTTGGAACCAACTACGGGTTAGTATTCATAGGTTATGGAGCTGGTTGTTTTGCCGGGCCCTGGCTTGGTGGAGTGGTTTATGATATAACAGGAAGTTATTCAGTTGCCTTTATTGCCGCGGGAATATTATCTTTGTGCGGCGGTATAATTACGCTTCTTTTTTTAAAGCCGCCTAAACTTTCTGAAGCAAAAATTGGAAACAAAACTTACTTATGATTATTGCGATTGACCGTATTCGGGGCAGGAAGAGTG
>Ga0180007_10003145_pt1 | contig 18726 bp, 11 predicted proteins | sample MM_PC_MetaG_FD_121122 | JGI IMG/M metagenome (GOLD analysis project Ga0180007, IMG submission 121122) | Groundwater microbial communities from the Aspo Hard Rock Laboratory (HRL) deep subsurface site, Sweden - MM_PC_MetaG | ecosystem: Environmental > Aquatic > Deep subsurface > Groundwater... | reverse complement strand
TCCCTCCAGGAGCATTGGGCGCGCGTATCGCCACATCTAATACATTGCCTGCGGGGTTTCGCTTAAGTACCGGAAACATGCCGTCGTATATATATTCTACTATATCACCATTGATATTAACAGCTGTCCTTTGGCCTTGACCATTGTAAGTATACTGAGCCTGTAATGAAGATGTTGTTTCTGAGGTTAAGCGGTTTTCATAATCATAAGTATACGTCCTCATGCCGCTAGTGCTGCTTATCGCTCTTGTCCGGTTACCATTGTCATCATAGGAATAATCAATATTCCCATTGCTATGGCTGCGGCTTAAAACTTCATTGGCGTCATTAAAAGTATAACTTAATATTATCCCATCTCTGTTCTCGGCGTAACGATTGCCCGCGGCATCATAATAGTAATATCTACTATAAATATTGTTGGCTATAGGAGTTTTTTCATATTCCCGAATCAGCTGCCCGGAATTGTCATAGCTATAGTTATAGGAGTTACCGTCTTTATCAGTTACTTTTACCAACTGACCAAGACTATTGTATTCGCTGCTGTAACTAGCAATTACCTGCTGACTACTGTTCTTAACTATGATATCTTTTACTCTGTCATTATCATAATAGCTTATTTCAGTTTTTGTCCCATTATTGTATTCTTTTAGTATACAGCGGTTTGCCGTATCATAGCTAAAGCTCGCGCTTTTATTTCCAGTAGATACATGTAGCAGTTGATTATTCGCGTTATAAGTGTAATAAGTCGTATCTTCCTGGGCAACGGTCATACTCAAACGATTGCCGACATTATCATAGGTGTAATTTACCGTATCATTAGCTTGCGGGCCGTCTACTTGTGTCAACCAGCCGCGGTTATTGTATGTATAAACTGTTATCCCTCTTGTATCTGTCATCTGGGATACCGTGCCGTATTGATTATACTGGTATTCTACTGTTGTGGTATCAGGATAGGTTTCTTTTTTTAATCTGCCGGACAGGTCATACTCATAGGATATTGTATTATTATTCGCGTCAGTTTTGCTCTTTATCTTTTCGTTTTTATAATACGTATAACTTGTTGTTTTAGCTAATGGATTAGTTTGGTTTATAAGTAGATTAATATCCAAATCATAGACTGATGTTGTAAATTTACCATTAGGATCTTCTACTGAGGTTAAGTTTCCGGTTTCATCATATGTAAATTTTGTCGGATTACTCAATCCATCCCGAACTTCCTGTAACCGATACCACCGGTCATATATTTTAGTTTGAACAGTTAAAGGTGTGCCATTTGCTCTGTATTTTTTTATTTGAGTATATTGGTCTCCCTGCAATAATGCGGGTGCTCCAGCATAATCATATTCAGTGATTTCTCCTGTAGGATCTTTTATTTTTGTAAGGCGATTATAATGATCATTGTATTCCATTTCTGTGATCAGCTGCCGGCCGTCCATATTTTCTGTTATTTTTGTCATATTCCCAAAGGCGTCATGTTCATAATCTGTAGTATTATTTTCAGCATCAGTTTGTTTAACAAGATAATTAAGCTCATTATACTCATAAATAGACTCATGCCCATTAGCATCTCGGCTTGTCAGCAAATTGCCATTATTATCATATGTGTATTGTTCATAACTATTATTTGGATATATTTTTTTAATCAATCTATTTTGACCATCATATTCATATGTAATCGGAGCATCACTTCCATATTTACTGCTTATTAAATTATTCGCTTCATTATAAATAAATTCCGTATAATTACCTTCCCCATCTGTAATTTTTATTGCGTTTCCATTCCCGTCATATTCGTAAACAGTCACAATTCCTTCAGGATCAGTAAACTTGGTTAAATTACCATACCCATCATACTCATAATAAGTATGCGCTCTGAGCCCATGCGGGCCAGGAGCGTCTTTTTCTATTACATTACCCTTTGTATCATATTGATAAGTGGTAACTCTGCCTTTGGCGTCAGTCATTGTTTCTACACGATGGAAATCAGGATGATAGGTCATTGTTGATAATACCAGTCCTGTTTCATCGCTTACTTCCAAACAATTGCCGTATTTATCATTTTTCCAACTGGTAATATTGCCGTTTACATCTGTCCTGCTTTCATGTCTATATTTATCATCAAAAGTATAATCAGTTACTCCGCCATTAGAATCGATAATTCCAGTAATCGTGCCTCCATCGAATTCATATATTGTGGTCCTGCCGCGAGTATCTCTTACTGTGGTTACTTCCAGTCCCATATTATAATCATAGTTTGCCTCATTTCCTTGCGCGTCGGTTACTTTCACGCATCTGTCTGTATTATTATACTCGTATTCCATGCGATTATTATTAGCGTCAATAACCGCCGTCAGATTGTGGATATCATACGGATCATTATATTCATATCGCAATCTATAATTTTCAGGGCCGGTTACTTCAATCAAATTACTTTTAGTGTCATAATAATAGCTATATTCACCTGTAGGACCATTAATCTTATCTATTTTGTTTGTATTAACATTACGGGTAAACTCAACGCATCTGCCGCTATTCTCAGCGATTTTAATTATATTCCGGTCTCCATCTCTTACATAAGTCAGCCGATTTCCATTCTGATCCTCAATATACTCAAGACTTGTTGTACAACTTGCTCCATTAGGATAATATTCCCAAGTAACAGAAAAGAAATAATTTTGATAACCGTAACGGCTTGTCCATCTTTTCCAGATATAATTACCATCAGGAGTTTCAATAAGCTCAGAAGCATCACAATCCGGGCCAGTATAACTGCCATCCGCATTACGATAATACGCGAAATAATGTCCATCGGGAAGCGTAACTCCCATAACATCATTACCTAAAAAAGGAGGAGTTAAGTTAACTAATTGAAATCCCTGCCAGCCGAAACCAAAAGGAGTATTGCGGGTGCTTGCGCTAGAATATGTTCTTTCAACCCGCAAAGCCATCCCATTTTTCCTCCCCCTGCCAGGTAATAAAATATCTGTCACCGGAAGGACAAGCTTTCCACTGGTCACACAAATCGGATCAACCACCTGCTCACAATTACCGCCGCCAACCCAATGAGTTAAATTATCGACTAACATACTCGACCCTTGTTTAATTCCAGGAAAAAGAAAAGACATTCCCTTTAACAATCCCTGAGGAATTATCGGGCCAATATTAGCCATATCCGTAAACCAGCCGCCAAAGGGAAAAATACCCTGGTCACCTTTTGTTGTTCCACCCTCTGCCCCTGCCTTAATATCTATTGCTTGCTGATAAGTCAACCGACTATCTGGCATTAAAAGTTTTTCTCCTAATATTTCGCCATTCCACCGCTTCAATAAAACATCTAAAGAAATATTTTCCTCTTTAAAATTATCAACCACTGTCACAGCATTTTGCTGATGTTCTTTTAATAATACATAATGATTACCATCAACAAGTAAAATAGCCTGCTCATGATATTCCAGCAATTCTTGTGCTGTGATTTTTAAAGCATAAAGCTTAACACCCTTTTTATCCGCAGCCTCCTGCATCCCAAGCATTGTTGTACCCACAGCATCGGTTCCAGCTAAAACAGCGATTTCTTCAGAACTTGCTTTTATCCCCCGCATAGCAAGCAGGACGCTTAAACTATCTGGGCCGCAACGATTAAAAGGAGTTAATGCTATCCCTTCTTCTTTGCTGATACTCTGTTTCCTTTCTTTCATATCTTTTAAATAAGCTATTGTTTCTATTGCTTGCTGAGCATTTTCATAATAATGACAGCGCGGATAGGTTTGGATCAGAGTTTTAAACGCTTTTTCCGCTAAATCATACTCTCTTTGAAAATACCTAGCCTTACCGATAAACATCAAAGCTTCACTATCATAATAGGATCCAGCATTTAAGACTTTTTCGAATTCAGTTACGGCTTTTTCATATTGTTTTTGCTGAATATAAATTTTCCCTATTTCTAAATATAAAGGATTAACAAACTGTCCTTCTTCTATTATTTTTTCAGCGTATAAGATTGCTTCAGCCGCGTCTACATCAATTTTCCTCAATGCCTGCACAACTTTCAGCTGATTACCCTCAACTTTAAAATAATTCGCCGCTTTTCTGTAATCACGCAATTCCCACCAAATATCTCCCAACCCATCTCGATCATTTGCCTTTGTGAAATATTCAATCGCTTTATTAAATTCTTGTCTTTGAGCAGCCAATCTTCCCAAGCCCGAAATATCTTCAGCCTTTAAGAAACATTCTTCAGCTTTTTCAAATTCCCCTCTCTGACTATATACATGCCCTTGTCCCGATAAATCATTGGCTTGCGCAAAAAACCGCATTGCCTCTTTCATTTTCTTCTCTTCCATTTTCACAAAACCAAGTCCGGTCAAGTCATTAGCTTGAGTAAAATAACTTTCCGCCTTCTGGATATCACCCAATCCTAAATATATATATCCCATTAAAGAAACATCATTTGCTTGCTGAGCATATTGCATTGCTTGTTCATAGGCTTTTTGCTGCGCGTATACAAAGCCTATTCCTGAGAGATCATTTGCTTTAGTAAATTTCTCAAGCGCTTTTTTATAATTATGTGATTTCAAATACGCGAATCCCTGTGCTGATAAGCCATTTGATTTCTTCGCGTATTTTAAAGCTGTTACCGGATCGTTTTTTCCGCAATAGGCATGGGCTAAGCCCTCATTATCTTGTGCCTGTTGAAACAGCTTAATCGCTTTATCATACTGTTTCTTGCCGCAATAAGCATATCCCAGAGCGGATAAATCATTGGCTTGCTCAGCATATTCAATTGCTCGATCAAACTGCTTCTTGCCGGCATAAACATGGCTTAATCCTGTAAGGTCATTAGACTGAATAAAATAAGAAGCAGCGGTATTAAAATCATTTTTCCCGCAATAAGCATAACCCATTGCCGACAAATCATTAGCCGAGCTTGCCAGATTAATCGCTGTATCATATTCACGCTTACCGCAATAAACCAAACTTAATCCTGAATCATCCTTGGCTTGCTCAAAATATTCTATTGCCTTATCATAATCTCTTTTACCACAATACGCGTGGCCTAAAGCGGATTTGTCATTGGCTTTTTGGGCATAGGAAATAGCCTTGGCATAATCTTTTTTGCCGCAATAGACAAGAGCTATTCCGGAATCATCGTTTGCCTGGGTAAAACAATTAAGCGCTTTATCATAGTCTTTCTTCCCGCAGTAAGCATTGCCCAAGGCTGACTTGTCATTGGCTTTTTCCGCGGATTCTATCGCTTTATTAAAATCTCTCTTACCGGAATAAGCATAACTTAACCCTGAATTGTCATTTGCCTGTTTGAAATATTTAATTGCTGTATCAAATTCTCTCTTGCCGCAATAGGCATTGGCTAAGGCGGAAAGATCATTAGCTTTTTGCGCGCATTCTATCGCTCTATTAAAATCTTTTTTCCCGCTATAAGCCAAACTCAGACCTGAGGGGTCATTGGCTTTTTCAAAATAATTAATCGCCGCGTCAAAATCTTTTTTACCGCAAGATACAAGTCCTTTTACCTTATCATCATTGGCGGTTTCCGCGTATTGCATTGCTGTATCAAATTCTTTCTTCCCGCAATAAATAAGTCCTATCCCGGAATTATCGTTTGCCTGCTTAAAATAATCAAGTGCTTTATCGTACTCTTTTTTACCACAGTAAGCGTGCCCTAAGCCTGAATTGTCATTTGCTTGTTTAAAACATTCAATAGCTTTATCATAATTTCTCTTGCCGCAATTAGCATAGCCCAATGCCGAATCATCATTTGACTGTGCAGCATAGTCAATCGCTTTATCATATTCCTGTTTTCCACAGTAAGCGAAGCTTAAGCCTGAGAGATCATTTGCCTGAGTAAAATATTCTATGGCTTTATCATATTCTTTCTTTCCGCAATATGCATGGCCTAACGCTGATAAATCATTTGCTTGACTGGCAAAGCTGATCGCTTTGTCATATTCCCGTTTGCCGCTGTAAGCAAGACTTAATCCGGAAAAATCTTTTGCCTGAGCAAAATAAGGAATCGCTTGTTTGTATTTCTTTTTTCCCAATAAAGCCATACCCATGCCGGATTTATTTTTGTATTTTTTAAAATGTTTAAAAGCAGTATCAAATTTTTTCTCTGCCAATAAAACCAGGCCCAAACCATTATTATCCCTTGCTGATTTAAACCATTTTCTTGCCTGGCTGTAATCTTTTCTGCCTAAAGCGACCAATCCCAGACCTGCCCGATCATTAGCCTTGGTAAAATATTCTTCCGCCTTAGCGTAATCACGCTTTCCGCTATAAGCCAATCCTAATCCGGAATTATCTTTTTTTTGCTCAAAATAAGGAATAGCTTCATCAAACTTTCGCTTACCGCAATAAGCCATCCCCACACCTGAATCATCTTTTACTTTCTTAAATGTACTTATCGCCAGGTCAAACTGCCTCATAGCACAATATGCCATCCCCGCCCCGGAAAAATCATTATCTGTAAGGTATAATTGCAATGCCATGGTATTGTCTCCAAGCTCCAATGCTCGGTGCGCGAGCACTTGATTAGCTGTTTTAAGTCCCATTAACAGCATGGCAAAGGATATTACGGTTATTACTGATAATAAAAAATTCCTCTTCACTACATCCTCCTTTTTTATTGCAATGTTTTTCCAATTAGAATAATAATCATTACTAATAATACCAACGGCAAACTTACTAGATACCTTACATTTCTGTTTTCAAATCCAAAACGGATTAATATAATGCTAATCGCCAAACCAACGGAAAACAATAAAAACCAGATATTTTTGCTAAGCATGCTGATTATAAAAAATATCACCGCGAATACTGCTTCTAATATCACAGTTATCTTATGATTAGCCACAGGATTACGCGTGAATTCACGAAAACTATCCCTGTTACTTTCTACTCTAATATTTTGCGTATTCTTCTGAGTGTGCCCGGTAACAGGGAATGTCGCGCTGCGGCTTAAAAGATAGGCAAACAAATTAAGCGAAGAGGTAATTTCAGTAGCGTAAAACATAAAAGCGTGCATAATTATAAATTTAAATCTCTGCTTAGGATATTTTACAAGCTCAACAAGCGGCGGGATCATTGGCCCGATAATCGAAATTATTAGTAAAACAAAAAAGTCTATTGACCAAAACAGATTGCTGGTTGTTTTTACCATGAGTTTAAGCAAAGAATTATCAAATTCAATCGGCATGCGGAACATCAATCCCTGGAAACGAAAATTATAATAAAAAAACGGCAATAATATTCCAACAAGTAATAGTAGAATAAAAAACGGAAACGGCAGCAGTAAAAGACATGCGGAGCTTAAAACATCGACTTTTTCCATCCAGGTTATATTTTTAGATTTGACAAAAGACGGATAATATTTAAATAAACACTCTGTTGTGCCTCGTATCCATTTTTCATTTCTTCTGCGGTACTGCTGGTATGTAGGAGGAAAATCTTCATAACAAACAACATCTTCCGCGGATACCCCAAAATATCCTCTTTCGCGTATCAGCATAGAATAAGCCAAATCTTCTGTGGCAATTTCCGGAAAACCACCAGCTTCATGATATACATCAGTCCGCAGCATTGCGCCATGGCCGTAAAACATCACATAGCCGTATCTATTTTTAGTCTTCATATAATAATCACAATGCAAACTCACCTGATAGCCAAGCTGCTGAGCAAATGTAGATTTTTGCTCTGGGTTAGATTCCTGCCGCGCTTGAACAAAAGCAATCTTATTCCCTTTAAAATAGGGCAGCAATCCACTAATATAATTTTTCGGTAAAATGCTATCAGCATCAGAAATACTAAAATATTCAAACCCTTTGATCTGATTTAAAGCATTATTAATATTGCCAGCCTTATAACCGTTCCTGTTTTTACGCCGGATTACGATTACTTTTTTCTTATATTGGCCAGCAAAAATGTCTATTCTGTTTTTATAATCCGCATCTGTACTGTCATCAAGGATAAAAACCTGAAAGTTAGCATATTCCTGATTAATGCAGGATAAAACAGCGTTTTCCTGAAAATCATTATAAGTTGTATACAATAATGCAACTGAAGGATTTTGGATTAAAATTTGATTATCTTTTAATAGTGTTTTTGATATCGGGGTATTTTCAAAATAAGCAAAAGCAATTATAACTACATGATATAAAGCATAGTACCAGAATAAATCCAGAAGCAGCAGAAAACTAATTAAAGCTAATTTGGCCAGAATATTTTCCGGGCCAAAAAGAAGAGCTAAGATACGCGGATTAAAATAGAGCACTGTCCAGAACCACAAACAAAGAATTGTAAAGAACATGCGAGGACTTTTATTATCTTTTAAGAAATTAATCGCTTTTCTCCTTTTTATCCAAAATTTGATAAAAAAAATACCACGGAATCACCTTCCGTGGTAGATAACAATTATTTCTGATAAGTACTATTAGATTAATTTTATAATTGTTTAATAAAAATGTCAACTTGAAAAATTGAATTTTTTAAAGTTTACTTTTTTTCTCCAGTATTTCCCTTTCTTTTTTAGATAAACTATCAATGCCATGCATGGATATCTTATCTAGGATTTCATCAACCCTGCGGTTAATATCGACAATTTCCTGTTTTTGTTTAACTTGCTTTTTTTGCTTAATTGATTCTTGCCAGCGGGAGATACTAAACCTGGATAAAACAAATCTTATTGCCTCATTTTTAAAATAAAGATAGCCGAATAGACCTCCACCCAAATGAGCAATATAAGCCACTCCACTTCCCGGATTAGATAATGCTCCCAAAAGATTAATCCCGGCCAAGACCATTGCCGCATAGCGCATTTTCATCGGAAAAATAAAAAAAAGCAGAATCACACTCTCCGGAAACATGATCGCAAAAGCCACCAATAAACCAAATATCGCGCCTGAGGCGCCCACTACAGGATATGCCGAATTATGAGCAAAAACTATACTGCAAATACCCGCGCCGATTCCGGTAAACAGATAATATATTACAAAACGCTTACTGCCCCAAGACTGCTCCAACACCGTTCCAAACATCCAAAGCATCAGCATATTTAAAACCAGATGCCAGAGTCCGGCATGGACAAAAAGATAGCTGACCAGTTGCCATAACATTAATCGTGATATAACCAGACTGGGAACCAAACCCAGGTACATCATCCAGGATATATCACGCAACAGATTAATTATTACAAATACCGCGATATTAATAACAATCAAAATATTAACTGCGGTTTTATGATTACGATAACCAAAACTCGGCTGAAAATTATTTATCATATTAAAATATACCTACTAATTTGCCATCAGCTTTTTAACATCCTGAGGAATTGATATTGGTTTAATCTGAGAATTTACGCAAACCCATGTGACTTTAGCCTGAATCAATAAACGATCACCTATTTTTATCTGCTGACTGAATTTTATCGAAGACCTACTGATTGATTCAATATCAGTATAAACTTTTATATTATCCTGATAACGCGCCGGAGATTTATAATCAACTTCAACTCTAGCAACTACAAAAAGAACATTCTGTTTTGCCAATTCGCCTGTATGTATCCCCAATTTCGCGCAATATTCAGAACGGCCTTCTTCTAGATATTTTAAATAATTAGCATAATAAACTACTCCGCCTGCATCAGTATCATGATAATACATCTTTTTTTCAATTGAAAAACTTTTACTCATTGCTTTATCCTCTTAGGTTTTAATTCCTGAGCCTTCGCTTAATCACCAAAACTTGTGCCCACACTTCTTGCCGCCTTAACCAATGGATGGTTTTTACTAACCAATTTAGGGCCTTGGGCCACATCTTTAAGTTTTACTGCTTTAAAAGAACATCCGCTGACTCCCACCATTGTGCCAAATTGTTTTTTGTTTATCAAGTCAGCGACCTGCACTCCCAGCTGTGTAGCTAAAACCCGATCATTTGCCGTTGGCGATCCCCCGCGAATTAAGTGCCCCATAACAACTGCTCGGGTTGAAAGTCCGGTTATCTGTTCAAGATCTTGGGAAAGAACATTACTTATTCCTCCTAAACGCGCGGCAATAGTACTTTCTTGGACCATTCTTTGAACCACCACTTTCCCGCCCTTTGGCCTTGCCCCTTCTCCAATAACAATAATACTGAATTTACTCCCCCGCTTATTGCGCGCTTTAACCACTTGGGCAACCTTCTGAATATCATAAGGAATTTCCGGAATAAGAATAATATCACCGCCGCCAGCTATGCCGGCATGCAAAGATATCCATCCAGCAGTCCGCCCCATAAGTTCTAAGATCATGATTCGATGATGTGACTGAGCCGTGGTATGCAAACGATCAATACCTTCAGTAGCAATCGAAACAGCTGTATCAAAACCAAAAGTTACATCTGTCCCCCGGATATCATTATCAATTGTCTTCGGCACTCCGACAAGCGGCACTCCGTCATTACTTAAGCGAGAAGCAATGGCCATGGTTCCGTCTCCGCCAATGCAAACAAGACAATCCATCTTCTGTCGCTTGATATTGGCTAAGACTTGCTTTGATTTGTCTGTGATAATCGTTTTCCCATTTTTTATTTGCACAACCCGGTAAGGATTGGCAATATTCGAAGTTCCCAGGATTGTCCCGCCTAAAGTCAGAATCCCCGAAACATCTGAGTACCCAAGCATACGATATTGATTGGATATCAAACCCTCATAGCCATCTTTTATTCCTATAATTTCCGCATTATTTTCAATCATCAATTTTTTCGCAACAGCTCTGATAACTGCATTTAATCCCGGACAATCTCCCCCGCCGGTTAGAATACCAACTCTCATTTTTTTGTTCATAATATCTCCTCGTTTTAAATTTCTCTCTTGTAACCTCGTGTACAATTGTTTCGCGTTAGCGCGTGCAAGAGTTAGGAATAAAATATTTTTTCAACCCGAAAACACGTTAACCCGAAAACTTTTTCCTCCTGATATAACCTTTATCGAAAGCGGTCCAGAATCAATCATTTTGGCTCATTCTCGCATTACATCCTGTAATGCTCCGAGGATGAATCTCTGATTTTGCCAGTCCTATCAAAATCAGGCTTCAAACCCGCCTAAATAATTATTCCTGCCCTCTAAAGTTTACAGTTATTAATTACGAATTTTTAGTTTTTACTTCTGACCATCAGCCAAACATGCTTTTCACTTAGCGTAGTTTCGTATTGCCTTAATTCTCAATAATACCGGCGGATGCGAATATGCTAAAAATACTTTGGCCGGATGCGGCGTCAAATTCGACAAATTATCCACTGTTAGTTTTTTCAAAGCATCAATAAAAGCATCAGGCTTTTTATAAGTTTCTACGGCAAAACGATCCGCTTCATATTCATGTTTTCTCGACAATATACTCCCGACAATTGAAAACAACATATTTATCGGAGCATAGACAAATCCAAAAAACACTAAACTGGCATAGATTGAAGTATGCTTCATTTTAAAAGCCGCGAACACCCCGGGATTATTAAGAAAAAATGATAATACAAAAAACATCAATCCCGTTGTGGCAATGGAAATAAATATACTTTTTAAAATATGCTTTTTCTTATAATGCCCTATTTCATGCGCTAGAACAGAAACCAGCTCATCAGTAGTATGTTTAGCGATCAGCGTATCAAATAAAGCAATCCTCCGAAACTTGCCAAAACCCGTAAAAAAAGCATTTGATTTAGTTGAACGCCTTGAGCCGTCCATTGTAAACACGCCCTGCATTTTAAAATTCTGAGTCCGCGCGTATTTTTCCAGAGTCTGCTTAAGCGCCCCGTCTTCCAAGGGAATAAATTTATTAAACAAAGGCATAATCACCACCGGAGCGATAAACATTAAAAATAATTGAAAAACAGTTAAAGCCGTCCAGCAATATAACCAAGCCAAACTACTGGTTTTTTCAAAAAACCAAAGAATCCCGGCAAAAGCTATGCCGCCAATAAGTGCCCCAATCAACATACCTTTAACAATATCGGCGATAAATGTTTTTATCGTTGTTTTATTAAATCCATATTTTTGTTCGATTACAAAAGTCTGATAAACTGAAAACGGAATGTTTAGTATCTGACTGGCCAGCATTAAAATCCCGAGAAAAATCAAACCAGAAATAATCGTACCATAACCAAAGCCGCGCGCGATGCCGTCAACCAGATTAAATCCTCCATACAAGATAAATCCCACGGTTATCACGGTCATCAGCGTATCTTCAATCAAACTAAAATTAGTTTTTTCTTTTAAATATAATTGTGATTTTTTATATTTTTCCGCTTCATAATACCCAATCAATTCTTCCGGCAATCGCGGATTTACATATTTAATGTTAAGTATTTCCACAATCAAATTCAGCAGATACTTAAACAAAATTATTCCCAGGATTAAAACTAAATATTTATTCATTCATCTTCTCCATAATTATATTTTTAAAGTTATTCCCACAGGACAATGATCAGAACCCAAAACATCTTTTAAGATAAAAGCGTCAATTAATGCTTCTTTTGCCAAATCATTAATAAAAAAATAATCCAGCCGCCAGGCCACATCTCTTTGCCTTGCCCGGGTTTTATAATCCCACCAAGAATAGGCAGCCGTATCTTTATGCAAAAATCTAAAACTATCAATAAATCCTAAATCAATGAATTGGTCAATTAACGCTCTTTCTTCCGGTAAAAACCCAGAATTCTTGCTATTTTCTTTAGGCCGAGCCAAATCAATCTCATTATGCGCTGTATTTAAATCACCGCAAATAATAATTTTTTTCTGCTTTTTCTTAATTTTCTGAATATATTTAAAAAACTCTAGATAAAAATCCAGCTTAAACTTTAGTCTTTCTCCAGAACTATTGCCATTAGGAAAATAAACATTTATCAGGAAAAAACTTTCATATTCAAGAATCAGCACCCGGCCTTCTTGATCAAATATTTTATTACCAAATCCAAACTCAACATTGTCCGGCTTAATCCCGGCATATACCGCTACTCCGCTATATCCTTTTTTTTCCGCCTGATTCCAATAAGAAGTATACCCTTTAACCTCAATTAAATCCTTACTCAGCTGCTCAGGATGCGCTTTTGTTTCCTGCAAACAAAGAAAATCCGGATTTTCTTTGTTTAGCCATTCGATAAAACCCTTTTTTTCTATTGCCCTTATTCCATTAACATTCCAGGAAAAAAGTGTATATTTATGATGATTATTCTTCATCTGTTTGATTCTTCTTCACCGTTAAAATTACCCGCTAAACCATAATCATGCATCATCATTTTATAACCAATTCCTCCCGTGCCATCTATCCGCAAGGGAATTCTCCGCTCATCCGTGCTTATCCAAATTTTAATTTTACTCGGGTCGCTTTCAAAATAATAAGCTTCAAATTTACCAGCCGGAGTTTCTACTTCTTCTGTGCCCATAAGTTCAATTCTGTATTTACCTTGCGGCAGATTAGCTGTAAATGTCCACCCCTTAGCTAAATCAGGCGCATTACGTACAAAAAAAGGCAAAATAATTGAATTATGAATTGGTTCTGTACTGCTGATTTCGGTTGTGCTTGTGCCAAATCTTTGGTTAGTAATTGTTAATTTAAAATTTTCCTGATCATAAACTTCTCGGATTTTCTCAGGTTTAATTGGTTTTGATATTTTGCGCTCCACAACCAAAGGCAAAAACGTACTGGAATCGCAATAAATAGTTTCCCTGTCTTTAAAACTCATGGCCTGGGTATGAAAAGTTATAACATCTACCAGTTTTTTATTCAAATATGTTTTACGCGAATGATGATACTCGGCTGTTCCTACCCGCACTCCACTGAGAAATAAATCATACTTAATCTTTTCCCCAATTCGATCAATGCTTTGTTCTTTTACCGATGATTTAATATCTTCGGTAAACTTATCTTCAAATTCCCCAATATTATTAGCATTCCAAACATAAAAAAACGCGATTACCAGAAATAATAAAAATAATAACCTTGTTCTTCTGCCCCAACGTTTATTCGGAGCGGAAAGATAGGGAAAAAAATTCCGCACATTCACCTCTTTGAATTAAAATAGTTTTTAGTAAAATTAAACAATCTCCACCATTTTATCATTTTTAAAATTACTTTTCTTTGCGGAAAAAAATACAATAAAAATCGGAAAAAACGCTACAGCAATAACAATCAGCCCGGATATTATAAAATAAATATTATGTGATTTAAGTAACGGCAACCCAACCAAAGCCGCGTCAATCACAAAATGAGTGATCAGTACTGTTTCCAGTCCGTACTTAAGAAATACGATACCAAAAACAATACCGGCAATAGTAAGTTCTATGCCGCGGACATACGCCGGAAAAACCGGATAATTAGAATGCGCGAAAGCCCAGACCATCGCTGGGATTAAAACTGCCAGCCATGTTAATTTAGCATACTTTTTTAAAAAAGAGATCGCGAATAAACGAAACATGAATTCTTCGCTAACCGCCGCGCTCAAAGCGATTGTCAGCGGGAAAAGAAACGGCATACTGGTACTGAGAATATTAGAATACTCTGCTTCCGGCGGCATCCAAATATTAAAATATCTTGTACCTACTAAATAAAACAAGGTGATATATCCCAGAAAAATAAAGCCCAGGCTATAGCCGACAATAAACACAGGCCAGATTTGAGCCGCATCTGCTTTTTTGTTTTTAATTGCCGCGAAAACCGGCATTCTGACTTTCTCAACCTCCTGATAAAGCGATTCTCCTGAATTGCCGAATAAAAAGATAATTAGTCCGATTAATAATGCTCCGATAAAAGCACTACCAGCGGAAATCGCGATAAAAACAGTTTTACTAATTGTGTCTGGATAAGAGCTCCATAAAAGCGGCATATTATTTAAGAAATCAATTATTGTTAATCCCAAAACCATAAGGCCGAAAAAAAGACCGAACTTCCATTTAATTTTATCATGTTTATATTGAACAATTAAAACAAAGATTGCGGCTAAAAACAGTAGAAACATAAAAATAGTTGTTATCATTGATAGAATTTGGCCCAAAGCCATATCCTTTTTAAAGTTCCTGATAAACTCTTCCGGGACATCAAGAAATCTCCCGAAATACCCTAATTTCGCGCCAAAAACAGCAGCAGTTAAACGCAAGTGTGCTTGGTCAATAACAAAATTTTTCTTTTCCCATTCAAAGTTATGATCTGCTCGGTTTTTCTGAACCTTGGAATTATTCTCTTTTAGTTCGTAATCAGTTAAATCAAATCCCACGCTATTTAGTTTTTCCATCACCAATACTTGGGCTTGCTCTGCAGTAAGACTGTCGCCTGGGGCATCATCCAGTAAAGCATGCTGGAAATAAATAATCTCACCATTCGCCGGGTCTACAGCGCAATAGAATCCTTCTTTATCCAACTCTTTAAACCAGCGGATACTCCAAAACCAAATCGGAACTCCCTGTTTTATCAATTGATTAGATTTTTTAATGCCTTGGGTCTTTTGCAAATAAATTGAAGCATCCGCGTCAGAATCAAAGAGAATAGTCTGATCATAACCTGACAGATCAAAACCTTGGGCGTGAATAAACGCTGTTGCTTTGGCTAAAACCTCTTCTTTGCTTAAACGTAGGTCTATTGACGCGATCGGGAAAGCGGAATTGAAATATATTGTAAATATACTTAATCCTAAAACCCCGAGAAACAGCCAGATTATTAAAGATTTTTTATTATTTTTCATAATATTTTGTACTTTCTAAGGATAAAGTCTCCGCGTGTACAAACTGCCGTCATCCGATCTTTCGATCCTCCATACTTCAATTTTATTTCTATATTCTATACCATAATACATACTGCTGTTCCACCTAGAGATAAAAACTAAATCATAGTTTTTAAAATTAAAATCAACTGCGAATAAACAAAGCCACACCAGAATGCCGGACAGTAAACCTAGAATTATGAACCGCGAAACAGCATAAACCGATCCCATAAAAAAAATTTTATTTTTCCCCAAAATCACCTCGTTTAGCTATGAAACAACAATCCACACAGATACTTACGCATAAAAACTTTTCTCTTATAATACCGCGGATAGAGAAATCTGTAAACAGATTTCTAATGTGTGTTATCCTGAAAAAAGTTGACAGAAAACAGAAGACAGAGAACAGAAACTAGAAATTTGTTGTTGTCCTTGTGCCCTGGTGACTTTGAAACCTTGAGACTGAAGGTTTTTGACTATTAACCATAAGCCATTAGCTATTGACTTATATCCTAATATTACAGGAATTAAGGTTTGGATTTTTTTATTTCACCCTTTTACTCTCAGGCAAAGGAGCGGGGTTTTCCTCGATAATTGTCGGCAAACCGATTCTATTCAGAATTTCAATAAAACCATCTGGATCCAGCTCTTCGACATTCGCCATTTTTTTAACATCCCAATCACCTTTAGCCACAAGCATTGCGGCCGCAACCGGAGGAACTCCGGCAGTATAACAAATGGCTTGGGACTCAACTTCTTTATAGCATTCCGCGTGATCACAAGTATTGTAGATAAAAATCTCTCTGTGCTTACCATCCTTTGTGCCTTTTACATAATTGCCGATACATGTTTTGCCTGTATAGTTTTTAGCCAAAGATAATGGATCAGGCAAGATGGCTTTAAGCACTTTTAAAGGCACTACTTCTACGCCTTCAGCGGTTTTAATCGGCTTTTCCGAAGTCAAGCCAAGGTTTGTCAACACTGAAAAAACATTTATATAATGATCGCCAAACCCCATCCAAAAGCGAATACTGTTAGCATCAATAAACTTTGACAAAGAGTGCAGTTCATCATGCCCATTTAAATAAACCGGCTGTTTTCCGGCTACAGGAAAATCATATTCCATCTTGATAGAATGAACTTTTTCTTCCACCCATTTGCGGTCAATCCAAGTCCAGACTTTTTTGAATTCCCGGAAGTTAATTTCCGGGTCAAAATTAGTAGCAAAATATTTACCATGATTGCCGGCATTTACATCCATGATATCAATGGTATCGATTTTATCAAAATAATGCTTAACCGCTAAAGCACAATACGCATTTACCACCCCAGGATCAAATCCTACACCTAGTATCGCCGTAATCCCCTTTTCCGCGCAAAGTTCTTTGCGCTTCCATTCATAATTAGCATACCATGGAGGATTTTCACAAACTTTATCCGGATCTTCATGAATCGCGGTATCCATATAAGCAGCGCCGCTTTCAATACAAGCCTGAAGCAGTGACATGTTTACATATGCTTGCGCTAAATTTATAACGATTTGCGAATTAGTATCTTTTATCAGCTTTACCGCGGCAGGAATATCCAAAGCATTTAGCTGTCGGGAATACAGTTTTTTAGTTGTATCTTTTAAATGTTTTTTTCTTAACACACTTTCAATAATCTGATCACATTTATTCTGTGTTCTGGAAGCAATGCAAATATCACCCAAAATATCATTATTTTGCGCGCATTTGTGTGCCGCGACATGCGCGACTCCGCCAGCTCCGACAATAAGTACATTTTTTCTCATTGTGTTACATTCTCCTGATTACATAGGGGTTAATTAAGACAAACTATTAACAAAATCTTTATATTCCGATTTTTGAACCAAATCAATTGTGCCATTAAGCCGTTTAACCGCGATGCTTGGCATTTGCAAACCATTAAACCAATTCTTTTTAACCATAGTATAACCAGCCGCGTCAGCAAATTTAATAATACTGCCAATCTTGAGTTTTTGAGGAAAACCATAACAGCCAAAAATGTCTCCGGCCAAGCAAGAACGACCGGCAATCACATATTTGTAAGTTTTCTTTATTTGCGGCTCAATTTTCGCGCTAATCCGATAAACCAATAAATCCAGCATATGCGCTTCAATAGAAGCATCAACAATCGCAATATCCCTTTTATTGCGCACAATATCCAAAACAGTAGTAACCAGCTGTCCTGCCCGCGTAATCGCGCTTTCCCCTGGCTCTAAATACACCTGAACCCTAAACCGCTGACTAAACTCTTTTAATTTTTCCGCGAATTTTTCAACCGGATATCCTGCTTTAGTAAAATAAAACCCGCCGCCTAAACTTACCCACTCAACCGCTGTCAATAACTTGCCATACTTACTGCTGATATAATCGAGATTTAAGCAAAAATTAGGGAAATTATCATTTTCACAGTTAAAATGAAACATTAATCCTTTGAGCAAATGGCTGATTTCCTGCAGAGCTTTTTTCTTAATCACTCCCAGTCTGGAAAATTCTCGGGCTGGATCAGCTAAATCAAAATTAGAGTAACTTATTTGGGGATTAACCCTTATTCCCACCGAAACTTTACTTGTTAAACCAGCAAACATTTTTAACTGCGAAATTGAATTAAAAATAATTTTATCAGCGAATTCCCGTACCTGTTCAATCTCTTGCTTTGAATATGCTACTGAATAAGCGTGAACTTCTTTACCGAATTTTTCATAACCCAAATGCGCCTCATACAAAGAGCTTGAAGTCGTTCCATCCAAATACTGCTTCATTAGCTCAAAGACACTCCAGGTGGAAAAACATTTCAGAGCCAATACTGCCTTGGCCCCGGAAACATCTTTTATCTTTTTGATAATCTTAAGATTTTTAAGCAGTTTTTTTTCGTCAATCAAATAATAAGGTGTTTTTAATTTCATCGTCACATTTTATCATAAAACATATTGGTTGAACAGCAATAAAACAGCCACGCTGAATTTAAATCT
>Ga0180007_10003144_pt1 | contig 18731 bp, 18 predicted proteins | sample MM_PC_MetaG_FD_121122 | JGI IMG/M metagenome (GOLD analysis project Ga0180007, IMG submission 121122) | Groundwater microbial communities from the Aspo Hard Rock Laboratory (HRL) deep subsurface site, Sweden - MM_PC_MetaG | ecosystem: Environmental > Aquatic > Deep subsurface > Groundwater... | reverse complement strand
GAATAATTATTTAGGCGGGTTTGAAGCCTGATTTTGATAGGACTGGCAAAATCAGAGATTCATCCTCGGAGTCCCGCAGGATGCGGGACGAGAATGAGCCAAAATGATTGATTCCGGACCGCCATTGATTAGCTGGCTACAAGATGATAAGTAAATTTTACGCTGACACAAAGTTTGTAAAGTTCATAAAGTAGCTAGATTATATGGTAGGGGCCGTGCTTGTCCCGGCCCGTAATAATATGGATTATTAAATCGGGCAAATGATTGATAAGCGGGCGCAGGCAAGTTGCGCTTCTATGGTTAATTAATCGCAATACGTGATACTCACTACGCAATACTGAACCACAGGTTTCCCTTAATTGTGTTGATTGTTTTAATGCAGTATTATGTGAGAAAATATCATAAATATTACTTGAAAAGCTAATATTATTTACATTCTCACCCCTTAGAGCTTATTTTGAAAGATCATGTTTAATTTATTTGCCTATCTTCTTGCTCTATAATTTGTTATATTTGTATGGGGTATTGGATAATTATTATTAATTATATTTTATTTGGTTTTGTATTATAATAATCAATAAATATTGTTTTCTAAATTAAATATTAACAAAGGAGGAAGTGATGAGTTTGCGGGAATATTTTGAGAATACAAAAGGTATGGGGATCTTAGCTACTTCAGATAGTAAAGGAATTATTGATACAGCTGTTTATGGTAGACCGCATTTTATTGATGAGAATAATTGTATATTTTTAATGGCTGATAAACTTTCTCATAAAAATATTCAGGAAAATCCAAAAGCTTCATATGCTTTTATTCAGAAAGACGGTCATTATACTGGTAAGCGTTTGTATTTAACAAAAACTAAAGAATTGGATGATTCTGCTTTGGTTGATGAGCTTAGAAGAAAAAAACATGGATGTCAATGTGATGAAGATAAAAAGACTTTCGTGGTTTATTTTCAAGTTGATTCAGTCAGGCCTTTAGTGGGTGAGGGCTCTACGGCTTGTTCAGATAAGGCAGATACTTGTCCTACCTGTATGCAGGAAACAGGCTCAACAGGACATATGTGTGTTCCAGCTAATAAAAAAGACGAGAAATGTAATTGGTGCGGAGCAATGATTCCAACTGAACGCCATTTATGCAATGAAAAAGTAAAAGAACTGGCATATATATGCAATAGTTGCGGCAGGACAGCTGTTAAAGCGGAGCATTTATGTCAGCCTAAAAAGATTGAAAAATAAATATTATTTTTCCTTATTCCGCTTGTAGAAACATTTATAAATAAAGATAAATTCTATGATTAAATTAGGCTTGTGTTGTAAATTTCAAGTAGAATCAATTAAATTCTATACAACAACAGCGCGTTATATAAGCAAGCTTACTCCTAAACTCAGGTCGCGTAAAATTTCTCAGTTATGTTTGCAGAATAGTAAATCACTTTTATCAGCAATCAATTATTGTGGTGATAATAAAATTGGGTGTTTTAGAGTGAATAGCAGAATTTTGCCGCTTAAGACTCATCCTAACTATGGCTATGATTTAAATTTACTAGAGCATGCAGAAGAGATAAAGAATTTTTTTGAGCTTTGCAAACAGACAGCAAAAAAACGGGGAATACGTTTAACTTTTCACCCGGATCAGTTTATTTTATTGAGTTCAAAAGATCAGGCTATAACCAATAAATCAATAGAAGAGCTTATATATCAATCTGAAGTAAGTGAATTAATTGGTGCGGATGTTATCAATATCCATGCCGGAGGCGGATATGGGGATAAAATATCTGCTTTGAAAATAGTTAGCAGAGTTCTATCTAAGCTTGATAAAAAAATATTGAATAAAATAACATTTGAAAATGATGATCGCGTATATACTCCCGCAGATCTTTTGGGTTTTTGCAAAGATAATGAAATCCCTTTTGTATATGATGTGCACCATCATCGCTGTTTGCCTGATCAGCATTCGATTGAATATGTTACTGAAATGGCGCTAAAGACATGGAATCGGGAGCCATTATTTCATGTTTCCAGTCCGAAATTTGGCTGGAATGGATCAAAACTTAATTCACATCATGATTATATTGATATAAATGATTTTCCTCGGTGCTGGCTTGATTTAAATATTACAGTTGAGGTTGAGGCAAAGGCAAAAGAATTGGCTGTAAAAAAAATAGCTGGTCAGCTTGGTTTGTAATTAAGGGGGGGTGTTCTATGGATAAAATAGAAATACTAAATCGAATAAAAATGCTTTTAAATACGCAGCATTTTGCTGTATTGGCAACTCAAAGCAGTGATTACCCCTATTCGAGTTTAGTGGGATTTTCTCAGTCAGAGAACTGTGAAGAAATTATATTTGCTACGATTCGTGATACTCATAAATATAGGAATTTGCAAAAATTTCCTAATGTCTCATTGCTTATTGATAGTCAGACAAACCAGGCTAATGATTTTAAGCAAGCTCAAGCCCTTACAGTATTAGGGAAATCAAAAGAAATTAACGATCAAGAAAAAAAAGAATATTTGGCTAGTTATCTTAAGAAACAGCCTTATTTAAAAGAATTTGTAACAGCTAATAATTGCGCGTTAATAAAAATAAGTGTTGTTAAATATATTTTGGTTAATGACTTTCAAAATATTTATGAATATTCTTTTGAAAGCAATAAAGATACTATTTAGTAGAATAGGAAAGTTTAAAGATATGAAAATTAAAATCATAGCACTTATTTTTTTTACAGCTTGTTTTATAGTCAATAATGCTTTTAGTTTAGATTGGAAATCTTTGCATGAGCAGGCTGAAAATGCTGATCAGGATAGTGTTAAGATAAAAGTGGAAAAGGATAGTAATAATCTAAGTAATCTGTATGAATTAGGTCTTGTGTATTTAAATTTATATGATCATAAGCAGGCTAAAAAAATTTTTGAGCAAATGCTCGCAGTCGATCCAGATTTGATTGAAGCAAAATGGGGAATAGCGGAATGTCTGCGCCGGGAATATCGAATAGATTTAAGTCAGAAAATGCTGGAAGAAATTGTAGCTATACAGCCTGACTTTTTTCCGGCTTTTATCAGTTTATCGTATATTAAATTTAATTTAAAAGAATACGATCAAGCGGCAAAATTATCAGACAGCATTATTCGCAGAGGTAAAAAGAAAGCGGATCGTCATACATTAACCAGGGCTTATTTAATCTTTGCCGGGTCCAAAGGGATGATTGCGCATAACGGAGGACTGTTGTCAGCGTTTATCAATGGCTCGTCTGTGTTTACAAATATAAAAAGAGCGAGAACTTTAATGCCTGATTCCGCGGAAGTTTATTATGGTTTAGGATGTTTTTATTTTCTTGCGCCTGGAGCATATGGCGGAAATATTGATAAAGCCAAAGAATATTTGGAAAAAACAATTGAATTAGACCCGCAAATAATAGACGCGTACGTACGTCTCGCCCAGGTTTACAAGTTTAACGGAGACATGGATAAATTCGATTATTATCTGAATCTAGCATTAAATAAAGAACCCCAGAATTTTCTGGCCAATGATATAAAGAGTAATACCTGTAATTTTATTTGTCTAGACCGCCCCCCAGAGTTTTAGCCGCAAATGTTGAGGCTGTAGGAAAAACCCCTTACCCCGCCGAAAATCATTTCTTTTTATCGTAAAGTTCGATAAAATAGAGGGAAGGAACAGTGGCAGACTCGGAAAATGGAAAACTAATTTAACATATAACAATTAAATCCAACTAACTGGTGAGCGCCTTCAAAGGAGTTCAACCCAGTAGCTGATTATGATGTTATAATCGTTATATAGCAAGAGGTGATTCTGAAATTATAAAGTGATTAAAAGGAGAATCAAATATGGTATTAAGGATAGGGCACAGAGGAGCTCGAGGTTATGAGCCGGAAAATACAATCCTTTCTTTTAAAAAAGCCTTAGAATTAAATGTAGACATGGTAGAGTTTGATGTCTGCAGGTGTAAAAGCGGCGAGATAGTTGTTTTTCATGATAAAAGAGTTGATAAACTGACTAATGATACGGGTTATGTCCAGGAGAAAACATTTGAGGAACTGCGTTCATATGATATAGGCAAAGGTCAAAAAATTATGAGCCTGCAGGAAGCATTAGATTTTTTGGACAGAAAGATAAAAGTAAACATAGAGGTTAAAGGGGAAAATATGGCAGAATGCTTGTTTTCGGTTTTAACTCATTATGTGAAAGAAAAAAAATGGTCATGGGATAATTTTATTATTTCCTCGTTTAACCATTATGAATTATTAGCGTTTAAGCGATTAACTGCAGAAGTTAAAATAGGGGCAATAATTGCCGGTATACCGATTGGCTACGCTGAGTGCGCGGCTAAAATAAACGCCTATTCTTTGCACGTGTCCAAGGAATTTATTAATCAGGCTTTAGTAGATGACGCGCATAATAGAGGCATGAAAGTGTTTGTTTATACTCCAAACGCGCCTGAAGATATTGAAAAAATGAAATCAATGCGGGTAGACGGCATATTTTCCGATTTTCCTGATAGAATATAATGCTATGTATTAAAATTGCTAAGGCGGATAGACATAATAACAGAAGAATACATTAAAAAAGGAGTATATTTGTGGAATGTATCTTAGCTATTGACCAGGGGACAACAGGCAGTAGAGCTATTGCTTACAGCAAAAGCGCGGATAAGATCGCGAGCGCTTATCAGGAATTTCCGCAATATTTTCCCAAGCCTGGCTGGGTTGAGCATAACCCGCAAGAGATCTGGGAGAGTGTAAACAAAACTATTCAAAAAGTGATCGCTCAAATACCAAATGCAAAAATTCGCGCTATTGGAATTACAAATCAAAGGGAAACTACAGTTATCTGGGACCGGTTCACAGGCAAGCCGGTTTATAATGCTATTGTCTGGCAGTGTCGCAGAACGTCTAAGCGTTGTGACCTGCTCAAAAAAACTAAAGGAGAAGAGGATTTCTTCAGAAAACATACAGGCTTGCCCATAGACGCGTATTTTTCCGCGACAAAAATAGAATGGATTTTGAAAAATGTTAAGGGATTAAGGGCAAAGGCAAAACAGGGCAGGCTTTTATTCGGCACAATAGACAGCTGGGTATTATGGAAAATAACCGGAGGGGCTGTGCATGCCACAGATTATACCAATGCCTCAAGGACTATGCTTTTTAATATTGACAAGCTTAACTGGGACGAAGCTATTCTTAAAAGATTCGCGATCCCAAGACAAATGATGCCGCAAGTAAAACCTTCTTCCGGAAAATTTGGCATTACGGCAAGATGCGGCAGATTGCCCGCGGGAATTCCTATTTGCGGTATTGCCGGGGATCAGCAAGCCGCGCTTTTTGGCCAAGCATGCTTTGAGCCCGGGACAATGAAAAATACTTACGGAACTGGATGCTTCTTACTGCTTAATACCGGTAAAAAACGAACTCAATCACGTTACGGGCTTATTACTACTTTAGGCTGTGATGCAATGGGCGCTCCGGTTTATGTTTTAGAAGGAGCAGTGTTTGTCGCTGGCTCGGCAATTCAGTGGCTGCGTGATGGTTTAGGTATTCTAAAATCCGCGGCTGATTCTGAATCTATGGCTAGGTCAATAAAAACTAATACCGGAGTTTATTTTGTGCCTGCTTTAGTCGGCTTAGGCGCGCCTTACTGGGATGCTGAGGCGCGGGGAACTATATGGGGGATTACCAGAGGCACGCAAAAAAGCCATATCGCGCGCGCCGCCTTAGAAGCAATGTGTTATCAAACTAAAGATGTGGTAGAAGCAATGCAAAAAGATTCGGGCTTAAAGGTTAAAAAATTAAAGGTTGACGGCGGTGCCGCGGCAAATAATTTTTTATGCCAGTTTCAATCAGATGTTCTGGGCATAGATGTGCTTAGGCCGAAGATTATTGAAATCACTTCTTTAGGCGGGGCTTACCTTGCCGGGTTAGCTGTGAAATTTTGGAAGAATTCCGCTGAGATAAAAAAATATTGGAAGCAGGATAAAGTGTTTAGTCCTAAAATGTCTAAAAAAACAGCAGGGAAGTTATATCAAGGATGGCGGGAAGCAGTTAAGAGAACTCGTTCAGGTTATTAATTATGAAAATATACGACGTAATAATTATAGGCGCGGGAGTAGTGGGCACAGCTATTGCCCGGGAACTCTCTAGATATGAACTAAAAACCGCTGTTTTAGAAAAAGAAATCGAACCGGCTTTTGGAGTTTCCAAATCAAACAGCGGCATAATTCATCCCGGCACGCAAAATCATTGCAATTCTTTAAAAGGCAGGCTGTGTGTAGAGGGTAATAAACTCATGCGCGGTATTGCGCATGAGCTTGGGGTAGATTTTAAAGAAGTTGGCGAGCTGATTGTTGTTTTTAATAAAAAAGACATTCCGCGTTTGATTAAGCTTAAAGAAGAAGCGGAAAAATTAGGAGTTCCCAAAATACAAATTGTCGGACGCGGTTGGTTAAAGGAACACGAGCCGAATTTATCTAAAAAAGCTATAGCCGCGCTTTATGCTCCAACCGCGGGCATTCTCAGCCCGTATCGCTTAGTCTACGACATGATTGAAAATGCCCAGAATAACGGCGTAGAGGTCTATGCTCAGCAGGAAGTAATACAAATCAAACCTTCCAAAATTAGAGGGTCAAAAAAACAGGGTTATTTTGAAATCATTACTTCCTCAAAGCGTAAATTTAAAACAAAATATATTATTAATAGCGCTGGGCTTTTTGCTGATGATATCTCAAAGCTTGCGGGTATTGATGATTTTAAAATAAAACCGCGTAAAGGAGAAGAATTCATCCTGGATAAAAAGAAAGAACACATAACTAATCATTTATTATTTCCTTTACCGGCAAAGAAATCAAAAGGAGTATTAATAATAAAGACCTCAGCCGGTAATCCCATGATCGGGCCTACAGCTTGCGATTGTGTTGATAAATATGATTTGTCTACTACTGATGCTGGATTAAAAAAAGTGCTCAGCTCGGTTAAACGCATGATTCCTTCGATTAGTCATAAAGATATTATCGCTTACTTTGCCGGGTTAAGACCTGCAGCTGGAGAGGACTTTATTATTCGCCATGAAGACAAAGTGCCTGGATTTATAAATGTTGCCGGGATACAGTCTCCGGGATTAACCGCGGCGCCGGCAATAGCGCTTATGGCCTGTGCTATCCTGCGGCAGCAGGGTGTAAATTTAAAAAAGAAAAAAATATTTCATAAAACACGCGAAAAAACAACGCATTTATTTGAGATGCCCTTTTCCCATACAGAAAAGATTATAAAGGAAGATCCTGATTACGGAGATATTGTCTGCCGTTGTGAAATGGTTTCAGCAAAAGAAATAAAAGAAGCGATAAAACGCGGAGCAAAGACATTAGACGGCATAAAATTTAGAACGCGGGCCCAGGCAGGGCGCTGTCACGGCAGTTTTTGTACCTGCCGGATTTTAAAAATTTTGGCTGAGAATTCCAAAAGGCCGATAACCCAAATTACCAAAAAAGGTGCAGGTTCAGAGATTGTTTTAGAGAAGAGGTGCAATGATTAAACAAAGAGAACTTGTAATTGTCGGCGGAGGCCCCGCGGGTATGGCGGCAGCTCTTTCTGCTTATAAAAACGGCGTTAAGGACATACTGATTCTTGAACGCGATGAATATCTTGGCGGGATATTAAATCAATGTATTCATCCTGGCTTTGGGATTGATTATTTTAAGGAAATCTTAACCGGGCCTGAATACGCGCGGCGTTTTATTAATAAGCTTGAACAGGTTCCGCGGATAGAAGTTAGTTTGCGTTCCTTTGTCGTAGACTTGACAAAGGATAAGGTTCTAACCTTTTTAAAACCCGGTTCTTTTAATAGAATAAAAGCAAAGGCATTAATTATGGCCACCGGATGCAGGGAGAAGACGCGGGAGATGGTTCATATTCCAGGAACAAGACCGGCAGGAATATTTTCTGCCGGCCTTGCTCAGAAGATGATAAATATTGAAGGGCTAATACCGGGTAAAAAAGTGGTTATTGTCGGCTCTGGAGATATTGGATTGATTATGGCCAGGCGGTTTGTGCTTGAAGGAGCACAGGTAAAGGCAGTTATTGAAATTCAAAAACAAAGCCAGGGGCTTTTGCGTAATGTTGTGCAGTGTGTGCAAGATTATAATATCCCGTTTTTCTGCCAGCATAAAATTTCTAAAATTCATGGTAATAGCCGGGTGGAAAAGGTTAGCGTGGTTAAAGTGGATAAGAATTTTAAAACTGTTGCTAATACAGAATTTGAGATTGAATGTGACAGTATCTTAATTTCTGTGGGGCTTATCCCGGAGAATGAGTTAATAGAAATGGCTGGTGTTAAAATAGACAAGAATACAAATACCCCTGTATATAAAGGCCTTAATAAAACATCTATTAAAGGATTATTTGTCTGCGGAAATTCTTATAAAGTTTATGATATTGTTGATTCTGTTTCTTCAGATAGTGAAAAGGCCGGGCAGTCCGCCGCGGAATATCTCAAACGAGGTAAAAAATGAACAAAACACTAACCTGTATAGAGTGCCCAAAAGGCTGTATTCTTTTAGTAAAGATACAACATGAGAAAGTGAAAGAAATTAGCGGGAATATTTGTTCTAAAGGAAAAGCTTACGCGGTTTCTGAAATTGAACATCCTTGCAGAATGCTGACCTCTACTGTTTGCGGCAAAGGACTTAATTTAAGGATGATCCCTGTAAAAACTAACGCGCCTATTCCAAAAAGCGATATATTTAAAGCCATGAAAGAGATAAAAAAACTAAAGATAAGAAAAAGTGTTTGCGCGGGTGATATTATTGTCAGAAATTTCCTGGGCTTAAAAGGGATCAATCTTGTTGTTGCCAGAAGCTGTTCTAGGATTTAATTTTTTTAAAAATAACTCTATAGTCCAGTTTTTAAATATAAATAAGGAGAAAAAGTGACAAAACAAAAAATTCTAGTGGTGGAAGATGATAAGCATATTTCTAAGCTTGTTAAATATAACTTGGAAAAAGCTGGTTTTGACTGCAATGTAAGCATAACCGGAGAAGATGCTTTAGCGGTTTTAGCCCATCAGTCCTATGATTTGGTGATTTTGGATATTATGCTGCCTAAAATAGATGGTTTTGAAACCTGCAGGCAAATCCGGCAGGATAATAAATTAGCAAACATTCCGATAATAATGGTCACGGCAAAAGGCGAAGAAGTAGATAAGGTTGTGGGTTTTGAGCTGGGATCGGATGATTATGTGGTTAAGCCTTTTAGCCCGAGAGAATTGATCTTGAGGGTAAAGGCAATATTAAAACGCGGTAAAGCAAAGGAAAATACTGAAGAAAATGAAATAATAAGTTCGTCTAATATAAGTATAGATATTGCCAGGCATCAAGTAAAAATCGATGAAAAGGAAGTTATCCTGACTCAGATCGAATTTAACCTCCTAGTGACATTAATCAAAAGGCAAGGTAGGGTTCAGTCAAGAGACAGATTGCTGAAAGATGTTTGGGATATGGATTCAGATGTTACTACCAGGACGATAGATACTCATATAAAACGGCTGAGAGAAAAATTAGGCAAAAGCGGTAAGTTGATTAATACAGTAAGAGGCATTGGCTATAAATTCAGCGAGGAAGATCAGGTTTGAAGATAAAAATTCAACATAAAATCACGACAATTTTTATAATTATCAGCGGGTTTATATTACTCGGGCTTTTTATTTATCTGAGTAATAACCTTAAAGATTATACTTATAAAAGAATAAAAACAAATGTTAAAAAGCAGTTAGAATTAGTTAAAACATATATAGAAGATGTGCCGATAACAAATATAACTTCTTATGTGTTAGACCCGATCGCGGATAAGATCGGACATGATTTAGACCTAAGAACAACATTTATTGCCTTAGATGGTACTGTGTTTGGCGACTCAGAGTTTGATCTGGATGAGTTATCAAAAGTGGAAAATCACCTTTATCGTCCGGAAGTTCAGCAGGCTATGCAATCAGGTATAGGGCAAAGCCGAAGATTCAGCACGACAGTTAAAAAAGATTTTCTTTATACAGCTGTTTTATTCAAAAAAAACAATTCTCAGGGTATTGTCCGGTTGTCGATTCCTTTATCAGAAATAGATGAATTATTGAATAACCTGACGCTGACTCTGGAGATTGCTTTATTAGCGGCTTTTCTGCTTGCCGGCTTAGTAAGTTATCTGGCATCTATTTTTATTTCCCGTCCGATCAAGGAAATCTCTTGGGCAGCAAAAGATATCGCGCAGGGTAACTTTGCTAGAAAAATATTGATTTATTCAAATGATGAAATAGGTGATTTGGCAAATGCTTTTAATTATATGTCCGAACAGATCGAAACAAAGATCGAAGAAGTCAGCCAGAGTAAGTCACGCTTAGAAGCTGTTTTTTTAAGCATGTTTGAAGGAGTTATGATTGTTGATACTGAAGGTGCAGTTTTGCTGATGAATCAAGCGCTTAAGAATGTTTTGAAAGTAAAGGAAAACCCAATAGGGAAAAAACCGATAGAGGTGATCCGTAATCTGCAGATACAGGAAATAGTCGAGAATGTATTGGAACCTGAATCAGCGCTGATCGCAAAAGAGATCTCGACTCTTTTACCTGAAGAAAAGGTATTACTGGTACATGCTACGCGCATTGAAAAAGACAAACAAACTGAGGGAGCGGTTCTCGTGTTTCATGATGTTACTGCTTTAAGGGGGCTGGAAAAAATCCGTCAGGAATTTGTGGCGAATGTATCACATGAACTGAGGACTCCGATATCAAGTATTAAAGGTTTTGCTGAGACATTATTGTCCGGGGCAATGGAAGATCAAGAAAATGCCCGGGATTTTTTAAAAATTATTCTCGCTGATTCTGACCGCTTAGCTTGCCTAATAGATGATCTGTTGAATCTTTCTAAAATCGAGTCGGGAAAACTGATCATGGAAAAAAAATCATGTAAGATAGCGGAGATAGTTGAAAAAGTCATTGCCAGTTTAAAAGTCCAGTTGAAGGACAAATCAATTATTGCTAAAATAAATATTCCGGTTAATATTCCCAATGTTTTAGCTGATGAAACCAGGATAAAACAGGTTTTATTGAATCTTGTGGAAAACGCGATAAAATATAATATTCCTGATGGAGAAATTATTATTTCTGCCCAGGAAATAGGAAGTTTTATTAAAGTCGATATTATGGATACTGGTATCGGAATACCCAATAAAGACCTGCCGCGACTTTTTGAACGATTTTATCGGGTGGATAAAGCCCGTTCGCGTGAATTGGGAGGCACTGGTTTAGGTCTTTCGATTGTCAAGCATATTATCCAGTCACATGGCGGCGAAGTATTTGTTGAAAGTGTAGAGCGTAAGGGTTCTACTTTTAGTTTTACCATCCCCAGAGCTTAAATCCCGGTTTATATTCTTTTTCGCAATTTTCCAAGACTTTACTTGTTTGTAACACATTCTTCACAACTGTATTGTATCCTTTATCTTGAAAGTGAAAGATTCGAAAGGAGGTGAAGAATGGATTTAAACATGGGTTATTTAATTTTTGCTCAGACTTTTCATGCGCAACCAGGTAGTGACGTTAAAAAACTGAATAAATTGCAGCAAGATTATATGACCAGTTTTTTGCGTTCACAGCTTAGTACCTTAAAAAATGTATTAAGCAGCGTTGAAAACTCAAATAAATATACATCGTTTCCGGAAAGTATGCAGTAATTAATCAAAGGAGGTTTTAAAGATGAAAAAAATGTTGTGTTTAATGATTGTAGGAATTATGTTCATAGTGCCTTTTGGGGCAAAATCGTTTGCTGGAGAAGTTGATCTGCTGGTTGACAAATTAGTGGAAAAAGATGTGCTTACTCCGGTGGAAGCGCAGATCCTATTGGATGAGACAAAAACCGCGGTGGCTAAAGAAATCGCTGAAGGTAAATCCGGGACTCTGCCTTCCTGGATTCAGACCATGACTTTTAAAGGTGATCTGCGTTTGAGGTATCAGAGTGAAGAGAAAGACACCACAACCGGAGCAACTACCACAACAGCTAAAAGAGAAAGAACAAGAATGCGTTTTCGTCTTGGTTCAGAAGCCAAAGTAACCAAAGGATTCAAAGTCAACTTCGGTCTGGCTTCAGGGGGCACTGATCCGCGTTCGACCAATCAGACATTCCAGGACAATTTCTCTACAAAAGGAATCAATCTTGATTATGCTTATGCCACATATGCATTGAATAATAATATAGATATCCTTGGCGGTAAGATCCTGTTAAAAGATACTTTATGGCTTGTTTCAGACCTGCTTTGGGACGGAGATATAAACCCGGAAGGTGTTTTTGTCAAAGGTTCTCTGCCGATTGATTCCAATACAGAAGTCTTTTTAAATACAGGTTATTTTATTATAGATGAGATGAGTTCCGGAGCAGAACCTTCAATGTTTACGATCCAGCCTGGTTTTAAGTGGGAAGTTTCTGATTCAGTTACTTTAAAAACATCAGTTAACTATTACGCTTTTAATTCAGTAGAAGGTCTGCCGTATTCTAATATTCTTGATGGCGGCGGTACAAACACTACCAGCACAAGTCCAGCCTCATTTAAGTATGATTATGATTCATTAGGTTTTACCGCGGAATTAGGGGTTAATTTACAAGAAGATGCTGAGGTTGATGAAATAATTAATTATGTCGGCCTGTTTGGCGATTATACGAAAAACGCAGATCCGGATGAAAATAATGTAGGTTATTTAGCGGGAATTAAGTTTGGCGATAAGAAAGTCAAGGATCCAAGTACTTGGCAGGCAAAGCTGCTTTATCGTAAACTGGAAAAAGACGCTTGGGTCGACTTTTTGCCGGATTCTGACTTCTTGGGCGGGATAACTGATGCTAAAGGCTATGAATTTATTTTTAACTATGCTTTGGCAAAAAATGTAATTCTTGGGTTAGATTATTATAAAACAGAAACTGACATTGCTGCTTCCAAGAAAGAGCAGGATTTAGTCCAGGTGGATCTGTTGTTTAAGTTCTAAAATAACAGTTCTGGCACTGTTTTGTAACACAAATGTAACATTAACAAAGTAAACTTAAAACTATGGAGGTAATAAAATGAGAAAAATTAGAATAGGCCTGATAGGATTGATTATCTGCTTGATTTTTATGACAAGTCCGGCTTTCGCGGAAGACATGATCCAGATAAAAGGTTCAGATACTTTGATTAACTTAGTGCAGCGTTTGGCCGAAGTTTATATGGAAGAATATCCCGGCAGCTATATTGCGGTTACTGGCGGCGGATCAGGAACCGGGGTCGCGGCTTTGATCAATAAAAAGTGTGATATTGCCAATGCCTCAAGGTTAATGAAGGCAAAAGAAGTTGCTCAGGCAATAGATAATGGAGTCCAAGTAAATCGAGTGGTTGTCGCGGTTGACGGTTTGAGTGTGATTACAAATGGAAATAATCCGATAAAACAATTGACTACAGATGAAATCGGCAAAATTTTTCGGGGAGAAGTGACTAACTGGAAAGATGTCGGAGGCGAGGATATGGCGATAACTCTGTACGGCCGTCAGTCAAATTCCGGAACATATGGATTCTTTATGGAAACAGTTTTAAAAGGTGATTATTCGCAGAAGATGAATCAGATGAATGGAAATGCGCAGATCGTTGAGGCAATAAAACAGGATCGCTCTGGAATCGGTTATGTCGGGGTGGGGTATGTTAAGCAGTCAACAGGTTTAACTGTTTTAAAAGTCGCGGCTCGAGCAGGAGGAATTTATGCCAGTCCGCTTGATTCGGATGATGTGAAAACCGGAGTTTATCCGATTTCCCGTCCTTTACATCAATATGTTAATGGCACGCCTAAAGGCGCGGTAAAAGATTTTCTGGCATTTGAAGTAAGCGCAGAAGGGCAGAAGATAGTCGAAGAAGAAGGGTTTTTCCCAATACCTAAAGAATATAAAGAGTTGAATTCTAAAATCGGATTATAAAATATGTTGTCTTTTAACGTGAAATACAGAAAAAAAACATGGATAAGCCGCAGGCTTAAAGAAAAGCTTATCCATGGTTTTTTCTTTTTTAATGGGATAATATCCGTGATTGTATTGCTGGGTATATTTGCTTTGCTGATTTTTACCTCAATCCCGGCTTTTAAAGAAGTTAATTTAAAGGAATTCTTATTTGGCATTCAGTGGAATCCCACGGCTTATGTTAAGAATTCTTATGGTATATTGCCGATGTTGGCCAGTACGTTTATGGTCACATTAGGGGCTTTATTTATTGCGATTCCTTTGGGAGTCGGCACAGCGGCTTATTTGTCAGATGTCGCCAGTCCGCGGGTTCGCGAAATAACAAAACCAATAATTGAGATTCTCGCTGGAATTCCTTCGGTTGTAATCGGATTCTTGGGAATTGTTTTAGTCGGGCCATTTATTGCCAAAGTTTTTGGGACACATAATGGCTTAAACGCTTTAAATGGTTCGATACTTTTAGCGGTTATGGCTTTACCGACGATTATCAGTATCTCGGAAGATACTTTAACTAATATTCCGGATTCTTACAATCAGGCATCTTTAGCTTTAGGCGCGACTAAATGGCAGACAATTATAAAAGTTAAAATTCCTGCTGGGTTGTCGGGGATTATTGCTGCTTGTATGCTGGGAATGGGGCGGGCTATTGGAGAAACCATGACAGTACTTATGGCCACGGGTTGCGCTCCGGCAATGCCGGAAAGTTTTTTAGGGCCAGTGCGCACCTTGACCTCATCGATTGCCATTGAATTAGGAGAAGTGGCTTATAATACAACTCATTATTATGCTTTGTTTGCCTTGGGTTTAGTTTTATTTATCATTACTTTTTTAGTTAATTTAACATCAGATATTATTTTACATAAGTATGAAAAGGTGAATAGATGAAAGATCGTAAGGCTGAACAATTCTTAGGGTTCTTGATATTAAGAGCGTGCGTATGTTTTGTTATCGCTGCCTTGCTTATAATCCTATTTGATATATTTACAAAAGGAGCGGGAAGCATCAGCTGGGAATTTTTAAGCGCCATGCCGAAAAAGGGAATGACGGAAGGCGGAATATTTCCGGCAATAGTAGGCACGTTTTTGGTTACTTTGATTACCGCGATTTTATCCATTCCCTTGGGAATGGGTTGTGCTATTTATCTGCATGAATATGCCAAAAAAGGCAAAATAACCAGACTGATCAGGATGTCGATCCGTAATTTATCCGGAGTGCCTTCGATTGTTTATGGATTGTTCGGAGTGGTTCTATTCGTGCAGTTACTTAAACTGAATACATCAATCCTTTCATCGGGTCTGACTTTGGGATTAATGACCCTGCGCTGGACAATTACCGCTAGTGAAGAGGCATTGAAAAATGTTCCTAAAGCATATCGGGATGGCGCCTTAGCATTAGGGGCGACAAAATGGCAGTCGATCAGCACCAATGTTTTGCCTTATTCGATTCCCGGGATGCTGACCGGAACGATTCTCGGTTTATCGCGGGCAGCGGGTGAAACCGCTCCGATCTTATTTACCGGAGCAGCTTTTTATCTGCCGTTTTTACCCAGGTCATTATCAGATCAGTTTATGGCCTTGCCCTATCATTTATATATTATGGCTACGCAGCATCATGCGATTGAAAAGGTACGTCCTATAGCATATGGAACAGCATTGGTGCTGATTGTCTTGATTTTCTGTATGAATCTGTTTGCGATAATTACGCGCTATAAGTTAAGAAAGGTTAGATTGAAATGAGTGTATTGACAAAAGACGGTATTAAAACTGAAAAAAAACCATTAAACCAGACCGGTAAAATGGCGGGTAATAAAAATAATAATATTAAAATATTTGTTAAAAATTTCAATTTTTATTATGGAGCATCGCAAGCTTTAAAAAATATTAGTTTAGATATTAGGGAAAATACTGTTGTCGGGATCATTGGTCCATCGGGTTGCGGCAAGTCTACATTTTTGCGCTGTTTTAACCGGATGAATGATACGATTGTCGGGATACGTTATGAAGGAGATATCCTGATCGATGGGAATAATATTTTTGATAAAGAACTGGATATTGTAGATCTGAGGCGTAATGTGGGTATGGTTTTTCAGAAATCAAATCCTTTTCCCAAGTCAATTTTTGAGAATGCGGCTTATGGTCTAAGGGTAAATGGGATAAAAGATAAAGAATATCTAACTAATAAGGTTGAAAAAAGTCTAAAAGACGCGGCTTTATGGGATGAAGTCAAGGATCGTCTGGCGAACAGCGCTTTTGATCTTTCCGGCGGTCAGCAGCAAAGACTTTGTATTGCCCGGGCTTTAGCTGTTGAACCGGAAATCCTTTTATTGGATGAACCGGCTTCAGCGCTTGACCCGATCGCTACGGCGAAAGTCGAAGAGTTGATCCATGAATTAAAGAAAAAATATACAATTGTGATCGTTACGCATAATATGCAGCAGGCGGCCCGGATATCAGATTATACTGCTTTCTTTATGATGGGAGAGTTGATAGAATATGATATTACAAGTAAAATATTCACGAAACCATCTAAAAAAATTACTGAAGATTATATAACCGGAAGATTTGGCTAAGAAAAAAGGAGTATCTATGAAAAGGCATTTTGACGAAGATTTGAAAAAATTAAATACCGATATCCTGAAGATGTCTGTTCTGGCGGAAGAAGCGATCATAAAATCAATAGAAGCGCTTAAGAATAGAGATAAAGCATTAGCTCAATCGGTTATTGAAGATGATCAAAAGATCGATGAATTGGAATTAGCAATTGAAGAAACGGCAATCGATCTTTTGGCCTTAAGACAGCCCATAGCGCGTGATTTAAGGTTTGTTACGACAGGGATGAAAATCAACGCGGAATTAGAGCGGATCGCGGATCTGGCGGTGAATATAGCGCAGCGGGCGCTGGAGCTGGCAGATAAGCCTTTATTAAAACCGCTGATCGATATTCCTAAATTAACAAATATTGCCAGGAAAATGGTGAAAGATGTTATTACGGCTTTTATAAACAGTGATGAACAGCTCGCGAAAAAAGTCATACTTTCTGATTGCGAAGCGGATAATCTGCGTAATTTGATTCAGGACGAATTGATCAATGATTATATGAGTAAAGATGTTACCACTGCTTCCCGGGCAGTGCCGCTTTTATTGATCGCGCGTCATTTGGAAAGAATTTGCGACCATGCTACTAATATCGCCGAAGATGTTGTGTATATGATCAATGCCACGGTTGTAAAACATCATTATGAAAAATTAGAGGATGATCAAGTCGGCTGAGTTTTCCTTGTTTTGGATTGTTTTTCTTAGTTTAAGCTAATATTCTTAGCCGAGCATATTGTAAGGGTTATGCTCATAGCCCTTGCCTAAATTAGTTTTTAATTATACAATATATCTATAAAAAATTCCCAGTCTGTGAATAATCTTAATATACTTCGTTTTATTAAAACATGGTTAATAAATAATTTATGAAAGAAACTATAATAAATTTTTTTCTCAAAAGGCATTTGTTGGCAAATCTAATTTTCTTTGTTGTTTTTGTTGGGGGAATTATTGCTTGGAATCAGATCCCGAAAGAAGAACTTCCTGATATTACTTTTGACAATGTCAGAATTAGTGTGGATTACCCCGGCGCTTCGGCAGAAGATGTGGAATATTTTGTTACCAGACCGGTTGAAGAAGCAGTAAGAAGTCTTGATGGAATTCATCGGATAACCAGTTCTACCGGCGGGGGCAGCAGTGTTGTTACTGTTGAAATTGAAAAAGATTATCCGGATAAGGATGAAGTAATAACCGAAATACGTAATGTTGTTCTTGATGTTGACTTGCCGGATGATATAAAAGATGATCCTACAATCCGAGTTTTTAAAACATCCCGTAAAGCGATTATTGATATTGGACTTATCTTTGAAGGTAAAAATATTCTTTCTGTTGAATCAAGAAGTGTTCTTCAGTCATACGCATTAGCGCTTGAGAATAAATTGCTGAGTTTACCCGAAGTAAGTTCTGTATCTCGATCGGGATATCTTGATGACGAAATTCATATTAAGGCTTACCCTGAAAAGCTTATTGAATCCCGCATTCCCTTTAATACATTAATAAAAGAGATCCAGAGCAATAATGTTCGGCAGCCTGCTGGAAATATAGAGAATCTAAAAGAACCAAAAGTAACTCTTTATGGAGAACTGGACAATATTAAAAGTCTGGAGGATCTTGCTATTCAAGGAGGATTTGAAGGTCAGGTTGTCCGCCTAAAGGATGTTGCGGATGTTTTAAAGGGTTATGAGAAGACTAAAACAGTTATTAAAATAAATGGGCATGAGGGGATATTTTTAAGAGCAACAAAAAGCTCTCAAGTGGGGATTATAGATGCAATAGAATCAGTAACTAAAGTGGTAAAAGATTTTCAGCTGAGTAATATCGAAAATGGACAGATTAAGATTATCCCTTTGGATGATGAGTCTTTTGATGTTAGAAACAGAATTTCTCTTATTTTGTTGAATGGGTTGATTGGTTTTAGCCTTATTCTTCTAATGCTTTTTTTATTTCTTGATTTTCGTTCTGGTTTATGGGTAGCCATGGGCATACCGTTTACTTTTTGCTTTGCCCTTTTTGCTGCTTATATATATGGCTACTCGATAAATAATATTACTTTAGCCGCGGTTATTATTGTTATGGGGATGGTAGTAGATGACGCGATTGTTGTCGCGGAAAATATTACCCG
>Ga0180007_10003143_pt1 | contig 18739 bp, 11 predicted proteins | sample MM_PC_MetaG_FD_121122 | JGI IMG/M metagenome (GOLD analysis project Ga0180007, IMG submission 121122) | Groundwater microbial communities from the Aspo Hard Rock Laboratory (HRL) deep subsurface site, Sweden - MM_PC_MetaG | ecosystem: Environmental > Aquatic > Deep subsurface > Groundwater... | reverse complement strand
CCCGATGGACCGGGCTGCTATTGCTCGGCCAACCAGTACCTGGCCATGACCATGGACCACCTTGCCTCAAACTACCGGTATATTTTGGTGGATAATGAGGCGGGCATGGAACACCTGAGCCGCATGAATCTGCGCGTCATCGATTATCTGCTCATCGTTTCAGACCCGTCCGCCCGCGGGATACTTACCGCTCGCCGCATTGCGGAAATTACAGGCCCGCTTGGCCTCGAGGTGAAAAACAGATTTCTCATCGTCAACCGGACTCCGGAGCCCATGTCTGCCGAACTTGATGCCAAAATCAGAGAAGCGGTGCAGGAGAGCGATCTGCCCCTTGGTGGGATTTTCCCGTCCAGCGATGATCTGATCAAGCAGGAGATCACAGGAGGATCTTACCTGAAACTGGCGGATGATCTGCCGGTGGTGCAGGCGGCCTTTGCCGCCTTTGACCGGATTTTTGCCTGAAAAAGTGGTAATCAAAAAAAATGCGGATTGCCCATTCATCTCCGGCAGTCCGCATTTTCCTGTCACCCATCCCATCAGCTCATCAGCCATCAGCCATCAGCTATGAGCTATGAGCTCATCTACCTTTTCATATTAATGACATCCGAGATCATTTCATCGGTGGTGGTGACGATCTTGGTGTTGGCCTGAAAACCTCTCTGTATGGTGATCAGATTGACGAACTCCGTGCCGATATCCACGTTGGACATCTCCAGGGCGTTGGGGGCAATGGTTCCCAGTCCGTTGCCGCCCGGAACGCCTGTCACCGGCGGGCCTGATTCGGTGGTCTCGGTGAAAATATTGCCGCCTTTTTTGAAGAGTCCTTCCAGGCTGGCAAAATTTGCCAGCGCCACCTGGGCTTTCTTCAGCACCTGTCCATTGGAATAGTTGCCGGTAATGATGCCTTCCGTATTGACGGCAACAGCCTGCAGGAAGCCTGAGGCATAGCCGTTCTGGTCCTGGAAAATGGTGGTCGAACTGTTGGCGTACTGGGTGGTGGACAGGGCCTCGGGAGAGAAATCGGCACTGACGATTCCTCCCTGCAGACTGCCATCCTCCCCGCTCACATCGGCAGCCAGGGTGAGAAAAGCGGTGCCGCCGTTGCCCCAGGGGTCAGCGCCGGAAACCGAGCCGGCCGAAACAGAGGCCATGGCCAGCTGGCTGCTATATCCGGTGGCGGACGCCTCATCGGCCACGCGGTCGGTCAGTACCAAACGGCCGGCAAAATCAATCTCCGCATCGGCGTTGAAAACGGTCTCAAGCCAGTCAAGCATATCCTGCACCGTTCCTGTATTGGTGGGAGAGATCACCGCGTCAACCGTATATGTCTGAGCGATCACAGGGGTGCCGTCACTGGCAAAACCGTCAAAGGTAAAAACATCGGTGTCTACTATACTGGTGCCGCCGAGGGCTAAAGCCTCAAAAACCTGCTCCCACGGCGTATTTGCCGTAATGACAGGGACGCTGCCGCCGCTGCTCAGAGCCTGTCCGGTTGAGAAGACTTTCTGCTTTGATGTGGTGATATTGATGACGGTATCACCATTGACGCCGGTTTCGCCAAAGGGATTGGCGTCATCCTGGGTGGGGGGACCGGTTACGGCGCCGTTAACAATAACACCCGTGACCTGCATGCCACTGTTGCCGGCGGTAAGATCGGTCATTTTCAACCGGCCATGGGCGTCAATGGCTGCCGTACAGCCGAATGCCGCACCCACTGCATCGAGAAACTCCTGCACCTTGGCATCCGTGTTAACATTATAGGTTACGGTGGCCAGAGTGCCGTCATTCTGAAAACCGTTAATCATGATCGTATCGCTGGGGGTTACTCCACCATCGCCCTGCAGCTGCAGTCCGTTCACATCATAGACATCACGCCAGTAGGTTTCACTGGTGATATAACTTGCTCCGGTGAGGTTGCTGTCAACAGCGCCGAGCTCGCTGACCACCACCTGCCGGGTGGTTGAGGAAAGCCCGCCGTACTGGGCGCCGAAATTAACCAGCACGCTCTGGTTGGTGATAGCACCGGTGAAATTCGCCTCAAAACTGTAATAGCTGTCCGTATTTTCCAAGATAATCCTGTTATCGGACCGGGCCGGATCAACGTTGCCGTCCGGCGGCACATCATAGGCGGAAATTTCCTTGATATTGCCTGAGGTGTCAAATTGGATCGTGCCATAGGCCAGGGCTCCGGCGCCTTTGTGCTCCGCATAATTATACGTATCATTCGGGGCATAAATGGTCTGCTCCCGCTGATCCAGATAGCGAACGTCCTCGGAAGGTTCACAGGTTATCAGGTACTCCCACTCATTGTCTCTGGTGGTCCGGTCATAATAAATTGAGATATCGTGGCTGGCGCCCTTTGAATCGTAAACCTTGATGGCAGAGGTGTATTCATACTGCAGCGGATCAATGGGAGCTGTCGGTTTGATCGCCGCGGCATTGGTGCCGTTCCAGGAATCAAAAAGACGCACCTCATTAAGTTCGTTATCCTCCCGGGAATCGAGGTTGGCGATGATTTCCACGAGTTCGGTTTCAACCGGAGGCGTGGTCTTATCGATTCGCATATCGCCGATGGTGCCGGCCCGCTCTCCCGTGATCTTGTCAATGGTCCAGCCCTGGACAAAATAGCCCATCGGCGTCACCAGAAATCCTTCCTGGTCAAAACGGAACTCACCGGCCCTGGAATACATGTCCGCTTCGGCGTTTTCAGTGGCACGGAGCATAAAAAAGCCCTGGCCGCCAATGGCCATGTCCGTGGCTATCGAGGAACTCTGGAAAGATCCCTGGGCAAAGAGACCGTCAACGGTGCTCAGGGTGACGCCACGGCCCACCTGGGACGAGCCGGATGCGGTGGAAACCGACTGGGTCAGCACATCCTGAAAAATCGTGCGGCTTGCCTTAAATGACAGGGTATTAACGTTAGCTACGTTATCACCAAGCACGGACATGGCATTACCCATGGTGTTAATACCGCTTATACTTGAATACAGTGAACTTGCAATCGCCATTATTACTACCTCCTTACTCTGAAAGCCCGCAAATGAGCCATATCACACCATGAAAGGTTTATTTACCCGCCAAACGGATCATGTAATTATCTTAAAACACTGACCACGGAACCGACATCGGCGCCGACGTAATTATCAAATTTCAGCTGAGCCGCACCCTTATCAAAGGTTATTCCCGTCACCTTGCCCCTGGCCCGGTAATCCACGGTAAGCTGTTCGCCAAGGGCACTATATGCTTTGACCCAGTAGGTATAGGCGCCATCGGCAACGGTTTCACCCCGGGCATCCTTGCCGTCCCATTCCAGGGGATAGGCGCCTGAGGACAATGCCCCCTTGTCAAGCATCTTCACCAAATGCCCGCCGGCATCATAGATTTCCAACACACAGGTATCGGCGCCCTCCGGCAGAGTAAACTCGCCGCCTCCGGCCGCACCGTCATTGACGCCCATTGTATTGCCGACGACCTCCACCTGGGTGTCAAGCAGCGTCAGCAGCTGCAGGTTGTTCTGCGAGGTCTGATAGTCCAGCAGCTTTTCCATATTGTCAGCCATTCTCAGAGTGGACTGCATATTGCTGAACTGGGAGAGCTGTGACGCCATCTCATAAGTGTCCATGGGTTTCATCGGGTCCTGATACTGGAGCTGAGTGATCAGCAGATTCATGAAATCATACTGATCCAGTTCTTTCTTACCCACCGGCTTGAAAAGACTTTCCGCTTCATACAGGGGAAGTGTAGTGTTGACAGTTGATACGCTCATTGTAATTTCCTCACATCATGTTCGATCAGACAATCAGGTTGATGCCGTTCTGCCGTCCATCCATGCGGGATGCCGCAGCCTGCAGATACAGCGCATCAGCGGGAAGATCCGCCATGGTTTCCCTGGCGGCTTTTACCGCCTGCCGGGCCATTTCAAACCTCTGCCAGCTCTCGCCGTTGCCCTGCTGGCCAACGGAAACAGAGCATTCCCCGAGACTGAAACCTCTTTGGTTCATGCTCTCCTTGAACTCTTGCATGTTGCTTTCCAGCATCTCTTTGACCCGGACGTTTTCCATGTTGAAGGAAACGGAAACATGCGCATCCCGCACGGTAAGATTGACTTTGACCTCGCCGAGATCCTGGGGAAAGAGACGCAGGACAAGATGATGTTCCTGACTTTTCAGCCCCCTGACCACCCCATCGGAAAGCTGCTGAAAAACCTGCTGCTGCAGCTGACGGGATGGATTTCTGGCAGCGGCCTCGCCTTTGCCTGCATCCGGAGCGGAGACCACCTCCTGACCACCTGACTTGACCGTGAAAGTCGTGGCTGGCGGGCTGGCGGATTCGCTCTTTGCAGCAGTCACTTCCTCCCCGGACTGGCCGGAAGCCTTGCCGCCGGAAAAATCTGGCGTATCATCCTGTGCGGCCGACTGGTCGAATTTTTCATCAAGACCTTTGACCCACTTGGCAAAATCGTCATTGAAGTCCTGCTCTTCCATTAATTGATTTTTCCCCAGTTTATTTCCCTCAACCTTGACCCGCGCCAGATCAACAAGCTCCTGCAGTTTCTGAAAAACGGCGTTGACCGATTTCTCCACCACCGGGGTCCAACCGGCACCCTGTGTTTCAAAATCCGACTGGGAAATAATCTTCTGCAGATCACTCAAGAATGCCGGGAGATCAACTTTGGGCTGGCTTTCCCTGACACCGGAAATGGCATCATTTAACATAGTCTGCAGTCTTTCAATACTGAGCTGTACCTGCTCCCCGGCATTTTCCCGTCCCAGCACCTGGTTTAAAAACCTTTCCGGCAAAAGCTCATTCTGCGCTTCCAGGGTAAGGCCGGCCTTTGCCAGCAAATTCTGCAGCTGCTCCACCTCCCAGTCCGTTAATGTGACCGGAACAAGTCCTTCTGCCTCGGCTGCGCCATCAAGTCCCTGGACAAGCAGACTTAAATCAAGCTTGCCGTCACCGGTCACGGCCTTGTCGGCTATCCGGGCAATGCTCTCCTCGGCAATGCCCATTTTCGCCAGCAGCGCTTCCAGCATCGGCAACTCAGCCTCAGACACCGTGATGGGAACAGATTCGTCTATCTCCTGAAAATAGCGGGTCAATGCCTCAAAAAAGTCAACCAGACCTATCTTATTGTCCTGATTTTCCAGCTGTTGCATGAACTGGGAAAAATCTGCCTCCTTCATTCCCGCATCAGCGGCTAGCTGTTGCAGGAATTCCATATCAGGCAGGTCCGCCTTCCATTCACCGGGGACGCCGGTCTTCTTCTCCGCAACCTCCTGCAGTTCCGCCAGGAACTGGCTCAGCAGCTCTGCGACGGAAGTGGCTCCGTCATCTCCGCTTGCATTGCGGTCGTCAGATTTGCTTTTAGCATCATGGGCGGAATTGTCTTTCGGCTTCAACGATTGCCGGCTTTTCTCATTATTTTGCGCAACTCCCAGCTTGTCGCGGTTGCTACCATATTTTTCATCCAGCTGGCGGTCGAGATGCCGGGCAAAGGAACTCTCGAAATCACGGGATCCTCCTGCTTTTTTCACTGACATCTCCGGTCCGGGAACAGGTAGAACCGGATTCATTAAAATGGACATGCATCGACCTCCTGGCACATGAATTTTTTCTTGCAGCCCTGTAAATGCAACAGCAGTGCCAACAGCTTAAACCATCAGCAGGGCAAAAAATATTTCCCTGAAAAATATGTTATTTCAGCTTGTTAGCAGGATGAGCATGAAGCGGGGAACAAGAATGAAAAAACGCGGGAAAGGGATGTTCTCACCTGAATCTGCAAAGAAGTAGGAAAGAATTTCCCCAAACAGCTTACGTGAGCAAACAGGTCAGGCGGCAGAGAGTTTGCGGACAGGATCAGGGATGACTACAGGAAGGGATATGGCCTGGCGGATGAGACAGGCATCGCCATAAACCGGCAGAAAAAGAGGTCGAACAAAGGGAAGGGGAAAAAAAGGGGGGGTTATAAAAATTCAGATACGATCTGAGAGAAATATAAATGGGTTTTCGATCTCATCTGATGTTTGAGGATATATAGTAGGCATATAAACCTGAAGTCAGTTTGACTTTTTCAAATGTTCGATGTGGCAATCACAAGGGCTGAACGGTGAAATAACCTGCCGGCCAACGTGCTGCCCACTTTAAGAACGCGCTTTATTCCGGTCAGGTTTATTGATTGGTAGGGCTTTGATTCTCGCGGCGTTAAGATTTTTTGTGATTCTATTCAACTATGACCGTGAAACGGGACGTGCTGTCGGCTGAACAAACATCACGATAGTCTCAATCTCTTCAAGCGTCGTGTCGAACCATTCTGTTCCCGGTGCCTTACGCTTTGAGCCTCGTGCTTCCAGTGTCGAGTGGATTGCATCTTCGACGGCGGCAACCCGCTGGACTTCCCATGTTTTAATTACCAAGGGGTATTCAAAGCAGCAAGTCTGTTTACATTGCTGCTTAACTCTCGCATCAGTATCGCCAGTCGTGGTTAATCCGACCTTGATTGGAAATTTTCCGTCATTCTTCATTATTGAGGGGAAGGAATAAGCGTAGATGATGCCAGAATCGTTCGACTCAACGTCGGTGGCGACAGCATCCGCTTCAGCTAATTCCTCGTCGATTGAGATGTTCCTGAACTGCCCGCTGCCAAGGTTTTCGAAGACCCTCAGGTTCTCGGCCAGAAAGGGGATGTAAAACCCGAAGATGTTGCTCATCTTCTCCGTCACGTCTGACGTCGCCTTTTTGATGCGAATTTCTAACTGCTCCGGTGTGTAAGTCTCCGAAAGCAATCGCTTGGAAATCTCGCGAAGAAGGAACGGTTCGTCTCCGCGGTCGCGAGCTATCTCCGCTATTCGCGGGAGCAGTTCGTATCGGGCTGCTTTGTAGACGTAGGAACGTGTTGGCTCGAATGGAATAGTCATGTCTCTATAGCAGAAGATTTTCGTTAAAGGATTGTTGTAACGGACCCCGTTGTTTGCGATTACGTTTAGCCCAACGTTTGCATTAGCAGTGGCGGCATTGAACTTGCCGCGTCAGCGGTGCCGTGGCGCTCGCCATCTGCTGTATGCGATTGTTCGCCTTGTGATCAGAAAGTGCTGTCAAGTTGCACATCGGAAGAACATATGAAGTCGATGAGCTCTGCGAATACATCCACAGTCGATTTCCCGCCGGAAAGCAGTTCGATCAGTTCGGTTGTACGGAACTTGTGGTATGACGCCCGGCGGGGGTTAAAGAAACCAGCATGTTGCCAAATAGTTTTTTTCGAAGCAGCACTGAGTGCCAAATAAATAATAAGTTGTCTAATATCTTTGCCGGCCAAAGATCGCTTTACCGTTTTGATTTCAATTAGGCAATCGCCGATCGCCATATCGGCTTCACAGGCTCTGAGAAACCCTGCGCCCTGAATAGGTATTTGAAAAATACATCTTTCCGCGCTTCCAAAATGACGGACAAAGGCTTCATATCGCAGGGCAAGTTCAAGCCCTTCCTCTAGTTCCGCAACATTGAGAACCATATCAGGTGGAACACTTGCACCCTCATACATATTCACAAGCCCTACAGCACGACTTTGGGCTTTATTGCACTCGTCGTTGTCATTAAAAGCATCCTGAACACTCAATGAAAGAGAAAACGCTTCTTTGGCCAAATGATAGGCAAATTCAGACACAACAGCAGAATCTCGTGTTTGCTCGCGTGATTCCACGGGGGCAAGAGCAACACCGTACTCGTTCAACAAGTGCATCCCATACCCCCTGTTCAGAAGGTGGACACAAGATGGCGTTAGCAATGGCAGGAGTTCTTTCCAAAAATCTTGAAACGAGTCTGCGAGCATTCGTTCTGTAATCATATTGGCATTTTCTTGTTTTGGGGATAGCGGTTACAGAACCAATCCCGAGCTACGATGTCCATTGGAGACCAACTGCGTTTGACGTGTTTGCGCCAGTGATCTCCCTCATCTCCCAGGACGTACGACGCAAGAATAAAAGCTCTTTTCTCCCATGACGATAGACCGGCATATCGTCTTTTTAGACCAGAAAGCCAGTAGTGACATTGCCAATCTGCAAGAATTAGGATAATCAGTCTCCTGAGTAAAGGACTTTGGTGAGTTTCGAAAAGCTCTACAAGAAGTTCTTCTTTTGATTGGCTCTTGCGTTGGCCAAGCACCTGGATATAGTAGCTTAAATTGAGGTCAACACTTAATAAGGGTGAGGCCTCATGATGCAACAACAGAAGGGTGCTATCGACAAAATTCTTGTCGTCATCTAAAAGCTCCACATATGCTGATCTGACAAGTCGAAGGATTGTGACGAATACTGGAGAAAGTACTTCTAGGTTTTTTGGATCTAATATTGTGCGAACTGCGCCACCTTGCAATGTTGGATCGAGAGCCTTGATGGCATTGATTGCCTGTTTTGAAACTGTCGGGTCAATTGCAGTCTTGGCAACCTCCCTTCCCAAGATGCCTACGATATCAACTTCCCCAACCGCTGCCTTTAAATTTTCATAGTCCTCCTCAGCAGTTGGGGAATATGGATCATATCGCAACGAGATGTTCAGCAGTTTTCTTTCGTCGCTAGTATCTTTATCATCACCGGTGGGGAGAAATGCTTTTGAAGTTTCCCTATACTCTTCCGCTGTAACTATCCTAGTCTTTTTCTTGTTAAGAACGAGGCCTTCATCGAAGAGAACCCCTGAAAGAAACACCAAAGTCTTGTAAGCTGCCGATTTATCTTCACAGAACAGACAGAAGTCATCCGCATATCGACAAAAAGCAACCTGTCTCGTTTTCAGATGTCGGTCAACCGACATTAAGGCTAATTCTGCAAGAATACGAGATGCTGGCCCTCCTATGGGCAAGCCATAGGAGACATTGATTGAGAACGAAGAGAGCAGTCCCATGATGCGTGTGCGTAAAACTCCTGGATTGGGAAGTCTGCTAAGTGCATTATCAATTTTATGGTGATAAATTCTTGGATAGAAATCAGCGATATCAGTTACAACAACGTAAGGGTGTTTATATGAAAGTTGTATGCATCTTTTCTTGTAGTCACGCCACGTTGAATCTTTGAATAATTTTCCTGTATCCTCTTGCCACCGAAATCGATATGAATAGATTGTCTCTTCGTCTTCATGTATTCTTTGTGACTCAATTTGATCAGCGAGTTTGATCACGCAGGCAAGATAGTAAGCATTCCAAAAAGGCTCGATTTGGGCTGCCCAACGAAAGCCTGTGTAACCCACCTGACTAAGAATCTCAATCATGTCAGGAGGGTACGTGGACATAAACTCCTCGAAATTCGCATGTAGATGTTCAAGTACTCCAGCACACTTTTCAGGCTCATCATGGAAAAGATGACACTCGAACGGGAATGGGAAAATATCTGTGTCACCGTGCGAGGCAATGTTTTTGATGGCTGCTCGAATGGCTTCTTTCATAGTTGTTTTTTGTCCATTTTGTTGTGAACCTGCAATAATTCTCCACTTCAATTACTGGTCCCAAAACTTTTTTGGCAAAAGTCACTTTACCGTGAGTTCGTCTTCCAGATGGATTGCATCCGGCGGAAAAAGGCCGTGTTTTGTAATCTGGCGTTGGGCCGCTGCAACGTCGGACGTGAAGAGTACAACAATCAGATCTTTTAATGCACGCGTACAGCATACGTAAAAGAGACGTCTTGTCCTCTCTACTACTGTTTCTTTTCCCTCGCGCCTGTTTACTTCGTCCCTATCTGAGAGCGGTTTTATTCCCAAATATTTGTCATAGGAAAATTGAACATGGGTTCCTTCATCATCGTCGAGTACCACAAGCACGCGCTCAAACTCCGCACCCTTGATACCTTGCTGTGTCGAGAATGGAGAGGCGTCGTTCACGTACTTGTAGTAGCCCCAGAACTGCGAGGCCGGGCACGCAAGAAAGGCGTCCATGGCCGAAACTTCCTTGGCCAGCTCTTCGCTGTCGTCCTCATCCTCAGCAGACTCGGAGTTATCGCCTCCCTTCTCTTCGACCGGGGCCGGCAGATTTAAATAAGAGAGCACTCTCGGATCGAGGACTATTACCCTTGTCTCATGAACATGACGGAGAACGTCGGCATTGGTTGCGCCTGATCCCGGTTCCATCATCTGCTGAAGACTCTTTGTGAATCGACGCAAGTCGCCAAGCCTTTCAGCTATGTTGATCCCGCTCAGATTTTTGCGGTCCAAGAGCGGCGATTGGCTTCTGAGAACCTGCATCACCTCGAACTCGTTGCCCTTCATGCTGGCATCTACAAACGGCAGAACAAAGTTGCTGAAGGGGCGTACTGGCCACGCGGTCGCGTCCAAGAATCCGTTCTTGAACTTCTCTGGAGCCTTATCATTCAGTGCGGCGTACAGATCGCTGAATCCTAGACGTTTGGCGGCCATTCGGTGGACGATGACGAGAAGTTTTACGGCTTCGTTGCCTTCATCTGTCTGCCACGCGGGATCATCGTTTTTCTCAGCGGCCCAGGTTCGCACCTGCGCGATCTGCTGATCGCGTCTTTCGTCAATGGGAAGGATGAAGAGGTGTGCGCTGCCCGGAACGCTGACCAGAGCATCCTCGGGGCCTGCCATCCGGCCACGCGTCTGAACTAGGCCATCCCCATCTCGTCGGATTGCATTAGCGACACTGAGTACAGTTGTAGGACAACGAAAATTCTCTGGTTTCGTGATATACGCCCAACCAGGTCTGGCCGAAATTGCGCCGATCCCGGTCAAGTAGATGCGCTGCATCGGATCACCAAAGAAACCGAGACAAAACCGATCTCCCAGCTCCTCATCCACCCCCTTAAGAGACTCCACGACGTTCTCCATTGTGTCCTGACTTTCATCGACAAAGAGAAACGGGTATTGTTGGGCGAGGAGACTCCGCATCAACGGACGCTCGACTATTAACTGTGGAACCATCTTTATAATGTCGTCGTGACCAAGGATTCCGTTCACATAATCGCTACCCGTTCCATAGGTGAACGAGCTGACCCGGGTGATCCGTGCTCGCTGCTGCTCATAGCGGGCTATGTCGCTCTGGTTCTTGTCTCGCGTGCGCTGCTTCACACGAGGCCCGAAATTGATCGCTTTCTCCCTCAGCTCCGCTAGTTTTACGTCAATCCGGTTGCCCACCCACCCCTGGATGTCTGACTGGAATGATCTAATCAGCGACCAAAGGAAACTGTGAATGGTCGAGACATGGACTAGGGGATTATTCCCTACATCCGCCCAAATCTCTCCGGCCGCTATCTCCATGTATGTGATACAAGCGATTTTCTGTCGGCGCAGCTTCAGCCTCTCGCCGTGCTTGTTTAGGATCTCTGAGAGCCCCTTAATCAAGGAAGTAGTCTTCCCCGACCCAGCCCCCGCAATCATCAGGAAGCTTCGCGGTGGCGATGAGTTAATGCAAGCGTAAATCTCTCGATCCGCTTCAGTATCTTTTTGCTGAGCGCGACTGGTCATTCCTCCGCCTCTGAGCCAGCTGCAACAGAAGCCGCGGGCTCGGTTGCTTCCGGCAGGGGTACGGGCAGCTCGAGACTGACCACGCTATCGAGCCAGCGCAAACCATCTTTAATGTAGAGTGGCACATTCCAATTCGTAGGGGGTTCGGTCAGAATGCCCAAGGCAAACTTCGTTTTATCGAACGACTTTCCACTAACTCGTTTGTGTAGGCCTGATGCAAGATAGTCTGGTGTCGCAGGGGTTCCACGGAGTTTCAGGCCGACGTGTCGTTGTGCTAAAGCCTGGCACCATTCCGCGTTTTCAAGTCCAAAGGCCTCTTCCAGGGTTCGCCCGCACAGATTGGCTGTCGCGCCATTCCATGTAACAACTGTTGGGACTTGATAGGTCACGCGAATCTTGAAGCCGTTACCGCCTTCCGCCTCATGCAACTTCTCGGTGTCGGTCGCAGCGATCAGCTCCGCAATCGTCTGCATCTTTGGTAGCCACTGGATCAAAGTCTGGTTTGAAGTGAGCGCCTCCGGTTCGGATGGCAAACACGCCTTGCCAGATTTTTTCACCGCCGGCTGGCCTACGTCGGCGTTTGGAACCTCAAACTCGATATCTTCGTCCTCATCCTCCTCCACGGCTGGAGCAATGAGCTTCACACTGTCCAAGTCGGTGATTACGAGTGCAACAAGACCGAGGAATTCAATTAGCGATTTGAAGCGATGAGCAAAGGCACCGCCTACTTCCAGAATGGACAAGCAGGCCGACCGCAGGGAAATGGCCTCCTTCTCAATCATGACAGGGAGCAGGAGCCGTTCGACGTTGCCCTCAACAAGAATGGCTGCGTCTGCGAAGAAGAGGTCACAGTGCGTTAGCTTCAGATACCTTTGCAGGAAATCCCGCTCGTTAGGAGTCTGACTGTAGAACGTAGACAGGTTCAAAATCTCGGTCGTCTGCTCGCCACCAATATTCTGCCGCCTGAAATATCGAATAGGTTGAAAGCCACGTTCATAGAGAATATGAGGCGAGTGAGTCGTCACGACGGTCTGACTTTGGAAAGCGCCGCTATCTCCTTCACCTTCATTCACGAGGTCAAGGACGTTTCGAATAAAAACTTGCTGAAGTTGGGCGTGAAGGTGCGCCTCGGGCTCCTCAATGAATATCAGGTGCAGAGGTGCACGTTGCTCCTTGTCCGCGATCCACCTGGCGTGAAGGTCGAGTATCTCAACTACCATATAGATAAGGTTCTTAAAGCCTAGGCCGTTATAGGTATCAGGTAGCCTCAAGGCCTCCGGGCCGTCACCGAGAACGTAATGAACGTGGGTATCCTGGCTGCTCATGATCGTGGCTGGGTTGAGAGCCGACTTGATTTCAAGTCGAGGATTATGAAGACCCGGATAGCCAAGTTTTGAGAGGCGATCAAGAGTGTCTTTGAACACGTCTGCCAAATGATTATTGAGACCTGTCTCTGAGTCGAATAGCGCCCTTAAAGCGCTGTGGTCTTCCTGCCGTTGATTGAGGTTTCGCTTGTAGAACCTGCTCAATCGTTTGGAGAGGTCTTCGGATCGCCCTACGCCTATTCCTGTGCCCGTTGATGGATCTGCCAAATGCCGTTGCGCACTAAGGTTGTCGACCTTGATGAGGGATTTCAAAATCGCTGCACCGCCAGGAACTTTGCCAAGCGGCAATGGCTTATATCCTTCCTGAGGCTTGTGAGCGTCATCGAACTGAGCCCGATCAAGAACGTAGTAATTGATCTCAAATTCCTTCGGAAGTTCGTTCTTGAGGTAATCGGTCAGGCTTTTGGGCCATGGTACATATTTCTCATTCTCCCGCTTTTTTAAAGCGGAGGCCTTAATCTGAGCTTCCGAGCGAATTGTGCGAAATTTTCCCAGAAGCTCCACTGGATTACGCGCCGCATACTCTATCCGAATGCCTACTTGAGTCCCCTGCCATGCCGTACTGGGTAATAGCGGTATCACTAGGTACAGGTCGCTCGCTGCAACTTCGAACCAAAGATCCAAACTTATCGAAGGCAACTCTGGCTGTTCTGAATCGCCCTCAGGAAGGTTACCAAGGGCGTCAAAATCATTCCAGCAAATCGAACTAAAGTCGAACAAGGAAAACTTGTCCTTCGAGCCTGATGCAAATGCGTACAGTACCTGTGTAGCCGATGTCTTCCCGCTGTTGTTCGACCCAACAAAGATTGAAATGTCAGAGGCAAGCTCGATGTAAACATCACACAGTCGCCTGTAGTTTTTGATCCTGTATGAGTGTAGATGCACGCTTTTCTAATCCCTGGTTTATTCGAGTTAAGCAGTTAGCATCGAGTTTCTTGATATTTACTCCAACCTAACATTCTTGACAACGAAATATCGGGATTCTACCCATTTCTAGCGAGATATCATTCACTTGGGCATGATAAGCAGAAACTCGACAACATTACCTTTGCGATCCATCGGCAATATTAACCGTTCCAAGAAGACCTCAAGTTAACCTTCTTCCTGAGTATACGTAACATCCCAAAATGACGCAAGATCGCACAACGCTCCAGTTTCAATTTTTATGTGCTTGCCATGACAAGGTAAGCTTTTTTACTCAACGGCCCAAATTTGCCGGTGGAAATGCCTGTACGATAAGTCTTGGCGCATAGCTTCAGTTTCAATCAACAAACTTTGCAGTTGCCGCCTTCTTGTCAAAAATCTGTTGGTTATACTTCATCCGGCTACGGCCTGTCTATCTTTGGGAACCGCCCGGTGCGGACCCGCATGCCGGGTGGTGTGGGGGCTGGGGGAGAAAAACCCCCGGCTACCCGATTAGATTTCATTCGCCAAACTCCTTCTTCACAAACCTGAGTGTCTGTTCATTTCGGAGCTTGCAGACAACGTTTTGGTTTGCGAACACACCAGAAAAAGTTCGTGCATCTCTCTTGGGCACTACTTTGATCCACCGAATTCCTACAGCCCATTCGGACAGTTCCTCGTCTTCGCAATTGGCATTGGCTTCGGGAGCTGTGAGCCCAACCTCCAAAAGCGGTGTGCCCGTTTCCGAAACCACGAAGTCGCGGACCATTACTGCCGGTGAAGTTACCTCTCCAAAGCCTACATAACCCAGACCTTTCATATAGGCGTATATCTTGTCACCGACACTCAGGCGCTTTAGGGCGGAGGAATAGCGAACTCCTTGGCCAGCACCGATGTATCCGAACTTGACGTTGTCTTGCCAATTGCGAGTGGGACCTTCTCCAACGTTTACGAACCAGTAACCGGTCCATTCCCGCTGTTCCTGGGTAGAGGAGCGCTGTTTCTTTTCCTTCCGCTCGATGTAATCCTTTGCTTCGGGAAGCGGGATAATGGTTTCGGGTGTAATAAATAGCTGGTTGTCTGTATCTAAGAATGGGGCAAGCCTCGTGCACTGGATATTGACCCCGAACTCCCGAAGCCAGATTACAGCTGAAATTACTTCAGAGTTGAACTGGCGGGAGGCGAGGATGATTCGTTGCGATTTGTTGAGATTTTCAATATCTGCATCGATGAATTCTTCGATGGCCTTCCGGGCATCGCTTTCTGCGCTCTGCAAATACGCTGCATATTGACCGTAGATTTCATCCGAAAGGAAATTAGCGCAATAGGAAGCGTATTTGATTGCCTGCCACTCAACTGCTTCCCCCGAGTCGTCCCGCTTGAGCTCAATAATCACAAGCGCAGCCTGCTTATCAATGGCCAAAAGGTCCAGACGCCTACCGGAGGCCAAGGTCACTTCCTTGCCAATAATCAGAAGGTCTTCTCCCAGTATTTCCGGCGTCTTCTCGATCCACTCCTGTATATCGAAACGTTCACGAAGCCCTAGCTCCGAGAACCCTTTCGGAGATAGCTTCAAGAGCTTCTTACCCTCAATGTCGACTCGGAACATCTACGCCCTCCAGTGAAATCTAACACGAAAATCTGCCGTGAGTGAAACGAGTCGGCTGGATTCATTTGTGTACGCCCGGCATGGGCGTGATCTTATGGGGTGAAAGTCCCCTGTATGTAAACCCGTTACTGTCATGAGACAGGAACAAAATACTAGCCGAAGGCAAGGGCGATCTCGCGAGGGGGGGCTTGGGAACCGCCTTGTGCGCGCCCAATGGAAGTGCCCTTGGGGTAGACCCGCATGCTATGTGGTGTGGGGAGGGGGAGAGAAAAACTCCCCCTTACCCGATTCGCATCAGTGATGAATCAGCCGCATTTTGGGAAACATGCGTCTCCTATTCCCCCCTATTACCCGCAAGCTGGGATCTGTGCGGGGGGCGGTCGTGACGGTTGTTTCTACTGCGACCCAATCTCTCTTGGGTTAAACGTAGACCCCATCTGCCCCATCAAGTGGCCGTCCGGATGTATCACGGAAAGTAATTTGGTATCTTTTCTCTTCCTGGCCAAGGTTATCCTCCTTATATTTTTCGTGGTGGAAAAAATGAGGGTAACTATGGCCTATTTCCCCTAAAGTTTCATGCTTCGTTGTTCCCGCTTGTGGGGATAAAGGTTAATTTTTACCAACGTCGGACCGCGCAGCAGAACTAACGAGCAAGTCGCCTTCAGCCTCGCTTATGATACCTGCAGTCACAAGTCCATCAACCTCGTGGGCTACACAGCGGACAAATTCGCCATGATTCTTCCAATCTGCCTGCGGATCACAGTCGCCCAAAGAACCGTCACAGTTTTCATCGATGTCATTTCCCGGAAGTTCGATGGCTTCGGGGTTTACATAGGCGTCGGCGTCGTTGCAATCTCCAGTGCACTCGGTGAATAGGTCTCCATCGATGTCGAACCCTTCATCTATGGATCCATCACAATTGTTGTCCAAACCGTCACATAGTTCAATGGCACCTGGATTTATGGAAGCATCAAGATCGTTGCAATCACTGGCGTCAGTAGAATATCCATCATTATCGTCATCTATTATTTGCGGCATGCAGGCAGGGACGCACACTTCCGTTCGATCGATGCCCTCTCGCCCGCTGGTATCAGTAACTGTAAGTGTTGCGAGGTAGCATCCCACTGCCACTGATTCGAGAGAAACCGTCTCCCCAGTGAGGAGAAAATCTTCACCTTGCGGGTCCTCGTTGGTCAAAACCCAATCGTAGGAGACGATTGTGTCGCTTGCCGAGTAAGACCCTGACCCATCAACGACGAGTTGTTGGTCTTGTCCAAGTGCGATTGCCGCAACAGCAACCGGATTGGGTAGAAACCCTGCTCCACTTATCCTGTATATTCTGGATTCTGCCGTAGACGATACATACAACGCACCGTCTGGCCCAAACGTCATCCCTCTGGCTGTGATGTTCTCTGCGAAAAGGGTTGAAACACCTTCTGGAGAGATCGAATAAATCTTGTCGCTCTGACTGACGTAAAGTTTGCCTTGAACGGTATTGTAGGCAAGACAAAAAGGATTAGTCAGGGCTGAGAAATCCTGGACTGTATTCGGAGCAGGAACTTCATAAATCCCTTTGCGCCCCTGCCCCTCACCGTCCGCTTCTGCTACATACAGCGTCCCTTCGCCTATTGCCAGACCGAAGGATATGTAGAGATCGGGGTTGTTTGTCACAAAGGGCAGAGAGGTCCCATCCGGTAGCACCTTCACAATGTCATATGAGGAACGGGCGTTCGCTACAAAAATCGTTCCCACGGCGTCGAACATTCCTGTCCGGTCAACTGCTATGGCGACCGTATTTCCCATGTACAAAATCGTCAGAACACTTGAAGTGCCGTCTGGTGAAACACGATAGAGGCCTTGGCTTTCAGAGCCAACCAGCACATGATCTTCCGCATCTACCGCGATAGCATCCGGGTCATACAAAGAAGGGCCAAAAGCGGTTACGGTAGTGCCGCCAAGCGATACCTTGTAGATTCTTCCAGGGTTGATCTCATCATGTCCAACATACATAACTCCGTTGCTGTCAAAAGCCAGGGCAGCAGGCATGGAAATCGCTTCAACGTAAACTTCAACGGTATACCCCTGCGGCACAGTCAGCTGTGCCTCTGCACCAGACGTAATGGCCAAAAAGAAGGCAGAGAAAAGTGAAAATACAAAGCTCTTTACCAGAAATTTATGCGAGCTAGAAGCTAGCCACTGTTGTATAAATGCCATGAATGTTCTCCTTTCAGTGTGTGGTGTGATGGTGAGGGTGATAAGTTCTGCTGGATAAGAATAAATAGGCGTCATTATCTAGCGCGAGATAATATCAATCCAGCATTGAACATCAAATTCCAGATACAAATTCCGGGATCACAATACCTAATTACTTCCTACACCGAACATACGCCCAATATTCTCCTTATGGCAACGAATTGCAATGAAATAAATATCGGGAAAAGGCAGGAACCGGGCAGGGGGTTGTTGACGATGGGTGGGGCTGAAAACGCAATAAGGGTTTTATTTAAAATCCTCTTTAATTGAGATTTGTTAGGGCAAGGAAAATGATTGGAAAGAATACAGCAAGTTAACATTCTTCCTGAGCCTTTTGGGGTAGCCGCACAATATACGTAGCAAAAAATCCCGTATTTTGTTTCAAATCCTGGGCGTATATAGCAGCCGGTACCGAAACAGCGCGACCACGCGGTCTTGGGTCTCCTTTTCGATCTGTCCGATGACAGTCATCATCAAGTCTCCAATCTCGGGATGGCGCGTCGCATGAATTCGTCGAAAAGCGGAACCGTGAAGGCCAGATCGCCATAAGATGGGCTGTATACCATCCCCTTCTTGATCAAACCGGCACGCAACGGTCCAAGCGTGCTGATCTTTACCTTCAGCTTGTCGGCAACGTCACCCGTACGGTAGGGACCGGCGCCAAGCTCGGCCATGGCTCGCAGAAACATCTTTTCTCGTGGAGTCAACCGGTCGAACCGAACCCGGAAGAAGTTCTCGTCCAATCGCCTGGAGATCAGATCGCTGGCCTCCTGAACCACTTGCAGAGTGATCGGCGAAACGCTGGCGTGATTCCATGCCTGGTAGCCCCACTCCTGGAGGAAATAGGGGTAGCCCCGCGTCAGCCGGAAAATCTCATGCAACGCGGCCTGCTCAAATGCTTCTCCCGCCAGCCTTACCGGATCCTGGAGAGCCTTAATGGCATCCGGTTCCGCCAACGGACCAACCTCAGGGAAGCTGAATAAGCGCTCGGCGTAGGATTTCGATTCCCCGGCTAGACCCGGCAAAATCGGCAAGCCGGCGCCGATCAGCACCAAGGGGAGCTGACGCTGCTGCATTTTGTGCATGGCCATGATCAGGGCGCTCAGTTCAGCCGAACTGAAATATTGGATTT
>Ga0180007_10003142_pt1 | contig 18740 bp, 12 predicted proteins | sample MM_PC_MetaG_FD_121122 | JGI IMG/M metagenome (GOLD analysis project Ga0180007, IMG submission 121122) | Groundwater microbial communities from the Aspo Hard Rock Laboratory (HRL) deep subsurface site, Sweden - MM_PC_MetaG | ecosystem: Environmental > Aquatic > Deep subsurface > Groundwater... | reverse complement strand
TAAATGTTGTAAGCATAAGGTGGGTGATGATATGCAGCCTATACCTATCTTCCTCATCGTTTATCTGCCGAAATCGACTATTTTCCCACATGAGCTTATAATTTTCACCCTGCGCGGTAAAATTATCCGCGGCTTTGACAGAGCCAATCTTGCAGCCACAGGACCCGCGTACAACCATCTGGGTTTGCAATATTACACTCGGATTTGTGGGTGGCTTACCTATTAATTGCATGAGTGCGCTAACTGCGCTTACGCCTTGCTGATAAAAGGGCTGAAACACTGTAGTTAATGGCGGATCGGAAAAGCGGCAGGCTTCCTGGTCATCGAAACCCGCCAGTGCTATATCATCCGGAACTCGAATTCCCCTTCGCCTCAATTCCCCAAGCGCCCCTAGAGCAATACTGTCATCAGCAGCCAGGATAGCATCAACACGAGTATTTCGGGTGTCCAGCAGAATGCGAACAGCCTCAATTCCGGCAGCCTCATTAAAATAATGACCCTCAACAACAAGATCAGCATCAAAGACCAAACCTTCCTCGGCCAAGGCTAAGCTGTACGCGTGATATCGAAGTAGCGCTTCCTGATGACAAGCTGGTCCCTTGAAAAAAGCTATTCGCCGGTACCCATGAGTATGCACAAAATGTCGGACTATTTCCCTAATACCGGAGCAGTTGTCTACCGTGATACTCGGTATTTCCGGTGAATCAAAGGCTATCGTAACAATAGGCAATGGCTGAAACGATTTTAGCACTTCGAGAAAATCGGAGACAGCATAATGTTCGGTAATAGCTCCGCCAAGTACCAGCAACCCATCTATTTCATTGGGAAAAATAAAGTCCTTAACCAATTCATACTGAATATTCCGCTCATTCTGCTCGAATTGCAGAGCCCCCGAATAAATAATAAGGTCAATGCCTTTTTCATGACAGGCATCGGAAATTCCTTCGAGAACTTGGCATTGAAAATTGCGGTCAAGTGCGTCGACAAAAAAACCTATCCGCGGACGAATACCGAGATCGTTTCTCATAACCCGAGTTTAACAGAGAAATTGCAAAGCTGATAGCAATATCCGCTTGGTTTCAAATAAGGTTGCGCAATATTAGATGACCAATCCGCTAAAGCAACTTGAAAGAACAGAATAGAACCCCAGGTTTTCGCGGCTGGCTCCCATCGTAACAATGGTGGCAGCTTAGTCGGCACGTGTATGGCATATAGCACCTTGGCCTTATTTACCAGGCTGGAAGCTGCTGCCCAAAAACTGCCCTGCCGAAAGTGTGGATTAAATTAGAGTTCCGGCACGCCCACTTCACGCATTCTGTAGCGGACGATTTCTTCTATCAAAGTATGCGGCAAAGCTTTATCCAAAGGAAACTGGATCGCCCCCTTCGAGCACTTATAAACCTGAAGCGCTTTCTGAAACCGCTCCGTCCCGCTCGGAGTAGGATAAAAACCGATATGGGCCTTAAAGCCGGCAAAATGCACGATATTTTCCTTATAATAATAGGTGGGCATGCCATAGGCCATTTTCTCTACTGCTAAAGGCAGGAGACTGCGCAGCTGTTGTCTAAGCGCGTACAGAAATTCACGGGCCGGGCTGGCAAACTGGTCAATATATTGACCGAGCTCAGGGTTTTCGGCTTCTTGTTTAAAAAGAATCCGCCGGATGCGCATTTCGGTCTCCAGCGTCTCCAAGGCGCTTTTGCCGATGCCATGCAGGTTCTGCAGTTGATACCGGGTTAGCTTGCCCAGATCCTCCAGCCGCAGGATGCCGGCTTCTGTTAGGGCCCGCTGTGCAGGTGAGGCCAGATTGCTTCCAAAATCAGTGCTTTGCATACAAGCTCCTGTCGCTCTTGCGCTTACACTACCAAGGTAGCGAGTTCAGGCGTACAACGGCAACAGTAATCAGGTTTTTTCCTGCACTGAGTCGATTTCGATGTTAAGCGCATTGATCGATATCATCACTTCGATCAGCGAAGTAAGCAAAGAAGCCATCAGAACCAGCAGACTGACCGAAAATACAAGTTCGGAGAAGAGCAGCTGGCCGAGCATGATCAGGAACATACAGAATACACAGATGATAAAACTGAGTACACCGAATATCTGGGTGAATTTGATGAGCCGCAAGCGCAGCTTAAAATGGTTGATCTGGCGCAGGATTTTGTCTTCCGGTTTTTCTTCATACAGCTTGATAAACTGACGAATGAGCGCGGCGATAGCCAGAAAACGGTTGGTGTAGGCCAGCAGCAAAAGGCTTATTGCCGAGAACAACAGGGCCGGGGTGCTGAGGTTGAATTCCATTGTGGGCTCCTTCGGGGTGGTCAATCTGAATATATAGTCAGTTCAGCTTCCCAGCAACTGAGCAGACTGGAGGCATAGTCGTTATAGTTTTGACCCTGCTGCTCAATCAGGTCGATAACCCGGCTATGAAAGGCCTCGTATTCCGGATACTGGGCAAAAAAGGCTCCCCAGGTGAGGCCCGGCTAGTTTACCAGCAGCACCAGACAGCTTGTTGATTTTAGGTTCATGAAAACTACTCCCGTCTGTGATCTGACAAGCACTTCGTTCTTTCCAGGTGATAGTATTCCAGAATCCCGTCCAAGGTACAAGGGTCAGCCACTTGCACCGTGCGGAAAGCTCGATTATCTCCACCGGCGGGGACTGTCCCCCGCTGTCGTTACTTGACACGCACGGCGGCATGACAACAGAATCAGGAGCGCGCTAAAAAGGCGTTCATTACCGCTTGGGGGGAAGCTTTGCCGGCCAGTCAACAACGAAAGACTCCTACGATCCGCGATGTTGCCCGGGAGGCAGGGGTTTCGGTAGCAACTATCAGCCGCTTTCTGAATAATCCGGCAATTCTGCAGGCAGAGACGGCCAGGCGGGTCGAAGCGGTAATGGAGGAGCTGGAATATATTCCAAAACTGGCGGCCAGGAATTTGTCCAGCCGGAACACGCGTACGCTCGGTCTGATTACCGAATATCTGGATGGTGAATTTTTTCTGCCGCTGCTTACCGGCATGGAATCGGCGGCTTTTGAACACAATTACAGTCTGCTCATTTCTTCTACCCGCCACTGGAAGGAAAGCCGGCAGCGTATGCTGCCACTGGGGCCGCATAACTGCGACGGCTTGCTGGTATTTCCAGGCAGTCTGCCCGCCGAATATCTGGAACGCTGGCAGCGCCAGGAATTTCCGATGATACTGATTCAGCACATGCTGGCCGAGCTGCCGGCGCTGCCGCGCATCACCATCGAGAACCGGCAGTCCAGCCGCGATGCGACCCTGCATCTGGTTCAGGTACACGGCTGCCGCCGCATTTTATATCTGGCCGGACCGGAAGGCCACCACGATGCCAGGCAGCGTCTAGCTGGCTATCAGGACGGTTTGGCGGCCGCCGGCCTACCGGCGGACAGCCAGTTGATACTGTCCGGACAGTTCAACGAGGAAAGCGCTTTTGCAGTGTGCCGGCAGGCCATACAGCAGGGGCTGCAGTTTGACGCGATTCTGGCCGGGGACGACGACTCGGCACTCGGCGCCCTGGAGTCATTACGGGCCGCCGGACTCGAAGCTGTCCCTTTGATCGGCTTCGACGGTATCCTGCTGGGTCAGCGCAGCCGGCCGCCCCTGGCCACCGTTCTAGCGCCTACCGAGGAAGTCGGCGAGCTAGCGGTTCAGCATCTGGTGGGCATTCTGGAAGGCAAGCAGGTACCTCTGGAATCACAACTGCCCTGTACCCCGCACTTTTTCGGCAGCTGCGGCTGTCCGCTGCCCTGAGCTAGAAACGCCAGCAAGGCCATGCAAGTGCTGGTACGGTATGCGATCAGGCTTATCATCTTCCCTACCCTTCACCTGTCGTTTGTCTAGCAAAAGCGCTTCACCGCCGACCACTTAAGCCCTGCCTGCTGCGGGTTACTTCTGTCACCTGAGATCGGTCACCTAAATTCACCAAAAAATCGCTCTTTCTTCAGAAAAAATCGCTTGACGATTAGCTAATCTAGCCCTACTCTGTAACCGGTTACATTATGTAACCGGTTACATTCCGGATCTAATAGCTTCCGCCAATGCAACCTCATACAAACCCACGACAGCCCACTGCGGCTGGAAGGAGAATCCTGATGCAAAGAAGTAAACGCTTCATTCTGCTGGCACTTGCCGCCCTGCTGTTGACACTGCCGCTCGCGGCGACTGCCGAAAAGGAAACGGATTTCGGCCGTAAGGACACGGTTTACGTAACCGGCGGCATGTGGTCCATCCCTACTTCATTCAATCCCATTACCTGGTCGGTGCCGGCCGGTTTGCGCGGCCTAACCTACGAGTCGCTGCTTACCTATGATGCCCTAAGTGATCAGCTAAAACCCTGGCTGGCTAAAAGCGCTGTCTGGCAGGCTGACGGCAAAACCCTGCGTGTTACCCTGAACCCCGGAACCACCTGGAGCGACGGCAGCCCGCTTACCGCCGAAGATGTCGCCTTTACCTTTACCTACGGCGCCTGGTCCAATCCCTTTGCCGGCTATCTGGAAACTGCAAATGTAATCGACGACCGCACCTGCGACCTGGTATTCAGTGACCCGGCCTACCACAGCATCAACCTGAATCTGTACATCTGGCCGATTATCCCGCAGAAAATCTGGAGCCAAATTCCGGCCGAGGAAGCCACTGACTTTGAGCCCAGTCTGGAACAGTCTATCGGTTCCGGCCCATATGTAATCGAAGGCTATGACCAGGACCGCGTTGTATACCAGCGTGACGATGACTGGTGGGGCATCAAAGGCCTTGAACGCAGTTTCCCGGCCAAACGCGTAGTCTACATCAAGTCGATGGCCAACAACGTAGCCATGGCCATGCTTTCGCAGGGCCGCGAGCTGGATATGGCCAACAACTATGTATCTGGTCTGCCGGCATTTACTGCCAACAACCCGGCACTGCATACCTATTACAAAGGCGCTCCTTATAACCTGCCCGACAATATCGTGTTCCTGATGCCCAATCATACCAAAAAGCCGTTTAACGATACCGCTTTCCGCAGGGCTTTGGCTTTTGCCATCAATACTGACGATATCGTGGAAATCGCCTATGAAAACATGATCGTAAAACCGGAAAACAGTCTTGGCCTGCTGCCGCATCCGGGCTGGGCGGCCTATAACAATGATGATATTGCCAAGAATCTCGGCTATAGTTTCAACCAGGACGAAGCCAGCCGCCTGCTCGACGCGGCCGGCTATCGTGATACCGATGGCGACGGCCTGCGCGAGTATCCGGACGGCAGTGCGCTGTCCTTCAAGGTCTCTGTTCCCTACGGCTGGACCGACTGGATGGATGCCCTGCGCATTATTACCGACAACTTCCGCGAAGTAGGTCTGGATGCCAGGCCGGACTTCCCGGACGAAGGCCGCTACCAGAACGAGATGGTCAAAGGCGAATTCGACATGCTCTTGAACAACTGGGGCGCCTACCGCTCCTCTTCGCCCTTCTCACTGTACCAGTTCCTTTTCAGTACCTATACCCCGGTGGGCGAAGACGAGTGGACCGGAAACTTCGGCCGCTATGACAACGAGACCCTGCGTAATCTGGTACAGGAATTCAACCGCATTCCCATGGATAAAACCCAAGAAAGCAATGCCATCGTTAGGCAGATCCAGACGGTGCACATGCAGGACATGCCCTATATTCCATTGTGGATCAACGGCATGTGGTTTGTGGCCAACACCAACACCTGGACCAACTGGCCGGGCGAGGTCGGCAGTACCAACCAGAATTATCCCTCTTTATGGACAGACAAGCTGCAGATCGGCGGATTGTGGATGCTGAGCGAGATAAAGCTCAAGTAAGCTCAATATAACCTAGTATACAACGGAGGTCGCTGCCACTCCGGAGGCGGCCTTCCGTTCAAGGAATAGCTCTGGTGAAGAAATATATATCGCGCAAAATCTTCATGTACCTGCTCACTTTTTTCGTGGCAATCAGCATCAACTGGCTTATTCCCAGAATGATGCCCGGAGATCCGATTCTTAACCTGATCTCCAAACTGTCGCGCCAGGCCACCAATAACGCCCGCCTGTATGCCGAGCTGAATCAGAAATTCGGCATGGACAAACCATTGTTTTCACAATATCTGCTGTATTTGAAAAACCTGACCCAGGGTGACCTTGGCCAGAGCATCATCTTTTATCCCAAAACAGTAGCTGCGATAGTCAGCAAGGCGCTGCCTTACAGCTTGACCCTTACCATACCGGCCATCCTGCTGAGTTTTCTGGTTGGCAATTATCTTGGGGCCTTGGCTGCCCGCAAAAAAATGCTGGACAATACCGTACTGCCTTTCTGGTACGTACTTACCGCTACACCGTATCTGTGGCTGAGCATGCTGCTAGCATGGCTCTTGGGAAGCAAACTTAACCTATTTCCGATTTCCGGCGCATACAGCTTCAGCCGCCTGCCGTCGGCAACCCTGTCGTTTGTTCTGGATTATCTGCACCACTGGGTGCTGCCGTTTGCCTCAATTTTCTTTGTGCAGCTGGGCGGCTGGGCCATCGGCATGCGTAATTTGATAATCTATGAGCTGGACGCCGACTATTCCAAATACCTGCGCGCTCTAGGCGCACCCGACAAGCTGGTGCGCCGCTATGCCTACCGCAATGCCCGCCTGCCGCAGATAACCGGGCTGGCGGTTCAGCTCGGTGTTGTGGTAGTAGGCGCTATTACTACCGAGGTGGTGTTCGGCTACCCGGGTATCGGGCTTATTCTTGCACAGGCAATTCTGGGCCAAGATTATTTTGTTGTACAGGGAGCCTTTCTGATGGTAGTGCTCTGTGTGCTCGGTGCGAATTTCTTTATCGACATCGCCTATATTTTCATCGACCCGCGGGTACGACATTCCATGATAGGAGACTGAGCATGCGCCTGAAAGACAATGATATTCTGCATTACGCTCTGCGCAACCGCAAGCTCCGCATAGGTCTGGCCATTATCGCTTTTTTTATGCTGGTGATGCTGGCCGGGCCCTTATTTGCCCGCTGGGAAGCCCGTGAGCGGGCCGGCTTATATCCTTCAGCCCCGCCCAATAGTACCAACTGGATGGGCACAACCAAAATGAAGGAAGACATCTTCAGCCAATTTATTTTCGGCACGCAGTCCACCTTCTTGATCGGCTTTCTGGCCGGCTGCATCGGAACGACAATAGGCCTGAGCATAGGCTTTTTTGCCGGTTATGTTGGTGGCTGGTTTGATGAGTTACTGATGATGCTTACTAATATCCTGCTGGTGATTCCTTCTATAGCCCTGTTGATCATTCTGGCTGCCTATCTGCCTTACCGCGGGGTGCAGATTCAAAGCGTCATTATCGGCTGCACCGCCTGGCCATGGGTAGCCAGAGCAGTACGCAGCCAGACACTGAGCCTTAAGCAGCGCGGTTTTGTATCACTCGCCCGCATCAGTGGAGTAAGCCCGCTGCGTATTATTTTCGAAGACATCGCACCAAACATGCTCTCGTATGTAGTCATGGTTTTTATTCTGCAATTCGGCGGCGCCATTCTGTATGCGGTTGCGCTCGACTTTATCGGGCTGGGGCCGACCCGCGGCATTTCCCTGGGCCTGATGATGCAGGAAGCCTTTCAGAATAATGCCCTGCAGGTTGGTTACTGGTGGTGGTTTATTCCCTCCGGTCTGAGCATCACCCTCATTGTTTCCGGCCTCTTCTTTTTGAACACCGGACTCGATGAAGTATTTAACCCAAAGCTGAGAGACCAATAAGCCGGCAGCGGCAAGGAAACAATATGTCAGTCGAAGTAGAAAATCTTAAGTTTTATTACCGGACCAGAAAGGGCAGTGTAAAAGCCCTTGATGATGTCAGTTTCAGCATCGCCGATGGCGAGATTCTCGGGATCGCCGGTGAGTCCGGCTGCGGAAAATCCACCCTGTCCAACGGGCTGATACACGTCTGTCCGCCGATGGAGCTGGCCGGCGGCTCGGTGCGACTGGACGGGAAAAACCTGCCCCTGGACAAACCTGATGAAATGAATACATACCGCTTCAGGAACCTGTCGATCATTCCACAATATGCGCTTAACGCCATGAACCCAACCGTTAAGATCGGCCGCTATGTACAGGACCTGATGCAGAGCCGCGGTATAGACTACTCGGCAATTGAAAAGCTTTTTGCCGACCGGCTGCGTTTTGTACGTTTGCCGGAGGGCATTCAAAAGCGCTACCCAATCGAACTGTCCGGCGGCATGAAGCAGCGGGTAGTGATGGTCATATCTACCTTACTGAACCCCAGCCTGCTGCTCTGCGATGAAATAACCAGTGCGCTGGACGTATCCACTCAAAAAGTGGTAAGCGCACTGGTTGCCGCTTTCCGTGACGAGAAAATTGTTAAAAGTGTCAGTTTTGTAACGCACGATGTGCCGGTACTGTACCAGATTGCCGACCGCATCCTTATCATGTACGCCGGTCAGGTGGCAGAGGCCGGCCCTACCGAAGAAATAATCCACGCAGCCAAACACCCCTACACACAGGCTTTGGTAGCGGCCATGCCGGAAATGGCGTCCACCTACCGCCAGAAAAAACATGCCAGCATTCCGGGCAAGCCGCCGGCCTTGCTGGATCCTCCGGAGGGCTGCCGCTTTAAGGAAAGGTGCCCGTACCGCATGCCTTGCTGCGATGAACGGCCGCAAAAACGTCTGGTCGGGAACGGGCATGAAGTGTACTGCTGGAAGGAGGATTTGTAATGTTGCAGGTTGAAGGACTTTCCAAGACGTACAACAAAAGCAGCCGGGCCAGAGTGCGCGCTGTTAACAATGTATCATTTTCGGTAGAAAAAGGCCAGATCGTCTCGCTGATCGGCGAAAGCGGCTCAGGTAAAAGCACTATAGGCAACATGGTACTGCAACTGACCAAACCAAGTTCCGGCCGAATACTGTTTGGTAATCAGGATATTACCCGGCAGCGTTCGCGCAGCAGTTTAAAAGAATATTACCGCAAAGTACAGGGTGTTTTTCAAGATCCTTTCAGCACCTTTAATCCGATTTTCCGGGTTGACCGGGTATTCGCCATCCTGCACCGCGAGTTTTTCCCAAACGAAGCAGCGGAAGCATGGCAACAACGAGTCGAGGCGGCCCTGTTGTCGGTAGGACTCACTCCGGCTGCAGTGTGCGGAGCCTACTGCCACCAACTATCCGGAGGCCAACTTCAGCGTATACTCATCGCCAGAGCCCTGCTGCTGGAGGCGGAATTGCTGGTGGCTGACGAAATTATTTCCATGCTGGACGCCTCCACACGCATTGATGTGCTGAACCTGCTGGGGGAAATGCGCGAACGCGGCTTGTCAATGATGTTCGTTACTCATGACCTGTCTCTGGGCTATTACATCAGCGACCGGGTGATAATCCTGTACAAAGGAGTAATGGTGGAAAGCGGCAATACCCAGACGGTATTTTCCGATCCGCAGCATCCATACAGCCGCTCGCTGCTGGAAGCGGTGCCGCGGCTGGATGTGCGCTGGGATGAGCTGCCGCCGCGGCCGGCATCCCGGCACGAGGCTGCCATGTTTAACCCCGATTGTGACAAAGGCAGCCCGCGCATGGAACAGATAGGCGAGGATCACTGGATTGCTGTCCGTGATTGCCTTCCGGGAACAGAACTATGACAGTCGGCAAGCACAAGCACGCCCGAAGGAGCAGCTGTTGCCGTTCCGGTTTTTGGCTGGCGGCCCTGCTCTGCTGCTGCCTTCCAGCCCTAAGCTCTTGCAGCGGCCGGCAGAAAGAGAAAAGCCTAATGATTGAAGAATCAGGACAAATAAACAGCAGGGGACAGATCCACCTGCCGAAAAGCTGGCCACTGGAACGAATGCAGCAGGAAGCAAGAGAATATTATTTAACATGGTCAGAAAAATATGTGCAGGAACGTAACTTGCCTAAAGGAGAGGGGCGTCAGCTTTTCGTTGACTATCTAGCGGGGCAGCGCGAGAGCCCGGCCTTTACCTGGGGAGACAGGCGCGCACTAACTGTTTCGGAAGCCCATGGTTATGGCATGCTGGCGGTATGCGGTATGGCCGCAATAGATCAAGAATACAAAACGGAATCGGCTCGGGCTGATTTTGACGCCCTGGCCAGACTCTTTCTGAGCTTTCCCAGCAAGGGCGACAAAAGGCTGATGACCTGGCAGCTGTTCGGCGATGGCATCGATCCGGCGACTGGCAAAGGCAACAGCAACACCATCCGGCCGGGACAGCGGCAGTTCAGTGCCACTGATGGTGATATGGATATCGCCTATTCATTTTTACTGGCCGACAGTCTCTGGCCCGGCCAGGGGCTGGAGGGGTCATCCTACCGGGAAATGGCGCTCGAGGTAATTTCCGGCTTACGCGAATCGTGCACAAATACGGCCGGTACAGTTTTGTACATCGGCGATTGGGCAGGCAGCGGCAGCAGCCACTCCACTGTAACCCGCAGCAGCGACTTTATGCCGGCCCATCTTAGCGCTTTTGCCGCAGCCGATACCGCCCACTCGGCGCACTGGGAAACCCTGCGCGAGGCTCAGATCAGTCTGGTATTTGCGACCAATGCCGGCCCGGCAGAGAACAGCGGGTTAGTGCCGGATTTTTTCAAAAGCTATAACAAAGCTACAGGTTTTGAACCAGCACGGACCCAGGTTCTGGAGAGTCCGCATGATGGCGACTACAACTGGAACGCCTGCCGAGTTCCCTGGCGGTTGGGTGCAACCTGGCTGGCCGAAGCCGATCCCCGTCTGGAGAAAATCCTGCATGAGGGCACCGTAATGATACGCAAACTAAGCGGCGGCGATCCGTCGCGGATTCCGCCTGGACAGTACCTAAGTTCAGGCCCGGTGAGCCAGCCAATTCCCGGCAGAAACTATAGTGACTATTCTTTTACGGCACCATGGGCACTGGCAGCAGCCTGCACAGCCGGAGCAGAACTATGGACAGAAGCCCTGCTGGACGAACTTGGCAGCTGGCGCACTGAAGGACTGAGCAGCTACTTCGGCGACAGCATTCGGCTGCTGGTATACCTGACACTGGCCGGGGCCTACGGCCACCTGGACGACTAAGCTAGCGCACAACTGAAAAAGCAAACAAACACCACAAGGAGCACAGCATGGAAATAAAAAAAACGGCCGAAAATATCAATCCGGCCGACTTCAGCTTCTCGGCGGATGGTACGGTAGTTATTAAAGAGGACAGCACCCACCGCACCCGCGAACCCTGGCTGATGCTGCTAACCCGGCGTAACCAGGAATTGATAAAAACACTTTGCTGGGGGCTTACCAATAATGGCAGCAGCTTCGCCCGCATCGGCACCCAAGAAGCAGACCTCATAAACGGCTTCGTCCATGAAGATCCCTATAAAGCAGCCGCACTTGGCCAATATATCTTCATAAAATCTGATGATGATTTCTTTAGCACAAGCTGGTATCCGCAATGCCGGAGTGATCAAAAACTGGAAACCCGTTTCGGCTTCGGCACAGTACAGTACAACACTAGCGCTCTTGGTATCGACAGTACACTCAATTGTTTTATTCATCCCGACCAGGACTGCATGCTGCAGCTGCTGACTCTGCAGAACAACAGCAGCAGTACCAGACGCCTGGAATTATTCTCGGTAGTGCCGGTAAACATTGGTGATGCCCGGGATATCGGCTTTTCCGGCTTTAACACTCTGATGCTGGGCGGCAGTTATTTTGACGAAGAGCTGCAGGCTACGGTATTCCGCAACAACTTTGGAGTAGACCTGGACGAAACAGATGAAAAGCTTCGTGGGATGTTTAGTCGCGTGCTGATTCATACAAGCAGCGAAAAACCATGCTCTTATGGCACCCGTTATGAGGATTTTGTCGGTCACTACAGCAATGGGCTGGCGCAGGCGGCAGCCTTGCGGGGCAAGACCCTACCCAGTCGCGAAAGCGAAGACGGCTGTTCTAGTCTTTCCACACTGCACTGCATCATCGAACTGGCCCCAAACGAAACAAGAGACATCGTTTTCTCCTGTCACGCAGCGGAGGCAGGTGATTATTTTTTAAACAAGGCAAAAACAACCAAGCAACAGATACAGGAATTAAAAAATCCTGAGATTGTTAAAAACTTGTTGCGCCAGGAACAACAGGCCTGGCAAAACACGCTATCTGCGTTGCACTTCTGTCTACCTGGCCACGACACGGTTAATCATTCCTTCCGCTGGCTGCAATACCAGTGTATCATGGTCAGCCGCCTGAACAGGATGAAATCGCGCTTTCACTCAGGTTTTGAATATGGGTTCGGCTTCCGTGATATTTTACAGGACATTCTGGCGCTCCTGCCCTATCAGCCAGAAGCCCTGAACGATATTTTGCCCTGGGTAGCCGGTCAAATGTTCAGTGACGGCTCGGTATACCACAATTTTTACGCTAACAGTAAAGGCAACCGCGAGTTTGTGGCCTGTGACGACGCCTTGTGGTTTATCTATGCGGTCTGTGAATATATCAAGGAAAGCGGTAATTATTCAATTCTGGATGTAATCGCGCCGTATGCCGACCAGCAGGAAGGATTGCCAGTCAAAAACGGCAGTATTATGGAGCATCTGCACACAGCACTGCGGCGTGTTCAGGAACAGGCCTATGACGGAATGCCCTTGATGCTTATGGCCGACTGGAATGATGATCTTTCTGATTACCAGCATCATATATCCGTTCTTTGTGCGATGCAGGAGCACAAGGCATTGCTGGATATGGCCGAGTTGCACGAGCACATGGAAGGCAACACTAAGAATCAGGAAAATTGGCAGCGACAAGCTGCTGTCTGGCGCGCACAGGCAGCAATACTTCAGGATAAAATTGAACGTAAAGCCAGCCAGGGTGATGGAAGCTATATCCGTGCACTCGCAACCCAAAGAGGCGAAATCGATCTGGGCAGCCTGCAAACTGATGCTAATACTTTCTTTGAGCCGCTGGCCTGGGCTGCCTACTCCGGTGTTGCCGACGCGGAACGCTTTTCCCAGATTAAAAGATGCTGTGAAGAAAAACTATACGACCAGTTTGGCATTGCCATCTGCCGGGGCGACCGCAGCCTTGCTGAACGCCGCATTCCGGATGATTATTCGGCATGGAAGCGCTCCGCACCCGGGAAGAAGGAAAATGGCGGCGAATTCAGGCATCTCGAATCTTGGTATATAGCCAGCCTGTGCCGTTTCGGCTACGGCCGCGAAGCCTGGGATTTATTTGAAAAGACCTTGCCGGCACGCTGCTCTGCGGCTGACAGCTGGCGCTATGCTGCAGAACCTTTTGTTTTCCCCGAATATGTATCCGGACCGGACAGTTATGAACATGGCCGAGCCGGCCATACCTGGCTGACCGGCACAGCACCTACCCGTCTGGGTGTTTTGCTTGACTGGATCTTGGGGCTGCGCCGCAACTACGACGGGCTGGAAATACAGCCTTGCGTGCATCCGGACTGGAGCGAATGGCAGCTAACCCGACAATGGCGCGGTCGCAGCCTGAAGTTCAGTTTTTTTAAAAGCAAGGGAATATGCAGCGGACAGATATCATTACGCATTAACGGCAGCTCCGTAGATGGCAACCTTCTTACAGAGACCAACTGCAGCGCCATTGAGAATACTATCGAGGTACGAATATCATGATCTATCTGGAGCGAAAAGACCGCAGACAATTCCTGCTTGATATGAGCCAATCAGATGAAGCGTACTCAGCCGCCTCGAATCCGACACAGCTCAAGCTGCTTATGGAAAGCTCATGGTGGGGCGATTATCCACATCCAGTAGCAGTCGATGCTGCGTTGGCACTGCAGCAGCTGCTGCAGTCAGCCGAGCCGAATGCGGAAGCTGTAAACCAGGCTCTTTCCAGTGCCCGAATTTCCTTTATGGGCACTGACGGCATGCGCGGGCAGGTTTGTTCAGTCACGCAAGCAGACAAAATGGCCTCCCTCCGAAAGTACCTTCGACAACAGAGTCTGAGCCCGCTGTTGCTGCAACTTGCCTGCCAGGCTTTTTGCACCATGATCGGCGAAGCGACTTTCGGCACTGCCGACCTGGACGGCACTGCCCGGCGCATCATAATCGGCAATGATGGTCGTGACCAAGCCAACAAGTGGCAATTATTACAGGCTGTGCTGGATGGGTGCTCTCTGGCTGGCTTCAGCGCTGAAGACAACGGGATCATACCTACCCCCTATGTTCCCTGGCTTATGCTGAGATCCGGCTGCAGCTGTGGCGCAATGCTTACGGCCAGCCATAATCCGTCAGCACAGAATGGCATAAAATTTTTTTACAAGGCAAAGAAATTGTTGCCCGAAGGCCTTATAGGCGACTTTAGCCTGAGTGCCTGGATGATAGCTCTGGCCTTGGAAACCGATCCCGCAGAAAGACCGGCTCTAGTGCAAACTGGAACGGAAAACCAAATAAGCGACAGCGCTGTACGCACAAAACTCGCAACTAGTATTGCACAATTGGCGGAACTGACTATAGCCAGCCTGCCGGCTGATCTAGCTCGTGTTCTGGCTGGTGAACGCTTTGTAGTAGACAGCGCCAATGGAGCATTTCACTGGCTGGCTGCTGCAGTCATGGACCGCCTGAATCTTGACTGGTACAGTGTAGATCTGGAACCGGACGGCAGCAATATTAATCTGCACTGCGGCGCAGCCGAACTCGAAGGCCGACGGGTACTGGAACTACCAGAGCCGCAAAATGATGAGACTCTGTCAGCTTTGCCCGGAATTGTCCGCGGCTTATTGGATACAGCAAAAACCGCCCAGGCCAGACGCAGCTGGGGAATGGCCCTGGATGGTGATGGCGACCGTGGCTTTCTCCTGACCTATCAGAACGCAGAAAAACAGATACACATATTGGACGGAGATACGCTGGGTTTTATCCTTGCCGCTGGCATGCAAAAAGAAACAAAAAAACAGAATGCACTGGTTACGCTGAGCGTAGAATCAGACCTTATGTGCGCACGCAACATGGAAGATGTCTTGGGCTTAAAGACAGTAATTCTGGGTGTTGGTGATAAATGGATAGCACATGCCGATTCCGAATCGCTGCTGCTCGGCCTAGAATCATCGGGGCATCTGGTTCTTCCGATAGACGTAGAAGACAGGTTCGGCGAAAAACAGCGACTACTGACCGGCAATGGGTTCCGGTCGCTGCTGCTGGCGGTATATGAACTCGTCCGGAGCAAAGCCGGAATCAAGTACATCACCATGCCCTACCAACGCGGCTTCAGCCAGACCCGTTATGTATACTTTATAGACAAACAGCTATTCCAGGCTGGCAGCTCGCTCTGGAAGGACAGTATTCAGTGGATGGCAGCGCAAACATTACCCGCCGGGCTCTGTGCCAAACTGGAAACCAAAGATGACAGCGGCCTGCTCTACTGGTCTTTGCACCGCGAAGGCAAGCAAGTGGCAGCTGTTTTTGCACGCAACTCGGGCACTGAGGACAAACATGCGGTCTATCTGCAATGCTTGCCTGAACTTAGCCAGAGCCTGTCCGCACTGGCTGAAACCCTATGGCTGCGTCACCGGGAGTACCTAAAGCAGGAGAACCGACTGGAAAACCAGATCGGTAATTGCCTGCTGTCATATCTTGAAAAAGTCGGGCGAATAAAAATCGAACAGGCCAGGGCAGCAGTAATCCTGAGCCAGCGTACAAAAGTCAGTAACAGCGATTTTGAATCAATAATACATGGCTTGCGCAAGGAAGGACTGGTACTCGGCAGCAGGGATGCCTGGCTGCAGCTTTCGCCCATAGCGGCCACGATTAGCAAAAAAGGAAAACTGCAGTGAATACATATGGATATTTTGATTCTGATAATGCCTTTATAATAACTGAGCCTAGAACACCGGAACCATGGCTGCACTACCTTTTGCGACCGGGCCAGAAAGGCACCGAGACATTTGCCAGCGGCGTTAGCTATGCCGGCGGTGGATTTGACGTGCGCGGAACACATGAAAACACCTTTGTCGATACGAAATTGCATATGAATGATGCCGACGACAAAGGCCGTTACCTCTATATTCATGATCAGAACAGCGGTGAACTCTGGTCAAACTTTTGGCAGCCAATCCGCCATCCACGCCAACAGTATAGAGCCAAACTGGGTTTCGGCTACCTGGAAGCTCGTGCCTCGCTCGATTCGGTAAGCGTAATTACCACGATGTTCGTACCAAGTTGTTTTGACGGCTGGATACAGGACATTACAATACGCAACGAAAGCCCGGAACCGCGGCAGCTGATAATATATCCTTATCTGCCCTTGCATATGGGCGATGCACTCACCCGCCTGCTGGCAGGCGACAACGATGCCATGTTCGGTGGTGTTGCCTGGGATGAAAAACTGCGGTCGGTAGTAGCACGCCGGCATCACGGAATCGCTGTGAACGACAACCCGGATCAGATTCAGGGCTTCCTGGGCAATGTAGTACTATTCCATTCTACCCTGAATACCGGCAGCAATCAGGTGGAATACACCAGCAATGATGAAAACTTCCTTGGCAACCGCTTTTGTAATTTAGGGTATCCGGGAGCAATCAGGCAGGACCGCCTGTGCTCGACTGACACCGACCATTTACGTAATGCCTGTGTGGCTTTCCGCCATGCAATACAACTAGAGAGTGGTCAAAGCCTGAACTTTGCGTTGGTAATGGCCGCCGGTTCCACTCACGATTATTACCACAACGACGCAAAAGAACTAAAGAAAATCCTGCGCTCTGTACAGAAGCCGGAACAACGATCGGCCATGCTGCACGGGGTTCAGTCATGGTGGAAACAGCACATGCATTTGCTGCAGGTCGAAACACCAGATGTGCAGATAAACCAGGCCTTCCCCTGGCTGCAATATCAATGCCAGACCGTATATATTCTTAATAGAATGAAATCGCGCTACCACACCGGCTATGAATACGGCTGGGGTTTTCGCGATATCCTGCAGGATCTTCTCTATCTATTGCCCTATGACGACAAAGCTGTCCGTGAAGCATTGAGCTTTGTCGCGACCCAGATGTTCAGTAACGGCCGCTGCTTTCATAACTTTTTTATAAACCAGGCCGGCAACGACAGTATCGAAGCCTCCGACGATCCGCTGTGGTTCTGCTCGGCAGTAATCCGTTACATAAAAGAAAGCGCTGACTTCAGCTTTCTGGAGCACCAGGCAGCCTGGGCCGACGCTAAGCACGATCAGCAGAGTGCAAGCATCCTTGAACACTGCATAGCCGGCCTGGAACGTGTCTGGCAAAGCCGCTCCGAACGGGGGCTGCCCTGGATGAAAAGCTGCGACTGGAATGACGACCTGAACGAAGCTGCAGCGTCGGCAGATTGGCAACAAGGCTATGAATCAGTAATGGTAGCCCAACAACTCTATGGCTGTCTGCTGGAATTCGCTGGCTTGCTAGAAGCGTATAAGCAAAACAGAGCACAGGCATCAGAATATCGCGGGCGGGCAGCAGAGTTGCGGATGGCAATTCTACAATATTGCCTGGACAAAGAAGGCTACTATCTGAGAGCCTTAGCGCCTTCCGGCAGAAAACTGGAAAATCTTGGATCGAGCGGCAGCAGCGAAGGCAGCATCTTCCTGGAACCACAGATATTCGCCCTGCTCTCAGGACTCTGCGCTACACTGCCGCCTAGCGCCGATGGCGGGATAGATACAGTACTGAATGCAGTACAAGCCAAACTGGATACCGAATACGGAGCCATGCTATGTTATCCTCTGTTCACAAAACTGTCCAAGCAGCGGCAGCTGCCTGAGCGTAGCTGGAATATCGAGAAGGAACCGCCGGGAATGAAAGAAAATGGCGGAATATTCATGCACTTAAACGCCTGGCTGGTGCAAGCTTACTGCCTGGCCGGGCGTGGCCGCGATGCTGTGGAACTTTTCCAGAAAACCTTGCCAAGCCGGCTGGCAGAAGATGCCGAGCGCTATCGAGCCGAACCTTTTGTATATGCCGAATACCTTCATGGCCGCGGCGCCGCGCATCACGGCCGTGGTGGGCATACCTGGCTTACCGGGACTGCGCCTACCATGCATGCAGCCTTTACCGAATGCATACTTGGCCTGCAGGCTGATTATACTGGCCTACGCTTTAATCCCTGCATAAGTCCGGATTGGAAACAGTTTCGGGTTACAAGGAAGTTCCGTGGTAATACGTATATTATTTTCTGCGTAAACCCCGAAGGACTGCAGCAGGGGCTGCTTTCGGTTACAGTTGACGGGAAGAGTTGGCCACTGCAAGCTGACGGCAGCTGCCTGCTGCCTTCCGAAGACTGCGGCCGGCAGTACAATATACAGGCAGTGCTTGGAAGCAGCTGATACCAAGTGCCTTTTGCCCCCGGCCAATCACACACATGCAACCAGACGGGAAAAAGGCACTAGCAGTATCCGGACTAAATCGCTCTGATAGCCTCGTCCAGGTCGCGTATAACGGTATCGCTGCGCTGGCCCAGCTGCCGTACCATACCGGAACGGGTGAGGATGTCAGAGAAATTATCCGAGATTGTATCCAGCCGGTTCAGCACAATGGCGCTTTTTTGCCGTACTGCAGCGATTGCTCTGGAATTATCATTGATCATTTCGTGCATAACGGTAATCGATTCACCCATAAGTCCGGAAGAGCTGACAACCTGTGAAACTGCAGTATTAATATCTGTTGTACCGATCGAAAGCTCATGCATGCCGGACAGTATTTCTTCGAATGCGTGGCGGGTCAGCTCGATCTGCTGCCCAATCCTGGTAAAAGCTTCCTCGATC
>Ga0180007_10003141_pt1 | contig 18746 bp, 21 predicted proteins | sample MM_PC_MetaG_FD_121122 | JGI IMG/M metagenome (GOLD analysis project Ga0180007, IMG submission 121122) | Groundwater microbial communities from the Aspo Hard Rock Laboratory (HRL) deep subsurface site, Sweden - MM_PC_MetaG | ecosystem: Environmental > Aquatic > Deep subsurface > Groundwater... | reverse complement strand
TTTTCACAAAAAAAGCATTTTTTTAATCATTTTATATATTCATTTATATTAACTGACTATATTATGGCTCAACAACAACGAGATTGCCAGTTTTCAGGCACCCATTTTTGATATTAAGTCAGAAAACCTAAAGTTTTCATAAAGTTTTTTTAAATTTTATGAAAATTTAAAAAAAGGCCTGGTGAATAAATCCACCAGACCTTTAGACATTACAGAAAACATCAGTTACTTTTGATATAATCCATACATTCTACCCATTTTTCTCTGTTGATTTTCCCGGCCATCAGGTAATAATCAAACAACTCCGTAGCTGTCACACAGGAAATTAAAGTGTAACCAGCTTCTCTCAATTGTTCAGCTCCGCCTTGCATACGATCAAGTAATACAAGGAGGTACTTAACCACAGAACCTTGAGATTCAACAGCATGGATAGCTTCAAGTTTTGAATGAGCTTTGGTAACCAAATCATCCACCAACAACACATTCTCTCCGTCACGATACTCAAAGCCAGGCAAAGGAACTATCCTTCTCTTGTCTTCTGAAACTTCCTTATGGAGTTTAATGATCCTGAAATATTCCTTATAATCAGGAATCATTTTTTCAATAGATTCAATGATCGAATCAGCAGCATAAGGAAGTCCTGCCATTGCTTCAAAATGCAATTGGGATTCAAACTCAATCCGTGACAACATAATACAGGCAATCAAATCACAATCCTCTTTCGTAAGGGGACCGGGATTTTTCGGATGATCTTTTGACCGTATATTGAAATAAAACGGAGACAAAGGAGCATCGGGGTTCTTTTCATGGAGTTTCAGTTTAAACTGTCCAAACTTCACAGCTTCTCTTTCGAAAAGCATATTTGCCAACAAATAGCTAAAAAAACCGTTTTTCATTTCCCACCTCTCATTCTCAGTTCATTTTCAGCCCGTGCAATATCCGCACGGATACTCTTCACAGCTTCTTCCCGACTCATTCCCTTTGGGGGCTTTCGAATCGGGGTACCGATAACCAAATTCTTGGCACCACTTATCACTGCTTCATAAGGAGATAATTTTCTCCCTTGATGATCAGGAGGTGACCACGGAGGACGAATTCCTGGATTGATCAAACCGATGTCTTCAAATTCTTCAGCCAGTCTTGGCAATTCCAAAGCTGAAGATAAAACAATATCAGCACCAGCATTGACAGAAACACGAGCCCAACGCAGAACAATCTCATTAATGAGATCCTGTTGCGAACCACTGTCTTCAGGAAGCTTCCATCCTAACGGTGGATAAACACCAAATTTAGCAAGAAATTCCCGATCCGGAACAATTCCGAGTTCAACCAGATGTTCGAATTTCAAAGAGGTCAATACTGTGACAGCGATAATTTGAGGTCGTTTTACACCATATTTCCGAAATGTATTATCAACCCGTTCAACTGCCTGCTCAACCATAGGACGACCACCGACAGCCATAACATTTACATAATCAATATCATGCTTGAGGATACCCTCAATACCACCGGCTACTGTAGGACCAATATCAATAAGTTTTGAATCAACCATCACAGGCAGATTGAACTCTTTAATAAGAGCTATGGCCTTAGACACATCACAATGATACATAAACTCCAAACCGACTTTTGCCACTTCAACATAAGGTGATACTTCTGCAAGAATTTCTCTTGCTTCTTTTTCTGTTGAAACATCAACAGGAAAAAATATTTTTACATCACTCTTTGGATCTGTCATTAGACAATTCTCCTTTTTTTTCATTAACTACAATTTAAATTTCAAAAGATACTTAAAGCATCTAACAATAACATAACTACCCAAACAATACCCTTTCTCCTCAATTTTGTCAAAATTTGGCACCCGGGGTGCCAAATTATTCACCAACAAAAAAGGCCTGGTGAATAAATCCATCAGACCCTTAATTTCTTTTTTTAAACAAAAAGTTATTTTTCAGAATTTACTTCCTGTTCTATCTCCAAAAGTCTATCGTATTTTTCTTTTCTTTCGGACTGGAACATTGTGCCAGCTTTTAATCCGAAGGCTCCTACTCCCATAGCCAAATCAGCAATAAAGGAATCCATAGTTTCTCCAGAACGATGAGAAATAATAGTTTTTAAACCAGCCTCGTGAGTCATTTTAATAGCTTTCAAAGTTTCACTTATTGTTCCAATTTGATTAGGTTTTATCAAAACAGCATTTATTAGTTTTCCATCAACAGCCTTGGCAATCATCTGAGGATTAGTAGTAGTTAAGTCATCCCCCACAACCAAAACATCTTCTTTCTGAGAAATTACCCCATAGTCTCTCATTTTTTTAGTTACAAAAGCAAAAGCTTCAAAATCGTTATCAGCAAAAGGATCTTCGATACTAATCAACGGATATTTTTTAACTAAAAGTTCATAAAGATTAGACAACTTTTCTAAAGAATATTTCTGACCACAAACATTATATTCACCATTTTCAAAGAATTCCCCACCAGCCACATCAATAGCTAATTTGTCATGCAATTCAGACAAGATATTAAAAGGCTCTTCGATATCATCAGACTCAAAAGAAAATCCTCCCTCGTCTCCCATTTTAATTTCTTTGCCTTCGGCTTCTAACTTTTTCTTTAATTGCTCAAAGAGAGTCTGTAATTGATTAATAGGCCCAGCCACATTCATTCCATTCCCAAGCACAAACATATATTCTTGGAAAGGTAGTCTGAATTTTGCATGAGCTCCCCCATTCAAAACATTCACAAACAACCTCGGAAATCCCACTGACTTGGACACCGGGTGTCCAAGTGATTGAATATGTTTCCATAAAGGCTGATTAGCGATTTTAGCTTCTAATTTTAAAGTAGCCAAACTCACTCCCAAAATAGCATTAGCTCCCAGATTAGATTTATTTTCAGTTCCATCCAAAGAGACCAACAAATCATCGACCTCAAAAACATCTGCCTTTTTACCAATCAATTCTGGACTAATCACCCTATTCACATTCCAAACAGCCTCATCAACAGGTAAAGCCACAGCTTCTCGCGAACCAGTCGATTTCCCTGCCGGCACAGAAGCCCACACTGTATGACCATTAGAAGACATTTCCACTTCCAAAGTTTCATCTCCTCGAGAATCTTTTATTTTATAGGCTTTGCATTTTTTGATTGTGTTCATTGACATAATTATTTTATCTGATAATATAATAAGTATTATGGCTTAGGCCTCCGAGACTTTCTTCGCAAGAGGAAAGATCGTTTACAAAAACATCTCTATGAGATGTTTTTGTTTTTACAAAAACTCCATTATTCTCTTTTTAATAATTTGAAAATCATCTTCTGGAACCCTTCCTATTTTTCTTAGTAATCTTCTACTACTAATAAATTTTAATTGAGTCAAAACAACAGCATTAAAATTATCTTTTATTTTATCAAAATTGTTTAATTGAAAATGAAATTTATCTTCTTTATCTTTGGTTGTTATAGGTAAAACATATAACCCCTCTTTATTAAAAACTTTTATTATTAGAGCAGGTCTATTAAAATCATTAGATTTTCCATCTATTTCAACACCAATATTAACACCAAATGAACACCACCAAATTTCACGCTCCTCAAACCAAAAATTTCTATCTTTTTCATTTTTTTCAATTATTTGTTTCTTTATATTCCATTCTTCAAAATCTTTTTTATATTTCATTATTCTTTAGTTAAATCTATTTCCAATTGATTTATAATTTCTATTTTAGATTTTAACATATTTTTTTTAATCTCTTGATATTGCTTCAACAAAAATTCAACTTTTTCATCTATGGAATAATTAAAATTCACTTGAAAATATTTATCTTTTTTTATTTCATTTTCCAAATCTTTTAAATTATAATCTTCTAAAAAATTTTTAAAACCGTAAATTTTGAAATTAGAAAAATTTTTTAATGAATCAATTAGTTTTTCATTATATGAATTTGAATTAATAACGAAGGTAAAATATATTATATTTGAATAAATCCCAATTTCACAAAATTCAGTTGTTATAGTGGGAATGTCTTTTTCAATTAATACTCCTTCTTCATCATAATTACCAGAAGTATATTCAAGCTTCCCCACTTTTTCATTATTCTCTAAAAAAGATTCCCTTATTCTTGTAATTTTCTCAAGATTCATTTTATTTATTTTTTCTCAAAACCCTAAAAACAGATTTATTCCTTTTTATTTTTTGTTCAGTATCATAAACCACTTGAGTTGATTTAATCACAGTATCAGGAGTCAGAGAAATACTATCGATTCCACATTCTACCAAGAACTTCACCATCTCGGGATAATCACTCGGAGCCTGACCGCAAATCCCAACCTTGGTCTTTGATTTTTTAGCTCTCATAATTAAATCACACAACAAGAATTTAACCGCTTCATTATTTTCATTAGTTAATCCTTCAACATCAAAGTTACCAGAAGAGTCCCTATCGATAGCTAAAGTAAATTGAGTTAAGTCGTTGGAACCGATAGAAAAGCCGTCAAAAACTTCAGCAAATTTTTCAGCTAAAATTATATTTGCAGGCACCTCTGCCATTACATAAACTTCCAATCCATTCACCCCTCTCTTTAATCCATTCTTTGCCATTATTTCTAGAACTTTTTTTCCTTCTTCAACAGTTCGACAAATTGGAACCATCACTTTCATATTAACCAATCCCATCTCATCTCGTACTTTTTTCAAAGCAGCACATTCCATTTCGAAGGCAGGTAAAAATGCTTTTGAATAATATCGACTAGCCCCTCTCCAACCCATCATTGGATTTGCTTCAATCGGTTCGTATTGAGTTCCTCCAATTAAATTCGCATATTCATTAGTTTTGAAATCAGACAAACGTACAATCACATCTTTGGGATAAAAGGCACCGGCAATAGTTCCCACTCCTTCCGCTAATTTTTCTATAAAAAATTGTTTTTTATCTTTGTACCCAATTGTCAATTCATCAATTTCTTTTTTAACCTTCGCCTCTTGTTTGTTATAGTTCAACAAAGCCAAAGGGTGAATCTTAATTGAATTATTTATAATGAACTCAAGACGAGCCAAGCCCACACCTTCATTTGGAATAAATGACGAAGCGAAAGCCAAAGACGGATCCCCGATATGCATCATCACTTTAGTTTTTGGTTTCTTTAAGCCTGTTATTTTAGTTGTGTTTACCTCATATTTTAATTCACCAGCATAAACCTTTCCTCTTTCTCCCTCAGCACAGGAAATAGTTACCTTATCTCCTGATTTTAATTTTTTAGTAGCATTATTAGTCCCTACAACACAAGGAATTCCTAATTCACGAGAAACAATGGCAGCATGGCAATTATTAACGATAATAGGTGTTAACTTAGAAGTAAAAACAAAATAATTGTGGTTATCCTCTACAGTAATATTATATACATTTTCCATTCTTATTTTTTTAGTATCAGTCACTCTAAGGGAAACAAAATCTGCTTTTAAGATTTTCAACAAAATATTTTTTATATTTCCCCTAAGTAAGGGTAATATATTATCTTCTACCTTTTTTTTATCTATTAATAAATTCTTATTTATATAAGGTTTTATTTTCCCTTCAAAATTAACCATATCTACAATATCATAGAATAAAGACTTGGCTGAAAGTAATTTAGTACCATTAACAAATCTTTTTGAATTTCCTTTAACTCTTTTTGTATATTTCAACAAATTATCAATATTATCAACTATTTGAACATTATGAATATGCCTATTATTTGTTACTTGGGGTAGAATATTTAATTTAAGGCAACTTACAACAATAGCTTGTAATAAAATATCATTAGAAACATAAATGTTTATTCTATCTACTTTTTTATTAAAAGTTCCATCACCATCTATAGCCCCTGCCAAAAAATGATAATTTATTTCTTCTGAACAATTTAACATATTAACAACCAGATCTTTTTTCCATTCTTTAAATTTTCTAGCTACTTCTTTACTATAACAACGAAAGGCTGTTGCACTCCCTATAACTTTTTTTCCTCTAATAAAACTGTTAGTCTCTTTTTTGACACAAACTCCCATCTTTTTACCAAATAAGTCTTCAAAATATGAAACAACAGTTTTTATAAACAACTCTTTTTCCTTAGTTTGTTTTTGTATAAATTGAACCTCTCCTTTTGTTTTTGATACAGAAATAGAACCATCTGTATATATACAACCCCAAAGATAAGCCAATTTAGAAGATATTTTATTTTTACGAAAACTGTTTATCTTATCAACCCCTAAAACAAAGTTTTTATTTTTTAAAACATCTTTAATTTCTTGATCAATCAATGTTCTATTATTTAATGTTATAAATTTGTGATTAGGAGTTGAAAACAAGTAATTGTCTTTATGTCTACCTGTTTGGGAAATATTAACCTTCATTGTTTTTGATTCTCTTACCATTGTATCTGTAATTTTTTTCCACTCATACTTTAAAGTATCTCTATTTAAAGACTGAGTGAATAATCCTTTTTCTATCATATTTTTATTTATCTCTCTCATCTCTAAAAAACCTAGATTAGTTAAAATCTTTGTCTCTCCAGAAAAACAAGTTCTCCCGCCTTTATCAGTCACAATAGCTGAAGCAATTTTCATAATTGGTTCCCAGTCTGGGTCAGTCATAGTCGTTACTAAAACTTCTCCTTTTTTGAATTTTTTAATCCCTTCTACATTTAAAATTTTATTTACAACCCCCTTTCCGATTTTCCAACCCACGGATTGCCCTTCTACCAAAACCTTTCCACTTTCTTTCATTTTGTATTCTTCAATAACATTTCTATCTTTTTGACTTTGTACAGTTTCAGGCCGTGCTTGAACTATGTATAGTTTTCCATCTTCTCCATCCAAAGCCCACTCAATATCCATAGGCATCCCGTAATGTTTTTCAATAATCATACCCCAATCAGCTAATTGCAAAACTTGCTCGTCGCTTATGGATTGTTTCATCTGATCTTTTTCACTGACAGGAATATCTTTAACTGGATTATCATCACTCTTGTCAGGGTTATAAATCATCTTAATTTTCTTTTTCCCGATTGAATGTGACAAGATAGCACGAGTTGGTTTAAAAACATAAAACTCATCAGGGTTAACTTTTCCTTGGACAATATTTTCTCCTAAACCATAAATAGAGTTAATTAAAAGAGCATTCTCAAAACCTGATTCAGTATCAATTGTAAACATCACACCAGATGAACCTTTGTCAGCTCTTACCATTTTTTGAACTCCTACAGATAAAGCAATAGAAAAATGATCAAAACCTTTATCTTGACGATAAGATATTGCCCGATTAGTAAATAAGGAAGCTACACATTTTTTAACAGCTAACAACAAATCAGCCTCTCCACTCACATTCAAAAAAGTTTCCTGTTGTCCTGCAAAAGAAGCATCAGGTAAATCCTCGGCAGTGGCCGAAGACCTCACAGCAACACTCAAATTAGATACACCATTTTCTTTTGATAATTTTTTATACGCTTTTAATATGTCTTTTTCTAGCTCTTCTGAGAAATTTGCTCCTAAAATTAACCTTCGAGCTTTCTTTCCTCGTTCCATTAAATTTTCTATGTCATGAGTATCTAAATCCTTAAAAATTTCCGAGATTTTTTCTTTTAAACCAAACTCTTCCATAAAAACATGGTAGGCATGCGCTGTAGTTGCAAAGCCATTAGGAACCAAAACTCCCTTACTCGTTAGTTTTTGATACATTTCACCTAGAGAAGAATTTTTCCCTCCAACCAAAGCAACATCAGTTCTTCTCAACTGATCAAAAAATAAAATGTTTTCTTCTTTTTTAGACATATTTTTTTATTAAACCTGTCTTTCAACAGATTGATTATTAATATTAACAATAATTATATCACAACCACTTATAATAGTATGTGGAAAATAAAAACCACTAAAGCTCTAAGGCTTTTCTTTTTTTAATAAAAAACTACTCCTTTAAAATTAAATAAAAATCAGCGACATTAATTCCCGTTTTTCCTGTTTTTATTTGAGTCCTCATTTTTTCAAAAAATTCATAGGAATTATTATTATCTAAATATTCTCTCCAATCTAATTTTTCACCCTGCATCTTTTTAAACAATTCATAATCCACAAAAGCCCCAGCTACATCAGAATTATCCATTCCATCAGAAGCAGCGGCTAAAACTAACATATCCGCTGACAGGTTTTCAAGAGAAGCCAAGGCAAATTCCTGATTTCTTCCTCCTTTACCCTTACCAATTATTTTTACTGTTGTCTCTCCTCCAAAAATTCTACAAGAGTTATTTGAATATTCTTCGCTAGTTAATTTAGTACTTAATTGTCTTGCTTCTCCTTCTATGTCAAAAGATTCAATTAAAGTAGTATAACCCAAGGCTTTAGCTTTTTCCTCCATAGTTTCTAAAGCAATTCTATTTGTTACCATTAAAATATTATCAACATTTTCAAAATATTTTTCATCCTTTGGTGTTTCAATTAGAAAAGAAATGATTTCGATTAGTTCTGATTTAGAGTCTTCTTCTGAATAAGCTTCTAGAATCAATTGAGCGTCTTGTTTAGTAGTCAAATCCCTAACGGTAGGACCAGAAGCCACCACAGAAATGTCGTCTCCAGGAACATCAGAAAAAATAACAGAGACTAACTTGGCAGGATAAATTAATTTAGCCAAAGAACCACCTTTAATTCCTGAAAGATGTTTTCTTACAATATTTACTTCCCCAATAGTAACCCCTTTGGACATCAAAGCTTTGTTAACTTTCTCTAAAAAACTACACTCCATTCCTTCCACAGGAGAACAAAGTAAAGCAGAACCTCCTCCTGAAACAAAAACTAAAACCAAATCATCCTCGTTAAGATTTCCGACCATCTTTTTAATCAAATCAGTGGCCTCAATATTTTCATTAGAAGGAAGAGGGTGGGTTCCCTGAATTGATCTTAGTTTTTTAAATTCCATTAATTTCAAATCCAAAACAATCCCATCGGTAATTTTATCTCCTAAAATATTTTCAATAAACAAAGCTGATTGATTAGAACACTTACCAAAAGCCACCACAAAAATTCTTTTATAATCTTCCAAAATATATTCCTTATCTTTTATTTTTAAAACCTCTCCCTTTAAAGAAAAACTTTTTTCTAGAATATTTTCAGTTAAAACAGATTGATAACCTGCTTCCAAAATATCCAAAGCATTTTTTCTCAAAGAATTAGTCGATAACTCATCCTTATTTTTAATTATAGATTTCATTGTTTATATTATCTCATTAAAATTTATACTATGAAAGTAAATAGTGGGTAAAATTAAAAAACACATTCAGAGTAATGTGTTTTTTAAATTTTTTATTTAACTTAATTGTAGTCCAGAAGGAAAATCTGGAACATCAGCTCCGATAAAGGCTAAAAGTATTTTTATAATAGCCCAAGCGGATACCATAATAAATATTCCAACAATTCCCCAAAGCATATGATCGCGCCCTACCTTTCTAATTTCTTCGTTCCCTGAGCCACGAATATAATCAGCAATTCCCCAAAAGAAAATCACCAAAGAGCTAACGAATAAAAATAATATAATAGGAGTTAATATTTGTTCATTTATCTTCCCAATTAAGATTTTTATATTTTCCATCTAATTATATTAATTAGTTACTTCCCAATCAACAGTTGGAACAGAAGTATCTAAATCAACAGTGTCTCCTAGAATATTTACAAGACCCCATACAGATACCATCACAAAAAGAATAACTACTCCCCAAATCATTTGATCTCTAGCATCATCTTTTGCTTCTCCAGCTTTTGTCATATATTTAACTAGAGACCACACAAAATAAATAACAGCTAAACTTAAAATCAACGGCATAATTAAACCAAATAAATCTGAAACAAGTTCAGCTACTCCTTCTAAACCGTCTATAGCTGCAAATGAAACTGCAGGAACCATAGCTAAAGATAAACCTAATATTTTTTTCATATTTTTCTTATGAGTGAAACGAATTAGATAAAAATATACTGTAAAATTTTTTCCTATCCGCTACACTTTTTAATTAATAATTAATAATAATTGTATCCTTATATAATAACAAATTCTAAGATAGAAAGCATTCCACCTGTGGAAAATTATCCAAAAATTGTTTTATCTAAAATCCCCACCAAGCCCCAAACTGACACCATTACAAAAAGAATAATAACTCCCCACATCATCTGTTCTTTTGCTTCAGCCTGTTCTGCACCAGCTTTTGTCATATATTTTGTTAAAGACCAAAGGAAATAAATTACCGCCAATGTCATTATCAAAGGTAAAATTGCACTGAAAATACTTCGTACTAAATCAATAATTCCAGTAACATCCCCAACTCCTGCAGCTAATACAAAACTTGGTACAATACTTAAACCTAACACCAAACTATTTATAATATTTTTTTTCATAAATTTTTCTTACAGTAGTAACTTAATCTACTACATTTAATAATAAACTTTATAGCCTTATAAGGGCTAAATTATTAAAACCAATTCCATGGCATTAAATTACTAAACCAACTAGGGCTAGACGTTTCATTATCAACCAAAACCTCAGTCCCAACACCTGAACCGCTACCTCTTGAAGATGAATACCCGGGTGATTGAGGAGTATCTATTACCCTTTCTAAATCAGTATCAATAACACCCTCTAAAGTTTCTGATTCCTGTTCTCTTAAGATATCCCACACACCCGTTCCTGTTAAATATTCGGCACTCTCTCCTAGATCTGGTTTTTTTACCTCTGTTCCTAAAGTTGCTGATATTATCCCTACAAAACCCCAAACAGCAGACATTACAAAAAATCCAAGAATTCCGTTTATCATTATATGTTTAGCTTCGTCCTTATTTTCCCCTGCATCCTTCAAGTATTTAAGTAAACCCCAAAAAAAATAAATGAGTGCCAATAGTACAATCACTGGCAAAACAGCTGTCATCAAATCAACAGCAATCATTATTACCCCTTTAAAACTAGTCGGGGTTGTAGCAGAATAAGTCAAAATAGGAAAAATCACAGAAAGCATCAACAAAAATTGCACTGAATTAAATTCTTTTATCTTTTTATTCATCCCGTTAGAGATAGTTTACCAAAGATAAACGTTCTCGAATTAAATTAATAATATTTCCCCCGTCAATATTAAATAAAAAATAATCTAATTATTCTCATCAAATCTCTAACGGGATTCATAACATTATATTAACAATAAAATAAAAGATAAACCATTATAAGCCTGTGTATAAAATAAATAAGGGTAAAGACAAAAATCTGTCTTCACCCTTTTTACTGCAAGGAGAAAATTAATTTCTTGATCTCCTCCTTTCTTTTAATTTTCCAAGATGAGAACCACGAAGCCTCGTGGTCATCTCCATAGAAAACCACTTAACTTCTTTATTCCTTCGGAAGTCTCTTCTTTTTTTCTTTTCTTCAATTTTAACCTTAAGAGTTTCCCCTCTTTGGTTTAATTTCAGAAAAATAGAAGAACCTTCCAGTGTCGGAAAATCAAACAATAGAGGAACGACTTCCCGATTGAAGTTTTCAAACTTTAAACTCATATTTTTTCCAGGTGCGATTTCCCACACCTTTTCAGAATGAGCCACACGAACTGAAACAGTCTCAGCTCGAGAGTTTTGAATAATAACAATGGTCGGGTTAGGGTCAACCTTATCACCGATCCGAACCCCGTCATCAAAAAAAGAAACTTTTTTTTCAGGGTTGTAGACACTTTTTTTATGTCCACAACCGACTCCCAATAAAGGGAGCAAACAAACGATGACCACAACAACCAAGAATCTTTTCATTTTTTCTCCTTTTGGTAATTAAAAGATTACCAAAAATAAATATTTTAAATTACATTCTTACTTTTAATATTATACCACTTTATTATCTTTTCTGTCAATAACTATTTTACAAACTCAAAATATGCTATAAATTAGCATATTGCCAGATCGTCTAATGGTAGGACACGCCCCTCTGGAGGGCGTTATCTAGGTTCGAATCCTAGTCTGGCAACTAAATAAAAAAACCTTAAAGCACTAGCTTTAAGGTTTTTTTATTTAAATTAATTAACTTAAACTCTTCTTCAACAACTCCCCTATTTTCCCAGGATTGGCAGAACCTTTAGAAATCTTCATCCCTTGCCCAATCAAAAATCCTAACACAGCTTCTTTACCTCCTTTATACTCTTCTACCACTGATGGATTTTCTGCAATAACTTGGTCAATAATTTTCTGCAATTCTCCTTCATCTGATTGTTGGAAAAGACTTTTTGCTTCTGCAATTTCATTTGGGTCGCCTCCCTCTACATACATTATAGACAAAATATCTTTAGCTCCACGAGAAGAAATCTTCCCTTCTTGAGCCAATTTTATTAAAGCCACAAAGTTTTGAGATTCAATTTTCCCAAGACCTTCAGCCCCTTGCATGTTCCCTCCTCCTCGGCGAGCAAGCTTCATCAATCCAACCAAATCAGAAGTTAAATAATTTGAAGCTAATTTGATAATAGCCTTATCATCAGAAAAATTATCTACCACAGCTTCAAATAACTCAGCCAATTTATTATCTACCACATAGGATTCAATATCTTCGTCCTTAATCCCAAAATTCTTTCTATATCTTTCTCTTTTTTCTTCAGGTAATTCTGGAATTTCTTTTCTTAACTCGGCTTCAGCAAATTCTGGAATTTCTGATAATTTTAATTTAGGCAAATCAGGATCTGGAAAATAACGATAATCATCTGAACCTTCTTTAATCCTCTGAGAAAAAGTAATAGCTCGGTTATCATCCCAACCACGAGTTTCCTGCAAAATTTCCTCGCCTTTTTCTAAAGCTTTAATTTGTCGATTGACTTCAAAGTCCACAGCCTTTTCAACCACCTTAAAAGAGTTCAGGTTTTTTATTTCTACCTTTGTTCCTAATTCACCTGTTTTAGATACTGAAATATTTGCCTCGACACGCATTTCCCCTTTTTCCATATTAGCATCGGACACCCCTAAATATCTTAAAAGTAATTGTAATTCACGAGCAAAATCCCCAGCTTGTTTAGCTGTCTCAATTACAGGTTCTGTCACCAATTCCATCAAAGGCACTCCCGCTCGGTTATAATTTATCAGAGAATAATTTCCTGAGTGACTAGAAGCAGCCGTGTCCTCCTCTAAATGCACCCGAGTAATTTCTACTCCTTTTAATTGCCCCCCTGAAACCAAAGGATATTTATATTGAGAAATCTGATAACCTTTGGGGATATCAGGGTAAAAATAATTTTTACGATCAAATTCAGTAAAATCAGCCAAGTTAGCATTCAAGGCCAAACCGACCTTCAAAACATTTTTAACTGCCTGTTTATTAATCACAGGTAAAGTTCCGGGATGAGCCATACATACAGGGCAAATATTAAAATTAGGTTTTAATTCATCTGGATTATTTCGACAATTACAAAACATCTTTGTCTTTGTTTTCAATTCAGCATGTATTTCTAAACCAATGGTTGTTTTATATTCATTCATTAAAGACGATTATATCAGAAAAGATAAACTAAAAAAAGAAAGAGGCTTTTAGGTTTCGTTATCACAAAACCTAAAAGCCTCTAAAAACTATAAACGATATTTTTCTTTGTCTTCGAGATGGTCTTTTTCACCGCGTCGGAAACAATAAAGATTTTTTACATAATCCAAAATTGCCTCTATTACAGAATGGCCGTTTCCAGCGATAGGAATCATTTTTTGTTCATCTTTTTTCTCGACATGGAAACTTATCCCACAAGGACCAATTTCACTTTTAAAAAATTCCGATTCAGAAAGATATTTAATCTCCCCTGTTTCTGTGTCCGTTATTTTAACTTCAACTTTCAAACTCATCTTACCTCTCAATTTATTGGTTTAAATTTCTTAACCTGTAAATTTCAATATTATCTTTATAAGCGCCAAAATTGCACAAAAGACAAAGAATCGAAAATATAACTGCAACGCAAATAGCATCTCCAACACCATTACTAAGAAACCCAGCAATAGTTCCGACAGGAATAGCAATCACAAACAAAATATTTTGTTTAAGAAAAAACAATAGTAATTTATAATTCATTTAATACTCCTTTTGTTTTTTTTCAATAAAAAATTCAAAGATATGGCTATCAAACCACAACATAGCATATCTATTTTGTTAGAAAAAATAGCATTTTGAAAAAGTATCTCAAAAATTAAAGTCCCTAAAATAAGAAAACCTAACCCAAAGAATAAATTTTTTAAACAGAAATATATGATTTTATATATCATCGAAAAACTCCATATAAAAGATTATTGAGAACTCCTAACCAACAAAATACCCCAAACCAATAAAAAAATCAATGGCTACACCCATAGCCATTGATTTTTTAGTTTAATTTTATTTTTAATTTTCTTCTTCCAATTTCTTAATCAAAAAATCAGAAAAAGCTTTTACAGAAGCATCATCATAAGCAGAGGTCACAATAATTTCTTTGTTTATTTTCTTCAAAGCCTTAATAATCTTTTCTACTTCCTTTCCTTCCATTAAATCAGACTTTGTTAAAACAATGATTTCTTTTTTATTCAATAGCTCTTGGTCAAATTGTCCCAATTCTTCTCTAATTATATTATATCTTTTTATGATATCCTCCACAGAATTTTCAGGTTCTTCCAAGGGAATACAGTGTATCAAAAGCCGAGTTCTTCGAATATGTCTCAAGAATTTATGACCTAAACCTTTCCCTTTAGCCGCTCCTTCAATCACCCCTGGAATATCAGCCAAAATATATCCGTAGAAATCACCTAGATTAGGATCAAGAGTAGTAAAAGGATAATTTTTTACTTTAGCTCTGGCATGAGTTAATTCGTTTAATAATGTTGATTTTCCGATATTGGGAAAACCAATAAATCCAGCATCCCCAATAATTTCTAATTCTATAAAAAAATCTCCTTCTTGTCCGTCTGTCCCAGGAGTAAATTCTTTCGGAGTAGTATTTTTAGAACTCTTGAACATTTCATTCCCAAGGCCTCCTCTACCCCCTTTTAGAATCAATTGAGTTTCTCCTTCTTTCAAAAGTTGAAACTTTTTATCTGTTTGCAAATCAGTCACAATAGATCCAATAGGAACATCGATTATCTTGTCTTCTCCATTCTTACCGAATTTTGAATTCTTCATTCCTTCCTGACCGTTTTCTGCGTAAAATTCCTTCTTTTGTTGATATTGGTTAAGAATATTTAAATCCCGTACTGCTCGCACGTATACGTCTCCTCCGTTTCCTCCGTTACCACCTGAAGGTCCAGAAAATTCTTTTCCACGCAAATGAAGCCAACGGACAACGCCGTCTCCTCCATCTCCTGCTTTAGCATAAATTTTTATTTCATCTACAAACATGTTTTTTCTTAATATTTATATGTCTAGTATATATTATTTTCTATATATATCCAGCCCACGAGAAATTTTTTTCCGAATTTTCAATTTTCAATTTTCAATTTCTAAACAATTTTCAATGAATTAATTTCTAATGATAACGAATTTTAGCTTCGCTAAAATTCGTCTTTGCGAGGAGGCACGACGAAGCAATCTCTTAAAAAGAGATAAAACAAAAAACCCACCAAATTCTTTCCTTTTACAGAAAAAATTTGGTGGGCTACGAACAAAAAAATTTTTAAGTGTTAGTTGGATAAAAGACACGATTGCCCTTCCCCCACAAATGGCTATCTATCCGATAAAGATACACACTCCATTCTCGGAGGTTAGTACTCCAACCAATGGTTACAATGATGATCTTGTTATTTTTCCCGTGAACATAAAACATATTCACAAAGCCATTATTGAGAAGTTCTCCATCCTCTCCTTCTGATTGTGCAACGATTTTATCCTTAAGGCATAAACAGAATTCACTTGCCTTAAAAACATAATCCTCCGAATCTGACTTTCGAATTTCTGCATCAGTCATTGGTTTTTCAAACACATCAAAGAAAGCTGTTTTTACCTCTTTTTTTATTGGTTTTGCAACTGATGATATATACTCCTTAAAATCATCGCTGACCCAGAGACCTTCCCGGATTGTAAAAAAATTCTCAAGATGAAAAGAATTAAGGTTTGATTTCATAGCAGAATTCCTTTTTTTAAAAATTTAGTAAATTTATAGTCATAGCCAAAAAACTTCATTTTTCATAAAACCTTTTGGCTATGACCATAATTCGTAAATTTTTGTTTATTTAAAGAACTGATTATGTAATTATTATATAATACAGTCAAACAAAAGTCAAGCAATTTATTTCCTAGACTGCTTCCCTTCTCATCCCAGCCTGTTGACAGGCAGGGATGAGGCGGGAAGCAATCCAGAAAAATAAAAACCATCGCATTAGCGATGGTTATACATAATACTTAATAAATACTACGTAATACAAAACAAAAAAAATAAAATAAAAAAACTTCATTTAAATGAAGTTTTTTTATTTTATTTTTTTTGTTTATTTTACCAAGAGAAGTGAGCAAAAGCTTTGTTAGCGTCAGCCATTTTGTGAACATTCTCTCTTTTCTTCACAGCTTCCCCTTCGTTTTTATTAGCTAAAAGTAATTCGTCAGCTAATCTATTTGCCATTGGTTTTCCTTTTCCTTTTTTAGCAATTTCTATAATCCATCTCATCGCTAAAGCCATTCTTCTTTCAGGTCTAACTTCACGAGGAACTTGATAAGCAGCACCTCCGATTCTTCTTGATCTTACTTCCATAGTAGGTCCTACATTTTTTAAAGCATTATCAAAAACTTCAACTGGTTTATCTTTAGCTTCTTTTTCCTTTATGATTTCAAGAGCATCATAAACAATCTTTCTAGCAGTATTCTTTTTTCCTCCAATCATAATGTAGTTAATGAATTTAGCCACTTTAGTGGAATCATATACATTATCTGGACTCAATGGTTTTTTTGTTTTTAATTTTCTTCTCATAATTTTGTTTAGTAGGTTAGCTTTTAGGCTTTAGTTTGTTAGGAAAAATTTGCTTCGCAATTTTTTTTCTTAAATCTTAAATCTTATCTCTTAAATCTAAAATAATTTTTCTAAAAATTATTTTTGCTTTTTAGCTCCGTAACGACTTCTTGATTGACTTCTTTTTGCAACTCCTTCTGCATCTAATTTACCTCTCACAACTGTATATCTTACTCCAATATCCTTTACCTTTCCTCCTCTCAATAATACAACGGAGTGCTCTTGTAGGTTATGTCCCATTCCTGGGATGTAAGCTGTTACTTCCATTCCGTTTGTTAGTCTTACTCTAGCAATCTTTCGAACAGCGGAGTTAGGCTTCTTAGGGTTTTTAGTAGTAACTTTTACACACACTCCTCTTTTAAATGGAGAGTTATAACTTGTTGGTTTATTTATTTGTGAATTAAATCCACGTCCCAAAGCTACAGCCTTAGGTTTTCTAGGCGCAGTTTTTCTCTTTCTTTTCAATAATTGATTTACTGTTGACATATTTATTAGTTAAAAGTTCTTAATGTAAAAAGTTAAAATATTACTTTCTACTCTTTTTTAATTAGAACGACTATAAATTTACTACATTAACCTCAAAAAAGCAAATAAAATTTGAGATAAAATCTATTTTTTATAATTTAATATAACCCAAGTCCAGTTAACAAAGAAAATAAAGTGAACACAATAGGTAAAACAAACTTCCACAAAAAGAAAATAAACAACAATATCAACAAAAATGAATATCTTTCGATTGTTTTCCTAACTTCTATATATTGATAAGGAATTAACGAGAACAATATTTTAGAACCGTCCAATGGCGGAATCGGCACCAAATTAAATATCATTAATACCAAGTTTATCAAAACCACCATCTGAGCAGCTTCTAGAAACAATGCATTTGTAATCCCTAAAAAGCTACTAAAACGAATAATCGAACCAAAAACAATAGCCATAATAAAATTAGAAGCAGGACCTGAAATAGCCACAATAGCATCCCCCCATTTCTGATTTCGTAGATTATATGGGTTATAAGGCACAGGCTTAGCCCAACCAAATACAAATCCCACGCTTAAATACGCTAATAGAGGGACAATAAAGGATCCCATCATATCTAAATGAGCCAAAGGATTAAGGGTTAGTCTTCCTGCATATTTAGCAGTGTTGTCCCCTAATAGATAAGCAGAATACCCATGAGACACTTCATGGATTACCACTGACATAATTAGTATTGCGATTGTAAGAATAATATTAAATTCCATATACTCTATTTTAATTTTTAATTTTAATTAAGGTTTCATCTTTTCTCTTGCAAAATATACTCTATATGATAACATAAACGAGTAATAAACAAACTTTATAGAAGTATTCAAAGTTAACAAAAATAATATGTCATCAAAAATTTGCCCTATCACAAATAAAGGAACTAAAATGGCTGGAAGATACAGCAACCGTGTTCGTGCTACCGAATTTAATCCATCTGGAAATGTTCGAAGAAAACCAAATATTCAAAAAAAGAAAATCTATATTCCCGAATTAGACAAATCAATTACATTAGAATTATCTACAAAAGGAATAAAAACAATAAACAAAAACGGAGCCTACAAAACATTAAAAAAAGCGAACCTAATTTAAATTAAACAAAAAAGAACGACAAGCTAAAGCTTGTCGTTCTTTTTGACTTAATATCAAAAACGGGTGCTTAAATTTGGCGGAATCTCAATCTTTTTTATTCAAATAATCATCAACTAACTTTTCTCTCAATTCGTTTCTTAAACCATTATGGTTTTTTAATAA